>ENA-OFCF01000801-OFCF01000801.1-metagenomes-genome-assembly--contig:-NODE-801-length-13216-cov-2.250361_pt1 | contig 13216 bp, 14 predicted proteins | sample MGYA00153387_OFCF01 | MGnify analysis MGYA00153387
GCCACACCTCGAGACGCCCCTGCGGGTCCAGGCCGGTCGTCGGCTCGTCGAGGAAGATGACCGGCGGGTTCCCGATCAGGCTCATCGCGATGTCGAGGCGGCGGCGCATGCCACCCGAATAGGTCGACGCCCGCCGCGCGGCGGCCTCGCTGAGGGCGAAGCGCTTGAGCAGGTCGTCCGCGATCGCGTCCGGGTCCTGGAGGTGCCGCAACCGGGCGACCAGCACGAGGTTCTCCCGCCCGCTGAGGATCTCGTCGACGGCGGCGAACTGCCCGGTGAGGCTGATCGACTTGCGGACGTCGGCGGCCTGCGTGGCGACGTCGAACCCGTTCACCATGGCGCTGCCTGCGTCGGTCGCAAGCAGCGTGCGTCGGCCAGGAGGCGAACGACGTCGGCGTGGCCGTCGCGGACGAAGTGGAACCACCCCGGCGGAAGTCGTTCGATCCGGCGGACCCGAATACCGAGTGCGCTGCTGTCTTCCGAGGAGGTCAGCAGCGCACGTTGTGGTCTTTTTCAGTGGCCGACGGATGCCGAGTAGATCAGCGCCGTCGCCGGCAGTCGCCATCCGGCGCCTTCGCGGTACTCGTGGCATGCCTCTCGCACAGCGTCGACAGTGGCCGTCCGGGCGTCGGCATCTGCCGCAGCCCAGGCTTCACCGAGCGCACCGACGGAGAGCATCTGGACGATGGAGTCGGTCGACGTGGCCGAATCGAAGCACCATGCACGTTCGAGCCGCACCACATCCACGTCGCGGAAACCACACGTTTCGATGAGCGCCCGGCCCTCGTCGGGATCGGCGAGCGAGAACGGCCCGGGCTCGCCGGGGGCTGGCAATGTGAGGTCAGCATTCAACGGTTCCGTCGCGTACAGGGTGGGCACGAACATCCACGGGTTCGCATCGAGTTCTGCCCATACCACTGCGACGAACCGTCCACCCGGCCGAATCGATCGTTGCACGTTCCCGAAGGCGGTGGCCGGCTCGTCGAAGAACATGACGCCGAAGCGCGAGTAGATGCCATCGAACGAGCCGAACGGTCCGGTGCCTGCGTCAGCGGCTTCAAATCTCGCGTTGGTCACGCCTGCTGAGGAGGCCCGGGCCTCGGCTGTCTCCACCATGCGGGCAGAAACATCCACACCGATGACTGATCCTGTCGGGCCGACCCGACGGGCCAGATCGATGGTGGTGATGCCGGGGCCGCATCCGACGTCGGCGACGTGCTCGCCGGGTACTGGGTGGAACAGATCCATCGCCGGGTCACCGAACTGGCGAGCGAAGGCTTCCATGGCATCGGCGTGACGGGCCCACGCGTCGGCTCGTTGATCCCAGAACACCGACTGATCTAGTGATTCACCCACGGACACCCCATCTCGCCGACGCACACACCACCACCCCTGACGGGGATTTTAACGACACCGAGCGGCATGGCCACGGGAGTCCCGAACCCACGACCTGCCCGTCGAACAGCGAGGCTGAAGGACCTGCACCTGTCAGCGACGGGTCGTCGATGGACTCGCAAAGGGTACTTCAGAGCCATCAGCCGACGCCATGACGATAAGGAGCTCAGCGGATAGGTGTGGTTGCATCCGGACCGATCGAGCTGGGTTTCTACGAAGCGAACTGCCGAGGGTGCGACGACCGTGCTTCAGTCGTGCAGCCACACGGTGGAACGCAACGGGAGCAGGTTCTGGCTCCAGATGAAGTCCATCACCGGATTGGCCACTCGGATGCATCCGTGCGACGCCGGATAGTTCGGCACCCGAGGAGCTCCGTGTACGGCGATGCCGCCGACGACGAACTTGGGGCGATACAGCGAGCCGAGGTCGCCTTCGTAGCGCAACACGTCGTGCTCGCGGTAGGTGCTGTAGGTGCCCGATGGGGTGATGGCGATGCCGATCGACCTGCGACCGGCATCCTTCTGGTCTTCCTCGTCGTACGACTGTCCGTTGCCCGTCGACACGTTGAACACGTGGTGCACGGCGCCGTCGCGAACGACGAAGGCGATCTGCTTGGCCTTGTCGACTTCGAGCAGGTCGCCGCCGCGGCCGGCTGCGGGCCGGCACACTTCGGTGTTGAGCGCGATTGCGGTGGTGGTGTCGACGACGGTGGTGGCGGGCAGTCCTTTCCACTTCTGGAACGCCATCACGGCCTGGCTGGTGCTCAGGCCGTACCCGCCGTCTGCGCCTGCGTTCCAGAAGCCGAGCGCCGAGAGGCGGGTCTGCAGTTTCTTCACGGCGTCACGAGACGAGCCGTTCACGATCGGCCCGACTGGGGCTCCCGGCGTGCCGACGGTCTGTGTCGAGCAGGTCGGCGCTGTCGGGTTGGTTCGGGCACCGAAGGGCGCTGCTGCAGGCGTGCCGATGAAGTAGCCGGCGAGGTCGGCGAGGAGGTGGCCACCAGGTTCGGTGAACATCGAGAAACCGCGTGACGACACCGGCACGATTGCGTGGTTGGCGAGTACCTGGGCAGGTCGCACGACGTTCATCGTGGAGGTCGTGGGAGCTGTTCTCGGGTCACCGGCGCCGGCGGTGCCGACCGTGATGAAGCCGATGGTGAGCGTGTCGACGGTGGTGGCGTTGATGACGACCGCCGACACATCGGCACGACCGATCGCGGGCTTGTCCGCAACGGTCACCTCGAAGCTGCTCTTCGGGGATGGGCGCGTCGTTCCGCCGAGCGGATTCAGTCCGGCGACACGGGTGTCGACGATGCGTGTCGGCGAGGTCATCGGGACGAACAGTCCGATCGACGACGACGGTGCACCCGAGCCGGAGTAGATGCCGACGACGTCGATGAGCAGGTCGCCGCCGCGCTCGGAGAAGATCGTGATGCCACCGGCGGCGTCGACGGTGACGATCGCCTGGTTGGCGATCGCGGCGCCGAAGCCTGCGGGCGAGTTGAGGTTCGAGGTGGCCGGAGCCGGACTTCCCTGGGCGTACACCTGCCAGAAACCGGGGGTGTCGGTGACCGACGTGAGGTTGACGGCGACTGCACTCGCTCCTGCTGCGCCCGGCACGGTGAACTTTCGGGCCTCCCCCGCAGCGAACGTGCTGGTACCACGAGTGTCGAGCACCCGCGTCGGTGATGCGAGCGGCTCGAATCGACCGGCGGTCGCCGCATCGGTGGGTGTGTAGTAACCGAGGAGATCGACGATCAGGTGACCGCCTGCGTCGCTGTAGACGTCGACCACACCGTCAGCCCCGACCGGTACGGTGACCAGGTTGGGCGTGATGTTGCCGGCCAGTACCTGGAGTTCGTCGATGTTCAGGTTCGACGCCTCGGGCCTCGGGCTGGTGTGCGGCCACACGGTCCAGTACCCCGGCCCGGCCGGCGGAGCGACAGTGAGGTTGAGCACTGCTGCGGTGACGGTGCCCGTGGGGGGAAGCGGTGCGCTCCCGGTGATGGCGACCGACACTGTGCCGTTCGCGGGCACCGGGCTCGATGATCTGGTGTCGAGCAGACGCTGCGACGTGGGCATCGCCACGTAGGCACTGGTGAGGCCAGCGGCGGAAACCGTTGCTGCTGGTACCCCGACTGCCGTGACGAACGTGGCTCCGACGACGCTGCCCAACGCAGCAAGGACGCTAAGGACAGACCGTGAACCCATCCGACAACGATACGACACCTACGCAGCCGCAGACGTGCCGGTCATCGGTGTGTTACCGATCCTGCCGGGCGACTACACCGCCGATGCGCTCTTCCTCACCGGTGGCAATGCAACCCTCAGCGCGGCGATGGTCGCAGTTGCACAGGATCATTTCGAGGCCCGGACCGTCGCCATCATCAGTAGCGACAACCCGGGAGCGAACGCGTCTGTGGCGGCATTGACCGCATCGCTCGACCTCGCCGGCATCGCTCACACCACCGTGAAAGGGGGCGACAACGAAACCGATGCCGGCTTCCAGGGTTCGATACGCGAGGCCGCAGCAGACGACCCCGACCTCTTGATCTCGGTGTACTCGGGCCGGCGGGAGATGTCCTTCGCGCGATCATGGGCGATGTGCTCGATGTCGCTCCGGAAGACGTCGACCCCACGTCGCTCGGCCTGGGCGGGCGATCGACTGCGGATTCTCCCCGACCTGCCCTGACCGGCCGACGCGTCAGAGGTCGGGGAACACCGTGTAGTTCGCTCCGCCGGTGGCGAGGAACTCGTCGCTCCACGACGTGCCATAGGTGTCCTGGACCTCTTGGGCCTTGTCGGAGTCGGCTCCTTCGGGCGTGGACTCGAGCGTCCAGGCCTGGCGCTTGTACGTCCAGTTCTCCGGGAAGAGCGCATGAGCCTGCTTCCACCACGCGATCGCCGCCGGGTGATCGCCAAGTGATTCGGCGTGGATGCCCAACTCGAAACAGGCAGCCGCTCGACTGTGGTCGGCCGAACGAGGTTGCGAGGCGGCGATGACCTCGTCGGGCGACATCGCGAAGCGGCTCTCGGCGCCATGTCGGGCCCAGTCGACGATCGCTGCCCGGTAGGACTCGCCGGTCTGGGGCATCTGCTTGAACTCGCGCAGGACCGCCTGGAGCCGCTCGGGCATCTCGTCGTTGATCTCGATCGCTGCGAACGGGCTCGGTTGGATCGACGCTCCTTCGGCGGGACGGACGAGCGTGCCCGACTCGTCGATCCACACCGCCATCGGCACGTTCGAGATGCCGAGCAGTTCGTCGATGCGGTGGTGGCTGTCGATCAGTGAGGGATGCGTCGGTGCGGCCGCATCGATCCAGGGTCGGGCCTTGTCGGGGTCGAGGTCGAGGGCGACGGTGACGACGCTGAGGCCGAGTGGTGCGAGTTCTTCGTGGAGTGCCTGCCACACGGGCAGGTCAGCGGAACAGCCTCACCATGACGCCCACGCGACGAGGAGCACCTTGCGACCGTGCATCGCCGACAGGTTGAACGGGTTCCCGTCGACGTCGGGCAGTTCGATGTCGGGAACGATCGCGGTGGTCAACGCCCGACCTCCGCTCTCGGGTCCGAGCGCCCACACGCCGGCATGATCGTCGGCGACGAGCGCCATCCCCAGAAGATCGGCGACTGCGGTGAGTTCGAGCGTGCCATCGGCTCCGATGGCGCCGGGAACCGGCACGCACGCGTCGCCCTTGCACATGCCCTCGGGCTTGGCACTCCAGCCTGTTGCAGCCTCGAAGGCGTCGGCGGTGATGTCCAGTGTGGTCAACAGCATCGCCCACTGTCCCAGGTGGGCTCCGTCACGGGCGAAGTGGACGGCGAACTACGGTGGCGCCATGACCGACACCCCTACGGAGAGCCCCGCTGGCTGGCATCTCGACCCACAGGGTCGTCACGAGATGCGTTACTGGGACGGTGCCAAGTGGACCGACCACGTCAGCGACGCCGGGGTCACGGCGAAGGACCCGGTGACGCCGAAGAAGTCGATCTTCGCTCGACTCGAATCCGCTGTCACGGTCGGTGACGACCAGAGCGATGCTGCCAAGGCCAAGGTGAGGGGGCAGGTCGACGGCGAGGGCCGATTCAACACCGGAGTCCAGGCTCGCACCGACGCGGGCGGCGGCTCGCTGTTCACCGAGAAGGTGCTGGTGGTGAACCAGAAGACCAAGATCATCGAACTCAGCAATCAGTACAGCGTGTACGACCAGGACGGAAACGTGCTCGCCACCGTCGATCAGGTCGGTCAGTCGTCGCTCAAGCAGGCGGCCCGTCTCGTGTCGAGTCTCGATCAGTTCATGACCCACAAGTTGGAGATCACCGACCCGTCGGGCCAGGTGCTGCTGCGTCTGACACGTCCGAAGAAGATCATCAAGTCGTCGATGATCGTGTCCGACGCCGACGACAACGAGATCGGACGAATCGTGCAACGCAAGGCGCTCGGCAAGATCCGCTTCGCCTTGGAGAGCGACGGCAAGACGGTCGGGATGGTCAAGGCCGAGAACTGGAAGGCATGGAACTTCCGCATCGAGGATGCCGACGACAAGGAAGTGGCCCGCATCACCAAGACCTTCGAGGGCATCCTGCGAACGGCGTTCACCTCCGCCGACAACTACGTGGTGCAGATCCACGAGGATCTTCCCGAGCCGTTGCACTCGCTGGTGGTCGCCGCTGCGGTCAGCGTCGACACGGCCCTCAAGCAGGACGACCGCGGCTTCAACTGAGGGCTCTACGCCGCACGATTCGGCCGGTCGACGTCTCCCCAACGGCCCAGACCGACATCACGTGCCTCGTCGAACCGAGAACGACGCGCTGAATTCGGTGCCGGTTCGTGTCGGGGGCCTACAGTGCGAGTAACCACATCGCACCTGGGGGGTCAGATGGGCAAGGTACTGATTGTCGGGAACCGTTCGCTGGGCGGCTCGCAACTGGCAACTCTCGTGGAGGGGCGCGTTCAGGCGGGCTCGCTCGAGGTGCACCTCGTGGTGCCCGTACCGAACCCGGTGGCGTCGGCGGTGGCAATCGGTGCAGCAGCGCCCGACATGGCGCCCACGCTCAGTCGCGACATCGAAGCCGACCGTCGTGCCGCACAGGAGCAGCTGACCTTCGGTCTCGAGTGGTTGAGCGGCTTGGGCGCCACCGCGACGGGGGAACTGTCGTTGGACGCCGACACGCCAGCAGCGGTGTCGCGACTGGTCGAGGCGCACGGCTTCGACGAGGTCGTCGTGTCGACGTTGCCGACGAAGGTGTCGCGCTGGCTGCGCCAGGACCTGCCGTGCCGAATCGGTCGCAAGGTGTCGGTGCCGGTGACCGTCGTCTCGAACCCCAGCTGAGTTCGCCCGGAATGTGCACAACGGGACCTTGGTCCCTGGGAATCCATGAGTCGGTGAGTGTGTAATTCATGGACCGGTCTGAACGCTGTCGTTCGGCGAGGCTCAGGAGGACCACCATGCACATCCGATCGAATGGTCAGAGTCGGCATCGCCGCACTCGTCGTCGTTGCAGCCGCCACGGCGTTCGGTCCGGGCGGCCCGGATGCCGCAGGTTCGCCGGGAACATGATGGCGACCGCCGGCACCATCTTCGACCAGGTCATCGAGGAAGGCGTCCACCTGAATCGTGGCAACGAGGGCAACTGGGGCTCCCAGGCCGTCGACTTCCCGGGTCGTGGGGCTCTCGGCCTGTTCCAGGCCGGCGACGGCGAGCCGTGAGCTGACGATGAGACTGGAGATCACCCAGCGAGCTGAACTGGCCGTTCGAGCACTCGTGGCGCTGGAAGGAGCACCATCGAGGCTGAAGAGCTCGGACCTCGCCGATCTGCTGGGCACCACGGCCGGGTTCGTCCCGCAGGTCATGGGACCAATGGTCCGGGCCGGCTGGGTCGGTTCCGTTCCGGGTCCCACCGGTGGCTACGAGTTGTCGCGTTCGTTGGACACGCTGTCGGTGCTCGACGTGGTCGAGATGATCGACGGCCCCACCGACACGGGACGGTGCGTCGTGGCCGAGCAGATGTGCGACGCGAACGAGCCGTGCGTGCTCCATGTCGCGTGGGCTCGCGCTCGAGGCGAGCTCCGCTCGTCGCTGGCCGGCTTGGCGTTGTCACAGGTGAGTGCGCAGTGAACGTGGGAACAGCAACCTCTCGGGCTGCTGCCGAACGGTCGACATGGAAGGCCGTTGCCATCCCTTCGGAGCACGGTGGATGGGGCCTGACCGCTGAACCCGTACTGCTCGGGCTGTTCCTCACCTTCTCGTGGGCGGGTGCCGCCATCGGTGCGGCTGCGATGCTGGCGTTCCTCGCACGAACTCCGTTGAAGCTCGCACTGGTCGACCACCGGCGCGGGCGACGCCTCGAACGAACAACGCTCGCTCGCCGGTTTGCTGCAGTCGAGGTGCTCGCCATTGCCGGGCTCGGGGCGACGGCGCTCGTCGCTGCCGGTCCGAGTTGGCTCATCCCGGTGTGTGTCGCCGTGCCGCTGTTCGCCATCGAGCTCTGGTACGACATCCGCAGCCGAGGCCGTCGGCTGGTGCCCGAACTGTGCGGTGCCGTCGGGATGGGTGCAGTCGCCGCAGCGATCGTGGTCGCCGGCGACGGATCGACTGCGTTGGCTGCGGCCGCGTGGCTCGTTCTCGCCGCGCGCTCGGTTGCGGCGATCCCGTTCATCCGCACCCAGATCGGTCGGAGCCACCGCGGTGAGATCAGTGTCCGTTCGAGCGACCTGTTCCAGCTCCTGGCTGTTGCGATCGCGCTCGTTGCCGTCGTCGTCGAATCCGACCTGTTGCTCGGTTCGATCGCCGTCGTCGTGATCGCCGGACTCCATCTGGCATGGCTGCGACGGTCGCCCGTTCCGCCGGCGAAAGTGCTCGGTCTGCGCCAGATGGCACTCGGCATCGCACTCGTCGTCATGGCCGCGATCGGCGCGCAGCTGGCGTGAGACCTCCAACGAAAGTGAGCATCCGATGAACTCCGCCACTGCCATCGATCCCGACATGAGTCTGGGAGCGATCGTCAACGCGTTCCCATCGCTCGCGCGTCAGCTCGAACGACTCGACCTCGACTACTGCTGTGGCGGCGAGCGGTCACTCGCAGACGCGTGTCGCGCCACCGAACTCGATCCCCGAGCGGTGGTGATCGAGTTGGTGGCCCATGTCGGTGACGGCGACGCCCCGGCCCCGTGGTCGTCGATGCCGGTGGGTGAACTGGTCGAGCATCTGGTGAACACACACCATCGCTACCTGTGGGATGAACTGCCCCGCCTGCAGGCGCTGGTCGACAAGGTGCTCGGCGTACACGGCGACCGTCACCCCGAACTGGTCGACATCGCCCGGTGTTTCTCGCTGATCCGGGCCGACATCGAACCGCACCTGACGAAGGAGGAACGGGTGCTGTTCCCGGCGATCCAGCAGCTGGCAGACGCGTCAGCGGACGCGACCTTCGGATTCGGCTCCATCGGGAATCCCGTCTCGATGATGCTGCGTGAGCACGATCACCTCGGTGGCCTGCTGCGTGAACTCAGATTGTCGACCGACGACTACACGCCGCCTGCCGATGGGTGCGGGTCGTACTCGGCGCTGTTCTCCGGTCTCGAGCAGGTCGAGGCCGACACCCACCTGCACATCCACAAGGAGAACAACGTGTTGTTCCCTCAGGTGATCGAGCTGGAGGCGAGACGCAACTCGTGATCGTGCACCCGCTGACCGACGCCGACCTGGCGCAACGCACCGACATCGCCACGCGCGCCGACGTCCAAGTGCTCGTGCGCTCGTTTTGCCGGTACGCGGCCATGGACGAGGTGCTCGGCCCGATCTTCGAGGCGGCCCACGTCGACTGGCCCTCGCACATCGACACGCTCACCGACTTCTGGGCCTGGCAACTCCTCGGCCAACGCGGCTACGAGGGCAACCCGTTACGCGCCCACGAGCCGGTGCATGCCGTCACGCCCTTCGCCGACGAACACTTCGAGCGATGGATCGAATTGTTCACCGGCACGATCGACGAGAACTTCGTCGGCCCCAATGCTGAGGTGGCGCGCAATCGGGCGTTGAAGATGGCCAAGGCGATGCGGCGTCTGCTGCTCGGCGTCGACGACGATGGCGGTGCGGCGAAGGGCCAAGAACGCCACTGCCCCGCCGGGCCTCGTGTTCACCAAGATCACCATCCCGCTCACACTCGGGCCGTTGCCACGTCCCCTCTCACGCCGCGGAGTAGGCGTCGACGATGGGGGAGAGCTCGTCGGGGCTGGCGCCGTGCATGATCAAGGCGTCGGCGCCGAGGGCGAACTGCCCACGCACGGCGGCGGCGCACTGCTCGGCTGACCCGGTCGCCGACGGGGCCAGCCACTCGTCGGGGATCAACGTGGCGATGTGTTCGAGTTGTTCGGTCGTGGCGCTGACATCGATCGCGCTGCGGAAGCTCGACACCATCTCGTCGGTGCGGAACGCGGCGAGCATCGCTGGGTCCCACCGGTTGGTCTCGACCATCAGATCGCCGTAGGCCTGTAGATAGGTGGCGAGGCGTCCGACGGTCTTCTTCAGGCGTAGTGGCTCGGGGATGTGATCGCCGATCGTGGCGAAGCACGACCACACCGTGACGTCGGCCGGATCTCGTCCCGCACGCTCCGCGGCGTCCTTCACCGTTTTCACGCAGCGCTGGAGGGTCTCGTCGGTGAAGAACGTGTGCAGGATCACATGGTCGAACGCCCGGCCGCCGAGCCCCAGCGAATTCGGCCCGAACGCCACCAGACCGAGCGGGATGTCCTCGTCGAACGTCGGATCGAGACGGAGCACGGGATAGCTCCCGATGGGGCCGTCGTGGCCGATGATCGTGTCACCGTGCCAGAGCCGACGCATGACCTCGGTGAAGTCCTCCATCTGCGCCGTGGTGATCCGAGGAAGGCCGTAGGCGTCGAACAGGGGAGCGACGCCGCGCCCGATGCCCAGCACGAAGCGCCCGCCGGTCAACCGGTGCATGGTGGTGGCGTACGAGGCGGTCACCATCGGATGGCGCGTATGGTGATTGGTGGCGCCGGTGATGATCTGCATGTTCGTGGTGGCGACCGCCGCTGCACCCGACAGCGTGACGGCCTCCTTCACGTTGAAGCGCTCGCTGATGAACACCGCACCCAAGCCGAGTTCTTCGGCCCGCTGACACTCGGTGACGAGGTCGCGTGGGTTCTGGGCGCCGCCGGCAAGGGTGTAGAAGCCCAACTCCGGGAACCTCGGCTCGTTCATGTCGGTACGACGACTTTGTCGGAGGAGGGCATCGGCGCTGGAGTCCTCTCGCGGATGAACACCGCAGCGCGCACCAGGGCATCGGTCGCCTCGGGCATGTAGCCGGCGAGGATCGGATACACGTGCCACAGGTCGTCGCGCAGATCGAGACGAACGTCGACACCGAAGGATTCGTAGCGCTCGGCGAGTCGTGTGGAGTCCGACAGCAAGATCTCGTCCATGCCGGTCTGGATCAGCGTGGGTGGATATCCGGTCGGGTCGGCGAACAGCGGCGACACGCCCGGGTGATCGAGCGGAGTGTCGCCGGCGTAGGTCGTTGCCGCTTCGATCAGGCCGTCGCCGTCGAACATCGGATCGTGCGGTGCCCGGGTCACCACCGATTCACCCGAGGCGGTGAGGTCGGCCCATGGCGACAGTAGGTACACCGCCCCCGGCATCGGGTCGCCGGCCGCCTTCAGCGCACCGAGCGTGGCCAACGCGGCGCCGCCGCCAGCGGAGTCGCCGGCGATGGTCACGAGCGACGGGTCGATGTCGGCGATGATCGCCCGGTAGGCCGCGACGCAGTCGTCGACGGCCGCCGGGTACACGTGCTCGGGGGCCAGGCGATAGTCGATCACGGTCACGGTCGCAGCAGCTCGCTTGGCGAGCCGCGCACACATCCCGATGTGGCTCTTCGGCGAGCCGACGACGTAGGCGCCACCATGGATGTAGAGGATGTGACGGTCTGGCCGCGCCGCAGTCGGTGTGGCGACGATCGCGGGGATGCCACCGACGAACGTGTCGACGTAGTCGACCTTTCGGGGCCGGGGGATCATGTCGAGCTTGTCCATTGCGGCTCGGCGTTGCTCGATCGGAGCGTCGTCGGCGACCTGTATCCTGGCGATCTGCCTGCGAAGGAAACGGGCTCGTCGACTCAATGTCATGGTCGCACGCTAGGCCGACCGGCGGACCCGACCCGAGCTGACCACCCTCAGCCCGAGTTGCGCAGCCCGGTGGCAATCGCGTTGATCGACAACTGGATGCCGCGTTCGACGAGTTCGTCGCGGTCGCCGTCGCGGAACCGGCGCAACAGATCGACCTGCATCACGTGCAACGGGTCGAGGTACGGATACCGGTTGCGCAGGCTGCGTTCGAGTAGCGGGTTGTCCGCCAACGGCGTGGCCGAACCGGTGATGCGGGCCTGCCAGGCCAGTGTGCGCTCGTGCTCGGCGGTGATCGCTCCGAAGATCTCGTTGCGCATCGAGTCGTCCTCCACGAGCACGTCGGCGTAGCGGCGAGCGATGTCGATGTCGGACTTCGCCAACACCATGCCCATGTTGTCGATGGCCGTGCGGAAGAACGGCCACTCGGCGTACATCGCCACGAGCTTCGAGAGCCGGTCGTCGGAGTCGCCGACGAAACGCTCGATGGCGCTTCCGACGCCGAACCACGCCGGGATCATCAACCGGCATTGCGTCCAGCCGAACACCCATGGAATGGCGCGAAGATCCTCGATGGCGCTCGACGCGGTTCGCGATGCTGGTCGACTGCCGACGTTGAGCGTGGCGATCTCGTTGGTGGGCGTGATCGCCCGGAAGAAGTTCACGAACCGGTCGTCGCCGTACACCAGCGCACGGTAGGCGTCGAATGCGTTCGACGACAGTTCACCCATCGTGTCGGCGAACACCGAATCGGCACCGGTGTCGGCGCCCGAGTCGACACCGAGCGGTGAGCCGTTCAGCAGGGTCGCTTCGAGCGTTGCCGACACCAGCGTTTCGAGGTTGCGGCGCGCCATTGCAGGGTTCGAGTACTTGGCCGCAACGATCTCGCCCTGCTCGGTGAGTCGAATGGCGTGATCGACCGAGCCCGGCGGCAGCGCCAGGATCGCCTGATAGGCGGGCCCGCCACCTCGACCGACGGTGCCGCCACGCCCGTGGAAGAACCGCAGGTGCACCCCGGCGTGGCGTGCCACCGCCGTGAGAGCAGTTTGCGCCGACGACAGGCTCCACTGCGAGCAGAGGTAGCCGCCGTCCTTGTTCGAGTCGGAGTACCCGACCATCACCTCCTGGCGGTTGCCGCGCGAGCGCACGATGTCGGAGTAGACCTCGTTGGTGAGCATCGAGCCGAGCACGTGAGCGCAACGTTGGAGGTCGTCGATCGTCTCGAACAGCGGCACGATGTCGAGCTGCGACTCGGCGTGTCGTTCGCCGTGGGCGGAAGCAGCGAGCCCGACTTCCTTGAGCAGCACCGCCACTTCCAACACGTCGCTGACGTCGTGGGCCATCGAGATCACGTAGTGCGGCACGATGCGGCGCCCGACCCGGCGAACGGCGTCGGCTGCGGCTTCGAGGATTGCGAGTTCCGACCGGGTCCGTTCACCGAGTTCGGCGCCGGGGTGACGCAGGAGACGAGGTGTGCACAGCTCACTGGTGAGCACGTCGACCCGCTCGTCCTCGTCGAGTGACAGGTAGTCGTGGCACACGCCGGCCTGGGCGAACAGGTCGGCGAGTACTTCTTCGTGGACCGCCGAGTTCTGTCGGAGATCGAGACCGCAGAGGTGGGCACCGAAGATCGCCACGCTGCGTCGCACCGGCTCGACCAGTGCGTCGGCGAGCG
>ENA-OFCF01000802-OFCF01000802.1-metagenomes-genome-assembly--contig:-NODE-802-length-13215-cov-2.445289_pt1 | contig 13215 bp, 13 predicted proteins | sample MGYA00153387_OFCF01 | MGnify analysis MGYA00153387
GCCGAATTGGCGGCGTTCACGTACACCGGCGGGGTGGCGGCGATCGTGGTGGAAGATCGATACTCGGCGATCTTCAAGCTGCGACACGTTCGCCCGGCATCGATCGCCACGCAGCTGGCCGAAGCCGCAGTGCGGTATCCGTCGGTGCCGATCGTGTTCGCCGAAACCCGCCAGCTCGCCCAGGAGTGGACGTTCCGGTTCTTCGGCGCAGCAGTCGAACACGTCACCCACGAGCGCGTCGGCGAGGAACGCGCCGCCCAACTGGTCCCCGCCGGCTCGGTGCCGCACCGGGCCCCCACGCCAGCGGAGGTTCGCTCCTGGGCGACATCGGAGGGTATGCACGTCAGCGACCGTGGCCGCATCTCCGCCGAGGTGATGAGCGCGTATCTCGAGACGCTGGGCTCGCAACACACCGACCCACGAGACATCGAACTCGCTGCAGCGGTCGATGCATTCGACTTCGCGATGGAAGTCGAACGCACCGATCTCGGACTCCGGCTGGCGCCGAGCATCGTCGACTGAGTAGCCGGCGCTCAGCAGATGATGCTGCCGTCGGGGGCGATGATGTGCCAGCGGCCGTTGTCGTCGCCTCGGCAACGAACGGAACCTCCACAACGGTCATGCCACCATCATGACCAAGGGGTACCCCACAGTTGGCTGACTCAACAACTGCAACGGCCTATGGGTCCGTGACGTCGAACATCTCGAGCTGTTCCCAGGTGACCGCCACCTCGCTGACCACGCACCACCGGAGGCGGCCGCGCGAGCCGGGCCGGCGGATCTCGACCCTCGCGGCACGTAGTGATCGTGCCGATCCGTCGGGATCGCGAATGGCGATGCTGCCGTCGTACTCGATGCCCACGACCCGTCCCACGACCCACCGGCCCCTGTCGTTGCGACGGAAGCGGATCGGCTCGCCCATCCGCAACCCGAGGCGGGCGAGCGAGGCGGGCGAGCGGTGCATGTCAGGTCGAAGCCGGGTGGATGGTCAGGAACCAATGGTGCGACGCTGCAGTTTGCGCATCCCGCCGAGCCACCGATCGGGATCGGTGGCCTTGAGCGCCATGTAGTCGGCGACCTCGGGGTGGGGGAGCACGAAGAACCGCTCGGCCTCGATCGCGTCGGCGACCTCGACGGCGACATCAGCCGGTTCCAGTACAGCGCCGGCCGCCTTCACGACGTTGCTGCCGCTGACCTCGTCGTCGCCAGCGTGCAGCATTGCGGTGTTGACGCCTTGGGGGCACAGGCAGGTGACCTTCACGCCTGCATCGCCATAGGTGACCGCCATGTACTCCGCGAACGCGACCGCAGCGCGTTTGGTGACCGTGTACGGCCCCGACCCGATCTGCATCAACAGGCCGGCGGCCGAGGCGGTGGAGCAGAAGTAGCCCTCGCCCCGCTCGAGCCAGTCGGGCAACAGATACTTCGCCGCCCATCGGTGGGCGTGGACGTTCACGGCGAACGCCAGATCCCAGTCGTCTTCCGGCGTCTCGACGACACCACGGCCGGTGCCGACGCCGGCATTGCAGAAGAACAGATCGATCGAGCCGAGGGCGGTGCGAGCCGTTTCGACGAGTGCAGCGTTGCCCGCTTCGGTGCTGACGTCGGCGGTGATCGCCGTCGCTCGTTCCAGCGTGGCGGCGACCTCGTCGGCACCTGCGACATCGGCGACGACGACGTTCGCTCCTCGGGCGTGGAACTCCCGTGCGAGGGCCTCGCCGATGCCGCGGCCCGCACCGGTGACCACGACGTTGCGTCCACTGAACTCCATGTCCGCATCGTAGGTGCGCCACATCGCCGAGCCCTCGACCCAGGAGTGTCGGATCGTGAGGACGGCCGGGGTGAGGTGGAGCCAGGACGCGGATCAGGTGTGAACGTTGTGTGACACCTTCCTCAAGTCTGAGCAGGTGCGTGTTCGCGGCCGGCATCGCGGGTACCGTGTCAACCAATGACTGATGAGCGCATCGACACCAACAACGAGGCCGTGATCACCGAAGCCCTGAGCGTCATCGATGGCGCCCTTGCCCGGATGATGCAGCGTGAACTCGTGTCGACGGGTGAGGTTGCCGATCTGTTGCTCGACGTGCGCACGTTGCTCACGGCCGAGCCGGCTGCCCTCGTCGTTCCGGTTGTCACCACCGACGCCTGAGCGTTGCGGGTGGCTTGTTCCATCTGCCGCGTTCCGTGCCAGCGATCTGTACGTCGCCGATGAGCACTGAGGCGTGTCACGACAATGTCGCCGAGGCGCTCTGCGAGGCTCGGCTCTGAGATTCTCAGGGAGCGAAGCGTTTGGCGATACGGCGACCGATGAGGCCGAAGAGGGTGCCGACGACGGCTCCGGCAACCACGTCGGAACCATGGTGGATGCGTACGTGGACCCGGCTCATACCCACGATCGCGGCGAGTTTCCACCAGATCACTCCGACCTTGGGCCCATCCCAACCCGACAGCACCATTGCGGCGAACGCCGCCGAGGTGGCGTGACCCGACGGGAACGACGATGTGGTCGGCTTGCGCACCCGCATGCGGTCGTCGCCGGTCTGGGTGGGGCGCTCGCGGCGGAACAACCGCTTGATCCCCTGGTTGACGATCAGGCTCTCCGAGCCGACCATCAGTGCGAGCACGATCACCTGGTCGGGCCGGCCCTTGGCGATGCCGCGCACGATGCCGATGCCGTGCCAGATCAGCGAGAAGTCGCCGACGTGGCTCGCCGTGCTGAACACCCGGTCGGCGATCGGGTTGCCACGGAGCGGCTCGAAGAGTGCGTCGAAACGTTCGTCGAACGCATCGATCTGCGGACCGAACTGGCCCTGACCAGGAACGATCGAAACTCCGTTCTCGCCGGTCACGCAGTATCCACGGCAACGGGCGTGGCCAGCAGCTCCTGGTAGGCGGTGACTGCCTCGGTGGCGGCGAGTGACGGATCGCCGCCGAACTCCGGGCACCACTGCTGGAAGGCGCACCAGTCGCACAGCTTGCTCTTGCGCGGACGGAAGTCGCCGGTGGTGCACGCCCGCTCGACCGCGGACCACACCGCCGTGGTGCGGGTGGTGATGAACTTCACCGACTGCGCCGATGGCACCGTTTCGATCGTTTCACCCGATGCGAGATACATCAGGCGGATCTTCGCAGGCCGCTTGCCGAACACGGCCTCGCACAGGAACGAATAGAAGTGCACGCCCGCCAGGCTCTTCTGTTCGAAGTTGCCCGATGGCGCTCGCCCGGTCTTGTAGTCGGTGACGACCAGTTCACCATCGGCGTCGAGTTCGAGCCGGTCGATGATGCCGCGCAAGGTGAGCTCGCCCACCGACGCCTCCATCCACAGCTCGAGCCCGATCTCGCGGACCCCGGTGGGGTCTTCCATGGCGAAGTACTTGTCGACCAGCGCATGACAATCACGGTCGAACGTGTCGACCGCGGCGCCCTCCAGACGGAGACCGACGTAGTCGGCATGCGTGCGGTACTCGTGGAGCGCTGTGGCCATATCGGCGGTGAGCGCCTCGGGAGTGCGATCGGCGGCTCGCCGAACGAACAACAATTCGAGCGCGCGGTGCCCGATGGTTCCCTTGGTGGTGGCGATGCCAGGAGGCTCGGGCAGCTTCTGGATACTCGAGAACCGGAACTGCATCGGGCAGGAGGTGAACGACGACACGCGCGATGGTGACAGCGACATCGGCACCGGGAACGTGGGTGCAGGAACAGCGGTGTCGGTCATGTCGGTCATCGTACGCGGCCCCTGTCGCAGGGTTACGGGAGCGTTCAGGGTGCGGCGTCGCGGATCAACCCAGCCATGGCCGCAGGGTCGATGAACGGCGTGAAGTGGTTCCACTCGTCGTGTTCGATGTAGCTGGCATTCGGGAGCTGGTCGGCGATCTCTCGGGCGATCGCCGCAGGACCGAACTCGTCGACCTTGCCGGCCACGACGACCACCTTCGTCTCGATCTCGGGGAGTTCGGCCCAGGTGGCGTGCGTGCCGCCGGTGTCGAACGTGCGGGCCTCGTGCTCGGGGTCGCACTTCAAGCGCACTCCCTCCGGGGCCGGCCGGAAACCGTGGGCCACGTAGAGCCGCAGGACATCCGGATCGAACGCCATCATCGGAGGCTTCGACGAGTAGTTGGCGACCGCGTCCTCGAACGAATCGAACGACGCCCGACGCTTGCGGGCACCCCTCGACAGCAGGGTGCCGTTGTTCTCGGTGCCGTCGTGCGGATCGACCTCTCGCGGTGGGAACACGATCGGCTCGAACGCCACGATCACATCGAACAGTCCGGGGTCGCGGTGCGCTGCCATCAGCAGTCCGGCCCCGCCCATCGAGTGCCCGAACCCGACGAGCCCGGCGTCGGGAGCCACCGCCCGGGCAGCGGCGAGCGCGTCGTCGCCGTAGCGGGCCCACTCGACATCCCAATCATCGGGCCGCGGGGTGGAACCGTGACCGCGGTAATCGAGGGCGTACGACGTGAAGTCGCCGCTCAGCCTGTCGGCGATCGGCAAGTAGCAGTAGCCGTGGAAACCGGTGGCATGCGACAGCAGCAGCGGCCGGCCGTCGCCGCCGAACTCGTGGATCGCAACGCTGACATGATCGGAGGAGGCGGTGCGCACAGGGTCATCATGGCGATCGTCGACTCTTCCCGTCGAATCACATCAGGGTTTCGGTTCGCGAGGGAGGCCGAGGAGGCGCTCGCCGATGATGTTGCGTTGCACCTGGCTCGATCCGCCGGCGATCCGTCCACCGGGCGCAACGAGCATGCCGGTTGCACTCGGGCCGTCGAGCATCGCGTCGGGCCCGTCGAGGTCACCGCGCAGCATCGCCACGTCGAACATCATCTCGGTGATGCCCAGCTTCATCAGCGATGCTGCCGTGGACGCGATCGGACCCTGGCGCTGTGCCATGGCCTTCATCGCGCTCCCGTTCGCGAGGAGCGTCGTGAGTTGTTGGCGTTCGATGGCCGACAGCGCCCGCCCTTCGGCGATATGTGCCATCTGGTCGAGGCGTCGTTCGAGGCCGATGACCGAGGTGCCGATGTGGCCTCGCTCGCTGGTGAGCACCGCCATCCCGACGCCCCAGCCGCCGTGGATCGGCCCGAGGAGGCAGTCGGCCGGCAGCTCCACATCGGTGAAGAACACCTCGTCGAACTCGGCCTCACCCGTCATCTGCCTCAGTGGCCGCACCTCGATACCGGGCAGGTCCATCGGGCACAGGAAAAACGAGATTCCGTCGTGCTTGGGTGCTTCTTCGAGCGAGCGGGTGCGCGCCATCAGGATCCCCCAGTTGCTGTAGCGCCCGCCTGAGCACCACACCTTCTGGCCGTTCAGGATGTAGCGGTCACCGTCGGGTTCGGCCCGCGTCGACAACGACCCGAGGTCGCTCCCGGCGCCCGGCTCGGAGAACAGCTGACACCATACGTGTTCGGTGGCGAGCGTGGGTCGCAGATGGTCGGCTTGCTGCTCGGGCGTGCCGTACCGCATGACCGCCCCGCCGGTGAGGACGAAGCCGACCATGTTGAACACTGCGGGAACGCCGGCCCGAGCGCATTCGAGCAGCCAGGCACCAGTGTGCTCGGGGCTGAGCCCTCGGCCGCCGTGATCGACTGGCCAGTGGATACCGGCCCAGCCGGCGTCGGTCAGTCGTCGCTGCCAAACGAGTCCGGCTTCCACCAGATCCGGCGGACAGATCGCGCCGTAGTCACGCGGCGCGTGCTGACGATTCGCCGTCAACCACGCCGCCGCATCCGCTTGGAACTCCTCGACCGGGATCACCCCGCCAGCATGTCAAACTGTCACATCAGGCCCGGCACCGTGTGACAGTTCACCGTGTGACCGTTCAGGCGAGGGCTGTGAGGAAGAGCGCAGTCTCGTCGGCGATGGTGGCGGGAACGGCGTAGCCGTCCTGTGCCGTCACGTCGCCCCAGTGAGCGGCGAGATCCTCGGGCGTGAGTTCGGTGGTGTTGGTGTAGCCGACGGTCTCGGCGATGAACACCTCGGCCACACGGCCGCCACCGACGGAGAACACCCGCCCGGTCGCCTCACACGACTCGTGCGAGAGGTAGGTGACCAGCGGCGAGATCAGCTCGGGCTGCAGTTTCTCACCGAGGCCGCCGAGGATGTCCTCGGTCATGCGGGTGAGCGCGAGCGGCGCGATGGCGTTGGCCTTGATGTTGAACTTGGCGCCTTCGACGGCGAGCACGTTGGTGAACCCGACGAGGCCCATCTTCGCGGCGCCGTAGTTGGCCTGGCCGAAGTTGCCGAAGATGCCAGCAGCCGACGACGTGGACACGATGCGCCCGTAGCCCTGCTCGCGCATGATCTTCCACGCCGGCTGGGTGACGTTGAACGCGCCGCGTAGATGCACGGCGATCACCGGGTCGAACAGGTCGGCGTCCATGTTGTGGAACGACTTGTCGCGCAGGATGCCGGCGTTGTTGATGACGATGTCGACCGTGCCGAACGCGTCGACGGCGCTCTGCACGATCGCGGCGCCGCCCTCGGGCGTGGCGACCGAGTCGGTGTTGGCCACAGCCACGCCGCCTGCGTCCTTGATCTCGTCGACGACGAGCTGGGCAGCACCCTTGTCGCTGCCGGTGCCGTCGACGGACCCGCCGAGATCGTTCACCACGATGAGCGCACCACGCTTGGCCATCATCAGCGCGTGCTGTCTGCCGAGGCCACCACCGGCGCCGGTGATGATCGCTACTTTGCCGTCGAATCCGAGATCAGTCATGTCCGACGACGCTAACGGCGCGTCGGGCATCTCACGAAATGTCAGGCGAAGCGGTTGAAGCCGCCCTCGACGTCGAGGACCTGGCCCCGGATCCAGGCGCCCTCGTCGCTCACCAGGAACCCCACGACGTCGGCGATGTCGGCCGGAGTTCCCCATCGGCCGTCGGGGAACATCGCAGCCACGTGGGCGTGGCTGTCACCCTCGGCCCAGCCGGTGTCGACCGGGCCGGGATTGATGCAGTTCGCGATGATGCGCGACTTCGACAGCGCGTGATCGATCGAGGCGGTCATCTGCTGCAGCGCACCCTTCGACACGGCGTAGGCGATCTCGCCGTCCATGGGCTGGAGGTGTTGGCCGCTCGTGAACCACAGCATCCGTCCGGTCGGCGGCGCACTCGACGGGGTGCTGACATGGCGCTGCGCGAACCGCTGCGCCAACAGCACCACACTGCGAACGTTCGCCGCCCAGCACCGATCGAGTTCGTCGGCGGTCACCTCGTCCAATCCCTGGTCGGACGAACGAGCATGCACCGCAGCCACGATGTCGAGCCGCCCGTGCAGTTCGAAGACCTCGTCGACCAGGGCGCTGGGCACGGTGGGATCTTCCAGGTCGTGTCGGCCGACCTCGAACGGTGTCGACCCGAGCGGTTGCTCGCCCCACGGCATCTCCGCGTCGTGCGGCGTCCAACCGGTGGCCACCACGGTGGCACCGAGGTCGTGGAGCCGTTGGGCCACGGTCGCCGCGATCCCGATCGGTCGAGACACGCCGGTGACCAGTGCGACCCTCCCATCGAGTCGACGTCGATCGGGGAGTGAAGGAGCCATGGAGCCATCCTCGCAGCTTGCGTCGGCGCATCGGCCCTTGAGTAGGGTCCGGGAATGCCGAGCACCCGGTCCCCGAAGTCCGTCAGCGTCATGGGAGTTGTCGTCGCCGGGCTCGTTCTCGCTTCCTGCAGCGGCAGCGCGGCTGACAGTGGGGTGGTCGTCATCGAAGAGAAGCTGGCCGATGAGATCGGCCTCGGCGATCTCGACGCGACCTGCAACGAGCCCGACGGGCTGAAGGAGGGCGAGACCTTCACGTGTACGGCCACGACAGCCGACGGTGAGACCATCGAGTTCCTCGGAACGATGACCTCCGACGACGAGTTCGAGGTCGTCACCTCCAACCTGATGATTGCGTCCGACATCGAGGCGATCCGAGCCGAGGGTGCGCGTGTGTTGTCCGACGAGATCGGCTCGACCGTCGCTCCCGAGGACATCGAATGCGCCGACGGGAGCATCGTGCTCGACGACGTCGGCGACTTCCTGTGTTCGATCACCGACACCGGAACCGGCGACGTGTACGACCTGACCGTGAGCACTGGTGGTCTCGAACCGGGCGTCGGCGTCCGGGAGCTGTCGTTCCAGATCGGCGACGCGCCTCGTTGAGATCGCGGCCGGCGGCGTCGACGGTCAGCGTTCGATGCGAAGCGGCTCGTCGGCGGTCACGAGCACGACGTTGTCGTCTGTTCGCACCGGGACACCGCTGCCGTCCAGCACCGTCAGCGTGAGACCAGCGGGATCGAGATCGATGCGCATCGTCGTGCCGTGGCGTTGGAGTTGGAAGGTCACGCCGTCCCAGGAACGCGGTAGCCGCGGAGCGAACGCGACGTGGTTGCCCTGTTCGTCCATGCCCGCGAAGCCGTGCACGATGCCCGCCCACACTCCGCCGGCGTTGGCCACGTGGACGCCGTCGACGGTGTTGCCGTGCGAATCGCACAGATCGAGATACAGCGACCGGGTGAAGTATTCGAGTGCCAGTTCGTCGTAGCCGACTTCGGCTGCAACGACCGCTTGCACGCACGACGACAACGATGAGTCGCCGGTGGTGATCGGGTCGTAGAAGTCGAAGTTGCGGCGCTTCTGTTCCACCGGGAACCGTTCCGAGCGGAGGAACATCGCGAGCACCACGTCGGCCTGCTTCAACACCTGGTGGCGGTAGATCACCAACGGGTGGTAGTGCAGCAGGAGCGGGAAGTGTTCGGGAGGGGTCGTCTCCCATGCCCACGGCTCGAGGTCGAGGAACTCGGAATCCTGCGGGTTGATGCCGAGCGCTTCGTCGAACGGGATGAACATGGCGTCGGCGGCGGCGTCCCAGTCGTCGAGTTCCTGGAGTTCGAGGCCGGTTATCCGGCGTAGCGCCTCGAACGCGTCGGGGTTCCACTCCGAGAGGAATCGCACGGTGCGCGCGGCGTAGCGGAGATTGAATCTCGCCATCACGTTCGTGTAGAAGTTGTCGTTGACGACCGTGGTGTACTCGTCGGGCCCGGTGACGCCGTGGATGTGGAACGCTCGGCCTCCGTTGTGCCCGTAGAAGCCGAGGTCGGCCCACAGTCGGGCGGTCTCGACGAGGATCTCGGCCCCCTCGCGTGACAGGAAGTCGATGTCACCCGACGCCTCGAGGTACCGACGCAGCGCCAGCACCACTGCAGCGTTGATGTGGTATTGCGCCGTGCCGGCGGCGTAGAAGGCCGACGCCTCTTCACCGTTGATCGTGCGCCACGGATACAGCGCTCCCACCTGGCTCATTTCGCGGGCGCGCACGCGGGCGGCGTCGAGCATCTGCCAGCGGAAGCGCACGACCTTTCGTGCAGCGTCCGGCATCGTGTAGGAGAGGAACGGGGCGACGTAGACCTCGGTGTCCCAGAAGTAGTGGCCGTCGTAGCCGCCGCCGGTGACGCCCTTGGCGGCGATGCCCTGCTCCTGCGTGCGAGCGGACGCTTGGGCGAGTTGGAACAGGTTCCATCGCAGCGCCTGCTGGGCCCGATCGTCGCCGCGGAGTTCGATGTCGGAGTTCGTCCAGAACTCGTCGAGCCACTCGCGCTGCTCGACCAGGATCTGCTCGAAGCCACCGGTCTCGGCGCGCTCGAGGGTCCGCGAGCAGCGATCGGCCAGCTCCGAAGCCGGCACTCCGTTCGACGAGTGGTACGACACGAGCTTGGTGATCCTGATCGGGTCGCCTGGTGTGGCGCTCACCGTGAACACGGTCTTCGCGAGGTCGGCATCGACGTCGGTCGTCACCTGCACCTCGCACGACGTGTCGATGAGGTGACGCGTGCCGCAGGCGAGGGTCATCTTGCTGTTCGCACACCGGTAGCCGAGCACGATCTCGTTGCCGTGCTCGCGCTGCAGTCGCGGTTCGAGCACCCGATGGTCGAATCGCCGCGACCTCCGCGGATCCATGCCTTCGCCGAGCGCCGCCGACTTCACGTGGTACTCGTCCTCGCCGTCTTGGCGGTTCAGGAGCTGTGAGGACACCACCACCGGTGCCGCGGCATCGAGCAACGTGATCTCGAAGGTCATCACCGCGAGGTGACGGTGCACGAAGCTGATCATCCGCTGCGACGTGACTCGCACCCGTTTGCCGGCGGGCGTGCGCCAGATCATCTCGCGGGTGAGCACCCCGTTGCGGAAGTCGACGGCGCGCTCGTAGCTGTCCAGGTCGGCGGTGGCGAGCAGCAGTGGCTCGTCGTCGACGTACAGCTTGAGCAACTTGGCGTCGGGCACGTTGACGATGGTCTGGCCGGTCTTCGCGAAGCCGTACGCGTCCTCGGCGTGCAGGATCGGCCACGTCTCGTGGAAGCCATTCAGGTAGGTGCCGTGACTGTGGGCCTCGCGGCCTTCTTCCGGGTTGGCCCGCATGCCGAGGTAGCCGTTGCCGAGCGCGAACAGCGTTTCGGTGACGCCGAGGTCGTCACTGGAGTACGCATGCTCGACGAGGCGCCACGGCTCGACGGGGAACCGATGCTCGGGCAGGCCGAGCGGCGGAGGGAGACGGTTCATGCGAGCAGCTCGGCGAGGTCGGCGACGACGAAGGTGGCACCGTGGTCGAGCAGGGTCTCGGCACCGGCGCCCCGGTCGACACCGATCACCACGGCGAAGCCACCGGCCGCGCCCGCGGCCACACCCGACACGGCGTCTTCGACGACCACGGCACCGGCCGGATCGACGCCGATCTTGCGTGCAGCATCGAGGAACATGTCAGGTGCCGGCTTGCCTGCGATGTGTTCGAATGCAGCAACGACGCCATCGACGACCACGTCGAAGCGCTTCCCGAGACCGGCTGCGTCGAGCACGTTGCGAGCATTCTTCGACGACGACACGATCGCTGATGCGATGTCGGCAGCGTCGAGCATGTCGATGGTGGCGAGTGACGACGGGTAGGGCGCGATGCCGTCGCGTTCGAGGATCGTGTTGAACAAGGCGTTCTTGCGGTTGCCCATGGCGCACACGGTGTCGTCGCCAGGCGCATCGGTGGGGTCTCCGTCGGGCAGTTCGACGTTCCGAGACGACAGGAACGACCGCACCCCGTCGTAACGGGGTTTGCCGTCGATGTAGCGCAGGTAGTCGGCCCCGGTGTAGTCGAAGTCGGCGAACAGTTCGCCCCAGGCGTGCTCGTGGATCTCCGCGGTCGGGGTGATCACGCCATCGAGATCGAACAGCACACCGGCGTAGGCGAGCCAGTCGAAGTCCGCCGCGGTCGCCGTCACCGGGTCCAGGTTAGACAGCTGCGCTGTCGGCCGCGCCGATGGGTGTCGCTTCGACGGCGTCGGACTTCAGCTTCTTGTAGTCGAGCTTGCCGTTCGCGGCACGCCCGATCGAGGTGACCGCCACGACCTTCTTCGGCGCCTTGTACGCGGCGAGTCGCGACTTCACGTGGGCGATCAGCTCGGCTTCGTCGATGACTTCGCCGACATGCGGTTCGACCAATGCGGTGATCGCCTCACCCCATTTCTCGTCGGGTACGCCGACGACGGCCGCGTCGGCCACGCTCGGATGCAGCTTGAGGCACTCCTCGACTTCTTCGGGGTACACCTTCTCGCCGCCGGTGTTGATGCACTGGCTACCTCGACCCAACAACGTGACCGTGCCATCGGCTTCGACGGTGGCGTAGTCGCCAGGGATCGAGTACCGCTCGCCGTCGACCACCACGAACGTGAGGGCCGACTTCGCCTCGTCCTTGTAGTACCCGATCGGGGTGCGACCCGGAAGTGCGACGCGGCCGAGTTCGCCGGAACCCGGCACGACGTCGCGACCTTCGTCGGTGAACACCCGGGTGGTGGGACCGAGTTCGAACTTCGCGGTGTCGCCGCTCGATTCCGAGGTGGTGGTGTTGCTCGCCATGCCGATCGCCTCACTCGATCCGAGCGAGTCGACCATGATCAGGCGCTCGTTGTGGCCCAAGAGTCCCTGTTTGGATTCCTTCGACCACATCACGCCGGACGACACGATGACCCTCAGGGTCGAGATGTCCCAGCGATCGGGCTCGGCGTCGAGTGCCCGAAGGATCGGCTTGGCGAACGCGTCACCGACGATCGAGGTGGAGTTGATGCCGTAGCGCTGCACCGTGTCGAGGAACTCCTCGGCACTGAAGTGTCGGCCCTCCATCGTGGTGATCGAGCCGCCGACCATCAGGTTGCTGATCGCGTTGAACAGTCCTGTGCCGTGCATCAATGGGGCGGCCGGCATGTTGCGGGGACCCGCCTTCACGATCCGTTCGGCGACCGCCTCGAGGTCCTGCTCGGGTGGCATCCGCTTCTTGTTGTTGGTGTCGAGCACACCGAACAGGTCGTCCTGGCGCCACATCACACCCTTGGGCATTCCAGTGGTGCCACCGGTGTACAGCAGCATGAGGTGATCGCCGCTGCGACCCCATGGACCCTCGACGTTGTCGTCGGTGCCCGCCGCGGCAGCGATCTCGTACGGCGTCGCCCAGTCGGGGCACACGCCCGTGCCGTCGTCGACCCACAGCCAGGTCTTCACCTTCGGGACGCGGTCGCGGATGGCGGCGCACTGCTCGGCGAACGTGCCGTGGAACACGACCGCGGTGGCGTCGGCGTTGTCCCACAGGTACACGAGTTCGTCGGCGGCGTAGCGGTAGTTGGTGTTGACCACGGCGAAGCCGACCTTGAACGCGGCGAACACCGACTCGAGGTATTCAGGGGAGTTGTGGAGGTACTGGGCGACTTTGTCCTGCTCGGCGGAATCGAGCCGTAGCAGAGCTGCTGCGATGCCGTTCGCCCGCCGGTTGAACTCGGCCCACGTGTGTGACCGTTGCCCCTGCTGCTGAGCGAGAGCATCGGGGATCTGTGTCGCCACGGTCTCCCACAGGTCAGCGAAGTTCCAGCCGGCGTCGGTCGTCGTCACGCCGTCGAACGTAGCCGTCGCGGGGTCGGACGAGACTGCGCTGGCGCCGGATGCCGAGGACGTACCACCGGGCCTGGCTACATGTTGCTATATTCGTAGTCGACTATAGGAGAGTATCTGGATGGTTTCGAACAATCCGTTCCGACCCGGCACAGCGTCTGTACGCGCAGTTTTTAGGTCGGCTCGAGCGCACGGGTTTAAACCAGGGTGAGGGAGAAACCGCCCAGAATTTTGCACACCGGGCCTCGAGCCAGTTGCCAGGGAAAGCCGAGCAGATTTTTGAGATTGCTCGAGAGTACAACGCTCTGCGTT
>ENA-OFCF01000805-OFCF01000805.1-metagenomes-genome-assembly--contig:-NODE-805-length-13203-cov-3.939078_pt1 | contig 13203 bp, 11 predicted proteins | sample MGYA00153387_OFCF01 | MGnify analysis MGYA00153387
GTGGATCTTCCTTTGATCCCCAGCCCAATGCAATACAAACATGTGCAGATGCAATAAAAATGCCTGCCAAAATTCCTGAGAACAGTGCCAGTGGCCAAGTTACCAAACTGTGCCACCACTTGATGGGAGTTGCCAGACGCAAGCTCAGTACGGTCAGTTTATTGGCAATGACGGCAATATCGTTACCGCGTTCAACGATCTCTACCGACTCAAAACCTGTTTGATTCAACAAAAACGTCAATCCCTCGCGTGTGAAACGTGTGTAGTCGTAGGGAATGTGATGGCGTCGCGCAGACCACGGAACCGTCAACAGCAGGGTTGAGTTGTTTTTCATGACCCGCAGTATTTCTGACAGCAAAAGCCGAGGGTCTTGCGCGTGTTCCAGCACCTCAATGCACAGTACAACATCATAGGTACTGTCCGCAAGGGGCATTTGCGCACCTGCATAGTAGGTAACATCTTTAATTTCTGAGAGTATCCCAAAATCTGCAGCGTTGCCAATATCGATGCCCTGATAAGTTGTCGCGTCTGGCAGCCAACTACGCCAAGGTGATTGGCCTGCGCCCACATCCAGTACAGCGCCTGTTAAACCCTTCAATGCTGGACGCAAATATTGCGCAATGGTTGACAGTTGTAGGTCCACGACGCAACGCAGTGCAAAAGCCAAAGGGGCATTGACAGGCGATGTCACGGGTATGGGTTTAAAGCCCTCGTTTGCCATCAAAACGTCTTGCCATCAGGCAGCAAGTCTGTAGATATACCGCCGCGAATCATGGCAGAACGGATCAGGCGTGGACGACCTTTTACTTCGGTCATAATTTTTGCCACATACTCACCCACAACGCCAATAGCAAACAAATTGATGGAGCCAAACATCAGGATAGTGATCAACAAGGTTGTGATGCCGCGCGGCGCAATGTCGGGTACCAGCAAGCGCAGTATGGCAACCACCAGTGCCACCAAAACTGACAATCCCAATGCGGCCACCCCTCCCGCAGTCAACATGCTGAGCGGTGTGTTGCTGAATGAAAAGATTCCTTTTTTTGCCCAGTCAATATTTTTGAAAAAACTGTTGGTGGAACGGCCAAACATGCGCTCAGGCCGGACATAGTCAACACCTGTTTGTTTAAAACCCACATACGCTCGCAAGCCGCGCATGAAAACATCCCCTTCGGGGCACTTGAGCAGCCAACCGACAACCCTGCGATCCATCAGAGAAAAATCTCCTGCATCACGAGGAATTTTGATATAACTAAAAGCAGCAAAAATGCGATAAAACAGCTTGTACTGCATCGCCCAATACCAAGGCATATCGCGCTTTATCCTGCGGCCATAGACGACATCAAAACCATCTTGCCATTTTTTAAAAAATGCCTCAATCATCTCGGGAGGATCCTGAAGATCGCCATCGAGTAATACAACACTGTCTTTTGTAGAAATCTCCATGCCACTGCGAAAGGCCATTTGCGATCCGAAGTTTCTTGAATGCGTAATGCCGACAACGCATGGGTCTGTCGCGCTGATTGCGCGAATAACTTCAGCGCATTCATCAGGGCTTGCGTCGTTGACGAATATTATTTCGTAGTCCACATCTATTTTTTTAAAGACTGTGCTCAGCCTCTCGTGCATGATGGGAACCGCAGGAGCATCCTGGTAGCAGGCAATAATTGCCGAAATGCTGCGACGCCTGGTTGCAGGATTGCGCTTGGTAGAAGTCGCCATCTGCTCTTTACTGAGCGAATGCACCCAGCCGGCAGTTTGCAATAACCCATCTGAAAGAGGAATTTTTGCCTTCCAACCCAGCATGAGAGCTGATTTTTCAGGATTGGCATACCACTCTGGCAAATCCCACCTGCGTGACTGCATGTTGCCAAACTGCGGATCTTCAGCAATAGAAAATAATGACTTAACTGTCGATGCCAGTGTCCTGATCGTCGTGCATTGACCGGTTCCAATGTTGAAGCTCTGACCGTATAAACCGGGATGCATTTTGCTGGCAGCCAATATGAATGCAGCGCACACATCAGTCACATGCACAAAATCCCGAGACGTTTCTGGATCCACAAACGGCGGATAGTTTCCGGCGATTGCATGTCGTAGCAGGTTGGGTATCAGGCGCGACGTATCTTCTAGCGGCCCATAGGCCGAATACAAACGCAGATTGATAGACGGAAATGCACGCTGTGCGCCCATGAAGTAGAGAAAATCGGCCACCGCGACCTTGGAGACTGCGTAATCGCTGTTGGGCAAGCATGACTCTGATTCCAGCGGGCCCGCGCAGTGCGTTCCATATTCAGATGAACTGCCAGCATGTATGAAAGCACTGATGCCTGTTTTTGCGAGCTCACCGACCAGATTGACGACTGATTGAAAATTGGTCTGATAAATAAGTCCCGGTTCTTGTTCAAAAGAATATGCGCCATAGGCTGAACAGTGAAACACAGTTTGCGGCTTTAGAGATGCCGCCATGTTTCGTACCGCAGCTGTATCGTTCAGGTCTGCTGCCACGACTTGGCTGTCAGGTATCTGCGCTAGGCGGTATCCTTTGTCGCGTCGCGTACAGGCAAAAACATCTGCTCTTGTGGCAGACAACTGATGAAACAGATTCGCACCAATAAAACCCGAAGCCCCGGTTACTAAAATAGGGCCGCGCAGCGACTTGATGTACGGTGTCAAGTCATCAGTTGCGATTGCAGGCAAAGTCGTCATGTAGCACCCATCATTTGCAATGCAGAAAGTAAACTTTGTGGGTCTATTTTGGATTGCATGCGCAGGTAAGACTGAGAGCCATATCGTGCGTAGTGGTGAGCCAGGGCATGCAGATGCACCATGCGCTGCGGCGTAGTGCCAGTCAAAGCAAAATGCAAAGCGAGCTCGCTGCCAAAGCCGCCTCTGGCAACATGTTCTTCAGCAACGCACAGAGCCTGAGCCTGTGCAATCTGTTGCACCAGCACCATGGGCATAGGGTGCATTGATAGTGGAAGTTCTGCAACGGCCCATAGGCGTGGTCGCAACTTTTCTGGCATCAATAGAAGTGCTTCAATATACGTTCCTGCCAAAGGCCCCACAGCAATAATTACCGGCCCATCACCCTGCGTCAACTGTCGCCATGGTTCATAGGAAGGTACAGAAAATCCCTTAGGTGGCTCACCTCGACCCAAGCGCAGGTAACTTGTCGTTGTTGCAGCGCCGACACGGGCAACTACAGCGGCCACATCTTCATCAAAGACCGGCGCAAAAACTTGCATATTGGGCAGTGTTAGCAATACGCCATAGTCTTCAATAGCATGATGTGTTGGCCCCATCACACCGTACCCATAGCCGCCGCCATTACCAATTAGCCGCACAGCAAGTGAGTGAAAAGCAACATCGTTGCGAATCTGCTCAAACGGGCGCGCATAACAAAATGGCGCGATGCTGTAGGCCCAAGGTTCCAATCCTTCACGAGCCATAGCAGCAGCAACACTGATCATGTTTTGCTCGGATACCCCCGCGTTGATAAAGCGAGAACCCATGGCCTGCTGCAAAGGCTCTAAGGCCATAAAGCCTAAATCTCCAGTCAGGAAAACCATTGGAGAATTGGCTGAACGCTCAACAAGCGCATCACAAAGTTGTTTTCTCATGGCAAAACATTTTTACTTGCGAAACCTATACAGGCCAAAGCCGTGTCGTGTTCTTTGGTGCTCATTGGCAGGTAATGCCATTGCATTTTATTTTCCATAAATTCAACGCCATGACCTTTTACAGTCTGCATCACCACTACCCGCGCTTTAAAAGAAGGCTTGTCAAGTACAGCCCTCAATGCAGGCAAGTCATGTCCATTGACGACGTCAACTTCAACATCAAAACCCGACAATTTGTCCCACAAAGGTGCCATAGATGCCACCTCATGCGTTGATCCAAATCCTTGAAGACCGTTGTGGTCAACCAGAATCGTAAGATTATCAAGTTGATGGTGCTGCGCAAATATCAGCGCCTCCCAGGTGGACCCTTCTTGCCATTCACCGTCAGACGTGATGCAAAAGACATGATCCCGACGATTTTGAATACGCCATGCCAATGCAGTACCCGCTGCCAATGACAGTCCATGCCCCAAGCTGCCAGTGGCAAATGCAATGTCCTTGATGCCATTTGCCGGCGGATGGCCCGCAAGCAAGGTGTCGTCCTTGTGAAAAGATTTTAAATCTTCATCTGTCAAACGACCCAGACTCCAAAGTGTGGCGTAGAGAGCACCCGCAGCATGCCCCTTGGAGAGGATAAATCTGTCGTTGGTTTTTAAATATTCATGAAAAACCAACATCATGGAATCCAAAACCGATAAATTCCCGCCAATATGACCAACGCCACTGTTATGGTGCATCGTCAAAAGGCGTGCGCGTGTTTGGTTCAGTACTTCAGTTTGCAACATAAGCTCCTGCATAATTATGCCACTGAGAACTTTCCGATTCAGTCTTGTTGCTTCAAAGCGAACAAACAATTAGCAGCAAAACTGCCTAGTAAATAATTTTTTTATCTGGGGTCGGATTAGGCAATGCGCGGCCAACTTGGCAGCTCGATTCAACTTTTTCGATACGTGCGGCAGGAACTCTTTCTGGAAACCAAGCTGCCGATATCATTTGCAGCAGAGTTGGAACGGGCCAATCACCTTGGTATTTGGTATGGCAGTCCGCCCCTGGAAATCCCTCCATGGCAGCAGAGTTTTGCAACAGCCGTGATTGCAAAATGCCTTTGTTGAGAAAGTAGGTGTGATACTGCCAATACAAATCTTCGCGATAGACATCCAAGGAATGGAAAAGTCCAAGATGATCGGTTTTTCCCCATGCTTCTAGCAAAATCACGTTCGCACTGCTGGTCCATATCAACCAGCTAGATACCGGTTGATAACTCAGTTCCACGATGCCGGGCATTGCGGGTGGCAAGGCTTGAAAGCCCTTGACCAAGCTCATTTCAGCCGATTGGTTTTGAAGTTTGTTAGCGTAAGCTGGCAAAATCCAGACCAATGCCAGTGGCAAGAGCAATGCATACAGACCTAACGGGCTCCAGCGCATTTTTAATTTCTGATTCATGAAAATGGCCACTACCCAGGTTAACAAACCAATGGGTATAGACAATAAAAACCCGTGGCGAGTTGAGGTATTGGCCCATGTTGGCGCAATCAGTCCCGTGTAAGCCGCTCTAAAAACTTGTTCAGTCAGTCCGTTACCGTAAGCTGTAGGCGTGAACAACGGCGGGCCTTTGCCAACCATGATGTAAGGAAAGGCAGCCGCTCCGGCCAAAAAAACAAGCGCAAACAGAAGTCCAAAAAAATCTTGATTCTGGATTTTTTCTCCTGCAAAACCAAACGATTGGCGACGGCTGAAAATACTTGCTACCAATACAGCGAGTACGGCCGCTAACGGAATGATTCCCCAAGTCAAAAACATGACAATCACCCGAGTTATACGCAGAAAGTCTTGCGTGTTGAATGGGTTGAGAAGCTGGTTATATTGAACAAAAAATTGCTGTGGGGGAGAAAGTACCCGAATTGAGAAATAGGCGAAAACTGCCGCAGCAAGCAGTCCTATAATCCACGCCAATCGTTGTTTTCTTTGAGGTTTAAAACGCCACAAACGAACCAGTTCCAACGCCAAAGCAAACACCATGTTTGAATTAACCTGGAAAGATATAACCATTAGGGCCAGTCCAAGCAAACGGACAGGTATTATGTCGCTCCAATACAAGCGATGACCAAAAAATACCAGCCAAATGCAAAGCAGATTGATCGTAGCGGTAGAGTTGGCCAGGGTGTAAAGACTGGGAGATGCGACACACAACAATCCAGCCAGATAAGCTTCATTTGAGGGCAGTTTGAAAACATCTCTTGCCCAAAGCGCGCATTCCAGAAACAGTGCCACCAGAAGCAAAGAGATGGCGCATTTGGTCAAAATTAAATAGCCCGTACCGCCAAGATCCGACAACACAAATATGAGCTTGTAAAAGGCAATTGCTATCAGCCAGTTGCTGTCTCTCAACCAGGCAAATAACCCATCCGCATTGCCGGTTTTTTCAGCAAAACTGACCACTGCTCCGTCTGCAAAATCTCTAATGAACAGCCAATGAGGAGCTATCAGGACAAAAAGGGTGAATACTGCAACCCACTTAACTGAGCGATCTACATGCAGGGACTTTACTGATGACATGAATATTTCTTTGAAGACATAGCGGAATCATTGTTCAGAAAGCAAATGACGTCACATCCAATTATGCAGGTGTGCCTACAATCCGGGCAACATTACAGGAAACCCATGGCATCCATCAACTTTGTAGGCGGCGAAAAGGGCGGCGTTGGCAAATCTGTCACCGCACGAGCTTTAGCGCAATACTTTATTGACAAAGGCACGCCTTTTACCGGCTTTGACACCGATCGTTCGCACCATTCGTTCAATCGGTTTTATGCTGATTTCGCATCGCCCGTGGTGGTTGACAGCTATGAAGGCATGGACCTGATTGCGGCTGCCTTTGAAGACAATCCACAGCAGAGCGTGATTGTTGACCTGGCTGCGCAAACCTCTGCCCCGCTGGCTCAATGGATCAGGGATGCCAGTCTGATGGAGCTGTTTACTGACATGGGTATCACCGTTAATTTATGGCACGTGATGGACGATGGCCGTGATGCGGTGGACTTGTTGGGCCGCTTGGTTGACACCTATGGGCAAGGCCCAAATTACGTGGTGGTTCAAAACCACGGTCGGGGGTCTGATTTCGTGTTGCTGCGCGACTCATATGCCCTGCAAAAAGCCCAGGCGCATGGCGCGCATGTCATCGAGCTGCCGCGCCTGCATGATGCCTGCATGCGCAAGATTGACCAGAACAACACCAGCTTCTGGAAAGCCATTAACGACAAAGACAGCAGCGATGCGCTGGGCATGCTGGAGCGTCAGCGGGTCAAAACCTGGTTGAAAAACTGCTATTCAGTTTTTGACAAGCTGCCAGTCTGATGTTTTAAGCCGACCGCAGCGCATCCTTCAATTGTTGGCCAATCTCGGGTTTGCCAGCAAATGGGTCGGTTGGGTTGCGGGTTTGCACAATGTCTTCCAGTCGCGTTTGCACAGACTTGATGGCCTTGGGGTGGCTGTAAATGTAAAACTGGTTGGCAGCGACGGCATCAAACACCAGTTGTGCCACGTCTGCCGCGCTCACTTTGCCTGACCCAACTGCTTTTTCGCTCATGGCCTGGCCGATGAGCTGGCTTTGCGTGGGTTTGCTGCCGCGCAGCTCTGTCGGACGATTGCGGTGGCTTTGGCTGATGCCTGTCGCCACAAAAAAAGGGCACAGCACAGATGCACCAATTTGGTCGGTGACCAATGACAAGTCCTGATAAAGCGTTTCGCTCAGTGACACCACCGCGTGCTTGCTGACGTTGTACACGCCCATGTTGGGGGCGTTCAGCAAACCGGCCATGCTGGCCGTGTTGACGATGTGGCCTTGCCACGTTGCATCACGCTTGGCAGCCTCCAGCATCATGGGTGTGAAGACGCGTACGCCGTGAGCCACACCCATCACGTTCACGCCGAGCACCCATTCCCAGTCCTTGACCGAGTTCTCCCAAATCAGGCCGCCTGAACCCACGCCGGCGTTGTTAAACACCAAATGTGGCGCACCAAAGCGCGCCTGCACTGCTGCGGCCATGGCTTCCATTTGGCTGGCACTCGATACATCAAGCTTGAATGGCAATACTTGTGCGCCAAGCGCTTGCAACTCGCTCGTGGCCACGTCCAATGCGTCTTGCTGTACATCGACCAGAACCAGATTCATGCCCAGCTTGGCGCCAATACGCGCGCATTCCAGGCCAAAGCCCGAGCCAGCGCCCGTCAGTACGGCAGTTTTGCCTTTGAAATCGGTGATCATGCCTCAAGCCTTTTCAAAATATAGCCAATACGCGGAAAATGAACATGCACCGTGCCAGCCCGTTCGTCGGTGCGACGCAGTGTGTAGTGCATGCGGGTGGCGGCGACCAGCTCCCCTGCTGTCGGCTCCAGGCCAAAGTTTTCACTGCGGATCGTGACCTGACTGCCCAGCGCAATGCCGTGCTCGTCTTGAAAGGTATCGTCGCGTAGCCCGGCTGGTACGCTGGCTGCGGCCACAGCAACCGCATCTGCAGCGCTGAATTTTTCAAACGATGTCTGACCCATGTCAGCCATGCGGTCCATCCACGTCAGTACCGCTGGCGTGGCGTTCAACACCCCGGCCATGGCTGGCGTGCGGGTTCGGGTGAACCAGAGCGGATGGTAGGCTGCAAAGTCAGCAATGCTGGGCAGTGCGCCCAATAAAAACGGCCAATCGTCGAGCATGTCAGACATGCGGCGCAGGTACGACTTGTAGGCGGCTGTGGCATCCGCCGCAGGCATGCGCGGCATGCCTTGGCGCATGGCTTGACGGTCTTCAGCAAATGCTTTGGCAGCTTCTGGCGGCGCACCTGCAAACACCTGTGCTGTGCCTGCTGGCTGAAAGTTGTACGCCATCGCTGTCCAGAACAGCGTGGTGTCGGCCCACTGCGCCAGCGTACGACCCATGCCCTTGCTGGGCTCAGGGTACAGGCTGGGGTCTGGCTGCAAATGCTCCAGCACATCGCAAATCAGCGCAGTGTCGCAGTAAATGTCAGCGCCGATCTGCAATATTGGGGTTTTGCGGTAGCCGCCCGTCAGCGTCACCACGTCAGGCTTTGGCACGATCATCGGGATGATGACCGACTTCCATGCGAGTTTTTTGTAACTCAGAATCAACCGGATCTTTTCTGCAAACGGTGATGTGGGGTAATGGTGAAGAATCAGCTCAGTCATCAGGTTTCTCCTCACGAGCTAGATCAATTTGACGATTTGTTTACCAAAGTTTTTACCTTTGAGCAGGCCTAAAAATGCTTCAGGCGCAGCCTCTAAGCCCTGCGCGACAGACTCACGCGGCTTGAGCTTGCCAGTACCCACCAGCATGCCCAACTCCTTCAAGGCCTCAGGCCAGACTTCCATGTGTTCACTGACGATAAAACCCTGAATCCGCAAGCGGCTCATCAAAATCAGCGCTGGGTAGGTCAAAGGCAAAGGTTTGCCGTCATAGCCTGCAATCATGCCGCACATGGCAATGCGGCCAAAGGCGTTCATCAACGGCAACACCGCATCCAGCACCATACCGCCCACGTTCTCAAAGTAGCCATCAATGCCGTTTGGGCATTCAGCCTTGATGGCTTTTGCCAACGAGCCCGCGTCGTCGTGCAGTTTGTAATCTATGCAGGCGTCAAAACCCAGCTCGTCAACCGCGTACTTGCATTTGTCGGGTCCGCCCGCGATGCCCACCACGTGGCAACCGCGCGCTTTGGCCAAGGCTGCAAACGCACTGCCCACAGCGCCCGTTGCAGCGCTGACGGCAACGGTTTGGCCTTTTTTGGCTTCAATGATTTTGACCAAGCCGTAGTAGGCTGTGACGCCCGGCATGCCCACAGCGCCCAGGTAATGTGAAAGCGGCACGTGGGTGGTGTCTACCTTGCGCAAAGCACCCACCTGTTCGGCATCAACCACGCTGAACTGTTGCCAGCCACCCATGCCAACAACCTTGTCGCCGACCGCGAACTTCGGCGAGCGGCTTTCTACCACTTCGCCAGCTGTACCGCCGCCCATGACCTGGCCGAGCGCCTGGGGTACGGCGTAGCTTTTGCTGTCGTTCATGCGGCCGCGCATGTAAGGATCCAGGCTTAAAAAGTGGTGTTTGACGAGAACTTGACCCTCTGCGATTGCAGGGGTGTCTGTCGCTGCGAGTTTGAAGTTACTGGCAACGGCCTCGCCTGTTGGGCGGTTGTCCAGGAGGATTTGCTGGTTGCTTGGCATGATGGATTCCATTCAATATGATTAAAATTTACTATTAATTTAATAGCTGCTTACGCCCGTATTTATTGGGCTAATCGGCTTTCTAGCTAATTAAAACGGAGTGTCCTGGTTGTGGTGTCCGCCCGATGCCATCAACCGAGAGAGGTGTCCAGAACCATCATCACTACAAAACCGGCGATCAGCCCGCCAGTTGCCAGCGATTCATGGCCGTTGCGGTGAGATTCCGGAATGATTTCATGGCTGATAACGAACAGCATCGCACCTGCCGCCATTGCCAGACCCCAAGGCAGCAGGCCAGCCGATAAGCCCACCAAAGCCGCGCCAAATACTGCAGCAATCGGCTCAACCAGACCCGACAAGACGCCCAGGCCTGCGCAGGTCCACTTGCCGTAGCCCACGCCGCGCAGCGCCAGGGCCACGACCATGCCCTCAGGAATATCCTGAATCGCGATGCCGGTTGCCAGCGCGAATGCGCTCACCGCGTTGGGTCCAGCAAAAGCTACGCCGATTGCCAGGCCTTCTGGCAGGTTATGCAGGCAAATTGCAAACACGAACAGCCACACACGCTTTAGTGCGCGCCCGCGCGAGCCTTCCAGGCCTTTAATAAAATGCTCGTGGGGCACTAGAGCGTCCAGTGCCAGCAGCAACCCCGCCCCGATAAGAATGCCAGCGCCGACGGTACTGCCCGCAAGCCAGTTGTTTGCGCCCGATTCTCTGGCTGCCGCCAACGCCGGAATCACCAGAGAAAACGAGCTTGCGGCAAGCATGACGCCTGCGCCAAATCCCAGCATTGCGTCGTAGGTGCGCTGTGAAAAATCTCTGGAGAGCAGCACGGGCAGTGTGCCTATCGCCGTGGCTCCAGCTGCTGCAAGGCCGCCGAGCAGTGCTTTTTGCAGTGTGTCGTTCCACGAGGTCGCTAAATGCGCCAATGCTGCAAGCACTATTACGATGGCGGTCAGTCCGATGAGTGGTGCCGCCCACCGTGCGGGCCAGGGCTGCTCTGCTGAAGCGATCCGGCTGGTTGACTCTAGGTTGGGAGGCTGGGGCTGGGAACGCTTGCTCATGGGTCACAACTTTCGCTGGACAAGAACACCAGTACGGCCATATCAAGCCCTGAGAACGCATAGGCTGACACCAGCAGCACCTCTTATTGGCGGGCTTCACCGATTTGCGTCGCCTGGCTTGACACCAACAGGAGTTGCTACCAGCATCCGATATGCGCTATTTATTAAATAGCTCTTAGCGCCCGTTTTTATTGCGCTACAGCACTATTTTTTGTATTTTTTAGCCACTTTAACGGTTTCTCAAGCGTTGGCCTACTTCATTTTTGTGCTGCTCCAGCCGTAGCAGCAGCGTGGTTGTTTGGCAATCGTCCTACACCGGCGGCTATGGTGAAAGCATAGTATTTTTTTGTATGCCAACTCCATTGTGTCTGCCGCGCTCTAGCAGCGTAAAGTATCCGCGCCAAGCCTTTTTGCACGCCTGCGTTGTGGCGGTGATAGCGCTTGCGGCTGCGCCATTGCAAGCACAAGATAAATCGGCTCCTGCGCTGGCGCCGGTCACGGTTTCGGCACCGGCCAACCGAGACCCTGCCGAAAAGTCCTACCGCAACATCATCAAGGGCGTTGACCTGTTTGAGCGCGAGCGCAGCTTGTCTCCCAATGGCGCTCTTCGGTTCAAGTTGCTGGCGCGCAAGCGCGAGACCGATATGAAAAATATTGAAATCGAAGTGATCGGCACCAACACTGCTTTTTTGGTAGCGGTTGCTGACAACCAGACCTTTACGCTACCGCGAAATCCTCAGGCGCTCAGCGAAAACGCACAGGTGGTGCCGAATCGAAAAGCCCAAACCATGACGTGGCGCGCCGACATCCGCACGCCTGGCCTGCCGCTTAATGTTCGGCGATTGGGCGACTTGCGGCTTGAATGTCGGGTGGGGATGGCTTCTGGACTGGTATCGACCAGCGGAACTCTGGCGGGCCGCCTGGCCAGTGCGCTGCTGGATACGCCAGCGTATTGCAACAAAAAAGTGCCGCTGTACCTGTTCTTTGCCGATCGGGCTCTGTTCAGCGTCACGCTGGTATTCGGCACGCGGCGCGAGGTGCTTCCTGTCAGCCAGCTTTACGCAGCCGCCAGCGATGATCCCAAGCTGGGCAGCGACTTGCCCGAGTGCGATTGTGAGGTGCTGGTTGACCGTACGTACTTCCTGCCGCTGGGCGATGCAAGTTGGCCAGATGACACGCGCGTGGAGTTTGAATACATGGTGGACAACTGATGGCACGCGGTGCGGATTTTTGGGCGCTGCGGTCACTGCTTGTATGGGCGGCTTTGGCGTGGTTAAGCGGCTGCGCGGGTTCAGGCGGCTTGTCGGCAACTGAGCCTGGCCTGCCAATACTGCGCGACATAACCATGTCGGCGAATTGGGCACAAAGCAGTCTGGTGATTGGCCAAACCACCAAAGCCGAAGCCCTTGCTGCGCTGGGCCCGGCAACCGTAATCAAGTTTGACAGCGGCTACGAGGTGTGGGCTTATCGCAGCAGAGAAGGACGCTCCCGAGATGCGAACGCCGAGCTGGTGATACTGTTTACGCCAGCGGGAGTGGTGCACAAAAGCCGTATACGCCCGGCTACCGGTGTGGTTTCCCGGTAGGCGAAATAGCAGCATTCAACTGCGCATTGCAGAGCGCGGTTACTGCCAGACGACTGGCCCCTTGCTGGCAAACCACTTCTCAACTTGCGGATCAACAGCGGCCTCAATCTTGTTGCGCTTGATTTTCATGGTGGGCGTTAAAAAGCCGTTGTCCATCGACCAGGGCTCCTTTGCCACCACAATCATCTTGAGCTGTTCATAGTCAGCCACTTTACTGTTTACGCGCTTGAGCACCGCTGCCATTTCTTCTACAAATTCAGCGCGCACTGCGGGGTCTGACAGGCGCGGGCGCAAGCCTTCTGCGGGCACCACCATGGCGTACGCCGCCTGCTGGCCAACCCCTGAAACAAGTGACAACTCCACCATCGAGCTTTCATTGATGAGGTTTTCAATTGGAGCTGGCGCAACGTATTTGCCCTTACCGGTTTTGAACAGTTCTTTTTTGCGGCCGGTGAGCTTGAGCTGGCCGTTCGGGCCTTCCTCGCCCAGGTCGCCCGTCATGAAAAAACCGTCTGGCGTAAAGGTTTCAGCATCCAGGTCCGGCCGTTTGTAGTAGCCCACCAATGTGCCGGGCGACTTGATCAAAACCTCGCCATCTGCAGCAATGCGCCGCTGAACGCCAGGAAATGGCACGCCAACGTGGCCAGCAGCGTTCAGCGTGTTGGTAGTGGTGTGGGAATAGGCAAAGTCTTCGGTCATG
>ENA-OFCF01000807-OFCF01000807.1-metagenomes-genome-assembly--contig:-NODE-807-length-13167-cov-2.595256_pt1 | contig 13167 bp, 12 predicted proteins | sample MGYA00153387_OFCF01 | MGnify analysis MGYA00153387
GCAGGTGATGCAGACCGCGCAGATCCTGGGCGGCTATTCGCTCGGCGGCGCTGACATGCTGCGCCGCGCGATGGGCAAAAAAGACGAAAAGGAGATGGCCCAGCATCGGGACATTTTCCGCAAGGGTGCCGGCATCAATGGCTTGACTGAGGAAAAGGCCGACGAGGTGTTCGACCTGATGGAGAAGTTCGCGGGCTACGGCTTCAACAAGTCGCATTCGGCTGCCTATGCGCTGCTGGCCTACCACACCGCCTGGCTCAAGGTGCATTACCCGGCCGAGTTCTTCGCGGTTGCCACCGAGGTGTTCTTCAACCGACCACTCGACGTGCGCGAGCACGAACCAGCCCTCTACACCGAATTGCAGGCCTTCTACCACCAGGACCCCGCTGCTCGCCTCGAACGGTTCGTGGCGGCGAACGCACCTCCTGACGAAACGAACGCCTGAGCGCTCCATGCCCATCGTTCTCGGTGCCTTCGCCTCCGTGCTCATCGGCTGCTCCGACTTCCTCGGCCGCTACGGCACCCGGCGCTCGAACGCCATCACCGCAACCAGCGGCGCGATGCTCGGCGGAGCCATCTCGGCGCTGATCGCACTCGCGCTCATTCCGAGTGTGTACGCCTTGCGCGACGTGGCACTGGGCGCATCGTCGGGTCTCCTCGTGGGGATCGCGCTCGCCTTGCTCTACGAGGCAATGGCCACGTCGTCAGCGGCGGTGGCCGGGCCGTTGGTGGCGCTCGGTGCGGCGCTGATCCCGCTCGGGTGGGACGCATTGCAGGGCAATCGCCCGTCGGGACTGGTGCTCGTGGGTGTGGTCGCGGCGATCGCCAGTCTGCTGCTGGTGATGTATTCACCGGCACTGAAGGGCACGCTGCGCCGCGGGGTCGGGTTGTCGCTGATGGCATCGGTGCTGTTCGGTGTGTCGTTCATCATGGTGGGTGAAGCCGGCGACGACAGCGGGGTGTGGGCCCCCGCAGCGCAGCGGGTGACCGCGCTGGTGGTGATGCTCGTGCTGGCAACCGCCCGTGGAGTTCCCCGTCTGCCACCACGGCCGTTGATCGGGCCCATGTTGATCTCGGGCATGTGCGGGTCGCTCGCGATCGTGGCGTTCGCGCTCGGGGTACAGCAAGGTTCGCTGGCCACCGTGGCGGTGTCGGCGTCGATGTTCCCGGCCGTCTCGGCGACGCTGGCCGCGCTGTTCGACGAGGACACGCTGCGGTGGTGGCAGATGATCGGCATCATGGGCGTGATCGGCGGAATCTCGCTGATGGCGCTCGGTTGAGACCGACCGTTTCCCACACCACCATCCTCACACCATTGCTGAGCTGGGACGATGTGACTCAGGGAACCCTGTGACACCCCCTCGTCATGATGGTGTCCATGAACACTCCAGCCCGCACCGCCCCCCGCTCCACCACTCTCGATGCCGGTGACACGGCGTCCGTCGAACAGCTCACGCTGCTCCCCGCCACGTCGACGCCGGCTCGATTTCGTCTCAGCAAGGAGACCTGCGAGCGAGGCATGCGCCACGTCGCCGAGATCCGCCAGATGCTCGCCGACCGGGCAGTAGATGCCGTTGTCGACATCAGGCCCGACCACGACCAGGCTGCGTGAGGCGCCGCCCGGTATCGGTCAGCCCGCCGACGGCGACAGGTCGGTCACGGCCTGCCAGTAGTCGAGTTCGGGATCGAGCGGCAGGATCGCCAGTGAGCTCGTTGTCACACCGTTGTCGAAGTACGCCTGGATCTTGGCCCTGCACTCCGCTGGCGAACCGTGTACCACGAGGTCGTCGACCACCTGGTCGGGTATCGCGGCGAGCGCCGCCTTGCGGTCACCGGCCTTCCACGCGTCCCACATGCCCTGCAGCTGATCGCCGCGACCGAGCCATTCGTGGAACGCGGCGTACACCGGCACGTTGAGGTAGGCGGCGATCGCGAACTTCGCTGCGGCACGCACGACCTCCGCGTTCTCGCTCGGACAGCAGAAGATGCGAGCCACGATCTCTCGTTCCTCACCGCCGGCGGCATCGAGCACCACCGGCGCCACCGTGGCCACGTCCTCGGCTGACAGCCAGTTGATGATCGCCCCGTCGGCTTCCCGACCGGCCAGGCGCAACATACCTTCGCGTAGCGCTGCCACGAGGATCGGCGGGGTCTGTTCGGGGCGCACACCGAGCTTGAAGCCGTTGATCTCGAAGGTGTCGTAGGTGTGCTTGATCTTCTCGCCGCCGAGCGCATCCTTGAGGAAACGCACGATGTCGCGGACCTTCTTGTACGGCTCCTCGAACGGCACGCCGTTCCAGCGTTCGACGATCACATTGCTCGACGACCCGATGCCGATCGCGAAACGTCCGGGTGCCGCATCGGCCATCGACGCCACGCTCTGGGCCAGACACGCAGGTGCACGGGTGTAGGCAGGCACGATGGCGGTGCCCAATCGGAGGCGGGGCTCCCACGCTGCCGCCAGCGCGAGCGGGGTGAAGGCGTCGGCGCCATCGGATTCGGCCGACCAGATGTCGGTGTAGCCCATGTCGGCGAGCGCACCAAGCTTCTCTCGGTGGCTGTGGAGCGGGCCGGGAAGCGGAACGGTCATGCCAGGACGGGTCGGGAGCGTCATGGGGGCGACACTACGCAGTCGGCATCGGGCACGACGATCCGCCCGCGACCATCCGGTGCGACACTGCCCCATGGCAAACGAGCGATCGGGGTTGTTCGATCGGTGGTCGGCCGTGTACGACCGCCCCAGGTTTCAGAACACGACGTATCGACCAGTTCACGATGCGGTGCTGGCTCGTCTCACGGGGACGCAACCCGAGGTGGTGCTGGACCTCGGATGCGGCACCGGCCAACTCACCCAGCGATTGACGGAGCAGTTTCCTGATGCTGAAGTCGTCGGCATCGACTACTCGGTCGGGATGCTCGACGAAGCGAGCGATCGAGTCGGGATCCGAGCGGACCTCGTGCGTGCCGATGCGCAGTACTTGCCCTTCAGGTCGGCGTCGACTGACGTCGTCGTCTGCACGGAGTCGTTCCACTGGTACGACGATCAGCGACGGGCACTGGCGGAGATTGCAGCGGTCCTTCGCCCGGGCGGGCAGCTGGTGATCGCCTCGATTGCGGCGGTCACCGACGTCGGCGAGTCCGCAGTGCGAAGGCTGTCGGCGGCAGGAGGTCAGCCTGTTCGGGCGCTGACACCGCGTCGCCTTCGTGATCTGGTGACCGAGGCGGGCTTCGAGGTCGTGCATCAACGACGAGTGGCACGATTCGGGTTCGTGCCGTGGCCAGTGCTCACCGATGCCCGTCTCCGATGACGTACGACGGTCGCCCCTTCGGGCATGAGGCTCGATGGGTCAGTCGGTGGCGAGGAGCCCGTCGACGGCGGCCAGGATCTCGGGCGAATCGTTGTGCGAGTGGGTGAAGCCGAGCGCGCGTTCCTCACGGACGGTCTCGATCGACCGGAACGCCGCAATGTACGCCCGGCGGCGATTGTCGGACGAGGTGTTGCCCCCCGACCCGTGCAGGACGCCCTCGTTGTGCACGGTGATGTCGCCGCGACGGATCTCCACGGCAACGAGTTCGTCCCCAGGTCGGAGATCCGTGACCAGCGTGTGCTGGTCCTCCCGGTTGCCGGTGAGCGGGCGATGCGGCCGTACCGACTCGCGATGGCTCCCGGGAAGAAACTGCATGCACCCGTTCTCGATCGTGGAGTCGTCGACCGCCAGCCAGCACGTGGCGGTTCGACGGTCATCGGTGTTGATCCAGTACGCCTGATCCTGATGCCACGCGAACACTGCGTCATCGCGCCCTGGCTGCTTCGCGAGGAGCTGGTCGAAGTCGAGCACCATGCCTTCGCCGCACAGCTGCGAGGCGATCGACAGCCCGACCCGTTCGAAGATGTTGTCCTTCCAATCGGGGTGGTAGCGGCGAGGCAGCATCACGTTGAAGATCGCGTAGTCCGTCGGGTCGGTGCCGTACTCCCCCGTGACCATGTCGTACAGGTCCTTGCCGGGCACGTCGATCTCGCCACACATGAACCGGTCGTAGACGACCTCGATGGCATCGACCTCGTCGGTCGTCAGCACACCGGGGAGATGGACGTAACCATCCCGTTCGAAGCTGGCACTCTCGACGTCGCTGACCAGGTAACTGTCACCGCTACGCACTCCCATGACGACCTATTCGGCGGTGATGGTGCGGAGCTCGGTGCCAGCGATCTCGAGCAAGATGGAGGGGGAACCCGGCGTCGTGATCACGAAGCCGACCGCTGAGCCGGGCTGCAGCGCCGACACGCCAATGGATCGATGACATCACGAAACTCCCGCAGTAGCTGTTCACCCATTGCGAACGACAGCCCCCACCGTAGCCCGCAGTCCGTGCTCGACTCGCTTCATCTCACGCCTGGGGGTTTCAGCGTTCGCCTCCCGATGCGCTCGACCTGCGCCCGCGCCGCTCGACGACGCTGTCGCAAACCTGACCGTCATCGATGCGGTGTTCGCCAGCGATCGAAAATCAGCGCTGCGTGACATAGTGACGGGATGATCGAACTGGTGTTGACCATCATCGGCCGCGACCGGGCAGGAGTCGTCGCTTCACTGGCAGACGTGGTCCGCTTTCACGACGGCAACTGGAAGCGCAGCGAGTTGGCCGAGATCGCGGGAACGTTCGCCGGCGTCGTGGTGGTGGAGGTCGGCAACGACCGGGTCGACGAACTCCTCACCAACCTGCTGGTACTGCGTGACCAAGGTCTGCACGTCACGGCCCAACAGGTCGAGGAACCCACCGTTGCCCCCGAGGCCGATGAGGTGCGCCTGCGGCTCACGGGTGATGACCGACCGGGCGTCATCCATGAGATCTCCACAGCGATCAGCGACCTCGGAATCAGCATCTCGCGTCTGGGCACGGTCACCGACTTGCCAGGCCAGGCTGATGGCAGGCGGTTCGAGATCACCGCCCAGTTGATCGTGCCGGTCGAGGTCGACCTCGACGCTGTGCTCGATTCGATCGGGGAGCTCGCTCTCAGCTTGGGTATCACCCTGGACGTGGAAGACCTGACCGGCGACGACGCCAACGAGTAGCCGCACCGGCGGCCGGTGATCTGCGTGGCTCTGTCAGCGCCGCCCGTGACGCTGAGATCGCGCCGGGTTGCAGCTCTCCGTCAGCATCGCGCCGTCGGGACGATCGAATTGCTCCGCAGGTCGAACCGTGCATTGCCGTCGATGATGCAGCGCCGCAGATGCTCGCCCGCCCGCACCTCGCCGCCGGCCAGCACGAGGCACTGCTCGGCAGTCCCGTCGATCGTGGCGCCGGACTCGACGACGGTTCGGCCCTCGCTCTCGACGAGATTCGCCGCCAGCAGGTTGGCCGGCGTCCCGCCGTCGATCGCCAGGCCGGTGAACGGTACGAGGTCGGCCTCACCGTCGGCCAGTTGTCGTTTCCACAGATCGCGATACAGATCCTCGGTCTCGGGCCCGATCCTGGCAAGGGTCGCTTGGTTCATCGTCGAGAGCCCGACGAACCGCCACAGGCCGTCGAAGTCAGGCATCGCACGGTCGAGCGTGACCAGCAGACGCGTCGGCGCCTCATCACGCCCGCCGATGAAGTCGGCGACGTCGCCGAAGAGGACGGAGTCAGCGTTGAGCACCACCACGTCGCGGTCGCCGATCCATTCGCGCATGTTGTACAGACCGCCTGCGGTTCCCAGCGGCTCGGCTCCCTCCTCGAACGTCCGAACACCGCACGGCACGTGCGCGGCGAACCAGTCGGCGTGCCCGCTGACGTTCAATGCGATCTCCTCGACGAAGGGACGGAGCACGTCGATCGCCCGATCGAGCATGCTGAGCGACCCGACCGGAAACGACGCCTTCGGCCTGGTGTCGGAGAACGGCGCCAGCCGGGTTCCCCGTCCAGCCGACAGAACCACGCCGCACACGCCCACGACGATGACCCTAGCGAGCAGCCGCAAATCTTCTCTCGGACCCGTCCCCCGAACCGACGCTGGTCCACGCTCGATCGCCGACAGCGGAGTCGATCGAATCCCAGCACTTCGTCGTGTTGTCGATGTCGCTGCCGGCGTTCGCACCGCCGCCGAGTCCGTCAGCTCCATCCACTCGCCATCCGGCCGGCTTCAGCGCTTCCAGTAGCGCACGATCACCGATTGGCTGGCGGTGGCGAGCAGGGTTCCATCTTGGGCGAACATGTGCACGAGGCCGTGGCCGAAGCCGCGTTCGACGGCGTGGACGCGTATATCCATCAGCACCCACTCGGTCGGCACGATTCGGCAGACCCGCAGCGTGTTGTCGAGGCTGTTGCCGCCGGCACGAGCACCGAGGGCTTGGCCGATGCCCATCGGCACGAAGTCACCGAGGATCGCGAGCGTGGTGGCGTCCACCCCGGTGATCACGTCGGGCAGGCGCGCCCACAGCATCGTCTGGCCGTCGCCCTGCACGCTGCCGTCGAGTTGCTCGAACGGGCGGGCCTTGACCATCCGCTCCTCCAGGCGATCGTTGATCGTGCCGGCCATCTCGGTGAAGTGCGGCCGCTCACGGCACTCCTCGGGCGGGGGCACATCGGCGGGCATGTGCTCCCACTGACCCGCCGTCTCCATCGGACGATGACCGAGCGCGGCATTGACGGTGAGGATCTCGCGATCGGCCACGTGACACACGGCTCGCGCCTGGGTGATCTGGTGACCGTCGACGGCGATCGTGACGTCGACGTCGAGCACCTCGCCCGGCTTCGCATACGACAGATACTGCGCCGTCGCCCACACACACTGTCGACCCGACGTCCCCTCCATCGCGGAGATCGCAGCACCGAGGCCGGAGCCGCCGAAGAGGAATCCGCCGGTCGTGGAGATGCCGTCGGTGACGGGCAGCTTCCATCGGAACGGGTTGTGGGTCGGTTCGAGTCCGAGAAAGGTGCGTGAGTCCATGGCCGCGCAGATCGTAGGCGGCACGTACAGTCCGGACCCATGAGTTCTGAAACCTGGCAGGGAGATGCAGTCGGTCTGGTCGAGGCGTTCCGAGCGGGCGAGCGGTCGCCGAGCGAGGAACTGGAGGCCACGTTCGCCGCAGTCGACGCCAGCGAGTTGAACGCCGTCTGCTTCGAGGATCGCGACGCCGCTCGGGCAGCCGCTGATGCTGCCGACGTGCATCTCCCGTTCGGCGGTGTGCCGGTCGGGGTGAAGGAACTGACCCCGGTGGAGGGATGGCCCGACACCGAGGCCTCGATTCCGTTGCGTGACCACATCGCCCCGCACACGGCCACGATGGTGCAACGCCTCGTCGATCGCGGCGGCGCTGTGCTGGCGGGACAGACCACGGCCAGCGAGTTCGGCGGTGTGAACCTCACCCGCACGAAGCTGCACGGGGCCACACACAATCCGTGGCAACAGGGCAAGACCCCCGGCGGGTCATCGGGCGGGTCGGCGTCTGCGGTCGCCGGTGGCATCTACCCGATCGCCACGGGTGGCGACGGCGGCGGATCGATCCGGATCCCCGCCGGGTTCACCGGGCTGGTCGGGCTGAAGGGAACCTTCGGGCGGATCCCTCGCGGCCCCCACGCCGAATACGGCAACCTCACGGTGTCCACGGGCGCCATGGCCCGCTCGGTGCGCGACACCGCCCGCTGGTTCGACGTCACCAACGGCCACGATGCACGCGACCCGTTGAGCCTGCCCCGGGTCGAGGGGTGGGAAGCCGACCTCGGCTCGCACCTCGACGCCCTGCGCGATGCCCGCGTTGCCGTGGTGAACGACTGGGGTGGCGCAACCGTGTCGCCGATCATGTGGGAGCTGTTGGAAGAAGCTGCGGCCGCGTTGATCGGCGATGTCGGTCTGGTGCGGGTCGACGATGTCGACACCCACGTGCCGAGCATGGGCGGCGCCTGGTCGATCTCGGGGATGATCTCGATCGCCGCGCAGCTCGGTGACAAGTGGCCCGACTGCGCCGGCGACCTCACCCCGGAGATGCGCTTCGGGCTCGAAGCCACCGCCGGCAAGTACGACGCCACCGCCCGCGCCCGCATCGAGCGGCGCCGCACCGAGGTGAACGAGGCAATGGCCCGAATCTTCGATCCGGTTCACGGTGTCGACTTCGTGATCACCGCCACCAACCCCGACATCGCGTTCGACGCCGAAGGCCCGATCGCCTCGGTGTTCGGCGGCATCGAAGCCGGCGCCGGCAACAACGGACGTCTCACGTTCCCGGCCAATCTCCACGGCAATCCGGCGATCTCGGTGCCGGCCGGCACCCTCGACGGTCTCCCGATCGGCCTGCAGATCAACGGTCGCCACTTCTCCGAACCCCTCCTCCTCGACCTCGCCCTCACGATGGAGCGCAACCGTCCCTGGCCCCTCACCGCCCCGCACTGAGAATCTGGGTGGAGTGAGCGAATAGGTTCGACGGCATGAAGGTGGCACTCACGGTCAACGACTTCCTGCGACGGGCCGAGCTCGTGTACCCCGATCGGGTGGCGATCGTCGACGAACCCGACCAGCCCGCCGAGTCGTGGGGCTCGATCACCTACCGCGAGATGGCCGAGCGGGCGCGGGCGATGGCAGCGGGGCTCGACGAGCTCGGCATCGGTGTGGGCGAACGGGTGGCGATGGTCAGCCACAACTCGGCACGGCTGCTCACCGCACTGTTCGGCGTGTCCGGATCGGGCCGGGTGCTCGTGCCGATCAACTTTCGTCTCGTCGCCGAGGAGGTCAAGTACATCGTCGCCCATTCCGGCGCCCGACTACTGCTCGTCGACCCGGAGTTGGCCGACGCGCTCACCGACGTCGAATGCGAACGCACGATGATCATCGGCGCCGACAGCGATGCCGTGCTGATGAAGTTCGGCGTCGAGCCCGCTGCGTGGGATGGCGACGAGGACGCAACCGCCACGATCAACTACACCTCGGGCACCACTGCGCGTCCCAAGGGTGTGCAGCTCACGCACCGCAACCTGTGGCTCAACGCCAGCATCTTCGGGTGGCACATGGGCGTGAGCGATCGCGACGTGTACCTGCACACGCTCCCCCAGTTCCACTGCAACGGCTGGGGCATGCTGTACGCGGTCACCGGGATGGGCGCCGAGCACATCATGATCCGCAAGATCGACGGCGCCGAGATCCTCCGGCGAGTCGAGGAACACGGCGTCACCCTCATGTGTGGCGCGCCGGCGGTGTTGAACATGGTGCTCGACGCCGCCGCCACGTGGGAGGCCGACACCGGCCGTCCGATCCCCGGGCGCGACCGGGTACGAATCATCGTGGCGGGCGCTCCCCCACCGACCCGAACGATCGAGCGCACCATGACCGAACTCGGTTGGGAGTTCGTCCAGATCTACGGGCTCACCGAGACCACGCCAGTGATCACGATGAACCGCAACCGGGCCGAATACGACGACCTCTCCCCCGCCGAGCAGGCCGCCAAGCTCAACCGGGCCGGCGCGCCGGTGGTCGGGAGCACGATGGCCATCGACGATCAGGGCGAGATCCTGGCCCGCGGCAACATGGTGATGGACGGCTACTGGGACCAGCCCGACCAGACGGCCGCGGCGATCCGCGACGGGTTCTTCCACACCGGCGACGGCGGCATCATCGACCCCGACGGCTACGTCGTGATCTCCGACCGCAAGAAGGACGTGATCATCACCGGCGCCGAGAACGTGTCGTCGATCGAGGTCGAGGACGTGCTGTTCCAGCATCCCGATGTCACCGAGGCCGCCGTCATCGGCATCCCCGACGAGAAGTGGGGCGAACTGGTCACGGCGCTCGTGGTCACCGTCCCCGGCAGTTCGCTCACCGAAGCCGAGTTGATCGCGTTCGCGAAGACCAAGCTCGCCGGCTACAAGTGCCCGAAGAAGATCGAGTTCCGCGAGGAGCTGGCACGCACCGCCACCGGCAAGCTCCAGAAATTCAAACTGCGCGAGCCCTTCTGGGCCGATCAGTCCCGCCAGATCAACTGACGCTGGTTCCGGCTCGTCACTCGAGGGTGGCGTAGTTGGTGCTGCGGTCGTCGGTGCGGGTGCCGATCACCGCAGCCACGCACTCGGCGAGATCAGCCAGGTAGAGATCGATCACGCCGGTGTTCGAGTTGCTGATCGTGGAGTGCAGGTTGTCGGGCGGGCCTTGGCGATCGTGGAACCAGCCCTTCGCGAGCAGCGCATCGCCGAGCGCGAACATGTCGATCTCGGGGTCGAAGTCCGGGTCTGATGCCATCGCCACCAGGTGGAACTGGCTGTCGCCGAGCACCCGGATGCCGTCGATCGCTGCCACCCCGGCACGGAACTGATCGGCGTTCACCAGCATCTGACGGGTGAGGTCGACGTAGCCGTCGATGCCGAGGTGCGACATCACGGCCCACGCACACGCCATCGGGAGACCCGACCGGGTGCCCTGCATGTTGGGCGACGCATAGAACCCGCCGAGCCAGCCGTCGAACACGAACGTCTGGTACGACCGCGACGCCTTGTTGCAATGCAGGATCACCGACACGCCCTTGGGCGCGTAGCCGAGCTTGTGGATGTCGGCCGAGATCGTGGTGACGCCGTCGACGCGGAAGTCCCACGGCTTCACTTCGCGGCCGAGCATCTCGACGAACGGCAGCACGAACCCACCCATGCAGGCATCGACGTGACAGTTCGCGCCGATCGACTTCGCCAGCGCCGCGATGGCCGGGATGTCGTCCTGCACCCCCTGCGGGTACTGCGGTGCCGAGCCGACGACCAGCACGGTGTTGTCGTTGCACAGCGCCGCCATGGCATCGACGTCGGCCGTCCAGTCGGCCTGCACCGGCGCCGTGTGCAGCTTCAGCCCGAAGTTGTGCGCCGCCTTGTGGAACGCCGCGTGGGCCGACTCGGCCACCACCATCTCGGGTTCGGTGATCCCCCGCTCGATGGCGCCACGCTCACGTGCGGCGAGCACACCACACAGGATCGACTCGGTGCCGCCGCTGGTGAGGAACCCGGCCACGGCGTCGTCGCCGTGCAGCAGGTCGGCGGTCCAACCGACCACCTCGGACTGGATCTGGCCGAGCGACGGGAACGCCTTGGTGTTCAGCGCATTCTCGTGCAGGTACAGCCGGGCTGCCTGCTCGGCCACCTCGTGCACCAACGGCCCACCGTCGTAGACCATCCCGAACGTTCGGCCATCGGCCCATTTCACGTCGTTGACTCGCTTGTCGGTGAGATCGCGGATGACGTCGTCGACGTCGCGACCCTGCTGGTGGAGAGAAGCCATGGGCACAGTGTCGCGTATCGATCCACTCCGTAGGGTCTCGGAGATGGACATCACCGACCTCCGCATCTTCACCGAACCTCAGCAAGGCGCGTCGTACGGCGACCTCCTCGCCGTGGCCGTGCGCGCCGAAACGCTCGGCTTCGGCGCGTTCTTCCGCAGCGATCACTTCCTCGCGATGGGCGGCGGCGACGGGCTCCCGGGTCCGACCGACGCATGGGTGACGCTGGGCGGCATCGCCCGCGAGACGTCCACGATCCGCTTGGGTACGCTCGTGACCTCGATGACGTTCCGGTTGCCCGGGCCGTTGGCGATCAGCGTGGCCCAGGTCGACGACATGTCGAACGGTCGGGTCGAACTCGGACTCGGCGCCGGCTGGTATCAACAGGAGCACGAGGCGTACGGCATTCCGTTCCCGCCGCTCGGTGAGCGTTTCGATCGCCTGGAAGAACAGTTGGAGATCATCACCGGCATGTGGTCGACCCCGGTCGGTGACACGTTCGAGTCGCCCGGCGGCCACTCCCCCGTGACCGGGTCGCCGGCGTTGCCGAAGCCGGTGCAGTCGACCGTGCCGATCGTGATCGGTGGCGGCGGACCGAAGCGCACCCCGGCGCTCGCTGCCCGGTTCGCGTCGGAGTTCAACACGCCGTTCGTACCGATCGACTTCTTCACCGCGCAATGCGATCGTGTGCGAGCGGCCTGCACATCGATCGACCGAGACCCGTCGACGATGGCGTTCTCGGCGGCACTGGTGGTGTGCGTGGGCGTCGACGACGCCGAGGTGGCCCGGCGGGCCACGGCGATCGGGCGCGAGCCCGACGAACTGCGCGCCAACGGTGTCGCCGGCACCCCAGACGAAGCAGCCGCCACCATCCGTCGATGGGCCGACGCCGGTGCCGAACGGATCTACCTCCAGGTGCTCGACCTCGCCGACCTCGACCACCTCGACCTGATCGCCACCGAAGTCGCACCCCACCTCGCCTGATCGCGCCATACCCCACCTTCGCGTGACGTTTCCAGTGGGGCGGTCCGCCGGGAGTGCAACGCGAACGTGGTCGGAATCAGCCGGGGAAGAACCCGCCGGCTGCGAACGCACGGTCGACGATGCCTGCGAGGCGAACCGTGTCGCTCGGGTTCTCGCCGCTCACGGTGACCGCCCACGTGACGTTGTCGGCCCGGTCGAGCACCATGGCGTGTGTGCTCTCGATGGTGCCGGTGTGACCGGCCGCTCCCCCGCCGTACAGGATCAGGCCCATGCCGTAGCCCCGGTCCGGGGCGAGCGGGTCGTTGAACGCCGTCTTCATCGTGGTCACGGTGTCGGCTTCGAGCGGCTTCCACCCAGGCATGTCCAGATCGAGCGAGTCGAAGATGGTCACGAGGTCGGTCGGCGACGCCACCCACGCACCCGCTGCGCCGAGTACTTCCATGTAGTTGCGCCCTGGCACGCTGCGATGCACCACCTCACCGGGGCCGGGGTCGTAGGTGGGAGCAAGCCGCATGCCGGAGATCCCCAGCGGTGTGAGCAACCGCTCGTACACGACCTGTTCGTACGGCTGGCCGGTGAGCTGCTCGATCAACAGCCCGAGCACGCAGTAGTTCATGTTGCTGTAGCGGAAGCTCGCACCCTGCAGCGATCGGGTGACGCCGATCGCGGCCGCCTCCGCGCACGAGTCGGCCTGATGACGGAAGAAGAGGCTCTCGTACTGCGGGAAACCGGACGTGTGGGTGAGCAGTTGACGCACCGTCATCTCGGCGACGCCGGCGCTCGGTGACGACACGCCCACGGCGTCGGCGACGATGCTGCCGACCGGATCGTCGAGGCCGATGAGGCCCTCCTCGACCAACTGCAACATCGTGATCGCCGTGATCGGCTTGGAGATGCTGGCGATGCGGAACTTGTCGGTGGCCTCGACGGCATCGAACGTGTCGGGCACGGAGCCCGCGGC
>ENA-OFCF01000810-OFCF01000810.1-metagenomes-genome-assembly--contig:-NODE-810-length-13152-cov-3.350767_pt1 | contig 13152 bp, 15 predicted proteins | sample MGYA00153387_OFCF01 | MGnify analysis MGYA00153387
CGGGGGGCAGCCAGTCACCCACCACGTCGCAGATCCACACGCCGTGGCGGACCAGCCGGATCACCCCGGGCCCGTGCGTGGGCACCAGGCCGGCGACGCCGCGGCAGTGGCCGTCCGCGCCCGACTTGCAATGCTGCGCCCCCGGCAAGGTCAGCCCCGCGGACACCCTCTCGCCGTTGAGCGTGATCGGCACCGTCGCGTGAAAGCCCCGCGCACACAGCCACGTCGCCTCCGCGAGCCTGCCGCGCAGGTGCTTGACGAAGCGGACCATCAACCCCGGACGAAACCTCTGCTTGACGTGGATCTGCGTGCCGCGGGCATCTTCTATCAAACCGACCACGTCGGCCGCGTCGTGACTCGCCAGCAAGCTGACGCCTGTCCCGTCCGCGCCGCTGACGATGCGCACGTGCCGGGGGTTGAGCGCCAGCGCGGAGTGGATGCCGACCGCGAGCTGCTGGCGCGCGCGCTGCACATCGCTATGGGCCGCCGCGAAGCTCGCGTTATAAAGGTCGTCGAGGTCCTCGCTGGTGATCGCCGCGCCGTCGAAGCGGATGATGAGGTCGTCGCTGTCACATACGACCTCGATCCTCGTCGCGCCCTTGAGGACCGCGACGGCGATGAAGTGCAGCACATAGCGCTGCGGCTGCGCGACCTGAAACGTCCGCAACTTCTCGCGCGCCTTCTCGCGGTCGAAGCTAAAGCTACCCTCGGAATCGACGCGACCGACCCTCTGCAAGGCTGCGATCAGGTCGTCCGTCGCCATCGCAGCTCCAGCGCCTTCGCGGCGAGTGTGTGGTCGGTCTCGACCGACAGGCCGCGCCCGTGCCCGAGCACGACCAGCTTGGCCAGCCCGTACGCCGCGAACTCCGGCTCGCGCTCCGCCAGCGCGACGGCCGAGGCGACCGCCGGATGACCGACATGCACGATGAGTCGCAGGCCGGCGTCGAGCTCCAGCCTGTCGAGGCCCGTCACCGCCCCGATGTCGTCCTGCGCGATCGCCACACGTCCGGCCACCGCCGAGCCGGGATAGCGCAGCTCGCCCGCGTGGATCGCACGCGGCCGCGGGCCGACCTCGGCCAGCAGCGTCGCGAGCGTCGACCGCAAGCGCCCCCAGTTCGGCGGATCGTCGACCGGCAGCGAGGTGCACAGCGCCGCATGTACGGGCGGCGCTGGCCGACCCGAGAGCACCGCCGGCAGTCGGCACACCTTCGCCGGCGTCACCTGCTCCGTCACCCCGGGCTCGCCCTGCGCTGCGATCACCAGATCGCCGCGCTCGTGCAGCGCCCGCGTCAGCGGCGAGGCGGCCTGCGCCCAGTACACGCGCCCGGCCTTCGCCGCCCTGCGCAGCGTCGTCAGGTCGACCACGCCCGCGTGATGACAGCGCACGACCGGCGTCGCCCATGAGATACGTGCCAGGCTGTCCTCGACCTCGAGGTGCCGCATCAGATGTCCCATCATCGCGTCGGCCGCGTCGCCACGGTGGTGCAGCGTCATCGCCTGCGCCTGCGCCGCGAGCACCTCGAGCAGTCGCGCTCGCAACGGCCCCTCGACCTGCGCCCGCGCGCGCTCCATCGTCCTGTCATAGCCCTCGTCGCGCAGCACGTTGTCGCGGGTCATCGTGTGCTCGAGCTCGGGCGACCACAGCTTCACGTGGACGCCGGGAAACGGCCCCGGCCGCTCCTCCAGCAACGTGAGCCCGCGATTATAATAGGTGATCGAGCTGTCGTTGTCCGTCGCATAGCCGGCGACGACGCGCGTATCACCGACCTCGGCGGAGGTCGTGCACGGCAGATCGAGCGCGAAGGGCCGCGAGATCGACTGGCCATCGACGCGGATGTCGGCGGGCACATGTCGGCACCAGAAGTCGATCACCTCGCGCGCCCGCGTCGAGAACACCGTCGCGTCGGCGGCGGACATCGTCTTATAAATCGTGATCTTGGTGCCGTCGACCGGCTCGCTGCGGGCCACCCGGCTAAAGCTGCGGTCCGGGCGAAAGATGACCCGCCAGTGCTCGCCCGAGCGCGACGTATCGAGGCAGATGACCTCCGGGTCGAGCGCGAAGACCGACACGAAGCCGATCCCGAAGCGCCCGATCTTGGTGCGGTCGCCCTCCTTGCTGGACGAGAACAGCCGCGTCAACTTCGTGTCGATGATCGCGCGATCCATCCCCTCGCCGAAGTCATCGACGTGGATCACCAGTCGGCCGTCCATGTACTCGAAGCGGATGTCGATCTCCACCGACCCCGCGTCGACCGCGTTTTGGACCAGCTCCCGGAAGCAGGCCATCGGGTCCGCGAACTGATGCACCAGCCCGGCGAGCGCCTCGTGGACGAAGCTCTGGTCCGTCGCAGACACGGCCGCCAGTGTACCAGCGACACCCGGGACCCACGCCACGGCTCCACGCGCGCCGTCGCGCCGCAGCAGGCTCCCCGCCGGCCCCCGCCTCGGATACGCTGCGAGCATGCACAAGCTCGGGCTGGCCTGCTTCACCGCCGCGCTCCTCCTCGGCCTCGCCTGCGGCGACACGACCGCCATGAGCACGACCGGCGACTGTCCAGTCGGCAGCGCCGGCTGTCCATGCACCGCCGGTGGCGGCTGCGACGGCGAGCTGACCTGCCTCAGCAACGCCTGCGTCGACCTACCCGGATCGACCAGCACGAGCGCGCCGACCACCGGCATGACCGGCACAGGCACGGACACTGGCACCGGGGACGGCAGCGCCAGCGAGGCGCAGACGGCCACCAGCGCGCCGACGACGGGCCAGAGCACGGCCTCGACGGACGACGGCGGCACCACGATCGAGGGCCCCAAGCTCGACGTCGGCGTCGACGAGACGACCATGGGGGGACCGACCGAGGGTTGTAAGAAGATCGACATGCTGTTCGTGCTCGATGGTTCGGGGTCGATGACGGAGGAGCGCAACGCGCTCGCCGCCGTCAACGCCTTCACCGACATCGTCACCACCCTGTCGAACCTCAACGGCCAGATCGACTACCGGATCGCCGTCACCACCGACAACGACGACGGCTACGTGACCCCCAACAACTGCTGGGACCAGCCCGACAAGTGGATCGGGTCCGCCGGCAACACCCCGGCCGACGTCGCCAAGGCCTTCAACTGCGCCGTCAGCGGGTTCGGCAACAACAACTTCGAGGCCGAGGTCGGCTGCGAGCACGTCCTCACCAGCGCGATCGACCTGCTCGACGGCGACGCCAGCGGCTTCGTCCGCGAGGACGCCCTGCTCGTCCTCGTCCTCGTCACCGACGTCGACGACTATGGCGCCTACGATCAGATGAATGGCAACGCCTGCGGCTTCGGCTGCGGCACCCCGCCGACCCCCCTGCCCCAGCTCCACCAGCGTCTACTCGACATCAAGGGCGGCGACGGCGGCGGCGTCGCGGCGATCGTCGTCGCCGGAGATCCCGCCGTCGACGACGGCAAGAACTTCTGCGGCCAGCCCGGCAGCTGCGGCTGTGACGGAGTCGACTGCGGGGTGTTCCACGCCGACCGCCTCTTCGAGTTCACGACCCTGCTCGCCGGCAACGGCTTCGCCGGCGACATCTGCGGCGGCTCCCAGGCGGTCCCGATGACCGTCAAGACCGCCTTGACCGAGAAGATCGATCTGGCGTGCATGCAGTTCGACCCGCCGTCGTGACAGGGGCCTGTCCCGAAGGACAGGCCCCTCTTGTTTAGTCGCGCGAGCCACCGCGCAGCTCGTCGAGCTGCCCGCGCGCGTACACGCGATACGACGTGCGGGTCCCGCGACGATGGTCGACGACCACGTCGTGGTGCACCTGCACCGTCCTGATCTTGTCGCCGCGCATGCCCGAGCCCGCCTGCTGCCTGCGACTCGTATCAAGCTCACGGACCGCTACCTCCTGGGCCTGCGCCTGCAGCCGCGCCTGCAACAGCTCGCGCGCCGTCTGGCGGTTGTGCGCCTGGCTGCGGCCGCCGTCGACCCGCACCTGCATGCCGCTCGGCTGGTGATGCAGCAGCACCGCCGTCGAGGTCTTGTTGCGGTGTTGCCCGCCGGCCCCGCTGCCGCGCGTGAACTGCTCCCTGAGGTCCTCGGCGGCCATCTTGACCTGTGCTGCCTCGGTCGGTGTCAACACGACCACCGTCACCGTGCTCGAGTGGACCCGCCCGCGCTTCTCGGTCGGCGGGATGCGCTGCCAGCGATGGCCGCCCGCCTCGTCGGCGAAGCAGGCCTGCGCCCGCTTCCCGGTCACACGGCAGCGCACCACCCCGGTCCGGTCGTCGACCAGCTCGAGGTCAAAGGTGCTCCCGCACCGCGTACCTCTGATAAATCGCCAGCTGCTCATATACCAGCAGGCGCGCGTCGGCGCCGCCCTCCGCGGCGCGGATCTCCACGATGATCGTCTCCATGTTCGCTTCCTTTGCAGGTCCCCGGGGACATGTCTCTCGCACCCTGTCCGTCGGGTCACCTGCCAGGGACACGGGAGGGCGCGCACCGATCGCACGATCGGGCCACACAGGAGTTCACGGACGCGACGAGGTCAACCGTGCCACGACGGCAGTCGCACACAGGGCCCGCAGGACCTGGCGACGTGCTCGTGTTCGGTGCGCGCGCACAACATGACGGCGAGCATCTTGGCGCGACTTCGCCGACGACGCAAGCCCCTTAGCGCTCACGGATCCGCCGCGAGAACGCCGGGTCATGGTCATGGTCATGGTCCTTGGCGCGGCTCGAGATCGCAGCCTGCGCCCGCACCCGCGCGAACGGCAGGCTCTGGTCGAGGATCCCCTGCTCGTGCAAGTACGCCGGCGCGTGCCCCGAGGCGATCATGCCCCAGCCAAACGGCAATGCTTGCCCCGACGCACGCACCAGGCGGACGATCTGCGTCGTGCAGTTGGTCGAGAGCGTGTGATAAAAGCGCGGTCTTGCGGCCAGGTCGTTGCAGTCGGCGACGTACGCGGTCAGCAACCGCCGCAGGAACTCCGGCGACGCGGCGATGGGATAGCGATAGACGTCCTCGCCACGCACGCCGGTGCGGACACGGACGATGTCGCGCTCGTCCGCCGCGATCGTCACCAATTCATACACCTTGAAGAAGCCGGCCCAGCTCGACCACGCCTCTCCGCGCACGCGCCGGATCTCGATCGAGAACGCGAGCTGCTCCCCGCCACCGAACCCGAAGCTGAGGATCAGATGGGCGATCGACGGCCCCATCCAGTACGAGGCGAACAGGTCGAGCGTCTCCAGCTCGCGCAGGTCATAGCTGCGCGCCTCCCAGCGCTCGCTGAAGTCGTCGTCGCTGCGCCACTCGAAGTTGCGGACGTCGTGCATCGTCAGCACGTCGCCGGCGATCTCGCCGATACACTGACGGGCGACGTCCCGCGCCCAGTCGCGGTCGGCCCGCGGGCGCAGCGACATCCACCACACGTGCCACAGCACCACCGCGACCCAGAAGCACAGCATGCCGAACACGTTGCCCGGCACGCACACCGCCAGCAGCGTCGCCACCGTCCACGCCGCCGCCCACACCGCCGCGAAGCGCCCGCGACTGAAGAAGAAGAAGCTCGCCAACGCATGGAACGCGCCGACCAGGACCACCGCGATCTGCAAAGTGAGCCACATGCCGCGACCGCATCGTCGGCCAGCCCGGCCGCGCTGTCACCTGCTCCGGTGGACCTCCCGTTTACACCCCCTTTACGCGCCGTATACGGTGCTTTCCGGGCCCGGCCGCATGATGTCCCTGTGGCCGCGACACGCGGCAGAAGGAAACCCAGCCATGACGACCATCACCACGCTCTCCACCCGTATCACCCTCGGCTCCCTTGGCATCGCCACTTTCGGGCTCGTCGCCCTGCTCGCCGGCTCGGCCCAGGCCGCGCCGACCGCCGCCGGGAACAACGACCGCAGCGAGGCCAGGGGCGAGCGCATGTGCGCCAAGCTCGCTTGCACCGACGCCCAGAAGGCGAAGATCAAGCAGATCAAGGCCAGCAACAAGACCCCGCAGCAAAAGGCCGCGCATGACAACCTGCGCAAGCTGCAGGACCAGGTCCAGGCCGAGCTGCGCAGGCCGAGCCCGGACGCCCGCGCCATCGAGCGCCTCGATGGCCAGATCACCGCGCAGAGGACCGCCCTGCACGGCCAGCGCCGGGCCCAGCAGCTGCAGATCCTCGCCGTGCTGACCCCCGACCAGCGCACCAAGTTCCTCGACCACGCCGGGCGGCGCGGCAAGGGCAAGGGTGGCCAGCGCAAGCACGGCAAGGGCGGCCAGCGCCAGCGCGGCTGACCCGCGGAGCATGACCCGCAAGACCGAGGCCCGCGCGAGCCCCCTCGCGCGGGCCTCGTCGGTTTCCGTCGCGTCATGCGGACGAGCATCGACCCCGGCGCACGGCCTGGCCTATCCTCGCGCGCCATGCATCGCCTCGAGATCCCTGCCGACCTCGGCAAGCCCGAGATCTACGCCGAGCTGCTCGCCAGCCTGCGCGCGCTCGTCGAGGACGAGCCCGACCTGATCGCCAACCTCGCCAACATCACCGCCGTGCTCAAGCAGGGCCTCGCCGACGTCTCGTGGGTCGGCTTCTACCGTCAGATCGGCCCTGACCTGGTCCTGGGGCCGTTTCAGGGCAAGCTCGCGTGTACGCGCATCGCCGCGGGCAAGGGCGTGTGCGGGGCCGCGGCGGCCCGGCGCGTCACCCTCGTCGTGCCCGACGTCGACGCCTTCCCCGGCCACATCGCCTGCGACGCCGGCTCGCGCAGCGAGATCGTCGTGCCGATGATTCGTGCCGGGGTGGTCGTCGCCGTGCTCGACCTCGACAGCGAGCGATACGCCCGCTTCGACGCCGTCGACGCGGCCCACCTCGAGCAAGTCGCCGCGCTGGTCGCCGGCCTCTCCTGGTAGGATCCCGGCCGATGATCATCATCACCGGCACCAAGCGCTCCGGGACCTCGATGTGGATGCAGATCCTCATCGGCGCCGGCTACCCGATCATCGGCGAGGCGTTCCCGATGCGCTGGGAGCACACGATCAAGGCCGCCAACCCCGAGGGCTTCTACGAGTCGCACCTGCGCCGCGGCATTTACTTTCGCACCAACCCCCACCCCAAGACCGGCTCCTATTTGTTCCCGGAGCAGGTCGCCCACCACGCGGTCAAGGTGTTCATCCCGGGCCTGATCCGCAGCGACCGCGCGTACATCGACAAGGTCATCGCCACCGTCCGCGAGTGGCGCGAGTACGAGTCCTCCATCCGCCGCCTCTATGCGATCGAGGACGAGTCGCGCCGCGCCGAGGGCAAGGGCGCGTTCATCCCGGAGGAGCGCATGCCCGGCGCGCTCGAGTGGTGGGCCGAGAACTTCGCGCTGGTCCGCGACATCGCCGTGCGCCGCTACCCCGTGCACGTGCAGACCTACGAGGGCCTGCTCGCCGACCCGGAGAAGGTCATCCGCGACGTCGTCAAGTGGCTCGGCCGCGGCGACGCCGACAAGGCCCTCGCCGCCGTGAAGCCCGAGCACCGCACGCAGAAGCGTCCGACCTCCGACACCGTCGAGCCGGAGATCGCCGAGGTCTTCGACACTTTTTACGCGGCGATGCACGCCGGCAAGGGCCTCGACGCCCCGCTCCTGCAAAAGCTCAACGACACCAACGAGGTCCTCGCCCCGCGCATCGCCCAGCTGCATCAACGCCTGCGCGAACAGAACCGCAAGCGCCTCGTCGCCCGCGCGGCATTTCGCCGCGAACAGGCCGCGGCCGGCAAGCCGCTCACGCCCGACGACAGCACCCACGAGGACGACGAGACCGAGGACGCCGTCTGAGCCCCGCGCGCTCGCGACCCCGCTACGGCAGACAGGCCGGGAACTGCCCCGCCCCCGACGCCGACCCGCCATCGACCACGAGCAGCCCGTGATCCTCGACCACATGTCCGAGGACATCGGTGACGCGAAAGTCGATCGGTCCCGGCCCCATGCCGCCCTCGTCGATGAAGTAGTTGTACTCGACGCGCTGGACCGACTGCCACGCGCCGCCGCCCTCGCGGTACTCGAAGCCGGCGATCGCGTTACGGTGGTTACGGACCTGCACCGCCGTCCAGAATTCGCTGCTGCCCTCCTTGAAGCGATAGACCAGCGGGCCCTCGACCGGGCACGACACGTATTGCCAGGAGATCGGCACGCGCCCGAGCTCCTTCGCGGCGATCATGGGGAACGCCGCCTCGCCGAGATCGATGTCGCCTTGCGGGCACCCGGGGCAGCGGTCGACGATGCGGACGACGATCGTCGCGTCGGGTCCCGCGACCTCGACGCAGGCTCCGCACGCGGCCGCGTTCGCGTAGTCGGCGTCGTTCATCGCCGCGATCAAAACGTCCGGGCCAGCGTCGAAGCTACAGTTGCCGCTGCCGTCGGCGCCGTAGTATGTCGCCTCGCCGCTGTGCTGACCTGCCTCGCAGACGCCGCCCGCGGTGGTCGGTTCCGCAGTTGTTTCGCCGGTCAACTGTCCGCTATCCGACGTGTCCGACGTGTCCAGATCCTCCCCGGTCGTCGCATCGCCATCGCCCCCGCAGGCCAGAGCAACACCCAGCCACAGCGCTCCCGAGCCCGTTCGCCAGTTCATACCAGGCAGGACACCGCAGGCTCGCGGCGCTGTCAAATGTCCGACGGTTCGGGCGCGAGCATGGTGACGTTTGCGAGCTCCCTGTCCTTTCAGACAGCCGCGCTGCAGCCCGAACGTGGTATGAATGGTGGGTGGCGCCGCAGCGGTACCCGGTCGTGCTGGATGCCGATGTTTACACGGCTCGTCAGGCCGCGGGACGGATGGTCGCGGACGAAGGTTACCCGCGCTTGATGGCCCAGGAGGTCGCGCTGATCACCTCCGAGCTGGCATGGAACATCGTGCGTCACGGCGGCGGCGGGCACATCGAGCTGTCGATCATCACGGACCCGGTGTTCGGTCCCGGCATCGAGATCCATGCCTGCGATGGTTCGCCGCCGATCGCCGACCTCGCGCTGGCGCAGCGTGACGGTCACACGGCGATCGGCCCGATCCCCGCGGCGGTCATGTTGACGCGGCGGGGGATCGGCAGCGGGCTCGGGGCGGTCGTTCGGCTCGGCGACCGCCTGCTTCAGGTGCCTCACGGCACCGGCAAGTGTCTGGTCGTCACGCGTTTCCTGACCCGTCCGCGTCCAGCATGAACCTGGGATCCTCGCGGGCCACGACCCGCAGCCCCATCGTGCGCATGCAGTACTTGAGGCCCTCACGCAGCGAACGCAGCGTGATGACGCCCTGCATGTCGAGGCCGAGCGCCACGATGATCTGCGCGACCGAGGGCTGGATGCCGGTGATGACGCAGCGAGCACCCAGCAGGCCGACCGCGCGCATCACCTTGAGCAGGTGGTCGGCGGTCGCCGTGTCGACGGTGTCGACGCCCGTCAGGTCGACGATCGCGAACTTGGCGCTCGTGCGTGACACGGTCTCCAGCAGCGAGTTCTTCATATCGGCCGCGCGCACGCTGTCGACCAGGCCGACGACCGGCATCGTCACGATGTCGTCCCAGACCTGAATGATCGGCGTCGACATCGAGTGGATCGCGTCCTGCTGGGCCTCCAGGCGGCGGCGCAGCTCGTCCTCGACGCGGCGGTAGTCCGACTCGAACTGCGTCGACAGCGTCAGCGCCTGCTCGCGCTCCGCCACCGCTTCCTTGTACGCCGTGATGTCGCGCGCGCAGGCATACAGCAGGCCGTCCGGGCCCGGCGGGGACGCGTTCCAGGACAGCCAGCGGTGCTCGCCGCTCTTGCAGCGGTAGCGGTTCTCGAAGCTAGAGACCCCGCTGACCTTGCCATCGCCGTTCCAGAGCGCGACCGTCGGCCCGAGGTCTTCGGGGTGGATGAACTCGGTGAAGGACCGGCCGCGCAGCTCCTCGAGCGGGTAGCCCATGACACGCGTCCACATCGGGTTGAGATCGACGAAGATCCCGTCCGGGTCGATGGTGGCGAGCAGGTCGAGCGAATACTGGAAGAAGCGGGCGAAGTCAGCCATGGCGCAGGTCCTCGGCGGTGATCAGGAGGGCGTACGAGCCGAAGTAAGACAGTTAAGGTGGCTCATGGCTGGGCACCTCCGGTGCGATGCCGAACGACCGTGCGGTCGATGCAGGCGTGGAGGGCCTCCTTGAGGTTTGCGAAGGTCGGGATGCCGGCGAGGTCGACCCCGAGGTCGACGATCGTCTGGGCCACCAGCGGACCGATGCCGGAGATGATGCCCTGGGCCCCGAGCAGCTGCACGCCGCGGATGAGGCGCACGAAGTTGTCCGCGGTGTGCGTGTCGACCGTCTCGACGCCGGTGACGTCGATGATCGCGTAGCGCGACTTGGTGTGGATGATCGTCTCTAGCAGCTTCTCCATCATGCGACTGGTGCGCTCGCCATCGACCGCGCCGACCACGGGCACCGCCAGTACGCCATCCCACACCTGAATAATCGGCGACGACAGCGCCTGGATCGCCGCCTGCTGGCGCGCGATGATGTCGAGCTTCTCCTGCATGTCCGCCATGCTGCGGTCGCGCTCGCCGAGCGCCCGCGCGTGCGCCTCCGCGGTGCTGCGCAGGTCGGTCAGCGCCCGTTGCAGGTCGCTCGAGGTCGCGTGGTCGTCCTGCGCCAGCTCGGCCAGCTCCTGCCCGATGTCGCGGTCGGAGGCCTCGACCACCATCTCGTCGTACGGGTCGCCGTCGGCGATGAACATCGTCTGGCGGCACCAGCAGTTGGTGGCGAACAGGCGCGCGCCGTAGGCCGTGAACTTACCGGCGACCAGGCCCGGACCCCAGTTGACGCCGTTGGCCCGCTGCACGAGGCCCTCCCAGCTGTCGTGCACGCGGAACACCGCCAGCCTGGCCTCGCGGTCGACCTCGACGCACTCCCAGCGGCCCCAGCCATTGGTGTAGACGTAGACCCCGAGCTTGGCGAAGCCGGCCTCGAAGCTGGGCTCGGCCGAGAGGATCTTCCAGTCCTCCTCGACGCCGCGCTGGCCCTCGGCGCGCAGCGCCAGCGAGAAGCGCTGCGGCCCGACCATGCTCACAAAGCCCATCAACAGGCTGGCCAGCGAGCTGTCACGGAACATTACCATACACGGGATGCCCGCGATGGTGATGCTGCCGCGCTCGAGGTCCCAGCGAAACTCGAGGCCTTCGATGACGATGCTTGGGTGGAGGTCGCTCATGGTGTGGGACGCTCTCAGGCGAACGCGTGGGCGTCGGCGGCTTGACCGTCGGGGTCGTCGGGGTCGATCTCCGTCACCTTCGCGGTGACACCGAGGCGCTCGAGCGCGTCCTCGAGGGTGAGGGCCGTCTGGGCCAGCCGGAAGTCGGCGCCCATCGTCTGCAAGGTCATCGCGATCGGCGCGCTCATGCCACAAATGACGGTCGGCGTGCCCATCAGCCGCGCGGCGGCGGCGAGGTTGGCGATGACGTGGCACAGGTGGCTGTCCATCGTCCACATGCCGGTGACATCGATGACGAGGCCGGCCGCGGACGTGTCGCGGATCGTGCGGAGCACGTCGTCGACCAGCACCGCGGCGGTCTCGTCGGTGACGTCGCCCTGCAGCGGAACGACGATACGTTGCCAGAGCTGGATGACGGGGATGCGGTTCTCGTAGTTGCTCATGCCTTGGCCCTCAGGTCACACACGACTGCGGTCGCGTCGTCGCTCGTCTTGCGGTGGTTTCGGATCAGCTCCTCGCACAGACCCTCGGGGTCGAGCGGGTGTAGCGCCTCGAACGGCGCCCGGTGCGAGATGCCGTCGCTGTAGAGCACGAGCCGGCTGCCGTCGGCCAGCGTGGCGCGGCACATGCGAAACTGCTGCACCCGCGCGCCCAGCACCCCGGGGCTGAGCAGGATCGGCGCCTTGGTGCCGAAGCAGCGCACCTCGACGTTGCCGACCCCGCAGAACACCAGCTCCTGGCCCCGCAGCAGGCACACCGAGGCAGCCGCGCCCCGCGACCCGCGCAGCACCTCGTGCAGGCCCTGCATCCCGTCGCGCAGGTCCTCGCTCAGCGGCCACGCCTCGAGGAACGCGACCGCCTTGTGCGCCGCGTGCTCGGCCAGCTCGCCGTGCCCGAGCGCGTCGATCGCCGCGACCAACGCGACCTCGCCCTCGATGCGCAGCACCACGGCGTCGCCGTTGGCGAACTCCCCCTGCTTGGGGAGCGTGCGATGGGCCATCACGTAGGAGACCGGCATCAGTAACCGACCTCCACTTCGATGCGGGTGCCCGCGGCGCTCGACTCGATGCGAAACTGATCGGCGAGGCGCTTGGTGCCGAGGATGCCGAGGCCGAGGCCGCTGCGGCTCTTGTACTTGCCGGCGAGGATCTCCTCGAGGTTGGCGATGCCCTGGCCCTGGTCCCTGGCCTCGACGTGCACGCAGCGACGGCCGCCGCTGCACTGCCGGATCGCCAGGTTGCCGGTGCCGGCGTAGCTGATGATGTTGCGCGCCAGCTCGCTGACGATCGTCGCCAATTTCTGGACCACCAGCGGCGACGTGCCGAGCGCCTGGCACAGGTCGCGCGCGGCCAGTCGCGCCCGCGCGATGTCCGACTCGACGCGGACCTCGAGCTCGAGCGCGTCGACCTTGCGGTCGGACCCGAGGCGCGTCAGCTCGGCCACTGCGGCCCGCGTGTCGGTCTCGCCGATGAACATGCGCAGGCCCTCGGCCAGGCGCGCGAGCAGCTGCGTCGACGGGGTCGACCCACGCGGGGCGAGGCCGGGCAGGTCCCGCCGCGCCCGCACAAGGATGCTCTGCGCGCGCGTCGGGCTGACGTAGCGCCCGAGCACGGCGAGCAGCGCCCGATCATCGGGCTCGCTCAAAGGTTCACCTCGACTTCGATCCATGTGCCGGTCGGGCCGGTGTGGATCCGAAAGCCATCGGCGAGGCGCTTGGCGCCGACGAGGCCGAGGCCTCGACCGTTACGACTGACCTTGCGCCCCGCGAGGATCGTGTCGAGATCGGGGATGCCCGAGCCCTCGTCGATCGCGCGGATGAACACACACTTTTGCTCGGTGCCCACCGAGCCGACCACCAGCTTCCCGCCACCCGCGTAGAGCACCATGTTGCGGGCCAGCTCGCTGACCACGGTGGCGATCTTTTGCAGCGACAGCGGGCGCGCGCCGAGCTTTTGGCACAGCTCGCGGACCGACATGCGCGC
>ENA-OFCF01000811-OFCF01000811.1-metagenomes-genome-assembly--contig:-NODE-811-length-13126-cov-2.678372_pt1 | contig 13126 bp, 10 predicted proteins | sample MGYA00153387_OFCF01 | MGnify analysis MGYA00153387
CAGAGATATAATGCCGGAATGCTTCGCCCCTACGAGTATATTTGCAAAAATGAGATGCACCTAGTCTATTATGTAACGCTGACTAAACATTTTTTGGAACTTCTATACGATAGTTGTAGCCCTGTTCGGTGAGGAATAATTGGCGGTGTCGGGCAAAATCTTCCTCACAAGTTTGTAGCGATACTAATGTATAAAAACTCGCAGTATGTCCGTCGGTTTTGGGACGGAGAATTCGTCCGAGGCGCTGCGCTTCTTCTTGGCGAGAACCATATTTTCCCGATACTTGAATTAACACGTCGGCATCGGGTAAATCGACGGCAAAATTGCCCACGCGAGATAGAATTAATCCGGGAATCTCTTTGTGGCGGAATGCTTCGTATAACCGATCGCGCTCAGCCTGTTTTGTCTTCCCCGTAATCAGTGGCAATTCGGTAACTCGGGCGATCGCATCTAACTGTTCCAGATATTCGCCGATGATTAAAATGCGATGTCCCGCCTCTTTTTGCAATAAACTTTGTACCATATCCAACTTACCCGGATTTTCAGCAGCAATCCGAAACTGGCTGCGACGGGGCGCGAGGGCATATTCCATTTTTTGCGCCTCATTTTGGGCGACGCGGATTTCGGTACAATTAGCAGTGGCAATAAATCCCTGTCCTTCCAATTCGCGCCAAGGTACGTCATAGCGCTTGGGCCCAATCAATGTGAATACATCGCCTTCTTTCCCGTCTTCGCGAATCAATGTCGCAGTTAAACCTAACCTGCGTCGTGCTTGCAATTCAGCGGTAATCCGAAATATTGGTGCGGGTAATAGATGGACTTCATCATAAATAATTAGTCCCCAAGATTGCGCGTTAAACAACTCGAAATGCGGGAATTCATCATCTTTATTCGATCGATAACTGAGCATTTGGTAAGTTGATAGGGTGACAGCAGCCGTCTTTTTGGCGACACTGCTGTACTCGGCGATCGCATCCTCAGTTAAACTCGTTTTGTCTAATATTTCCCGGCGCCACTGGTGCACTGAAGTCAAACTGCTGGTGAGGATGAGTGTCTTTTGCTTGACTAAACTCATCGCTAACATCCCGACGATGGTTTTACCAGCCCCGCACGGTAGGACGATCGTCCCGCTGCCACCTTTTACGTCCCCATCCTGATAGAATGCTTCTGCTGCTTTGTGTTGATAATCGCGCAACTTAAAGGGCAAGTCTCCTAAAGTTCGATCGCGCAAATTAATCGCTAATTCCGCACCCTCGACATATCCAGCCAAATCTTCTGCTGGATAGCCTACAACTAGCAAAGCTTGCTTGAGTACGCCGCGATTTCCAGCATCAACTTGAAAGCAAAGATCGGAGATACGTTTGCCTAACATAGGTTTAACGCGATCGTCCCGTATCAGCAATTCCGCTAGGGGTAAATCGGCAATTCGCAGTTGTAAATCGGGATTTTCCGCATCAATCCTTTCAATTATTGTCAATCCGTAGCGCGTGCCGAGTAGTTCAATTTCCTGCGCGACCGATTCGGGGATATCATATTTAGCATACTTTCGCAAAGCGGCGATCGCCTCTGCAACTGGCATTCCCGCCGCCCTTGCATTCCAAACGCTGAGGGGCGTGATGCGATAGGTGTGGATGTGTTCGGGACTTTTGATTAATTCGGCAAAGGGGGCGATCGCTTCTCGCGCCTGTTGTGCTGTGGGCGCATGAACTTCTAGTAAGATCGATCGATCGCTTTGCACGATCAAAGCATTTTCGGGAATATAATTCATAGGTTGTTTCGATTGATAGATGAACCGCAGATAAAAGGCAAATAAACGCAGATAAACGCAGATAATTTTCAGATGCTTTGTGACTTTTGCAACTTTGTTTAATCTGGATGCAGTACAGCTTATTTATCCGGCTGGGGTAAGACATAACCAATTTGCCGGAGGGCGGTGCGAAATTTCGTTTCCTGGCCCAATGGAACTGCTAAAGTGCGATCGCCCGCTAGCTGACAGAATTTTTTGGTACGGGAATCATTGGCAATCAGCAATGCTAAATGGGCGCTAGTACATTCGATCAACCTGACACTACCTATATCTTGCACGCTATTCGATCGCTCTGTAACATCCGTCAGAAATTGTTGCACAGTTTGCGGCAGCGGTTCAATACTCCGGGCGTCCAAAAACTCTGTAAACTCGGCTAATGGATATCCGTTTTCAATGGCTGCAAAAATTTTTGGGCGATCGAGTCGCCACACAACATCCGAAACTTTCTTAGTATAGATATCCAGGACGATCGCATCAGATGTCTCGACACCATCTCCCGCCGCAATAATTTCTAGATTCGGCAATACTCGCAGCGTTTGACGAACCTCAATTGCTGGCGGAGTATACTTATCAGTCGAGCCCAAACAGTAAGCCCCTAAAGCCGTCAAGCGAAAATATACTAAGCCATCATAACGACTCAGGAATTCCAGATCGTCCGTTCCCCAAAAATAGTCATAATCGGATGGCATGAGTGACGGATCGACATATGCAACATCAATGATTCCCAAAGTAGCAGCATACTCAAACAAAAAACAGCGCATATATCGTTCTTCCAGAATCGGCCAACTGTAACCACTCAATTCTGATAAATTCCCATATCCAGCTTCACCAATATACAGATAGTAGGGTTGCTCATTCACATCAAAGCTATGGCCTGTTGCGACTAGATATTGGCTAAAGTCATGAAATAGAATCCACTTACCCACAGGACATTGTGCGAGCACAGAGACGATCGCATCTCTCCGCCACGTCACATCCGTCATGCCACTTGCGCCCCTCCCGGTTTGTCCTTTGATCGCATCAATGCGCCGAAATTCATCAAAGATTTTTGTCTTTAACCAGCGTTTCCATGCTGTCTGTAAACCTTTGGCGGGTGGTTCTTGTAAAGCTTTTTGTCCCGCTTTCGTCAAAACTAGCTTTTTGCCCGATCGTTCCGCGAACTTGCTCCCTTGGGCTATCATTATCCAAGCAAAGGGCTTGATGCTACCGATTTCAGCGAATACTTCATCATCATAGTCGCTATCCTTGGCTAGGGTAATTTGACGCTCTTCCTCATTATAAAAATCACCACCTTGTAATATAGAGGCGATCGCCTTTACACTTCCAGCAGTAGGTAAAGCAGTTTTATCGCTAACAGCAACTTTACCCGACTGAATTAGACGCAAAACGGCTGCAAAATCCTTTGTAGCTGCCAACTGTGTTTCACAAGAAGCCAAAGGAATCTCGTATTCTTCTGTCTCCTTTTCTTTTGTAATATAGTTATATCTTTGAACGCGGAGTTTAACATGATTTTGTACTGTTTCACCAGCATCATCTAACGTGGCTTCTTTTGGTTCTGTAACGAATTTCAGCAATTCTTCTTCTAAATCGTAGGGTATCTGCCTGCCATAAATAAACAAGCATAGCAGTGATGGTTCTCTGTTACTTCCATAGCGATCGCTTGTTCCAAGATTGGCTGGTTCTCCGTATTTTGCGCTAAATATTTCAGGATAATAAAGACCATCCTCCCCATGTATAACTTCAGCTACAGCCGCTTTTTGAAGATCGTCTAATTTCGCCCACACCTTCCGAAGATTCTCTCCCTGCAATTGCGATTTAATTCCATCAACCAGATCCGCTTTACGGGTTAATTTACGAGGATCGGGTAATAATGCTTTGAGCTTTTTTAAATCGTCAACAATCATTCCTTCTAGTGCCTGTTGGAGGCTAAAAAGGTTATTTATGGTTTTGTTACGCGACATAATATTTGACAATGCGCCCGCTTCAAAATTGTTTTTGCAACCCAAATATAACAACTTTACCGGATACCCAACTTGAAGTTTTGTTACAAAATCTAGAAATTTGGTTAAACAGTTATCAAAATATTACTTAATCGCAACTGACAACGTGTAACTTGCTCCTCCTCGTTCCGTACCGACAACTATCTGATATTTTCCCGTCTGGGGCAATTTTCCAGACCAGCTTTTTTTCCCTTCAGCTACGCCCTTTGTATTGGGATCTATCACCTTAAAAACAGCATTCCCCTCAACTGATTGGATCTCAATATTCATGGTTTGACCTTTTTTGGCGTTAATCGTATAAACCATGACTTCGCCGCGCGCTACTCCTCCTTTTCTTTCTGCTGAATTAGCACCTCTTTTAAACTGAATCTGCTGCGGTTGTCGAGCTATTAAAATCGCCGGCTGTTCTGGGATGGCTGCGGTGCGAACAATGCTAGATACAGCTTTTACTGAAGCTGGAAAAATCGCAGCGGCACTTAAGCCGATCGTCAATATATTTAGCAGATATTTGCAAGCTTTTTCTGGTTTGTTCATGGGAGTTTAACACTATGAGTTAAATGGATTTACTTGTATGATTATAGCTGAGCTGTCCTGTCTGCGATCGCCAACAGGGGCGATCGACCAATTTGAGCTTTTGCACGCTGTCAATCGATTGGAGATTTGAGATTGAACCCTAAGATGTGGGATAATTTTGTACGATCGGAACTTAGGCATTACTGTACAGTCGGCGACGGGCGCGGTAAAGTAAGATCGCCCATCAGCGGTGTTACACAAAAAATTTGCCAGTCTTGGACGCACAGAAACGTTCATCAACTTAGTTTTTTGACAAAAACCTACGCTTTTAAGCAGATTTTGCAACAAGAAACGAAGACGATCACCAACTGTGTGTAAGTTCTGTTTGCACAATTCCTAATCATCACCAACAAGGCGATATGACCGAACAACCAACTGCAACCTACCGCACCGAAAGCGACTCGATGGGAGACAAACAAATCCCATCTAATGTCTACTACGGCATCCAAACTCTCAGGGCTATCGAAAATTTCCCGATTAGTGGAATTAAGCCTTTATCAACTTATATTGATGCTTGTGTTTTAATTAAGAAAGCTACGGCGATCGCTAATGGTGAACTCGACTGCATTCCCCAAGACATCAGTCAAGCAATTGTCCAAGCAGCCGACGAAATCCTAGCTGGCAAATTGCGCGATCAATTTGTAGTTGATGTCTACCAAGCAGGCGCTGGAACTTCTCACCATATGAATGTTAATGAAGTTCTTGCTAATCGCGCTTTGGAAATTATGGGCGATGAAAAAGGCAACTACAAACGCGTTAGTCCGAACGATCATGTAAACTATGGACAATCGACAAATGATGTGATTCCGACGGCGATTCGGATCGGCGGATTGTTGGCTTTGGAAAAAACTTTGTTTCCGGCTTTGTCGGGGGCGATCGCAGCCCTTAACAACAAAGCCGAAGAATTCCAAGATATTGTTAAATCCGGCCGCACTCATATGCAAGATGCAGTGCCAGTTCGACTCGGTGAAACCTTCCGCGCTTGGGCCCAAATTCTCCGAGAACATACCTTGAGAATTCAAATTGCATCGGGAGATTTGACATCCTTGGGATTGGGCGGTAGCGCGGTGGGAACTGGTTTAAATACTCATCCTGAATATTGTCAAAAAGTTGCTAAAATTCTCTCGAAATTGATCGACAAGCCTCTGAAGCCAGCACCGAATTTAATGGCAGCTATGCAGAGTATGGCACCGTTTGTAAATGTGTCTGGTTCACTGCGAAATCTGGCTCAAGATTGCGTTAAAATGTCCCATGACTTGCGTTTGATGGACTCCGGGCCGAAAACGGGTTTGAAAGAAATTCAACTGCCTCCCGTGCAACCTGGTTCGTCAATTATGCCGGGGAAATACAATCCTGTGATGGCGGAAATGACTTCGATGGTGTGTTTTCAAGTCATGGGTTACGATAGCTCGATCGCCCTTTGTGCCCAAGCAGGACAATTAGAGTTGAACGTGATGATGCCCCTCATCGCCTACAACCTGATTCACAGCATCGAAATTTTGGGCAATACCATCAGCGCGCTGACTACCAAATGCCTCGCCAAAATTGAAGCTAAGGGCGATCGGTGTCTCGCATATGCTGAAGGTAGTCTCGCCCTAGTTACCGCCCTGAATACCCACATCGGCTATCTCAACGCCGCCGCCGTCGCCAAAGAATCTCTAGAAACAGGCAAATCTTTGCGGCAAATTGTGCTAGAACGCGGTTTAATGAGTGTAGAAGACTTGGCAAAAGTCCTAGACTTAGAGAAAATGAGTGCGATGCCAATACAGCCGATTGCAGGTTTATAGGTACTATCAATATCCCCGTAGGGACACGGCACTGCCGTGTCCCTACAAGAGCCAATATCATCGGCTAATGCTTAGCCACAAGATGGCAGTATTGTTTGAAAGTCTGAAGTTTAGGAGCAAAATTTATGCGTGCAGGTTCATTTGCCAAATTAACTCAAGATAAAGAGAACACGACTCAAGTGACATTTCATTATGTCGAAGGTCACACAGAAACCTTTACTATTCCGATGCCTGCACAAGAATTCCAAGAGGAACTGCTGCATTTGTTAAGCCAACCTTGGTTGACTTTCCATTTAGTCGATCAAACGGTCTTGATCTGTACTGCGCGGTTGGTAAAAGTGGAAGTGAAACCGCCCATTCCCGAACTTCAAGGTCAAGGAATATTTCCTAATTCGCTGCGAGTTAGTACCATGCAGCGGGCTGCTGCTGGTAGATTGCCGATGTCTTAAAAGTAAGGTTCGCAGTAACAACAAATTGGGCATTGGGAATCGGGCATTGGGCATTAGAAATATATAATTATTGCCAATTTCTAATAACCATTCCCCATTCCCCATTCCCCATTCCCGATTCCCCATTCCCCATTACCACTATGTCTTCAGTTAGTTTAATTCGAGCCAATTCATACGATCGCCAAAGCTTGCAAACATCCTTAGAAAATTTGCTCGCACCCTTGGGCGGAATCTCGGCTTTTGTCAAAAAGGGCGATCGGGTTCTTCTCAAACCCAATCTCCTTACAGGTTCTCGCCCTACCAAAGAATGTGTCACCCGCCCAGAATTGGTTTACTGTGTAGCGAGAATGGTGATCGAAGCGGGAGGAAAACCGTTTTTAGGCGACAGTCCGGCTTTTGGTAGCGCGATGGGTGTAGCCAAAGCCAACGGTTATTTGCCACTGCTAGAAGAACTCAATTTGCCAGTAGTTGAATTTCAAGGAAAACGCTATGAAACTGTCAGCCAAGATTTTAATCATCTGCGAATTTGCAAAGAAGCAATGGAAGCGGATGTAGTAATTAATTTGCCCAAACTCAAATCTCACGTTCAATTAACCGTGACAATGGGCGTGAAAAATTTGTTCGGCTGTGTCCCCGGAAAAATGAAGGCTTGGTGGCACATGGAAGCTGGCAAAGATAGCGCCAGATTTGGTCAAATGCTGGTAGAAACAGCCCGTACAATTAACCCAAATTTGACAATTTTGGATGGAATTATCGGTCACGAAGGTAACGGGCCAAGTGGCGGCGAACCTAAGTTTTTGGGAATTTTGGGCGCGTCTGATGATGTGTTTGCTTTGGACAGAACGGTAGTTGAAATTATTAATGTCGATCCGGTGGCGGTTCCGACTGTAGCTGCGGCGATGAGATTGGGACTTTGCTCGAATTTAGAGGCGATTGATTTCCCGCTTTTGCAGCCGGAGACTCTCAAGGTTTTGGATTGGAAGTTGCCGGAAAATATGATGCCGATCGACTTTGGTATGCCTCGGGTGATTAAGTCTACTTTCAGGCATTTTTATATCCGGTTTATCAAAGAACGGATGGGGGCTTACGCGGGAAAATAACAGGTTTACAGTTTGGGTTTTTGATGAAAACTCGGCGGTTGAAACCGCTCCTTGTCAAACGAAGTCTGCCTCCGCAGACTAAGAAATAAATCTGGTATTTAAGCCTGATTTGGTAGAAAGTTTTTACTACAAACCGAGATTGGTTATTTTACCGAACATCGCAATAGTAATTAACCGCAATAATATTTTTAAGTTCCTAGCCTGTAGGGTGCGTCAGCTCGATCGCTTACTAGGCAAGGGAAACGCTGCGGCCCGTAGCACCCTACAATACTATTTTAAATGCGTAACAGCTTAATTAACCGCAGTTGATAATATTTTTAAGTTCCTAGGGTAGCCAGCGAGGGCGAAATCCTTTTAAAGGCAATTCTTCGGGTAATGGAGGATTCTTAGATGGCGGTTCGTTTTTTAAGTTTAAAAGGATCATACTTGAAGAGCCGATCGCACTTCCGCCATCTGTTCTCAAATCTCCTGCGACTGGTTCCGATTTTTTAGCAACAACCCTGTCTAATAGTAATTCTAACCCGTCGGGGGACAAACTCATTTTTGTCTCGACCTGATCCGGCAAAACTAACAGCGATTTGACGGCAAATGTCTGCAAATTAATCACTTCTAGGGTAAGTTTTTCGGAAAAATCTTTTCCGGTCTTCCGCCTGGTTAACAAGCAGTAAAGCTGAGGATTTCTGGGGTCAAACTGACAGTTTATAAATTCTCCGGCGGTGCGGATTAGTTCTTTTTGAAATTCCTGGTTTGTCACTAAAAATATTGATTGGCTAAAGTCGCTGTTGTACTTCAGCATTGCCGATTCTCTACCGTCTGAACTGAAGCTAAAAACCCTCCGAAAAGATGGTATGAAGTCTAAAGGTTTGACGTTTGGTGTCAGGGATAAAATAGCGATACCGTCTGCTTGGGGATTGGCTAAAGTTGCACTGTCTGGTGCGATCGCAAATTCTCCAGCCGGGCAACTCAACAGTCGCTGCGGAATCGGGGAAGTTTCCGGCCGCAGCACCCACAAACCGATGTCCTCTGCATTGCCCCTCTTGGCTCGCTGAATGGCGATCGCCTTACCGTCGGGAGACAAATCAAATTTGAGGTTTTCGTAGTCTTGATTGCCTAAAATCTGCTGAATAGTGCCTGGTTTTTGAGCCGGATCGGAACTTCTGCCTGTGGTTACGGCATACAAAGATTGTTCGTACAAACCAGGCTTGTATTTCGACCATTCGCTAGCAGAAAATAAGATACGATCGCCCGCCGGGTAAATCCTAAAATTTTTAACTACTAAGTTCTCAGGAGTGAGGATTATTTTTTGTTTTCGGGTCAGATTGTACAGAATCAACCGCCCTTTTTCTGCGGCTTCTGTCCGTGTAAACAAAAGCTCGATCGGGCGTGTTAAATTGACTGGCAAAGGGTGCGATCGCATTTCCTGGTTTGTCAAAACCGAGTTTTTCCCGCGCTGTTTGCAATTCAATTTTATAAGTGCGATCGTACTGAGGAGGAGCTGTCAGAGTATATACCAACCGTCGCCCCGACCAACTAATTTTTCCCGGCAAAGGCGGCTCGATGTGCAAATTTCCTTCTACGCTTTGATGATCCATCGGGCGGCTGAAAGTCAGGATAAAAGCAGTATCTCTCGCCCCTACCTGTTTGTTTTGCCAGCTAAAATCGCGCACTTTCGGTAAAGCTCGATCGCCCCCCAGCAGCAAAAACCCGATCGCAAAACTCAGCAATAGCATCAATGATATAGCCGCGCGGTCGATCGGCTCGAATCTTTTTAATTTTGCCAGAAACATACAACAGCCTGAATTTAGACTAGACTTATTCCCAAACTTGTTTCAATACAAACAAGCAATCTCAAATAAAAAATTAAATTTTATGCGATGCCTCGAATCAGTCTGTTAAACTAATGTTTCTCGCCTCTACTGGAAAGTTATCGTGAACAAAAACCTACTAACTTTACTGGGCTGCTCGGGTTCTGTAGCCTTAATGCTATTAGCGGTAAATCCCGCTAATGCTAGCACCGGAATTTCGCCAAATCCTAGCATTGAGCGCAATGGCGAAATCTCAGCCAATCCAGACATAAATCAAGACGAAAGCCAATCTTCGCTGGCAGAAATCAACTCCGACAAAATAGGAGACTTCGCCGTCATAACTTTAGGCTGCGACTGCGCCGGCTGTCGAACTCAAGTCCTCCAAATGATCCAACAAGGACGACTGCCAGTTCCTCAGTAATCTAGACACTAAGTCACAAAGCAAGCAAAACAAAAATCACAGAAAACAACCCATCAATTCTCAATTAAAATCGTCATCAGTTCAAAGTCTAAAGTCAAAATAATTAATTATTATTTCTACTTTTGGCTTTTGACCTTTTATTTATGAAAACTGACAATTCACAACCGACAGAGAACAGAAATTTCAACCATACAATACTTCTTCCACAGGCGGTGTGGCGTCTTTGGGATCAAAGTCTTTGAGTTTCAAAGATTGCAGCAAAAACAGCCAGATATAAAGCGGATTCAACAAAACATACCGCTGCCAGAGGCGCTTTGGTTCTTTAATCAACCGAAACAGCCATTCCAAACCTATTTTAGATAAAAATTCAGGAGATTTAGCCAAATTACCCGCATGAAAATCGTAAGCAGCACCTACAGCAATCAGTGGCATCGATAAGTCATTCCGGTATTCATAAGCCCAGACTTCTTGTCGCGGACACCCCAAACCGACAAAAGTAATTGCTGCACCGCTATCGCGAATTTGCTGTGCAATTTCCTGTTTTTCTTCTGGCGAAACGTTCCTAAATTTAGAGGGCTGAATTCCAGCAATAATTAACTTGGGAAAACGCTGGCAGAGATTGCGAGATAAAGCCTCCAGTACAGAAGCTTTTGAGCCGTACAAATAGATAGATAATCCTTCTTCGGCCGCACGTTCGCAGATTTTTAGCATCGCATTTGGCCCACAAACGCGATCGGGCAATTCCGTATTGTAGAGCAAATTTAACGCCCACCTGACCGGCTGTCCGTCTGGCAATACTAAGTCAATGTGATTGAGCCGATAGCGGTGAGTGCTGTCAAGCACCCCAGTCATTACCCCATGAACTGCTAGAGCTGAAACTGACAGAGGTTGTCTGGCGCTGGCTGCCACAATAATTTTGTCCACAGCCGCTTCATAATTAACGGCATTTACTAATATGCCGAGTACATTTTTTTTCCCTTTATCAATCATGGAACACCTCTTTAAGCCTACGCTCGGCATTACATTCATAAATCTCCTTTAGGATTCGTTTAACATTCTCTTGAAACGTTTACCGCAATTCTCTCCAGATGCTTTTTCGCTCAATCCTTCGATTCCTCTTTAAGCCAACGCTCGGCGTTACACTCATAAATCTCCTGTAGAATTTGTTTAACGTTATATTTCATTTTCCAGTCAGGATAGTGACTGGCGAATTTTGAATTGTCGCTAATCCACCAAATGTGATCGCCAACGCGATTTCCTTCAGCATAAGTCCAATTGAATTTGCGTTCCGCAATTTCCTCGCACATCTGGATAGCTTCTACCATCGAACAGTTGCTGTACCTCCCTCCTCCTGTATTATAAACTTGGCCGCTTCTGGGAGCTTTATAAAATTCATAAAATGCCGCAATTAAATCAGCGCTATGAATGTTATCGCGAACTTGCTTTCCTTTGTAGCCAAACACGGTGTAAGCAGTACCCATCGCCGCACATTTCATTAAATAAGCTAAAAACCCATGTAATTGAGTACCAGAGTGATTAGGTCCAGTCAGACAGCCGCCCCGAAAACAGGCAGTTTTCATATTAAAATAGCGCCCATATTCCTGCACCAAAACGTCAGCCGCTACTTTAGAAGCACCAAATAAACTGTGTAGCGTCTGGTCAATTGACATATCCTCTCGGATGCCACCTGCATAGGTATGACTAGGGTCAATTTCCCAGCGATGTTCCAATTCTACCAGAGGCAAACGGTTAGGCGTGTCGCCGTAAACCTTGTTAGTTGAAGTGAAAATAAATGGAGATTCTATTGCATATTGCCTGGTTGCTTCTAAAAGATTTAGAGTGCCGTTGGCATTAACAGTAAAATCTGTCAGAGGCTCCCGCGCCGCCCAATCATGAGAGGGCTGAGCTGCGGTATGAATTACTAACTTAATATCGGAACCATACTGCTTAAAAATCTTGGCAATTGCTTCATAATCTCGGATATCTACTTCCAGGTGGTGATATTTACCTTTTAAGGACTGTTCCAGCTTGTGCCGATTCCAAGTGGTAGACGCTTCTTCCCCGAAAAATACGCGGCGCATATCATTGTCAATTCCTACCACGTCAAATCCCTGGTTAGCAAAGAAATTAGATGCCTCGGAACCAATTAAACCCGCCGATCCAGTAATGATTGCAACGCTCACGTTTCACCGCCTGAAAAATATAGTTTTCTTTGTTTTGTGCGATCGAACAAATCAGAAGTTATCGTGATTTTCGCTCGACTACATCTTCGCACAATTCGGCAAAAAATTTACCTTTGATATTCCAATCATAAATTTCCCTAACGCGCTTTTGACCCGATCGACCCAAGCGCGATCGCAATTCACGATCGTTCGCTAAACATACTATAGCCTCTGCTAAACCTTGTACAGCGCGATCGGGGTCAGTAGCAGCCACTTTAATCCCGGTTTCTGCCGTCACTTGAGTCGCTGGCCCACCCAAATCCAAACAAATCGTCGCCCAACCCCCATCATTTCCGTGCACACAAAACCGCCAGAGTCATGCAAACTCGGATGTAGGAGAACGTGAGACTCGCCCATTTTAGAGAGGGTTTCAGGGCGCGGTAAAGCTCCCCAAAACAATACTTTATTTGCAATTCCTAATTCTGTTGCCAAAGCTTCTAAACGCTCTCTTTCCGGGCCGTCTCCCACAATCCAGTATTCCGATTTTTCCAGCTTCGCCTCCGCAAATGCACGGAGTCCCAAGTGTACCCCTTTCCAGTGTAAGAGACGACCGACACTGATAAATCTAACTGGTTGATCCGGCGGAGTTGGAAATTTCTCTAGTTCCTGAATTTCCTGTTGCGATAAACCAACTTGTGAGAAAATTTTTACGTTTTTTGCTTTGAGAAATCGCAGTCGGGCTGCGGTTTCTTCCGTAGTTGCCAGCGCCACCGCACTGCGGCGCGCCGTCAGCCCCACAAACGGATCGCGTTCTCCGACGCTTTGAGCCAATGCTCGCAGCGTTTCGTAAATTTTGCCCCGGCGACTAAAATCTTGCCAAAAAGGCTTTGGTGCTGCTTCTGCGCCCCCCACAGGCCCCCAAATAAAGGGATGGGGTAACAGCGCCAGGAAACTTGGAGACCAATGTTTGACATAAGTAACGTGATGTACTATATCAAAACCGATCGTCCGATCGAGCTTTC
>ENA-OFCF01000813-OFCF01000813.1-metagenomes-genome-assembly--contig:-NODE-813-length-13103-cov-3.686542_pt1 | contig 13103 bp, 9 predicted proteins | sample MGYA00153387_OFCF01 | MGnify analysis MGYA00153387
CGATCCCGACCGCGGACGCGAGCCCGCGGACGCTGGTGACCCGCTACCTCGCCGCGTTCGGGCCGGCGACCGTCGGCGACATGCAGACCTGGTCGGGCCTGCAGGGGCTGCGCGAGAGCTTTGAAGCGCTGCGCCCGACGCTGGTGACGTTTCGCGACGAGCGTGGGCGCGAGCTGTTCGACCTGCCCGACGCGCCGCGTCCGCCCGAGGACGTCGAGGCGCCGGTGCGCTTCATCCCCGACTTCGACAACCTGATCCTCGGCCACGACGACCGCCAGCGGCTGATCGCCGACGAGCACCGCGCGGCGATCTTCCTGCCGAACCTGCGTATTCTTCCGACCTTCCTCGTCGACGGGCGCGTCGCCGGGACGTGGAAGGTCGAGGCCAAGAAGGCGTCGGCGACCCTGGTCATCGAACCGTTCGCGGCGATCTCGCGGCCGGCGCGCGGGGCCCTCACCGAGGAAGGCGATGGGCTGCTGCGCTTCCTCGAGCCGGAGGCGGCGAGCTTCGCGGTCCGCGTTGCAGGTGCATCGACCAGCAAGCCGCGGCGTGTGGCCAAGCCGAAGTGACCTGAATCTTGCGGCTCGCGCGGGCGCGCTGGCGAGCGCGCTCTCGGGTGCCATGGAAGGGCTGCCCATGCCCGCGCCGCTCGTCGAGCTCACCGAGGACGGCCTGTTCTGCCGGGCAGGCGGGTTTTATATCGATCCCTGGCGACCCGTCGAGCGGGCCGTCATCATGCACGCGCACGGCGACCACGCGCAGGCGGACAGCGAGCATTATCTGGCGGCGACGCCGGGGCTCGGGGTGCTGCGGCTGCGCGCCCTTCGAGCCGGTGCGCTGCCACACCTTCATCAGTGAGTCGACCTTCGGCCTGCCGGTCTATCGCTGGGCCCCGCAGACGGAGATCTTCGAAGATATCAACGCCTGGTGGAGTGGCAACAAAGCGGCCGGCAAGGCCTCGCTGCTGCTGTGCTACGCGCTCGGCAAGGCCCAGCGGATCCTCGCGGGGGTCGATGCGAGCTGCATAGGTCCGGCGAGCGTTGCTGGAAGGGCTCGTGACGACGCTCGGCTCGTCGACGGTCACGACCTCGCACTTTTCACCGACTATACATTCGCGGTGTGGCGAAACGGCGAACTGGTGCCATTTTGTAAGGCGTACTCAAGATTGACCGACGAGATCCGCCAGGTCGACGCATTCGTACGAGCGCATACCCGCGAGCAATTCGGGCCGGTCCGCGTCGTCGACCCCGAGCTTGTGTTCGAGATCGGCTTCGAGGGCATCGCCCGCTCGACCCGCCACAAGTCCGGCGTCGCGGTCCGCTTCCCTCGCATGCTGCGCTGGCGGCAAGACAAGCGCGCCGAGGAGGCGGACGCGCTCGAGCGTTTGCTCGCGCTGCTGCCCGGGGCAGAGGGAGCAGAGGGAGCGGAGGCTCCGAATGTTACTCCGTGAACACGAAGGTCACCTTCATGATCACGCGGTAGGCCTTGATCTTGCCGTCGACGACCGAGAGCGACTGCTCCTTGATCCACACGCCCTCGATGTTGCGCAGGGTCTGGGAGGCCCGGGCGACGCCGGCTTCGATGGCGTCCTGAAAGCTGGTGGGGGACTGCGAGCTGAGCTCGATGATCTTGGCGACGGTCGTGGATGACGGGTTCATGCGCGTGACATGGCCCTGGCTGCGCGAGCCGGCAAGCATGCATACGCGGGCCAGGAGCAATCCGGTCGTTGTCGGCGCTGGCGCGGCTTCATCGGGAGCCTGCGCGGAGGACGCGGTGGGCTCCCATGAGGCGTGCAAGCCCAACCATCCGACCTTAACGATGCACTCGCGCGCGTGGGCATGTTCGGCTCGCCGCTGATGATCTAGCGGTTGCTGCCGTACAGGTCGCACCGCCCGTCCTCCGCGCCGCTGCCCACGTTAAAAATGAGCCCAGCCCCGAGCTACCCGTCGCACGGCCAGTGATAGCTACCAGGGTGACTTGGGTGTCATCGCTGTGGCTCCAACGCTTTCGCGTTTCAACTCTTCGTGCTTTCGCTTATTCTTTTGGCGAGGGGCCGAGCCCTGCTTGCGGAGCACAGTACCGAATGTCGGCTTTGTGAGTGACGCTCGGCGAATGCGAAGAAGGTTCTATTGATGAGCGAATACTCACAAAGCTTCCGACTTCTTGATGGCGAAGGCGAACTGCGTGCCTTGCTGCGCGCCCATGACTGGTCGGCTACGCCCCTCGGGACGCCAGAGAACTGGCCGCCGGAACTTGTGACTGTGGTGGGCCTCATGCTCAGCGCTCGCTACCCGGCCGTGGTCGTGTGGGGTCCGGAGCACACTTTCCTTTATAACGAAGCGTACGCCCACATTCTGGGTGCCAGGCACCCCGCTGCGCTGGGGCGGTCTTTTGCGGACGTATGGCCCGAGGTTTGGGCCGAACTCCGCCCGACCGTGGAAGCCGCCATGGCGGGGCAGTCTGTCCTTCTGGAAAACGAGCCGGTAACCGTCTCGTCGCATGGCGTTCCGCAGCAGCGATGGTTCACGTCCTCCTATACATCGGTCCGTGATCGGCATGGGAACGTCCTGGGCATGTTCAATGCAGGGTTCGAAACGACTGCCCATGTCTTGGAGGAGCGCCGGTCCACCTTTCAGTTGGCGATGGCCGATCGCTTGCGCTCCCTGAGCTTGCCGCAGGACATCGTGGCCACGGCAAGCGAGATGCTGGGCCAATACCTGGATGTTTCGCGGGTCGCCTATGCCGAGATCGACAACGTCAGGGGCACCTTCTTCATCCGGCGCGAGTGGGCCAAGTCCGAAGTCGTGAACATCTCAGGCGAAACGCGCCTAATGGACGACTTCGGTCATGAGGTCGTCGCGCTGCTGCGGGCCGGCCGGCCACTGGTCGTGCACAACATCGCCGAAGATCCGCGTACGTCTGGACATGCCGACAGCTACGCCAGCATCGGCGTGCGAGCCAATCTCGCCGTTCCGCTCGTCAAGGCCGGCCAGTTGACGGTGGTGCTCAGCTTGCATTCGGCACAGCCGCGGCGGTGGACGGATGCAGACGTGCAACTGGTGCAGGACGTGGCCGAACGGACGTGGATGGCTGTGGAGACCGTGCGCGCAGAGGCGGAGCTTCGGGACACGCAGGAGTGGCTGTCAGCAATGTTCGACAGCCTGCCGGTGGGTGTGGGTGTCTTCGACGCTGCGGGTTCCGTGAAGTTGGCAAACCAGTTCATGCACCGCTATATGCCCACCCTGGTGCTACCCTCCCATGACCCTGCACGGAAGGGGTGCTGGCGGCTTTTCGAAGCCGATGGCAGCCCGATCGAGCCCCACGATTTCCCGGCTGCACGGGCTTCGCGTGGCGAGCGCGTGGTTCCAGGGGTTGAGGCTCTCTACACGCAAGATGATGGGCGCGAGGTGTGGACGGAGGTCGCTGCGGTGCCGATCCGTGACGCCGAGGATCGCCTCACCGGACAGGTTTTGGTCGTGCACGAGATCGATGCGCTCAAACGCACGGAGAAAGCACTGCGACGTTCGCAAGAGAAGTACCGGGCGCTTTTTCTTGGAGTGGACTCCGGCTTTTGCATCGTGGAGGTGCTTTTCGATTCCAACGGAAAGCCAGTCGACCTGCGCTACATCGAGACCAGTCCGACGTTCGAGCGTCAGACGGGCATGAAGGATGCGGCGGGCAAGACACTGAGCGAGCTGGTCCCGGACGTGGAGCCGTTCTGGGCGGAGGAGTACGGGGCCATCGTCCGCTCCGGCGAGCCTGCGCGCTTCGAGCGCTACTCCGATGCTCTTGGGCGCCGGTTTGACGTGAATGCGTTTCCGGTTGGGGATCCGCAGGACCATCTTCTGGGCGTGTTGTTCACCGATAGCTCCGAGCGGCACCGGATCGAGCAGGAACTGCGGCAGCTGGCGGCTGACCTGGCCGAGTCGAATCGGCGCCAAAGCGAGTTCCTGGCAGTGCTCGCGCATGAGTTGCGAAATCCGCTTGCGCCCATCCTCACCAGCCTGGAGTTGATGCGCCTGCGCCCCGACAACGCCGGAAGCTCCGCGCGCGCGCGCGAAGTCATGGAGCGCCAGACGAAGCAGATGGTGCATCTGATCGACGACCTGCTGGACATCGCTCGCGTGACCAGCGGCAAGATCGAGATGCGACACGAATTCGTCGACCTGCACGCCGCCGTGGCGACTGCCGTGGAGACCAGCCTGCCGGTGATCGTGCAGGCCGGTCATGAGCTGAGCATGCAACTGCACGATGGCGCGCTACCCATGTGGGCGGACGCGACACGCCTCGCTCAGATTGTGAGCAATCTGCTCACCAATGCGGCCAAGTACACGCCAAAGGGCGGGAAGATTCGTTTGGCGGCGGAGAAGGACGGCGAGGAGGTCGTCGTGTCTGTCGCCGACAACGGCATTGGCATCCCGGGTGAAGCATTGAGCTCGGTTTTCGAGATGTTTAGCCAGGTTAAGCGCGAGGGGCTCTCGACGCCTGGTGGGCTCGGCATCGGCCTCGCGCTGGTCAAGCAGTTGGTGTCGCTCCATGGCGGTACCGCAAGCGCCTTTAGCAAGGGCCCCGGGTTGGGCAGTACCTTCATTGTGCGACTGCCACTGGCGGTAAAGGATACACTTGGGGTGGAGATCATTGTGGGCCGCTATGGGAGCGACCGCAGGCTGCGAATCCTGGTAACGGACGACAACGTGGATGCCGCGCAGAGCCTGGCGGCTTTGCTGGAGATCTACGGCCATGAGACGCGCGTCGCGCACGATGGGCCGCAAGCACTGCAAGCCGTCAGCGAAGGTTGGTCCGACGTGGTGTTCCTGGATCTCGGGATGCCCGGCATGACCGGTTACGAGGTGGCGCGCCAGATCCGCAGCAGCGACGCGCTGAAAGGGACGACGCTGGTGGCTTTGACAGGGTGGGGTGCTGAAAGCGACCGCGCAAAGACCCGCGAGACGGGATTCGATGACCACCTGACCAAACCGGTATCGCCCGAAGAGATTCGACGCGTCCTGGACCGCGTGCAGCGGTGATCAGTCCTCGTGAGTGCGGTGTGGGGTCCTTTGAACTCGCCCTGGATACCCGAGGGGAGGGCGAGTCCTGCGCCGAGCCGCCACGTTTGAATGCGGTGTCGACGCCCGACATGCGTGCTCGGCCCGGAGCACCCGTCATGCGCCGAGCTTGATGCGGCCGCGGGCGAGGGCGTACTTGATGCCGCTCTGCAAAGTGCCGCGGGTGATGATGCTGCCGAGCTCGGCGCCGATGTGGACGAGGGTCTGGGCGACCTCCGGGCGGATGCCGGTGAGGATGACCTCGGTGCCGAGGAGGCGTGCGGCGCGGGCGGCCTGGAGGAGGGCGTGGGCGACGGCGGTGTCGACGACGGGGACGCCGGTGATGTCGAGGATCGCAAACTTGCCCCGGGAAGCAGCGAGACCGGAGAGCAGGGTGTGCATGACCTGCTGGGCGCGGATGGAGTCGAGCATGCCAATGATCGGCATGACGAGGATCTCGTCGGTGATCGGGATGAGGGGGGTGGAGAGCTCCTCGATCGCCTGGGCCTGGGCGCGAATGATCTCCTGCTGGCGACGGGTCTCGGCCTGCTCGGCGCGCTTGCGGGCGGTGATGTCGGTGTCGATCTGGAGGACAGAGTCGGCGGTGGCACCCTCGCCGCGACGCAGGACCCAGCGACTGGAGACGAGGACCTCGTGGCCGTCGCTGCGGGTGTGGGTGAGCTCGCCTTCCCAGTAGCCCTGGGTCTGGAGGACGCGCTGGATGTCGGCGAGGGGGACCGGCAGGGCGGTGTGCAGCAGCTCGAGGGCGTTGCGACCGATGACGGCGGCGCGACCGTGGCCCAGGACGAGCTCGGCGCCGCGGTTCCAGTAGGTGAGGGTGCCGTCGAGGCGGCACACGAGGATGGCGTCGTGGGCGAGGTCGAGGAGCTCGGCTTGCTCACTCAGGGCGGTGGCGTGGACGGCGAGCTCGCGTTCATTCTCGAGGCGGAGGGTCTCGTCGATGGTGATGCCGACGACGCCGTTTTGGACGCCGTGCTCGTCGAACATCGGCTCGTAGCGGGTCGAGATTGTGCGCCCGCCGGTCTCACCGAGCATGGTGAACGACTCGCCTGCGAGGGCGCGCTTCATCTGGGCGACGGAGTTGGGGTCCTGGCCGAAGACGACGAGCAGGTTGTGTCCGACGAGCTGCCCGGGTGCGAAGCCGATGCCGCCGAGGGTCGACCCCTCTGCGAGCAGCACCACGCCGTCCATGTCCATCGCCCAGGCGATGACGGGGATGTACTTGAAGAGTTCTCGAACGATCTGGGGGGACGTGGGTGTCACGGCCCTTCGAAATGTACCTGCAATGGCGAGATTTTTCACAGCGCAGTGAGTGCCGCGCGCTGCGGTCGTGTGTCCCGGTCATTCGTCCGTAGACGACGGGTGTGATCGCCGAAAGGCGCGATCGCTGACTGGCGCTGGCAGCGAAGCGACGTTCTCGCGGAGGAACATGGTGCGAGGCGAGCAGCGGGTCGGTGGAGCGCGGATCCATCGCTCCACGGAACCTGTGCGTGAAGGTGAGTCTTCACCCGGCGGACTGCGGGCGGATATCGCCGCCGGCCGATGCTTCAGAAGTGTGAGACGAGCAGCAGGCCGGCGGACCGGGGGTCGACCGCCTCGACGGGGAGCTTGAGCGTAAAGGTGGAGCCCGCGCCTGGCGAGCTGTGGACGTGGATATCGCCGCCGAGCATGCGCGCATAGTGGCGCGAGATGGCGAGGCCGAGGCCGGTGCCACCATATTTGCGGGTGGTGGAGCTGTCGGCCTGGGTGAACGGTGCGAACAGGCGCTCGATGGTCTCGGAGGCGATGCCGATGCCGGTGTCGACGACGGAGAACTCGAACCAGCGGCGGCTGTCGGCGAAGGTGAGCATGACGGTGAGCTCGACGCGGCCGGCCTGGGTGAACTTGCAGGCGTTGGAGAGCAGGTTGGAGAGGATCTGATGCAGCTTGGTGCGGTCGGTCTTGATCGTGCCGAGCTCGCGAGGGCAGCGCAGCTTGAAGATGTTATGGTTCTTCTCGGCCTGCGGGGAGACGGCGGTCATGACGCTGTCGACGACCTCGGAGACCGGGAACTCCTCGACGTTGATGTCCATCTTGCCGGCCTCGATCTTGGAGAGGTCGAGCACGTCGCTGATGATCGTCAGCAAGTGGTCGGCGGAGTTGCGGATCTTTTGCAGGTCGAGGGCGGCATCGCCGGTCTTCGGGGCGTCCTCGAGCAAGATCTCGCAGTAGCCGATGATCGCGTTGAGCGGGGTGCGCAGCTCGTGGCTCATGTTGGCCAGGAAGGCGCTCTTGATCCGGTTGGCCTCGAGCGCGTGGGTCTCGGCGCCGCGACGGTCACGGACCTCCTTCTCGAGCCGGCGGTTGATCTTCGTCAGGGCGATCGTCCGCTCCTCGACGCGCAGCTCGAGCTCGTCGCGGGTGTCGCGGAGCTGTTGTTCGATGCGCTGGCGCTCGCTGATCTCGCGCTCGAGCCGGCCGAGGGTGCTGCGCAGCGCAGCGCCGCCGCGGTCGAGGTGACCGACGATCGCGGTCATCAGGGTGCCGCACACCAGCAGCGCCGCGACGATGCCGGCGATCGTCAGGCCGGGCACGCCAGCGAGCGCGAGGCCGCCAGCGGTAGCGACGGCCATCAACAGCACGCCGCCGAACGCGGGCACGCGGTCGGGCAGCGAGATCGGTGCGGTGCAGGCGACGGCGAGGCCGAGCAGCCAGCTCGGCGCGGCGACACCGGCGAAGCTCGGCAAGGCGAGCAGCACGACGGTGAAGCCGAGGAACCGCAGGCCCTCGGCGACCCGGGCGAAGTGAGCGCGGCGCGCGGCGAGCAGCGAGGCGCCGAAGTTGAGCCCGAGGAACGCGACGCACAACAGGCCGGTGATCACCGGCTGTTCGGCGAGCGCGACCACGAACAGCGAGGCCGGCACGACGACCGCCGGGAACACGCGACCGAGGAAGCGCAGGGCGTCGGCGGCGAGGTCGGTCGAGGCGAGGTCGCCGGGGTTGTGCGAGGCGAGGTCGCCGGGGTTGTGCGAGGCGAGGTCGCCGGGGTTGTGCGACGGGAGGCCGAGCGAGGCGCGGTCGGCGAGGTCGTGCACGACGGGGTCGCCGGACGTTTGCGCGAGGTGGGCATCCGCGGATACGGGTTCGGGCGGTCCGGAGGACGCGGCGAGCTTGTCGTTGTCGGCCTCGTACTGCGGCATGGCCAGGCGCCTCGCTCAACATACTACTTGTCGGCGGGGCGACGCTGCGTCACCAATGGCGCGCGCGTTCTGGCGAGGGGCGCGCGCTGGGCTAGTCGGGCTAGCCGCCGAGTCGACGCAGGACCCACTCGGCCCCGTAGCGGTAGCCGATCCGCTGCCAGGCGCGGCACAGGAGCACGCACAGGCCGATCCACGTGGTGAGGATCGCCAGCGAGGTGTAGCGGTCGAAGGCCTGCCACGCGCCGAGAGGGCGGGAGATCTCACGGAATAGCACGACGTGGACGAGCAGCAGGGTGAGGGAGGCGCGGCCGAGACAGACCAGCCAGCCGCGCGGGTCGAGCTCGCGGGAGCGCTCGATATGCAGCGCGACGGCCAACATCAGCAGGACACCCGCCTGCAGCAGCAGGACGATCCCCGGACCCGCGGGGAAGAAGCTCGTCGTCACGCGCACGACCCGCCACCACGGGGCCTGGCGGAGAAAGGCGAACGCAGGCAGCTCCTTCGCGGCGACGTCGAGGGCGACCAGCGCAACGCCAGCGAGCAGGCAGGCGCGGCACAGGGCGCCGACGCGCTGGTGATGTTCGGCGAGCAGCCAGCGACCGACGACGAGGCCGACGAGGAACAGGGCGAGCCACGGAAGGATCGGGAACTGACCCTCGGCGAGGGCGAGGCGCAGAGCGCCGCCGGGCAGCTCGAGGTCGCGCATCCGCGCGTTGTCGAGGAACCGCGGGGTGGCGAGCCACGACTGCACGGCGACGGCGGCGGCGAAGATGACCCCCTCGGCGGCCAGCAGCGCGGGGCCGGGCAAGCGTCGCCACAGCGGGGCGGTGGCGATGGCGAAGCCCATCATGTGCAGGACGAACCATGAGCCGGCGGAGAACCAGCTCGGGGTCAGATAATTGAGGAGGTAGCCGAAGCCGAGCAGGGTCAGGCCGCGGCGGACGAGGATGATGTCGAGGGGTCGCCCGGGGGACCTGGGGACCCGGGGGTCGAGCCTGGTCGCGATGAACAGCGAACAGCCGACGCCGGCGAGGGTGATGAAGGTGGGGGCTGCGAGGCCACCGAGGCCGTTGATCGCCATGTAGCCAGGCGCCTGGGCGATCGCGCTGCGGTTTAGGTGTTCGGGCTCCCATAACCACACGCCGAGGTGCTGCTCCATCATGAAGATGACGGCGACGCCACGCAGGGCGTCGAGACTGAGCAGACGTTGCACCCGCGAGAGGCTACCGCGGCGGCGCGCGCTCGCGCTACAATCGCGGCCATGGAAGAGCGAGACCCGCGAGACGCGCAGAACGCAGGGGCCGTCGAGCCCACGACGATCGCGGCGGGGAAGTACCTCCGGCTGGTTCGTCGCGGGACCTGGGAGTTCGTCGAGCGCGTGGGCACGTCGGGCGCGGTGTGCATCATCGCCGTGACCGACGACCGCAAGCTGGTGCTCATCGAGCAGCCGCGTCCGGCGATGAACGGCCACGTGATCGAGCTGCCGGCCGGTCTGGTGGGCGACGGCGAGGACGCGGGCGAGCTCGGCAGCGCCGCGGCCAACCGCGAGCTGATCGAGGAGACCGGCTTCGAAGCCGCGCAGATCGAGGAGGTCGCATCCGGGCCGGTGACGCCAGGGCTGTCCAACGAGTGCGTGGCGCTGTTCCTGGCCACGGGCCTGCGGCGGGTCGGACCGGGCGGCGGCGTCGACGGCGAGCAGATCACGGTGCACGAGGTGCCGCTCATCGAGGTCGAGGACTTCCTGCGCGAGATGGCAGCCCGCGGGCGGTCCATCGACCTCAAGGTGTACGCCGCGCTGCACTTCGCCCGCCGCGTGCTGTGATCGTTCGGGTTCCGGCTGTGGCATAAGAGCGGGACAGTGACCGATCCCGTCACCGTCTTCATGCTGGTGGTCGCCGGCCTCCTGGTGGTCGGCACGTTCGGCGAGCAAGTGTTCGCCCGCACCGGCGTGCCGTCGGTGATCTGGCTGGTCGCGCTCGGGGTGCTGGTGCGCGTCGCCGACATCGTGCCGGCGCCGGTCATCCACATGCTCGCGCCGTTCTTCGCCGCGCTCGCCCTGGTGATCATCCTGTTCGACGCTGGCACCAACCTGACCGGAGGGACAGGTGAGGCCGCGCTCGCGGCGACGACCCGCCGACGCGCGCAGCTGCTGGCGTTCATCGGCTTCGCGGTGACGGTCGTGGTGGTCGCGCTGTTTAGCCACGGGCTCGCGGCGCTCGGTATTTTGAAGTATTGGGGCTGGTCCAACGCGCTGATGCTCGGCTCGCTGATCGCGTGCGGAGCGTCGGAGGTGGCGTTGCCGTCCCTGCGTGGCTGGCCCCGCGTCGAGGAGACGACGGCGCTGCTGCGGCGTGAGTCGGCGATCACGAAGGCGCTCGCGGTCACGGGTACCGTCATCTGTCTCGACCTGCTGAGCCCGCGCGTCGGCGAGGGCGGGGCGGGCCTGGCGATGGCCGCGGGCTTCGGCTTCGCGCTGGCGTTCGGCGGCGTCGCGGGGATGGCCTGGGTGGTCGCGCTGCAGCGGCTGGCCGGCGTCGTGCACGACGGCTCCGAACCGGATGCGCGTAACTACGGGTTCACGCTGGCGGTGATGGTGGTGCTGCACGTACTCTCGGAGGCGGCCGGCGGCTCGGGGCCGCTGTCGGTGCTGGTGTTCGGGGCGGTGCTCGGCAACGCGGGGGGCGTGGCGCGGATGTTGGGGCGCGTGGACGAGGCGGGCAAGTCGATGGCCGGTACGGCGGTGCAGGCGGCCCTGGGCGGGCATGCGCGGACGATCTCGTTCGTGCGCACGCTGCTGTTCGCGATGGTCGGGCTGACCCTCGCGCCGCCGTGGGGACCGCTGGTGATGGGCGTGGTGCTGGCGCTCCTGGTGCTGGTGGTCCGGCTCGCGGTCGGTCGCTTCACGCTCGGCGCGATCGATCATCACGAGCGCAGCATCATCGGCGCGTGCGCCCCGCGGGGCATGGCGACCGTGGCGCTGGTGACCCTCGCGCTCGCCCACGAGGTGCCCGGCGCGAACGAGATGGTCACGCTGGTGTTCTCGGCGGTGACGACCAGCGTGCTGCTGTTCACGCTCGGGCTGCATGGGCTGCGCGGGCCGATGCGCGTCGAGGCAGTGCCGGTCGCCCGCATGCCGGCGCGGTCGCCCGGGTCGCAGGTGGCGGCGGAGGTCGTGGCGAGCCGCGCGAACAGCTCGGACAGCCTGACCAGCCTCAACAGCATGAACGTCGCGGGCAGTGCGAGTGGGTTGAGCGTCCCGGTGCAGGCAGTGCCTCCGGTGCAGGCGGTGGTGCCGGTCGAGCCGGTCGAGCCGGTCGAGCTGGTCGAGCCGGTGGCGGCGGCTTCGGGGTCGGGGTCGCTGGTGGCCTCGGGGCCGGACCTGGCGTTCGCGGCGGAGACGTCGCGGCGCTCGGGGCCCGTGCCGACGGCGCAGAGCATGCAGGCGGAGCTGTCCCCACGACCAGGTTCGGAGACCCCGGCGCGGCACTCGCGACCGTTGCAATCTGCCCGCGGTTCCGGTGCCGCTCCGGTGGCCCGTCATGGCGATGGCAGGATCTCCGGGCCTGTCGCGGCGGCGCGGATCTCCGGGCCTGTTGCGGCGGCGCGCCCCGGCGAAGGACGGATCTCCGGGCCCGTGGCGGCGGCGCGGTCGTCCGAGGCGATGGCGGCGGCGCGGTCGTCCGACCAGCTCTCACGAGTTGCTCCGCCCGAGCCTGTGCGCGACGAGTCGGTGCCTGATGCCCGGGCGCCGACCATGCCGCGCGAGATGAGCGGGCCGCAGCCGGCGGCCAGCGCAGGCAACCGTGAGGTCGACGCGCCGCGCTTGCCCGAGCCGGAGGGCTACCTGCCGACGCTGCTCAACATCGAAGGTGCGCAGCCGGCCGAAGATCCGCTGGCGGGTGCGATGGCCCGCGCGCTGGCCAAGCGCCCCGCAGAGGTCACGACGGCGCGACGCCGGCCGACCGGCGACTATGTCGTCCCGCCGACGTTCACGCCGTTCCCGGATACCAGCGAGGAGGACGCGCTGTCGCTGCTCGCCGGGCTCGGGATGCGCGATGGGGCCGGCCCCAAGCCGCCCAGGACCCCGTAGGGGGGGTCATTGCGGGAGGGCGCCGGGGATCCGGCGCAGGGCCTCGGTGACGCGGGTGCGGGTGGCGTCGTCGCGGGCGAGGGTGAGGGCCTGTTGCAGCGCGGCGACGCCGGTCTTGCGGTCGCCGCTGCGCAGGGCGATCTGGGCGCGGATCTCGAGGCCTTGCGGGGCCCCGGGGGCGAGGTCGATCGCGCGGGCGACGGCGCGGCGGGCCTTGCCGTGCTCCTCGGCTTCGAGCTGGGCGCGGGCCTCGAGGCGCCAGGCCTCGGCGCTGTCGGGCTGCTGCTGAATTAATTCGCGGGTGACGCCGCAGGCGAGCTTGATCTGCTCGGTGCGCAGGAACAAGTTGACGGCCAGCTCGGCGGTCGCCAGCAGCTCGACGGTCGGGCGGCCCTCGGCCTGCATGCGGTGCAGGGCGGCGCGAGCGTGCAGGGCGGCCTGCTTGCGCTTGTGCTGGCGCAGCTCGAGCCGGGCCCAGGCGAGGAACAGGCGGCCGCTGCTGCCGGCCCCGACGGTGTAGATGCCGCTGCGCACGAGGGTCTCGGCGGCCTCGTCGTCGCGCTGGGCCATGCGCACGCGGACCAGCAAGATGCGGCTGTCGACGTCGGTGGCGTCCTGGTCGAGGCGCTGCTCGAGGCGGGTCTGGGCCGCGCGCAGGCTGACGGCTGTCCCGAGGGCCAGGTCGAGGCGGGCCCGGCTGCGGGTCAAGGCGGGGGCGTCGGCGCCGAGCGCCTCGCCGGTCCCGATCCACATCTGGACCTCGCGGCC
>ENA-OFCF01000814-OFCF01000814.1-metagenomes-genome-assembly--contig:-NODE-814-length-13092-cov-4.406995_pt1 | contig 13092 bp, 10 predicted proteins | sample MGYA00153387_OFCF01 | MGnify analysis MGYA00153387
GCCGCATGAGGTGCTGCTGGTGGTGGACGGCAACACGGGGCAGAACGCACTGGCGCAGGTCAAGGCGTTCGATGCAGCGGTGGGCCTGACGGGCCTGATCGTCACCAAACTGGACGGCACGGCAAAAGGGGGCGTGCTGGCGGCCATTGCGAGATGGGGTGCCGAACGTGACGCCGGCAAAGCCCCGGTGCCGGTCTACTTCATCGGCATCGGTGAAAAGCTGCAAGATCTGGAAACCTTTGACGCGCGGGAATTTGCGCAGGCCCTGCTGGGCTGAAATTGCGGCGGATGCCGCTGGCTCAGCGCGCCGACTCGGCCGGCTCGATCTCGTCGTAGAAGCCCGAAGCCACGGGCTCCATCGCCGGGTCGAAGCTGCCTTCCAGCGCGGCGCGGTCGCCGTCGGCCAACATGTCGGATACCTCCGACATTTCGGCAATCGGGATCAGCGGCATCGGGCGCGACGCGGTCGGTTTGATGCCTGCGGCAGCCGGGCCGTTGACATGCGCCATGGCGGTGCGCACTTCGGCCGCCGAGGGCAGGGCGCCTTCACGCCACACATGCACGTGGATGCCCGCGCCGCGCATGACCCGCGCCATGCGTTCGTGGCGGCGGCGGCTGCGTTCGCTTTCCGTGACAGGGCGGATGTCCACCACGGCCAGCACGCGAGAACCGGCGTCGCACAGCAGCAGGTCAGCGCTCAGTGCACCCACGCGCTGTAGCCATTCGGTGTAGGAGTGGCGCGCCGGCACGCGGATGAAGCGCGAAATCGGCACCTGCCCGAGCACCAGGTAACCCGGCATCGACCGCTTCAGCAGGTCGTAAGCCTGGCGTTCGGTGACGGTGAGCACACGCGCCGCTTCGGGCGGCCAGGCGGCCAACGTGTCGAGTGCGTCGCGTTTTTCGCGCCTTTCACGGCGGTCACTGAAGCGCTGCCGCAGACGCACACCCAGCAGCGTCAGCAAGAGCAGCACCGTGGCAGGCAGGGCGAAAGATGCGAAGGAGGGCAGGACTTCCATGAAGGCTGGGCAGACAGGCAGACAGGCGGACGGGCGGACGGGCGGACGGGCGGACGGGCGAACAACCTAAGCGGGTGGCGAAAAAGACGCGAACCTGGAAGATCGGTCAGATGCGCCTGGCGATCAACGTCTGCCCGCACAAGAGTCGTGTCCAAACGTGACCACCGAGTCGCCTGCAAACGCCGATCGTGATGGATGGCGCCGAATGGGCGCTGCAGCACGTCACCCGCAACAGCTTACTGACGCGGCATGCCGGGGAAGCCGCCACCGCCACCCATGCCGCCCATGCGTTTCATCATTTTCATCAATCCGCCTCCTTTCATCTTTTTCATCATCCCCTGCATCTGGTCAAACTGGTTCAGCAACCGGTTGACTTCCTGCACCTGCACGCCGGCACCGGTGGCAATGCGGCGCTTGCGGCTGGCCTTGATGAGTTCGGGCTTGCGGCGCTCGAGCGCGGTCATCGAATGGATGATGCCTTCCATGCGCTTCACGTCGCGCTCGGCCTTGCCCATGTCGGCGCCAGCAGCCTTGGCGGTCAGCTGACTCGGCAGTTTGTCCATCAGGCTGGACAGGCCACCCATTTTCTTCATCTGGCTGATCTGCGACAGAAAGTCGTTCAAGTCGAAGCTGCTGCCCGACTTCATCTTGTCGGCGAACTTCTGCGCCGCCTCGACGTCCACGCCCTTCTGCACCTCTTCAACCAGCGCCACGATGTCACCCATGCCCAGCACACGGCCGGCATGACGTTCTGCATCGAAGACTTCCAGGCCGTCGATCTTTTCCGAGGTGCCGGCAAACTTGATCGGCGCGCCGGTGATCTGGCGCACCGACAGCGCAGCACCTCCGCGTGAATCGCCGTCGAGCTTGGTCAACACCACACCCGTCAAGGGCAGCGCGTCCTTGAAGGCACGTGCGGTGTTGACGGCGTCCTGGCCCTGCATGGCGTCGACAACAAACAGCGTTTCTACCGGGTTTAAAACGGCATGGAGCTGCTTGATTTCAGCCATCAATGCCTCGTCAATGGCCAGACGGCCAGCGGTGTCTACCAGAAGCACGTCAAAAAAGTGGCGTTTGGCATAGTCAATCGCGGCGCGTGCAATGTCCACCGGCTTCTGGTCGGCTGAGCTGGGGAACCACTCAGCGCCGGCCTGGGCAGTGACTGTTCTTAGCTGCTCGATGGCTGCGGGGCGGTAAACGTCGCCGGAAACCGTTAAAACCTTCTTCTTGCGTTTTTCGATCAGGTGTTTTGCAAGTTTGGCTGTGGTGGTGGTCTTGCCAGCACCTTGCAAACCTGCCATCAATATGACAGCGGGCGGCTGGGCTGCAAGGTTGATGTCGCTCACACCTTCGCCCATGGTGGCTGCCAGCTCTTTGCTGACAATGCTCACCAAAACCTGGCCGGGTTGCAATGAGCCCATTACTTCCGCGCCTAGAGCTTTGTCTTTAACTCTTGTGATGAAGTCACGCACAACGGGTAAAGCAACGTCGGCCTCTAAAAGAGCCATTCGAACTTCACGCAGCATGTCCTGTACATTCGCCTCGGTAATGCGGGCTTGACCGCGCATTTCTTTAACCAGGCGAGAGAGTTTGTCGGTAAGGGCTGAGGCCATGAGCAGGCTCCGGGGCGGTGGAGCAGTTAGAACAAGAAAGTTAAATGGGTTTTTGCGCAAAGGCTAAACTTGAGGAATGATTTTAGCTACCGGCCATTGGTGGGGCCTCTTTCTTGCTTTTGGCTCATTCGTGTTTTACGTTGTGGCCGTTATTGCGCACCGCCGCATGGCACCGGACATGCTTCGTCTTATGCTGTTTGCGGCTTGGGTGCTGCAAGGTTTGATGCTGGCGGAAGGACTGCTTGGAAACCCGCCAAGATTTGGATTTGCGCCCGCGCTGTCGATGACGATGTGGCTGGTATTGGCGGTTTACGCCGTACAAAGCAGAATGTTTCCGCAAATGAAAGCCCATTGGGCACTGGCTGGGCTGGGAGCCGCTTCCGTGGTTATGGCAAGCGTCTTTCCAGGTTCCAGTTATTTGAAAGTGGCGTCGATCTGGTTGCCGCTACATTGGGCGCTTGGGATAGCTTCTTATGGGCTGTTTGCTGCAGCTGTCGTGCATGGCGGCATGATGCGGCGTACCGAGCGTGCAATGCGGGAAGCCTCACAAAGCGATACCGGATTGCCTTTGATGACGCTTGAACGACTTACGTTCCGGTTTGTCGAGGCGGGTTTCGTTTTGTTGTCAGCTACGCTGCTGGTGGGTTGGCTCTTCAGTGAGCAACTCTACGGCGTCGGCCTATCATGGACATGGAACCATAAAACGATATTTTCGGTGCTGGCTTGGGTGGTCTTTGCTGGATTGCTGATTGGCCGGGCACGTCTGGGTTGGCGCGGTCTAAAAGCTGTCAGGGTGTTGTATGTTGGCTGCGGTTTGCTGCTGCTTGGGTATGTGGGGTCCCGATTCGTTCTGGAAGTGATGCTGGGCCGATCATGAAATATGCGCTCATACTGCTGGTCGTCGCAGTTGGTTTTTGGCTGTGGCTAAGAAATCGAGACGCTGGTCGCCAGAACGACGCAAATGCCCCTGGGCGAAAACCTTCCCCAAAGAACCAGAACATTACCCCAGTCATTTCATGCAGTGTGTGTGGTCTGCACTTGCCGATTTCGGAGGCATGGATAGGCAAGCGCGGCTCGTATTGCAGCGAAGCGCATCAACGCCAGGTTGGCGATTAATCCCATTGGCGCGCTGATGCCAGACTTGCAGGGTTCATGGCTTAGCTCTGCGGAGCGAAAGCCTTCAGATGTGGGCGAGCAACGCAAGCACGCGTCTTTTGGCCGGCTCTGGCGCGCTTTCATGAGCGCTCGAGTGGTGATTGCTCTGGTGCTGTTGTCGCTTCAAAGCTTTATTTATTTTCTCGGTAATTCAATCGACCGCTGGTCGCTTGCGGTTTGTATTGGCTACCTTTTTGCCACGCTTGCAGTGAGGATCTTCTCAAGTCCGCGACCGCCCAGCAATGTGTTTGGAGTGCAATGGTTGTCAACCATTGGCGTTGACGTTTTGGCATTTACAGCGTTGAACTTTCTTCAATCCAGCGCCATTTTTTACACTCCACTGTTTGCGTTGCCTGTTTTGCTGGCGTCAGTGTTGGGACCTATGTTGCTGGCACTCGGAACCGCCGCCACAGTGACAATTTTTTTGCTGGCAGATGCCTGGTGGCTCTCAGCACATATTCCCGGAGACTCAGCTGGGCGATTCTTACAAGCGGGTCTCAGCGGGACTGGATTTTTTGCAGTTGCGCTGCTGGCCAATCAACTTGCCTTGCGCCTTGCTAGAGAAGAGCAGACGGCGAGAGCCAGTCAAGCGATGGCGCGTACCCAGACAGCAGTCAACGAGTTGGTAGTTGAGGCCCTTACCGACGGCGTGTTGGTCATTGATTCCAATGGGATTGTTCGGTCGGCCAACCCGGCTGCTCGTCGCTTGCTTGCGACACGTAATATCGCCCGCGTTGCCCCGTTCGTTTTGGCTACTGATGCAGCGTGGCAACCACTGGTCGAGATCATGCGCAAAACGATCACTGATCGTGAGCCGCTGGAGGTTGACGTTACCTTGCTGCATGCAGATCGTAATGCGAGGAGCTTGCGTGTGCGTACCCGGCTCGTCGGAGCGCAAGACAGTGCAGACGGGGCGCTTTGCGTGATGTTTTTAGAGGACCTTCGTGAGTTGGAGGCGCAAGTTCGCGTGGAAAAAATGGCAGCAATGGGGCGAATGTCGGCGGCCGTAGCGCACGAAATTCGCAATCCACTTGCTGCTATTTCGCAGGCCAATGCATTGCTAGATGAAGATTTAGTAGACCCTGGTCAAAAGCGCCTGGCTGCCATGGTGCAGCAAAACGTCCAGCGACTTTCCAAAATTGTTGACGATATTCTGAATGTTTCACGCGCGCAGGAGTCTCTGCCTGAGCAATTCGGCTTGGCACTGTCGCTCGACGACCTCACTGCGCGCGTAGCCGCTGACTGGATTGGACAGACCGCTTCCGCAAACCTCGTTTACATTTCGTTAGGTGCGCGAACCAGCGAAATCGTTTTCGATCCTGAACATTTGCGGCGGGTGCTGGTAAATCTGCTCGACAACGCGTTGCGGTACGTAAGTCCTTCGGCGCAAGCAATTCAAATTGAGACGCAACAGCCGCCGGGCGGTGCAGCGCGATTGACAGTATGGAGTAACGGAGACCCCCTCGAAGAGACAGTTAAATCACACCTGTTTGAGCCATTTTTTTCCTCCGAAAGTCGTTCAAGCGGCTTGGGCCTGTATATTTGCAGAGAGCTGTGTGAGCGGTATGGCGCGACAATTGGCTATCAGCGAATAGCACGTCGACTGGTTCAGGGAAACGAGTTTTTCGTAATTTTCAAATCTGCAGGTTTAAGTGTTGCCAGCCCGCCTCTTTAGTACAACAATTTGTTTTCATAGCCATCATGCCGCAGAACGACAGCCCCCATACCGCCCAGTCAGCCCGAATTCTGGTCATCGACGACGAGCCGGATTTGCGCACACTGTATGAACTAACGCTGCTGCGGGAGGGTTATCGGGTTGAGGCTGCAGGGGATCTTGCGCATGCGCGCCAACTTTTGGATAGCAGCCGTTTCGATGCAGTGATTACCGATATGCGGTTACCAGATGGCCTGGGATTGGAGCTGCTGCACGAATTGGTTCAGCAACAGCGCAACGAGCGGTGCGTAGTCATTACAGCGCATGGATCAGCCGAGAATGCCGTCGAAGCGCTTAAAGCTGGTGCTTTTGATTACCTCACGAAGCCAGTCGACCTCAAACAGTTCCGAAGTGTTGTGGCGTCCGCGGTCCAAAGCACCAGGGCAATCAACTCCCCTGGATCAATTCCCTTGGTTGGTTCGAAAGCATCAGCGAGCATGGCCAAGACTGAGAGTGAGAATGCAAGGCAAAGTGTGGATTCGCCGGCTTTAGAGCGACTGGTGGGACAGTCGGCGAGCATGCTTGCGGTAAAAGCACGGATTGTCAGGGTTGCAGGCAGCATGGCACCGGTACTTATACAAGGCGAATCAGGGACTGGTAAAGAGTTGGTTGCGCGCGCAGTCCACAGCTGCAGCCATCGCAAAACTGGCCCCTTTGTTGCTGTAAATTGCGGTGCTATCCCCGAAAATCTGGTTGAAGCAGAATTTTTTGGTGCGCGTAAGGGTGCCTACACCGGCTCGAATCAGGATCGGGAAGGGTACTTTCAGGCCGCTAAAGGCGGGACTCTGTTTTTGGACGAAATAGGCGATCTGCCGTTGGCTATGCAGTCGAAATTGCTAAGGGCGATCCAAGAACGGATGGTGCGCCCGCTAGGCTCCTCACAAGAGGACCCGGTAGATGTTCGGGTTGTAAGTGCATCACACAAAGACTTGGCTGTCGAAGTGTCATTAAACAACTTTCGCCAGGATTTGTACTACCGATTGAACGTCATTGTCATCAAGGTTCCTCCGCTGCGCGACAGACCTGAGGACCTGCCTGATTTGTGTGTGGCTCTCTTAAATCGCATCTGCCGGGAATCAGGATTTGGCATTCCCGTGCTGAATGAGGATTTGCTGGCGCAGCTTAGCGAGTACGCGTTTAACGGAAATGTCAGGGAGCTTGAAAATATTTTGCATCGAGCAGTTGCGCTGGGCGATGGTGGTGAGTTGCAACTCGATGATTCTTTAACGGGCAGTGATTTAAATTCCATTACGGCGGCGATAGCGCCGGTGGACGGCATCTCGGGCGTTTTGATACCCGCTGCGTTAGAAATCCCGGAAAACCTGCAAAACTATCTCGACGAAAAAGAGCGAGCAATTTTGTGTCGGGTACTGGGTGAATGTCGGTTTAACCGAACTTTGGCTGCGGCAAAGTTGGGACTGAGCCTGCGGCAAATTCGTTACCGAATTGCACGCCTGAACATAGCGGTACCAGATGGCGAGTCGCTACTTGGCGCAGCTGACCAAAATGCGTGAATCGCCGTTAGGGTTGGCCTGGTCTGAGGGCTGGTACCGATATGCCAGAGCACTACCATCACCAAACTTTGGAGTTAGACCCGTCAATGCAGATATCGATTTGCTAGTGATTCATTCAATTAGCTTGCCCCCCGGCGAGTTTGGTAACGACAACGTACAAAGGCTGTTCACGAATCAACTGGATTGGGACGCGCATCCGTATTTTCAATCTATCCGAAATCTGCAGGTGTCAGCGCATTTTTTCATTTGCCGGGCTGGTCGTCTCTGGCAGTTTGTAAGTTGTGAACGGCGCGCATGGCACGCTGGACAATCCTCATATCTTGGCAGAGAAGACTGCAACCACTATTCGATCGGGATAGAACTTGAGGGCTCGGAAGGTGGTCACTTTGAGCCGTTGCAATACGAAACCCTGGCTGCGCTTTGTGCTGCGATTCTGTCCAAGTATCCTGTCAGGCACGTTGCCGGCCATGAGCATGTTGCTGTTGGTCGTAAGTTCGATCCAGGCCCAGGGTTTGATTGGCAACGCTTGGGACGCAGTTTAGGGCTGGCAAGTCAATCGCTGCCGGACGGCGTTCCAAAGTAACAGCTGGCGGGCCTTTCCGGGCTAAAGCCTCGCCTGACGTCCATATTTAAAGGATGAGCGCGGGGACTTGCGCGCGCAGCAACACATTCAACAGAGCTTTAGATTTTTTTTCTCTGATCATTAGCGAGTCCTGTGACTTGGAGATCAAAAAGAATCGGCAAAACGTAAAATAAAGTTTTTTCCGTTACATCGAAAAAACACTACCGGTAGTGCTTGAGTTCCCCAAAGACCCTAGGTATAGTGTGTAGGGTGTCAAAACATGTGGCGGCTCGCGGCGCGAAGTTTCGACTAAGAGAGACGGGTTTTTTGCGCACCACCTGCCCGCTGAAAGCAACTAAATGCGCCGCCCAAAAGCAGCAGATTGACCAGATGAGAGTGGATCAAAAAATGTGCGGCCTTAGACCAGCGCAAAGGCAAGCAAACAAGTTCGCCTTTTGAGACATCACGAAATTACATCAAAGAAAAGATAAAGAGGAAATTCATGCAGACCGCCCAACACGCAAGCGCTTTTACCAACGCTCCAAACCTTGCGCCGACCAGTAGCAATCAGACCAGTCAAACCAATCCCGTAAGCAGCTACCAAATCATCAGGCGCAACGGAGCAGTTGTGCCTTTTGCCCCCAATAAAATTGCAGTGGCAATGATGAAAGCTTTTCTTGCGGTGCACGGCACACAAGGGGCGGCTTCGGCCAGCGTACGGCAGACGGTAGATGAGCTCACTCAGGCGGTGATGCGGGCCATGATGCGTTCGCGTCCTGGTGGCGGCACTTTCCATATTGAAGACGTGCAGGACCAGGTGGAGCTTGGCTTGATGCGCGGTGGCCACCACGAAATCGCCCGGGCCTATGTGCTCTATCGTGAAAAGCGCACGCAGGAGCGAGCTCGTCAGCCGCAGGCTCAGGCGCGTGAAGCGATCACCTTGCACGTTATGGATGGCGGCAAAAAAGTAGCCCTCGATGTCAGGAATTTGCAGGCACTGATTGAGGCCTCATGCGCGAACTTGGGGGCAGATGTAAAGGCAGCGCCCATTGTGGCCGAAACCATGCGCAATCTTTACGACGGAGTTCCGATCGATGAGGTGTACAAGGCATCAATTCTTGCAGCCAGGACGTTAATTGAAAAAGACCCCGACTACACCTACGCCACTGCCCGGCTCTTGATGCACACCATTCGCCGGGAAGTACTTGGTGAGGAAGTTGCGCACGAGGAAATGAGCACCCGTTACGCTGAGTACTTCCCCGGCTTCATCGCCAAGGGCGTTCAAAACGAATTACTTGATGAGAAGCTGCAGCAGTTTGACCTGACCCGTTTGGGTGCAGCACTCAAACCAGAGCGTGATTTGCAATTTGACTACCTTGGGTTGCAAACATTGTTTGATCGCTACTTCTTGCACGTGCGTAAGCAGCGTATTGAATTGCCGCAGGCATTTTTTATGCGGGTTGCCATGGGATTGTCTCTTAACGAAATTAATCGGGAAGAGCGCGCAATCGAGTTCTATGAAATATTGTCGTCGTTCGACTTTATGTCCAGCACGCCAACGCTGTTCAATGCAGGTACATTGCGATCACAGTTGTCCTCGTGTTATCTCACAACAGTGGCAGACGATTTGGGTGGAATCTACGATGCCATCAAAGAAAATGCGCTGCTTTCCAAATTCGCAGGCGGGCTAGGTAACGACTGGACGCCAGTGCGTGCGCTTGGTGCACACATTAAGGGTACTAACGGCGAGTCGCAGGGTGTTGTGCCATTCCTCAAAGTGGTCAACGACACCGCTGTTGCGGTGAACCAGGGCGGCAAACGCAAAGGCGCTGTCTGCGCTTATCTGGAGACCTGGCACCTGGATATCGAGGAGTTCCTGGAGCTGCGTAAGAATACGGGCGATGACCGCCGCCGCACGCACGATATGAACACTGCCAACTGGATTCCGGACTTGTTCATGCGACGAGTCATGGAAAAGGGCAGTTGGACCTTGTTTTCACCGTCAGACACACCAGACCTGCACGACAAGTTTGGCAGGGAATTTGAACAAATTTACACCGCCTACGAAGCTAAAGCAGAGCGCGGTGAAATCAAACCCTCCCGGAAGCTTCAGGCTACAGACATGTGGCGCAAGATGTTGTCGATGTTGTTTGAAACCGGCCATCCATGGATTACCTTCAAGGATGTCTGCAACATCCGCTCTCCGCAGCAGCATGCTGGCGTGGTTCATTCTTCTAACTTGTGTACTGAAATCACCTTGAACACCAGCGACACCGAAACTGCAGTTTGCAATCTTGGCTCGGTCAATCTGGTTCACCATTTGAAGGACGGTGCAAACGGCGTCAAGGTGCTTGACCATTCCAAGCTACAAAAGACGATAACAACTGCCATGCGGATGTTGGACAACGTAATTGACATCAATTACTACGCGGTAAAAAAAGCACGTGATTCCAACATGCGGCACCGCCCTGTTGGGCTTGGCATTATGGGATTCCAGGATTGCCTGTATGAGTTGCGCGTACCGTATGCCTCTCAAGCAGCGGTTGACTTTGCGGATACGTCGATGGAAGCTGTCTGCTACCACGCTTATTGGGCATCTACCGAACTGGCCAAGGAGCGTGGGAAGTACGCGAGTTATAAGAATTCGCTCTGGGATAAAGGGGTGCTGCCGCTCGATACGCTGGACATGCTGGTCCAAGAGCGCGGGGGCTATGTTGAAGTTGACCGTTCCATGACTCTCGACTGGGAAGCATTGCGCAAAAAAATTGCGCTTGACGGTATGCGCAACTCAAACTGCGTTGCTATTGCACCTACGGCTACTATCTCCAACATCATCGGCGTTGATGCCTGCATTGAGCCGTGTTTTGGAAACTTGTCAGTCAAATCCAATTTGTCCGGGGAATTCACTGTAATTAACCACTACCTCGTCCGCGACCTGAAGCGTTTGGGCTTGTGGGACGACGTAATGGTGGTTGACCTAAAACACTTCGATGGTTCATTGCGGCCGATTGATCGCGTGCCGCAAGATATAAAAGCGTTGTACGCAACTGCGTTTGAAGTCGAAACATTTTGGATTGTCGAAGCTGCCTCACGCCGTCAGAAGTGGATCGATCAAGCGCAGTCGCTGAACATTTATATGGCTGGTGCGTCAGGTAAAAAGCTCGACGAGACTTATAAGCTGGCTTGGTTGCGCGGGTTGAAGACAACCTATTACTTACGCACACAGAGTGCCACGCACGTTGAGAAATCAACGGTGACTGCGGGCAAGTTGAACTCGGTTGCATCCAGCACGGTCACTGCAGCTAGCGCGACAGGTGCATTGGACGCTGCGGCGGCCGCAGCCCAAATTCAAATGAATGCGATACCTGCTACTGACATAAAATTTTGCGCAATTGATGATCCCGGATGCGAAGCTTGCCAGTAAAACCTAATGCATTCAGAAAAATCGGTAGCGTTGATCGATGCAATTGAGCAACACTAATTCATGATGATGCGAATGAAAACTTTTCATTTGGCACCACTGCTTTGATAATCTTTAATTATTGGAAATATCTATGTTGACCTGGGACGACGAAGTCAAACCATCATTGCAAAATTCTTATAACAGCGGCGTACTCGATCGCCGTCCGGAAGAGCTTTTGTCTTTAATTTCCGAAGAAAGTGAAGAGGCGCAAGACGTTGGCGCACGCATGCTCAACGATGGGTCATTTTCAACCGCCACTGTTACCCAAGCGAAGCACGAATCTCAAGTTTCCTCTGAAAACGCAGCGTCTGCTCCCGCGGTAATGAAGCGTGTCAAAGCTTCAGATAAGCGAATTATCAATGGTCAAACTGACGTAAACCAGCTCGTTCCCTTCAAGTACAAATGGGCCTGGGAAAAATACCTGGCTACTTGCGCTAACCACTGGATGCCGCAAGAAGTCAACATGACGCGTGACATCGCGCTCTGGAAAGATCCTAATGGCTTGACCGATGACGAGCGTCGTTTGGTCAAACGCAACCTCGGTTTTTTCGTGACAGCAGATTCATTGGCGGCCAACAATATTGTGTTGGGTACCTACCGACACATCACAGCGCCTGAATGCCGGCAGTTTTTACTGCGCCAGGCTTTTGAAGAAGCCATTCATACGCATGCCTATCAGTACATTACTGAGTCGTTGGGCTTGGACGAGGCTGAAATATTTAACGCATACAACGAGGTTCAGTCCATCAAGGACAAGGACCAGTTTTTGATTCCGTTTATTGATGTCATTTCAAATCCACATTTCAAGACCGGCACACAAGAAGCAGATCAGACGCTGCTTAAGTCGTTGATAGTTTTTGCCTGTCTCATGGAAGGTCTGTTCTTTTACGTTGGCTTCACCCAAATACTGGCTCTGGGACGGCAAAACAAAATGACTGGTGCTGCCGAGCAATATCAGTACATTTTGCGTGATGAGTCCATGCATTGCAATTTTGGTATCGATCTGATCAACCAGCTCAAGCTGGAAAATCCCGGTTTGTGGACTGCAGAGTTCAAAGCTCAAATCAAGGCGTTGTTTTTGGAGGCGGTGGAGCTGGAGTACCGTTATGCAGAGGACACCATGCCGCGGGGTGTGTTGGGCTTGAATGCCTCGATGTTCAAAGGCTATTTGCGCTACATAGCCAACCGCCGTGCAACCCAGATTGGATTGGAAATCTTGTTCCCGAGCGAAGAAAATCCGTTTCCGTGGATGAGCGAAATGATTGATTTGAAGAAAGAGCGTAACTTCTTTGAAACCCGAGTGATTGAGTACCAATCAGGCGGCGCGCTTTCTTGGGACTAATTAGACGTTACCCTCTGTAAAAAATATAAAAACATGATTTTTAGAATTGCAATTTCCAGTAGTTTCGCCGCAGAGCAAACGTTGGAATTTGTTCCTGTGTTCGTAGTATTGGGCCGGGCGAATTGCAGGCCCAATACCTCGGATCGCTTTGCGTACTCCAAACGCGAAGTGCTAATTGCAACGTGAAAAGGAGAAATCTATGGCAACTGCAAAAAAACCAGCGGCAAAAAAAGCTGCTCCGATGAAAGCCCCTGCTAAAAAAGTAGCAGCTAAAAAAGTAGCAGCAAAGAAAGTAGTAGCAAAGAAAGTAGCAGCGAAAAAAGCACCGGCCAAGAAAGCCCCTGCTAAAAAAGCGCCAGCGAAAAAAGTAGCCGCTAAAAAAGCTCCGGCAAAGAAAGCTGCAGCCAAAAAAGCGCCTGCTAAAAAAGCGCCTGCTAAAAAAGTAGCTGCTAAAAAAGCACCGGCCAAAAAAGCTGCAGCCAAGAAAGCGCCAGCCAAAAAAGCCGCAGCAAAAAAAGTAGCGAAGAAACCCGCTGCAAAGAAAGCCGCGAACAAACCTGCTGCAAAGAAAGCTGCGAAAAAGCCTGCTGCGAAAGCACCTGCTGCACCGGCTGCACCTGCGGCTCAGACTACTCTGAACCCGCAAGCCGCTTGGCCGTTTCCAACAGCCAGCAAGCCGTAAGCAATAAGGACTTTTGCTCAAAGCCCGGAAT
>ENA-OFCF01000819-OFCF01000819.1-metagenomes-genome-assembly--contig:-NODE-819-length-13034-cov-10.046306_pt1 | contig 13034 bp, 10 predicted proteins | sample MGYA00153387_OFCF01 | MGnify analysis MGYA00153387
AACAAGAGCGTGCTAGAGAGCAACAACAAGAAGTTCAGCGCGAACAACAAGAGCGTGCTAGAGAGCAACAACAAGAAGTTCAGCGCGAACAACAAGAGCGTGCTAGAGAGCAACAACAAGAAGTTCAGCGCGAACAACAAGAGCGTGCTAGAGAGCAACAACAAGAAGTTCAGCGCGAACAACAAGAGCGAGCCAGAGAACAGCAAAGAGAAGCTCAACGCGAACAACAAGAGCGTGCAAGAGAGCAACAGCAAGAAGCTCAGCGTGAGCAACAAGAGCGTGCTAGAGAGCAACAGCAAGAAGCTCAGCGTGAGCAACAAGAGCGTGCCAGAGAACAGCAAAGAGAAGCACAACGTGAGCAACAAGAACGTGCTAGAGAGCAACAGCAAGAAGCGCAGCGTGAGCAACAAGAACGTGCTAGAGAGCAACAGCAAGAAGCTCAGCGCGAGCAACAAGAGCGAGCCAGAGAACAGCAACAAGAAGCTCAGCGTGAGCAACAAGAGCGTGCTAGACAGCAGCAACAAGAAGCGCAGCGCGAGCAACAAGAGCGCCCAAGGCAGGAACGCAAAGAAAGAAACGAGCGGGACTAATAAGTGTTAGCTTATTTGCCGTTGTTATTATATTCAGTAGCGCCGCAGATAGTCAGGCACTTGGTCTCGTTGGGATGCAGGTGGCACTGCGGCGCTGGCAAATGAAATAACTGCCCCAACTCCCGCGGCATGTTCTCCACCAAGTCGAGGCTCCACTTCAAACTCTGGGAAATAATAGCGGGCTCTTCTACGCAGCCACCAAGTCATCATCATTCCAGTTAGCGCCGATCCTAACACCACTGCGACCGGTAACACTGCGGGTTTCAGTCGCTCGATCACCGGCAGCAACTTGCTCATTAAATCCGGTTTTTTTGCTGTCTGTTTGGTTTTATAGATGGGCAGCGGAATCGCTTCATCGGCCACCACGCCACCTCCCATCATGCGCTCCATCCAATAAACTCGGATCGACATCTGCACCATGAACGCCTCAATTTGGCTAGAGGGATCAAGTTTGGCAAAAGCCTGCATCACCGAGCTTTCTAATGCCCGCCGTTGCTCGACTGCAGAAACGGCATCGGTTAAGGATGGACTCAGATAGATCACTGAAAGCTGTGGGGCCGACATGAAATAATACACTACGGCCGCCGGTCGGCCTTGTGAGAAAAACCTCTCGATCAATTCCTCATCCCGGACTTCGCCTGGGATTTCCTGATCACCTTTGAACACATACACATACAAATCAATCGAGGAATCAGAGGCATGATAGTTCAGAAAAGCGAGGCGGTCGCGGTAATCCGTCGTGCTCAATAATCCCTGTGGGTCCAACAAAAAAGATTTTGGTTTTTCATCAAAATACGCTGACCAGAATTGTTTTGGGATTTCTGTGGGTGGCACTTTGGTCTCCGCGATTTCTTCAGCCGTCGGCTTCATCGCATCCAGCGACTCGGCATCCGGCTGCGAACTAACATCCGGCACTGGATCATCAGTTAGAAAAATGCCGCCAGCGATCCAACCCTCTTTTTCCTTTGTTTTTCGTTCGCTTTCATTCCATTCCGGCAGGATGGGTTCCACTTTGGCAGCATGAATAGTCATCCCCATCAGGCAGCTCACAATGGCCAATGCGCGCAATGGGTTCATTTTTGCACCTCCTCAGGAACAGCTGCTGGTTCGTTGCGATGACCCGCGCGGATCTTGCGAACCAAATCTCCCAGCATGGCTGGCGGTAAGACTTTGCGTTGAAAGAACTCTGGATCGCGTCGTGCCTGCCGACTGCGTTTGCACAGAATGCTTTCCAGCTGCGCCAATGCCTTGATGATTCCATCCGCGTAGCGCTCTTCTAACCAACTGGCATGTGCGCGTGACAAACACTCAAAGGTGTCAGACTCTTCTAAAAACGGATCTAGCAAATAACCGAAAACCATGCCTGCAGCTTTAGATTCTGGGTCGATGGTGAGTAGAATACCTGCCTCATTCGGTTTTTCCACAGGCACATCTTCAAACGCTGAACGGTTGAGCAACCAAAACCCAAATTGCCGAATGTGCGTTACCTCTCCCAGCGATCCGGTGTAAAGCGCGACAAAAATTTGTGGAAACCGTTGTGAAATCCGCTCCATAGCGGATTCCACTCGTTCACGATCCCTGCGGCGCAGAATGCCTGCGCTGTCAGTTAGGCAGCGCAATCTCAGCTCATCATGTCCCAGCCGCGCGTCCGCATCCGCAATCGAAAATCCACAGTGCGGGCAGGATGCCGCAGCTCGGTGAATTTTTTGGACGCATCGCGGACATTTCATGATTTCAAATTGCAGACGTTTTCTACGAGATGCCCCGTAGTTCGTCAAAGCGAATGATCAACTTAAGCAAACAAACATCCTACGGCCAAAGACTACCAGCGCACGAGTTCTACTCTACGGTTTTTTGCGCGACCGTTATCGGACGTGTTGGGTGCTGCGGGGCTAGCAAAACTGCAGCCGAAGGGAAACAAGCGCTGGCTGGAAACGCCATATTTTCCCGCCAGTTCTTCCACCACGGCGGCGGCGCGGCGCTGGGAGAGATTTTTGTTGGAATCAAAACCGCCGACATTGTCGGTATGGCCGACAACTAGCAGCTTTAGAGTAGGATCGGCAGCAAGTAGGCTTTGCACTTCCTTGAGAGTTTCTGCGGACTCCGGCTGGATGGTGGCTTTATTGAAATCAAAATAGATGCCGTAGAGCGCGATCCTGCCGGTGGCGTTAATCTGCTTTTCCATCTCGTCAGCCTTCACTAACACCATTCGGCTGGCCATCGCCTTAGTTTCCAGCACATCCACCCGGGCGATCACGGTGCCTTCATCAATGCCTTTTTCGGGGTCTTTCCACGAGCTGGTCATGGCGGCGCAGAACACTGTGACATAGATATCGCCCGCACCATTTTCTCCAGCTTTCTTGAGCGCGGTGTAGCGAAAATCATCCGCGCCAGCCATGTTGTATTTCTGGAGTCCGTAGTCGGTCTCGGATTGATAGACTGCGGCGATGAAGCGCCCGTAGCCATTGTCCAGCTTATTGCTCTCATCTGTTGGTTTGCCGCCGCTATCTCCCTCGAAGAGTACTTCAAATCCTGACGCCTTGAGGTCATCCTGATAGGAACGTAGGCATTCAAGCGTGCCCGCATCTTTCGGTTCACGATAAAACAAAGTGGTGCGCGCACCCTCCACCACGAGTTTTTTCCACTCGCTGATCTTTTGCTCTTTGTAATCAAAAGAGATTTTTTCTAACGCGATTTGCAGCGAATCGAATTTCTTGGATGAATGATGCAGGATCACTGAACCGTCAATCCGCTTGAGCATTGCATGGTCTTTGGAACCCGCCGCATCCTTGGCATATTTCTGGTCCATGCCTTCCGCGAACGCTGGCGACGTCAGCAACAACCCGAGTGCAACATATTTAAAAAGTGAAGTCGTTTTCATAGGTTGTTATTCAATAATGCCGGGGGTGCGCCTGTCGAGAAACATTCTCCCAGCTTCGCAAGCGCATCATTGCGCCAAAATGATTGACACCCAGAAGTGTTCGGCATGGTTCCTGCTTGCTGGAATTTTTTCCCAGTTGTTTCAAATAAATGCCCGTTTTGTTGGCTAAACAAATCATAAGCCCCAAATTTCAGGCATGGGAGTCTTTCCGGACTCTCATGCCACTTTTTTCATCGCGTAAGTCTCTGTTCATCAATGCATTGCGGATTCTGAGACAGCCTCTAACCTAGCCTGCAGTGGAATCTTTCATTGGCACTACGGAAGCGAATTTGTCAGAGGAATGCCCGAGTCTCGGATAATTTTTTTATAGATATCCACGTCCTCCGTGGCCACTCGGCGCAGGTCTGGATCTTTATCGAGATCCACGAAATACAGGCCGAAGTCCGTGTTTGGATCGAACGGATGACCCCATTCGCGATTTGAAGTGATCGACCAATAGTTATAGCCTTTCACTGGCACGCCGTTGCCAATTGCGCTCTTAACTTCTGCTAGATGGGCGTGTAAATAGTCCGCACGAGAAATTCCGTTAGCCATTGGCACGCTGCCATTTTCCACGACAAATACTTCCTGCCCGGGAAACCAGCGATGGAATCTCTGCATAGCATGAAACAAGCCGCGCGCCCAGACAGGTGCTCTCAGAAAACGCCCATGTGCAGCGTCTTCTAACAAACGAAATTGGTGCAAACGATGAGTTGGCAGTCCCCAATAATAATCTAGGCCGACAAAATCCTGAGCCCCCACTGCTTCCGCTGGACAAAGCTCCTCCGGCAGACGGCCCGAGGTCCCGAGATACCACCAGTTTGCATTTGCGATTAGACTGGTGGTGCCCCAAAAGCGCCAGACCCAGTTCAACCAGCGGGAACGTGATTCCAGCAGACTGAGCCTAGCGGAAGGTTGCACAAAAACGACTTCCAGAGCATTCGAATCACCCAGTGTTTCTAGAGCAATGAGGCGAGCGAGTTTCATTTCCAGTCCTTCAGGAGATGATCCAAGAGTCATCCCCGGCCCATCGGAGCGCATCGCTATGCGGATTTTTCCGCGACGTTTCATGCGGCGGTATTCCCGAGTTTGCTCCCAGTCATTTGTTAGGCCGCTGTGGTGTGACAACACCTCCTGAATGGATAGAGGCCGCCGCGCCATTCGGACACTCGAACCTGCGGGTGTCACCCACGGGCCACCACAATCGTGCATCACCTCATTTTGAAATTTTTCCACTGCGACATTCACCCGGTCTAGCAACCCGACATGTCCGTGAGCCGCGACTGCCACGTAGGCTTCGTCGGTTAGGCCGCTGGCGAGTAAGCGGTATCCAGTTTCGATTTCCCCGCTACTGGACATCAGGAAAAATGCATCGCCGAAGATCGCATCCACCGTTCCGGCGTGGAGTGCGGCGCGAGCTTCCTTATAACTGGCAAAAATGTGTTTTCTAGCAGTCTTAGGCAGGTCACGTTCCCATGATTGCGGCTGATTTCCAATGCCGATGACAGCGACGCGCATTCCAGCGAGTGACTCGATTTCAGTGCCATTAAAGCTGGATTTCACCAATACCGCCTTGCCAGTCCGTAAATACGGATCACTGAGCGGAAAGCGAATTCGGTCGTCTGCGGTGACGCCTGCGATCACCAAATCCACATCACCTTTTTCGCTGACCAGTGCGCTGCCAGTCGTGAATTTAAAAACAGATTCTGATAGACCCCGGTGACAAGCGCCCCAGTCCATCAACATCTGTAACCAGTTCGGGAAACCCGTGACTAACGGATTCACCCCAACCTTTGCCTGTGGATAGCGTGTCTTGATCACCGCGCGTGCGCGCGCATTTGCTAGAAACAAATTGGGCACCAGTTTGCCCACGGCTTGCGCTTCCTCGTCCACATGCGAGCCACGCGGCAGGCCCGGTGGCATGTAGTAGCGATTGTGCCACCACGGTCGAATGTAGCCGAAGGTCAACTGGTTCGGTTCATTGAAGGTGATCCAATAATCCACGAGATCACCGAGTTCTGCTGCCACACGGTCTGCATAACGGGCAAATAAATCAGGCAGTTGATCGCCAATCATGCCGCCGTGATCGCGTTCTAACCACACAGGCCAGACGAAGTGATGCAACGTGAGCATCACCTTCATATCATGTTTTTTGATGCATTCCGCCACGCGTCGGTAGTGTCCCAGTGCGGACTGATCAAACACGCCATCGGAAATTTCCACCCGCGCCCAGGCCGTAGAAAACCGAAATAAGCGGCAGCCAATCCCTGCTGCTGCCGCGATGTCTTCCTCATAACGATTCCAAAAATCTGTGGCCTGCCCGCGGGGAATCAGTCCCTGGCAGCGTTCCCAAACGTCCCACACATCCTCGCGTTCTGGATCATGAGACTCCACCTGGTGATCCGCGTTTGCTGTGCCAAATAGAAACCCTTCAGGAAATGCCATCGTCACGACCACTTGCACAAATCGCAGCGCAACCTGTCAAGCCCGCACATGTGAAAGGATTTTTCACATGTGCGCGATTTGGTTCTTATCAAGTGTGAAACGAAGGTCGATGGAGACTCAATATCTCAAACGCGTTGCATGAAATAGGGCTTCAAACCCGCTCAATGATCATTCGGCGTAAACTTAATTTCGTTTTGAGGTCTGCCACAGCGCTTCAATTTCCTCAAGTGTCCTACCCTTCGTTTCTGGCACAGTAAACGCGACAAATAAACAGGAGAAAAGACTGACGGTCGCGTAGATCCAGAAAGTATAAGCCGGCCCAATGGTTGGATTGTCGTTTAGCATCGGGAAAGTTTGCGCCACAATATAACAAGATAACCATATTGTAAATGTAGCGACTGACATCGCTCGTCCGCGGTATTGATTTGGGAAAATTTCAGAACACAACAACCAACTAATCGGCCCCATCGCCATGGCAAATGCTGCGATAAAAACAACGATGCAGATTAACAAAATTGAACCTTGTTGGTGAGTGTGAAACGCCCAACCCACCATGCCGAGTGCGAGCGTCTGAATAAATGTGCCAGCAATTAGAAGAGGCTTACGACCCAAGCGGTCCACGAAAGCAATGGCAACAAAAGTAAATACTAAATTGATTGCACCGACCCAGACCGATGAAGCAAATGCATTGCCAGTATTGCCCCCATGAATCGAAAAAATCTTGGTAGAATAATACATGATAGCATTGATCCCGCAAAACTGTGAGCAAGCCATTAGCACTACGGCGATGATCAGAGGTCGGCGGAATGGGCCATTGAGCAATTCGCTCCATTTCCCCTGATTCCCGGAAAATGTCGCTTTGATAGCTGCCATTTCTTGATCGGCGTATTCTACACCACCAATTGATGTTAGTATTTTATGCGCCTTTGAAGTAAGACCTTTTTGGGCAAGCCACCTCGGACTTTCTGGGACAGCAAAAAGCAGTCCAACAAAAGCGATGGCCGGTATAGCGGCGAGACCGAGCATCCAGCGCCAACCGTAAGCAGTATTCCATGCAGCGTCGCCAAGTCCCTGCACATATGAGTTTACAAATAGTGTTAGCAATATACCGATCACGATGCCGAGCTGGAAAAGCGTACCCAAGCGACCACGCCACTTTTCTGGTGCGATTTCTGCAATGTAAACCGGACAGATCATGGACGAAGCACCGATGCCAATACCGCCAATAAAGCGTGCAATTAGGAATTCCGTAAAGGTGCGTGGTATGGCTGATAACAAACCGGACAAAGCAAATAAGATTGCGCAGAAAAATAACAATTTGCGGCGACCAAAGCGATCACTCAGTGTGCCTGCAAACATTGCGCCTGGAATACAACCGAGAATGGCACTCGCTCCAGCTATGCCTTCTTGTGCTGGTGTGAGTTGAAATGCGGTTTTTAGATATGTGTTAGCGCCATTGATTACCGCAGTATCATAGCCAAACAAAAAACCACCGATAGCAGCGACGCCCGTTGCGAAAATAACATAACGAAGAGAATTAGATGCTTGGTTCATGGTTCAAAATTTTTCCAAAATTCGGATTGTATTTGCGGGTTAGGCACCCAGTCGAACCGACTCGGTTCCTGTTCATATTGACGGTAAATTGGCACGCCGGGTTCAAGGCCTAATTGGCGGTGGATTTGCGGGGATCTGCAAACCAGCGCTCTGGTCTGATAGAGTGGATTGTGTTTCCATGAAATTTCACCTGATTCTGACAGAATCGGGAAATGTGCAAGACCGCCGTGATTGCGTACGCCATCGTAAACGAATCCATAAGCGCGGTCACACCATGCGCCAAAGACCAATGGATGGTCAGGGTCCGCGCTGATAGTAGCATGTGCCCAGCCGGGCGGGACTAGCACCACTTCACCTGGCCCTGCAGTGATGGCATAACAACGACCAGGATCGTCATCTGCGGTTTCCTGCATCAAAATACAAGCGCGACCCTCCCAGATTTCGTAGAGCTCTGGCGTGCTCCAGCCGTTACGCGGGCTAACAGCATGGATGTGGCCCTGCGAGCGCACCGGCTCGTCACCTAGGCGGCCGGCGGCATACGCGACTGCGCCAAATAACAAATGTCGTTGTATCAAATCATTGCGATGTTCGTCGCGACCCACATCCATAACTATCGCGTAAACGATCTCTGGTCCATCGCACTTCGGATTTTGCAAGCTGGATCGGATAGCATCGAGAGTCCGCAGTTCAGGAGTTGGGCCGAAAGTGCCTTGACCGTAACTCCAGCCTAACGGATCGCTAGAGGCGTGAATGTCGAAACCGTGATTCATGGTTGAGTTCTCACAAATGCTTTGAGAGTAGCACATTTCTCAGCAGCGACAGCGGGCCGAATCGTATAATTTCCCACGCCAGCTGGCACAATGAATGTCTCCGCATAGTGAACCACGAAAGACGGGAATGCTTCGGTTGGACTTTCTACAATTGCTTCTGAACCCTGAATCAGATTGAGTACATTGACGCCGCCTTGTGTGTCATGCGTTACTTTTTTCGTAAACCAATGACGACGTGTTTCGATGAACTCTGATTCATGTAGGCCAGTGCGTTCTTCGACCCAGCCATCGCCCTGATCAATTTCTGTTATTTGATTGACGAGTTGATCACGAGCATAGCCTTCATCGCGTGACCAATCGATCACTTCTTTACCGCGCGCAATGTTGACTGGCCGCGGTTGGCCATCAAGACCGAGTCGATTCCAATCCCATAACTTAAAAGTAAAGATATAGGGTGTGGCACTGATTTCTAAAACCATCGATCCGGCACCTGAGCAATGTAGGGTGCCAGATGGAATCAAAAAATGGTCATGCTTTTTGGCTGGAAATCGTGCGGCGAATTTTTCATCGGGGAAAGTAACTCCAGATTTTGTAGCCTCAAGTGCTGTGATCATTTCATCCGGATTCGTGCCGTTCTTGCAGCCGAGAAACACCTCCGCACCGGGCTGCGCATCGAGAATATAATAACTCTCATCTTGTGTGTAGCCGAGATTGAAATGCTCTCTAGCGTATTCAGTGGTCGGATGAACTTGAAACGATAGATTGCCGCCTCCTATAGTGTCGAGAAAATCGAAGCGGATGGGGAATTCCGCACCAAAACGACCATAAACCGCTTCGCCTAGCAATTTTAAAGGCTGATAGAAAACAAGGTTGATTGATGGAATTTCGACGCGCACACCATCGTTGAATTCAAGCAACAGAGAATTTTCTTCTGGTACGCAGTCAAAGCACCATGCGTAGTTCGGTGGGCCTGCGGGTAAATCGCAAACCTCCTTCATCCACTGGCCCCCCCAAGGCCCTGGATCAAAAAATGGCACCACACGAAATGGCCTTGTCGATGCGGCGGTTAGTGCTGCGAGATGGGCTGCGCCCGTGATCATTTTTGGGGAATCATGGTGAGTCGTATCGAGCAGAAAATCCCACTTTGCCATGGTTGCGCGTTTCAAGCGGTCAGCTACTCGCCAATCGATAAAAAAAGCGCGTTTGTATTGGAGCGATGCTTTGAGCCCACGGTTGTGTGTGCCGAGATTATCAACCGAGCCGCTCCGTTGACGTAGTTGGCCTTCCCAGCGAGGCATATCTGCAAAAACGAATAATGCGTTTTGCGGGGCGATGAGTGTTGCTGCCGGCCCAACGATGAGAATGCGCCCAGTGGTAGCCGCAATGTTTTGTATTGTGTTAGCAAGCTTGTTGGAATCAAGAAACGCGTCAATGTGCAGGCTGCTTAGGCGGCCAAAGACGGGATCATCACCGCCTAGGTCTGGTGCTACCAGCGCGTCTATTTCGCTTGTGGATTTGAAAACATGCTTGGTATCAATCACTAGCTCGGGTGATAATGCCAGTTCAAGACGTGAGCGAATATCATCGTCGTGAACTCCAGGATAACACTCAATGGCAATGATCGTGGCATTCGATGCAACAAGAGTTTCGATGATGGATTCCCAGCCAGTTAGGCAATCATTTGCATGTTCGTTAGGCACTACAACAACGGGTGATTTGTCGTAATTCGTTGCCCGAAGACCCAGGGAAGGAAGGAAAGATGGATTGCTCATGTGTTAGTCTTTGCGATGGATGAGTTGTGGGCCGGTAGAGGTGGCAACGACCAAGTGGCTAAAATTTTTCTCCGCGATGGCAGCATAGTCATGTCCGGCATTTGACGGATAGATGCCAAAATATACTAAAGGTTCTGTGCCGGTGTTCACAGTTCGGTGGGCCGTGTGACCTGGCACGTAAACGACGGATCGACCATTGAGTGGTATCAAGCGCGTTTCACGAGTAACTTCATCTTCCAACAGCATTGCTCCATCACCGCTCAAACCGATATAAACTTCTGCTGCATTGCGATGCGTGTGATAGTGCCCTTTTGTCATATAGTATTCATCTCCGATGCGGCCCGGCTGCACGATGCCAAGTCCGTAGTGAAGCTGGCCATCACCATGCGCAGGCTCCACAGCAGAGACCGCGTATATCAACGAATTTCCCATAGCGAGTGCGTTGTCGAACGCAGATTCGTTCGCAAAACAACCACGCAGTTCTGATAGATAACGTTCGGTGAGTGGACGATTGCCGAGGCGGGCAGATTCAAGGCTGTAAATGACAGATAAATCTTCAGGGCGAATGGTGAGCAAAGGGGACTGTTGCATGGTTTAAAAAATCAGGTTTGGGATTGGGTTTACGCCAGCTGCTCGGAGAGCGTTGATGGCCGCTCCTTGAGTTGGAGATCCCTTTGGTTCGATGATGTTTGCATTAGCAACTGCGGCACGAACAGCTTGCTCTATCAATGGTTGGTAAGGTGATCCAGAGCGGGCGCAGCCACCAAGAATCACAATATCTGCCACATCTGGAAAACTTAATTCACGCGAGACACCTGCAACGAGTTCTGCCAAAGCGCGGGCACCCTCTGACAAAACTTCCATGGCGGTGGCATCACCTGTCATGGCTTCCCGGATAACCACTGCGGCAAAAGTTGCAATTTCTTCTAGCGGGCAGTTTCGGACGTAAAGTCGTTCCAACAGTTCATTGGCTTCAGTGAGTCCAAAAAATGCGAGTGCGGCAGATAATAGTCTGGTGAAGGGTGCTCGGCCATCAGCTGCGCGCGCTGCGGCTCGCAATCCTGCTAGAGAGATGCCGATGCCGCCGCCTACGTCATCCAACATCCAGCCCCAACCCCCGCACATAAAACTTTTTCCCGTGGCATCGCAACCAAGGCAGTTGGTGCCTGTCCCGGCGATGAGAGCAATCCCTGGGCGTCCTGCTAGGCCGCCCGCAAGTGCATTGTGCAGATCATTTGCCACCGTAACATGTCCAGCCGGTGCGAGCCCAATGCTCTCGGCGATCGCGGTCAGACTCACGATATCCGCCGAAGCTTTAATGCCTGCGCAGCCCAAAAACGCCGTGTCAGCCATTGCAAATGGAAGATTCGCAGCAGCCCATGCATTTTCTGTCGCTTCACGTAATGAGCGCCCGGTGACTTCCACGCCGACGTTATGGTAGTTTGACGGCCCTGCATTGCCTTCACCTTGCACCTGTCCCAGCGCATTCACTAAAATGGCGCGGGTATGGGTGCCGCCACCGTCTATACCGAGATATAATTGCACAAACGAAGTGCATAAATGCTGAAATCCATGTGACTAGGAAAATATGACTTTGTAACATGAATCGATGAATGTAACATTTTCATCACATCTGCGATGACGACTGACCGCCACCAACGCATTATCGGTATGCTTCGAGAACGCTCCACGGTGAGATGCCGAGAGCTGCAAAATCTGTTTAGCGTTACAGCCATGACGGTTTGGAGAGATCTGCGTGAACTGGAAGAACTCGGACTGCTGCAACGCATTCGTGGCGGAGCGCAAGCAGTAATCACTCCCGGTGATGAGCTGGAATTTGAGATGAAAACGATTGCTTGCAGCGAAGTTAAACAGAGAATTGCTGAGTACGCAGTCGCGTGTTTCATTCGCGACGGTGAAACAGTCGCTCTTGAAGGTGGCACCACTGTGGCGGCATTGGTGGACCATTTACCTGAAGCTCGAATCGCGATTTTGACTAACAGTCTTCCAATTGCTTTGCGCGTCCGATCACGACGACCCAATTTGCCTGTCAAACTTGCTGGTGGCTGGCTGAGCCAAATTTCTGGTAATGTCGTGGGACCAGAGACGCTTCAGTTTATCGAAAAGCAGCGGGCATCCATCTGCTTTTTGAGCGCGACGGGATTCGATGCCGAACTCGGTCCGACAGATCCTAATCCGCTAGAGATTGAGGTTAAACGTGCATGGGCAAAGGTCTCAGAGCGCGTCGTGCTATTATTAGATTCTAGTAAACTTGGTGTTCGGAGTGCGGCGGTAATGCTACACCCACGCCGACTTCATGCGGTGGTGACTGATGCGCCACCACCAGCAGAAATCGCCAAGCGTTTGGCCGAAAACGGTGTCGAACTGATGATTGCAGAATGAAATTTGATGCCAATGGGCTTTCACTTATTTTGAGGGACTTGAAAAAATGGCTCGGGTGATGTCGGCGACATTTTGGTCGGCGTGATACTGCGGCTCTTTGATTTTCTCATTGGTGTGAGTGGACCGATTGGCATAGGATTCATCCGGCTCTATGACATTCCAATCTGCATTTCTGATGTTTTTGCTGGCTGCAATCCTCTCTGCTCGTGGCGGTGAAATCACTCGCAACGAGATGGATGCGGCGATCCGCAGGGGTGTGGATTTCTTGGTTTCCCATCAGAATTCCAATGGCTCATGGGGCGGCCCCACCCTCACCAAAGGACTCAATATTTATGCCCCGCTTCCCGGCGCGCACCACGCATTTCGTGCTGGCACATCTGGACTGGCTCTATCAGGTCTGATCGATGCCCGCGATTCACGCCCAGAAGTCGCTGCATCGATTGAAAAAGCGGCAACGTGGGTCGCTACAGAATTGCCAAAACTCCGCCGCGCCGATCAAACCACGACCTACAATTCCTGGGGTCATGCCCTGATCTTTATACACAAATCCGTGGGAGAACGGTTGTTTTTGACAGCAGAG
>ENA-OFCF01000820-OFCF01000820.1-metagenomes-genome-assembly--contig:-NODE-820-length-13032-cov-3.666641_pt1 | contig 13032 bp, 11 predicted proteins | sample MGYA00153387_OFCF01 | MGnify analysis MGYA00153387
CATTCGACGTCGAAGGCCGCAACCTGATCCTCGTTGACGACGTTCTCTTCACTGGGCGCACGATCCGCTCGGCGATGGATGCGATCATGGACTATGGCCGACCGTGCTCGATCCAGTTGGCGGTTCTGGTAGATCGCGGGCACCGTGAGCTGCCCATACGCGCCGACTTCGTGGGCAAGAACGTGCCGTCGAGCAGCAGGGAGCGCGTGAAGGTCTACTTCGACGCGACCGACGGACGCGATGCGGTCGAGATTCTCGAGCGCACCGAGGGGGGCGAGGTGTAGATGCTCTCCACGCGCCATATCATCGACATGAGCGACCTCACCACCGACGACGTGATGACCATTCTCGACACGGCCGAATCGTTCAAAGAGGTCAACGAGAGACGGATCAAGAAACTGCCGACTCTCCGCGGGCGTACGGTTGTGAACCTCTTCCTCGAGCCGTCAACGCGGACGCGCACGAGTTTCGAGATCGCCGCGAAGCGTCTGTCCGCAGATGGCCTGAACTTCTCGGCGTCGACCAGCGCGACCGTCAAGGGCGAGTCGCTGGTCGACACGGCTGAGACGCTCTCTGCGATGGCGTGTGATCTGGTGATCGTGCGTCACAAGATGGCGGGGTCCCCCAGGATTCTCGCGCGCCACATGGACGCGCACATCATCAACGGTGGCGACGGCATGCATCAGCATCCCACGCAGGCGCTGCTGGACGCGTTCACGATGCGCCGCCGGCTCGGCCGGATCGAGGGGCTGCGCGTGACGATCGTCGGCGACGTGATGCACAGCCGCGTCGCCCGCAGCAACGTCCTGCTGCTGCACACCCTCGGTGCCGAGGTCACGCTCGTCGCGCCTGGCCCGGTCCGCTGGCACACGCTCAAGCCGGAGCAGATCGACGTCGTCCAGGACCTCGCCGAGGGCCGCGGCTGGGCCTACGTGCTCGACACCTACCCCGGCGACGACCTCGAGCTCACCCGCATGATCGTCGAGCTGCGTAAGAAGCGGGTCGTCGAGTACGAGTGAGAGACCCTGTCCGATCGGACAGGTAGGCGGGATCCGGGCCAGCAGGCCTCATGTCGAGCGTGCATTTGCGAACGCTCGTATGGTGACGCCTTCGCCCGCGGCGTTTCGTTATGATGCCTGGTCTACATGTCGACCTCATTGCGTCGTCTGACCTGCCCCAGCCTCGCGCTGCTCCTCATGATCGCCGGCTGTAGCGACGACGGCGGCCGTACCAGCGAGTCGGCCGACAGCACCGCCGGCTCGTCCCCGACCAGCATCTCGGGCGAACCCACCGGCTCCGGCTCGAGCGGCACCGGCGACAGCACGCCGACGCAGGCCGGCACCATGACCGAGGCCGGCTCGGGCTCCGACTCGCTCACCGGCACCGGCAGCGGTGACACCACCCAGGGCACAGGGCCGACCACCGGCACCAGCCAGACCAGCGGCGGCACGACCACGGACACCACCGGCGCGGGCGTGTGCGCCGAGGAGATGAAGTGCGCGGGCAAGTGCTGCGGCGCGGGCGACTTGTGTGACAACGGCGAGTGCGTACCCGACTGCGGCGGCCCGCCGCCGTGCGGCGACGCCAAGGAGTGCTGCGACGCGGACGACCAGTGTTACCTCGGAGAGTGTGTGACGCCAGGTCCGGCCTGCGACGAGCAGGTGTGCGCGACCAAGCCGCTGCAGAACGTCTGCGGCGACGGTTTCGTGTGCGACCCGCAGCAAGAGCTGTGCTTGCCCTCGAAGGCCGACCCGACCTGTCAATACGTCCCGCCGCCGAACGTGTTCAAGCCCGAGCCGCTGTTCACGTGGGGCAGGCGCAAGGTGATCGCCTGCGTGAAGGACACCGACTGTCAGGTCGCCGAGGTATGCACGGCCAAGGTGTGCACGCCGACCTGGAAGCACTGGTTCCCCGGCGCCGACGACATGCCCAACCATTATCAGTCCTCGGCGATCCCGGTGGTCGTTGACATCGATGACAATTGCGTGCCGGACATCACCTTCAACACGTACACCGGCACCAACGCGGGCGCGGACGGCGTCGTGCGTGCGATCCGCGGCGACACCGGCGAGAAGCTGTGGACGATCAGCGACCCGGCGTATCGCACCAACAGCACCTCGAACCTCGCGGTCGGCGACATCGACGGCGACGGCCCGCCCGAGATCCTCGCGGACGGCGAGGGCAAGCGGATCCTCGCGTTCAAGGGCGACGGTACGCCGCTGTGGAAGTCCGACCCATACACCGGCGCCGACAGCAGTGGTTCGGTTGCGATCGCCGACATGGACGGCGAGGGCAGCCCGGAGATCATCTTCGGCGCCGCGATCTTCAGCAACGCCGGCAAGAAGGTGTACGAGGGCGCAGTCGGGATCGGCCGCAACGGACAGGGACCGATCTCGTGCGCCGCCGACCTCGACGGCGACGGGCGGCCCGAACTGATCGGCGGGCGCACGGCGTACAAGACGACCGGCACCGTCGCCGGCAACGACTTCAAAGGCGCCGTGCTGTGGACCAACGCCGCCACCGACGGCTTCTGCGGCGTCGCCGACTTCGACCCCGACGGCCAGCCCGAGGTCGTGCTCGTCACAATGGGCAAGGTCCTCATCCTCAACGGCCTGACCGGTGTCACCCGCGCGACCGCCAACATCCCCAACGGGGGCACCGGCGGCCCGCCCAACGTCGCCGACTTCGATGGCGACGGCCTGCGCGACATCGGCGTCGCTGGCTCGGCGCGCTACGCCGTGTTCCAGTTCGACGCCAAGACCAACAAGATGTCGCAGCTATGGACCGCGGCGACCGAAGACGACTCGTCGCAGGTCACGGGCTCGTCGGTGTTCGACTTCGACGGCGACGGCCGCACCGAGGTTGTCTACAACGACGAGGCGTACATCCGCATTTACCCCGGCACCGAGCCCGACTGCTCGTTGAACCCGCCGGGCCCGGGCTGCGACAAGAACATGACCGACGCCGAGGTGCTGTTCCGCGACCGCAACTCGTCGCGCACGCGCACCGAGTATCCGGTGATCGCCGACGTCAACGGCGACTTAAAGGCCGACATCGTGTTCTCGACCAACAACGACTCGAACGCCTCGCTGGTGACCGACGCCGGCATCGAGGTGTTCAAGGACAGCCTCGACAACTGGGTCTCGACCCGCCCGGTCTGGAACCAGCACACCTATCACATCACGAATGTCGGCAACGTCGGTGAGATCCCCGTGCTCGAGGACGACAACTGGGTCACGCCGATTGATAATCCGTACAACAGCTATCGCAACAACGTCCAGGGCGCGTCGGACTTCTGCGCGCCGGACCTTATCCCTTACGACCTCGACTTCGACGCGGGCGTGTGCGCCGAGAAGCTCGACCTGTCGGTCTACGTCGCCAACCAGGGCTGCCTCGGCGTCGGCCCGGGCGTCAACGTCTCGCTCTACGAGGAGGTGATGGGCCTGCTCGGCACGGTGCAGACCACGGGTACGCTGGTCGTCGGCGCGGCCGAGAAGGTGACCCTGTCGGTCCCCGGCAAGTTCGAGTCGGTGACGGTGTGGGCGGTGGCCAATGACGACGGCATGGACGACGGCATGCTCAACGAGTGCGACGAGGTCAACAACAGCCGGCCCAAGTCGCAGCTGTGCGTCCCGCCGGGCTGAAAACTGCGCCCAACCTCGCCGTGTCGGGTTGCCAGGTGGGCGGGTCCTCGCCATAGCAAGAGCATGCGCGACGACAGCATCTATACCCTCCTCAAGACCGACCACCAGACTGTGCGGGAGATCTTCGAGTAAATGGAGTCGACCGAGGGCCAGGCGACGCGCGAGCGCCTGGTCGGCCGCCTCAAGCTGGACGAGAAGTGGAAGGCCCGTGTGACGGTGCTCAAGGAGCCCGTCGAGCACCACGTCCGGGAAGACGAGGGCGAGATCTTCAAAAAGGCGAAGGCGATCTTCAGCGCGGACCTCGAGCTCGAGCTGGGCGCCGCCTTCCTCGCCGAGAAGAAGCGCCGGCAAGCCGAGATGCACGCGGCCTGAGCTGCCTCCGGGACCACTTCACGGCTCGAGGTAGCCGAGCACGCGGGCTTGCAGCTCGTCGCGCTCGGGCCGGCGCTCGAAGGTGAGGGCGCCAGCGCGGGACGACATATTCGGCACGAAGGCGAAGGTCAGCTCGCGGCGCTCGATCGGCTCGTCGCCGCCGCGCACGAGTGAGATCTCGACCGTGACCTCGGCGGCAGTGCGGCCGCCCTCGTTGCGCACCGTGACCGGCACGACCACGCGCGAGGGATGATCGGGGTCGGGGTTCCAGGGCTCACCGAGGCTGACCTCTAGCGCAGCCGGCCGGTGGCCATGCACGAGCGCCTGGTAGCCGAGATAGCCGGTGGTGGCGAGCAACAGCAGCAGGCCAGTGGTGAAGACCGTCCACTCGAGCCAGTTCTTGCGTGGGGCTTTGATCATTGTTGTTGCAAGAGCAGGCGGCCGGCCGAGGCGCCGATCGCAGTGGGCAGGCCGAGCACGATCGTCTCGGCGAGGCAAAACTCCGGGCCGTTGCCATCGAAGCGGCCGAAGAACCATAGCAGCGCGGCCGCGGCCATCATCGAGATCAGATAGGTGGCGAGCGACCCGACCATCACGTCCAGACGCGCGTGATACGGCACGTGGTCACGCGATCCACGAAAGTCGCTCGAGTACAGCACGAGCGCGCCGATCGCGAGGGTCAGCACCGTCAATCCGAACTGCTGGAACACCGAGATGCTGCGCGCGATGTCCTCGATCTCCTCGGTCGGGGCGACGTTGGCGGCGATGAGCACCGCGCCGCAGGTCGCCAGGGTCAGCTGCGCGGCGAACCACGACGGACCGTGCAGGGTCTGCGCCAGGCTGACCGGGCGCCGCTCGGTGTACTTGTTCTCGTCGCCGTCCCCGACCACGCCGGGCGACTCGCCGCCGAGCTGGGCGGTGCCGACCGAGACGCCGATGGCGATCGCGATCGCCTCGATCACGACCTTGCCCATTAACTCCGGCATGCGCGTGTCGCCGTCGATGCTGCCGAGCAACCACAAGATCGTCGCGGCCAGCACCAGCCCGAGGCCGAGCTCCTCCACCGAGTCGATCACGACCTCGGTGAGGCTGGCGTTGCAGCGCAGGCCCGCGTAGCGGTTGTAGCCGAGCAGCAGCAGGGAGCCGAAGCCGAGGCCGACGAGCAGGCGCGCCGGCTCGGCGACCAGGCCCATCTCCCACATCTCCACCGTGTAGAGCAGCGGGAGGCTAAACAGCAGCCCCCCAGCGACGCCTCGCGCGTACTCCTGGAACGACACGCCGATCGTCGGGCTCGGGCGCTCACCCGTGTTCCTCTCCACGGTCATCGGCTGCCCTGCCCGGGGTCCGCGGGTGCGATGCAGCCCGCGGGCACGACGAGCCCGCAGCCTCGCAGATGCGTGCCGTGGGCGGTGAACAGCACGCAGCTGCGGTCCGGGCATGCGCCGTGGAGATCGTGGCTGGCGGGCATCCTCGGGTCTGGGATGTGCTCGGTGCGTCCGCGAGGCAAGGCAGCGGGGGTACGCGGACCGGAGGGCTCGCAGCGGCGCGCACGAGGTCCTGCGTGTGCATTTGCGCAGCAGGCGCGCGCGCGCGTGTGGTACACGGCAAGGCGCCATGCAGCTCGCCGTTCCTCGGTTCCAGTTCCGCTTCGTGCCCGCGCTGGGCAACGTGATCCATCCGGGAAATTTTCATCCGGTCGGCGCGCAGGTCGGCGCCGAGGCGCTGATCGATCGGGTGCTCGCGGCGACGCCGAGGCGGCCGGCGGCGGGCTCGGGCGGCAACTGGTTGCTGGTCGGAGGCTCGGGCGGGTTCGGCAGCGCGGCGCGTGCGGTGCTCGGCGCGGGCCACGGGGCGAACACTCTCAACCTGTCCTTTGATGCAGGTCCGCAGCCCGAGAGCTCGAACAAGCAGCGCAAGATCGGCTCGCCCGGGTTTCATCGCAGCCTGGCGATCGAGCGCCGGATGCGAGGGCTGGGCCTGCTCGCTCGTTCGCTGGCGGGCGACGCCTTCGACCCGGCGGTGCGCGAGCAGACGATCGCCGCGCTGCGCGAGCACTTCGGCGGACGACTCCATGGCCTGGTGTGGGCGCTCGCTGCCCCGCGTGCGCTCGACCCCCGCACCGGCAAGGCGGTCCAGAGCGTGCTCAAGCCGCTCGGCAAGGCCGCGGAGATCGTCACCTTCACGAGTCCGAGCGAGAGCCCCGACGGCCTGCCGAAGATCGCCAAATTCACGCTTCCGCCAGGCAACCCCGAGGAGGCGATCGCCACGCAGTACGTGATGGGCGGTCGCATCGTCGAGCAGTGGGTCGACGCGCTGCTGGCCGCCGACCTGCTCGCGCCCGGCTTCACGCTCGTCACCGTGTCCTACCGCGGCAACCCGCTCAACGCGCCCGTATACCGCGAGGGGCTCATCGGGCTCGCCAAGGCCGATCTCGAGTTTCATACGAAGGCGCTCGACGAGCTGCTCAAGGCCCGCGTCGGCGGGCGTGGGGTCGTCGTCGAGGGGCCCGCGGTCGTCACGGAGGCCTCGGGCGGGATCCCGGGGGTGCCGCACTACATGGCGCAGCTGCTCGATGTCATGGGCGACCGCTTCGAGGACCCGCTCGCCTCGATGCTGCGCATGTTCCGGAGCAAGCTGCCTCTCGAGACAGGTGAGCCCGAAGTGGACGAGCAGGGGCTGCTGCGCATGGATGACCGCGAGCTGGCGGCCGAGATCCAGGACGAGCTCGCGCGTCGCTTCGCGGGCTTGCAGGTCGGCGACGCCTTCGACCTCGCGCTGTACCAGCGCTTCATGGACGAGTACGCGCAAACCCGCGGGTTCGGCCAGCCCGGCGTCGACTACGAGGCCGAGTTCGACGTCGACGCGGTCTGCCGGGCCTGACGTACACTCGTGGCTCCGGAGTGAGCCATGAAGAAGCGACGCCTGGGGATGTGGCTGTGCTCGTGGGCGATCGCCTGCGGGGGTGGTACGGGGGAGGACGGGACAGGTTCGGGGAGCACCGGCTCGGGGAGCGCGGACACCGGGGCGACCGGGGCGACCACATCGACGGAGGCGACCACATTGACCATGCCGACGGGTGGCGAGACCAGCGAGCCGCCGTCGGCGACCTGCGATGCGGTCGGCGGTAGCGCGACGGTGGCGGCGCGCCGACCTCGACGGCGATGGTGTCCCGGAGATCGTGGTGCCGCGTGGGGAGGCGGTGCTCGCGTGGCATGCCGACGGCACCCTGCTGTGGAAGGCGGCAGCCAGCGGGCGCGTGTGGGCCAGCCCGGTGGTCGCGGACTTCACCGGCGACGCGAAGCTCGAGGTCGCGTTCGCCAGCCGTGAACAGGTGCATATGCTCGATGCCGCGGGCGCGCCTGTACCTGGCTTTCCGGTCAGCTGGCAGGATGAGCTGCGCAGCCTCGCGGCCGGCGACCTCGACGGCGACGGTGACCTCGACCTCGCGGCCGCGCTGGCGAACGGCAGCCCGGAGGATGTCGTGAACGCGTGGGATGGTCAGGGGCAGCCGGTCGTCGGCTTCCCGCCGAACGCGACCGGCAGCAGCGGCTGCGACGACAAGTGTTACCTCGCGGGTTGTTACGACCAGAACCTCGCGGTCGGCGACCTCGACGGCGACGGCCGGGCCGACCTGGTCGCGCCGCACGACAACGCGTACGCGAGCATTCACCACGGCAGCGGCGAGGCCTTCGACGCCGCGGCGATCTACACGGAGATAAAGAAGACTCCGGGCGTTCGTTATCTGCACTCGCTGGCCGAGTCTGTGCAGGGCCACGCGAACGACGAGGCGACCGCCTTGCAGGCGCACTTCACCAACACCGCGCCGGCGATCGCCGACATCGACGGGGACGGGACGCGCGAGGTGATCTTGCTGGCGAGCGTGCAAAACGCCGCGCAGGACCAGCGCGAGCAGGGCGTCGCGCTGTGGGTGGTCGGACACGACGCCGCGCGGCATCCGGCCTTCGCGGAGCCAGTGCATTTCAAGGGTTACCGCTCGGGCCTGTGGGACTACGGCGACAACATCGTCGCGGTCACCAATTCGGTCAGCATCGCGGACATCAGCGGCGAGCCGGGTTTGGAGATCGTGTTCGCGGACTTCGACGGGACGATCCATGCGGTCTCGGCCGCGGGCGCGAGCAGGAGCGCCAGAAGCTCGAGGCGATCGGTCGGCTCGCCGGCGGCGTCCAGACCTTTGCCGCGCTGCGAAAGCTCGCGCCAGGGGTCAAGGTGCTGCTGTCCTCGGGTTATCACGGGGATCACCTGGAGCCGGCGCTGCGCACCGGGGTCCAGGGCTTCCTGCCCAAGCCGTACACGCTCACGCAGCTGAGCGCGGCGCTGCGCGCCATTTCATAGAAGTTCGGGCGTCGCGTGAAAGTTCGCGCTATCTTGCGCGCTTGCTGTCACGTTGCCTGCCCCTGCTCGCCGTGTGTGTGGCCGCCTGCGGAGAGGACTCCTACGCCCCGTTCGGCGAGGAGCCGGCCGAGAGTTCGTGGTCGTCGTCGGGCGACGGCCCGGGGCTCGCCGAGCCCGAGGACCCGGAGGCGCCGCTACCGGAGTTCGACGGTGACCCGCTACCGGACGTGGGCGAGGGCGTATGGCAATGGGTGGACTTCCCGGAGAGCCGCTGCCGCGACGGCAGCAGCACGGGCATCGGTGTGCGGCGCGGGTCGTCCGACAAGCTGGTGATCTTCTTCGAGGGTGGGGGCGCCTGTTTCAACGGATTCACCTGCCTGGCCAACCTCGGCAGCTTCGGGCTCCCGGATTTTAATAGTTGGCGGTTCGGGGCCGGCCAGGGTGGCATCTTCGACACCTCGCACGAGGACAACCCGGTGCGCGACTGGTCGTTCGTGTATGTCCCGTATTGCACGGGGGACGTGCACGCCGGCTCCAACAGCGACATCGAGATCGCCGACGTGCAGGGCCGTCAGCAGTTCCACGGATATACCAACGTCGAGCTGTTCCTGGGGCGCATCGTGCCGAGCTTCGGGGATGCGTCGCACGTGCTGGTCACCGGTGTGAGCGCGGGCGGCTTCGGGGCGGGTTTCAATTATCATCGCATCGCCCGCATCTTCACCGGCAAGGTGACGCTGCTCGACGACTCGGGCCCCGCGATGCGTGACCCGTATCTGGCGCCGTGCTTACAACGAATGTGGCGCGACGCGTGGGGCCTCGACGACACGATCCCGGTGACCTGCGAGGATTGCTGGGCGGAGGACGGAGGATCGATCTCGGAGCTGGTCCGGTGGATCGGGATGCGGCACCCGCAGCAGCGCATGGGCCTGATCTCTAGCGAGCACGACCGGACGATCTCGACATTCTTCAGCTTCGGTCTCGACGAGTGCGCCGGCCTCGGCGCGATCTATCCCAGCAATCGCTTTCGCGACGGGCTTTATGACTTCGTCGACGCGGTGCTCAAGCCGACCGGCAACTGGAGCACGTACCTGATCCCCGGCACCGACCACACGTGGATCGGGCACTGGACGCTTTATGACACCGAGGTCGATGGCGTTCGTCTCGTCGACTGGGTCAGCGATCTGCTCGACGGCGAGGTCACCCACGTCGAGCCGAACGCCGCCGGCGGCTGACGATCGCTAGTCCGGCGTGGCGACCGAGTAGACCTCGAAGCCGCTGCCGAGCCCGGCGCGGTCCATCAGCTGCACGGGCAGCTCGGCGACCACGGCGAGGCCGCTGGCGACGGCGCGCCCGGGCAAGCTGGCGCCGAGCAGGAAGCGCTGGAATCCGCGTTGAAGTTGTTCGCGCCCGAGCCCGGAGAAGCTGGTCCAGCGCACCGGATCGAAGTGGGCCCCGCCGAGCAGGGCGGCCAGGCCCTTGCGGCTGAACAGTGTCAGGTGCTCGGGCGGGCACACCATCGGGAAGCGCGAGCCGAGCACGCGCGCAGGGATGCCGCTGCTGCTCGGGGTCGACAGCGCCAAAAAGCCGCCGGGCCGCAGCCACTGGCGCACGCGCTGCAACACGGCCGCGGGGTCGCCGACGTGTTCGATGACCTCCCACATGGCGACGGCGTCGAAGCGAGGGGTGACGGGCTCGAGGTCTTGCAGCCAGACCTCGTGGACGGTGTGGCCGCGCTCGCGGGCGGGCTCGGCCGAGCGGGCACGGTCGACGCCTTCGACCTGCATGCCGAGGTCACGCACGGCGTCGAGGAAGTGTCCGGGTCCGCAGCCGATCTCGAGGATGTCGCGGCAGCCGAACTTGCGCAGCACCTGCGCGCGGGCGTCGGCCTCGGCGCGCATGCGCAGCTCCTGGCCCTTCGCCGAGCTGTGGTAGTCGGGCGCGAGGTAGGTCGCCTCGACGCGCTCGGCGGACGGCAGCTCGGCGACGAACAAGGTGTCGCAGCGCTCGCAGCGGACGTGGGCGTAGCCGGCGGTAGCGAAGGCGAAGCGCGCCGTATCGTGGCCACAGGCCGGACAAGCGCGCGCGTGCGGGGCCGACATGAGAGAGGCGTACCACGTCGGCGGCGGGCCGCGCCAGTTCACGGCATGGGCGCGACCGGGGACGTGCGCTCGGTGTGGCGCGCCTTCGCGGGGCGTGCACCTGCTCGACGACTCCGCCGCGGTGCTCGATGGTCTGCGCGTCGCCGGGGTCGGAGGGATCTGCGGGAACCCGAACAAGCCCACGGGGCTTCAGGCGTCGTACATGCGCTGCCACTGCTCGAGCACGAGGAGCGACCAGATGCGGTGGCTGTGGTCGCGCTGGCCGAGGCGGTGTTCGGCGAGCAGGCGCGCGACCTCGGCGGGGTCGAACAGGCCGCGCCGAAGGATCTGCTGCGGGTGCAGGAGGTCGCCGGCGATCCGAGTCTCGGCGCGCGCGAGCCACACGCCGAACGGGGCGGTGAAGCCGAGCTTCTTGCGCGTCAGGACCTCGGCCGGGAGCTTGCCGCGCATGATCCGGCGAAGGATGCGCTTCGAGGCCAGCGCCGTGACGCGCATGCCGGCCGGGGCGCCCGCCATCGCCTCGATCAAGACGTGATCACAGAACGGGACCCGCACCTCGAGGCCGTGTGCCATGCTCATGCGGTCGGATCCGCGGAGCACGTTCTCGGCCAGGAACCCGCGCAGGTCGGCATAACCTGCCCGCTGGACCATGTCCCCGAGGACAGGCTCCGAAAAGGCCGCCGCGACCGGCGAGGCCAGCCGATGGCCGGCGATCCGTGATCGGGTGGCCGCGGTGTACAGGCGGTCGCGCGCGGCCGGCGGGGCATAGCCGACCCACGCGGCGTACCTGTCCGGGGGCGGCAGCTGGCAGCCCTCCAAAAATTGCCGGGCCCAGCGACGCAGGCTGCGCGCGGTGGTCGGCTCACCGGCCCGCGCGAGCATCCGCCGCGCGAGCGCGAGCGCGGGACCTGGCGCCCGGGACATGTACTCGGAGAGCCGCAGGCCGAGGTAGCGCGGGTAGCCGCCGAACACCTCGTCGCCGCCGTCGCCGGCCAGCGCGACGGTCACGTGCTGGCGTGTGAAGGCCGCGAGGCGGTGGCTGAGCAGGGCGGCCCAGGATCCGAAGGGCTCGTCGAAGCCACGCACGAGGGGCCCGAGGTCGCCGAGCAGGTCGATGTCCAGCTCGAGCTCGCGGTGGGTCGCGCCGAAGTATTGGGCGACGCGGCGGGCGACCGGCCGCTCCTCGTAGGACGCGCCCTCGGCCCCGTAGCCGACGCAGAAGGTCTCGACCGGGTGGCTGCTGTGGGCGGCCATCAGCGCGACGATCGCCGAGGAGTCGAGGCCGCCGGACAGGAAGGCGCCGAGCGGGACGTCCGAGACGGTGTGCAGCTCGACCGCCTCGCGCAGCACCGGCTCGATCGCCTCGGCCCAGTCGTCGAGCGTGCGCAGCCGCGGGTCTGCGCGCCTTGGGGAGGCGTCCCACCAGCGCTCGATGCTCACCTGTCCCTCGCGCCAGGTCAGCAGGTGCCCCGGCGGGAGCTGGCGGATGCCGGCGAAGATCGACCGCGGCGGCGGGACGTAGAACAGGTCGAGGTAGGCGTCGAGGCTGACGAGGTCGAGGCTGCGGTCGACCTCGGCGCACTCGAGCAGCGCCTTGGGCTCCGACGCGAACAGCAGGGCGCCGTCCGGCAACGTGGCGTGATACAGCGGCTTGATGCCGAGGCGGTCGCGCACGAGCACGAATGTCCGGGAGGACAGGTCCCACAGGGCGAACGCGAACATGCCGCGCAGGCGCGCGAGCAGGCCGTGCAGACCCCAGTGTTGATAGCCGGCGAGCAGCACTTCGGTGTCGCCCTGCGTATGCAACGGTTGACCGGCGGCGAGCAGCTCGCGGCGCAGCTCTTTGAAATTATAGATCTCGCCGTTGAAGCTGACGACAGTGCGACCGTCGGCGGTGGTCATCGGCTGGGCGCCGCCCGCGAGGTCGAGGACCGAGAGTCGCCGGTGCCCGAGCCCGACCGGGCCGTCGACATACACGCCCTCGCCGTCGGGCCCGCGGTGCCGCAGGCTGGCGGTCATCGCCGCGAGCAACGCCGGGTCCTGCCGACCGATCATCCCCGCGATGCCGCACATGCGGCGAGAGCTTAGCGCGCCCGCAGGGGCCGCGTAAGCTCGCCGGGATGACCGCGCCCGAGGGCGACGCGCCCGGCCTGCTGCGTACTCCGGGTCGAGGGCCCCACCGAGACGCGGCTGGTCCGCCACCGACCCGCGCACGCATGCCCTGTCCGAAAGGACAGGCTGACATGACGCCAGCTCGGTGATGCTGGGGCGATGGCTCGCCGGTCCCGCGGTTGCGCTCGCGGCCGACTCGCTCGCGGGCCTGGTCGCCGCGCTCGGGGCCGCCGAGAACCTGACCACGGACCCTGGACTCCTGGGACGGACCGAGGGTCGCGGACTGGTCTTCCTGGACGCCGACGTTCGACTCGGTACCCCTGCGGCCACCGGGCCAGAGGTTCTGGAACTCCTCGTGTGCCACCAGCGGGAATCCGGCGGTCTGGTCTCGGTCCAGCCCTGGCACGAGACAGTGTGCCCCTACGAACGCCTCTCCGCGTTGTTCAATGTTC
>ENA-OFCF01000821-OFCF01000821.1-metagenomes-genome-assembly--contig:-NODE-821-length-13015-cov-2.735417_pt1 | contig 13015 bp, 8 predicted proteins | sample MGYA00153387_OFCF01 | MGnify analysis MGYA00153387
GATTTTATCGTAATTTCTAAATAATTCAAAACGCATAAATATCTCATGCGAACCCGAATTGAATTGTCTTAAACTAGTTGTTTCCAAATCATATCCATAACCTATAAAAATGCCAATAGAAGTCTGAAATCCCGCCATTGCACTAACAGCAGCATTTACGCGATATGCAGCTCCTAACAGAAATTTTTCTCTAAACATAAAATTACCTGATAAATCCAATTGTAACGGTGCTCCGCCTACAATTTTAAATAATGCCGCTGGTTTAAATTGTATCTCATCGGTCAGGTCAAAAACGTGACCTGCGATAACATAATAATGAAGGCGTTCTTTGGCTATAAATGAATTTGAATTGGCACTGGCATTTCTATCGAAATGCTGGGTTTCTAAAAAGTTAGGAACAGATACTCCAAGGTAAGATTTATCTGAATATAAGTAGAAACCTGCACCAATATTAGGCGAAAATCTATTGTCTATATTGGTTTGAAATCTGGGGTCTGCTGCATTAAAAATATCTAATTTAGTGAAATCAACATTTAATAAATTAACGCTTCCTTTTATACCAAAAGATAATTTAAAATTTTTTGATATCGGAAATCCGTAAGATATATCAGCAGCAACATTAGTTTCATCAGACGGTCCAATTCTGTCTGCAATTACTCCTAATCCTACACCTAAATTTGAATTAGTAATTGGTGCATTTATGGAAAAAGTTTTGGTATCGGGTGCTCCTCGAAGACCTACCCATTGTGTTCTATACAGGCCAAACATACTCAATACGTCTCTAGAGCCGGCATAGGCCGGATTAATATTTATAGTATTGTACATATATTGTGTGTACTGGGCATCTTGCTGGGCATGACAAAATTTTGTTGCCATGATTAAAACGAAAAATAAAATTCTTGTTTTCATTCTTTAATTTTTATTTTTTTACTGACCTAAAAGTTAAATATTTCAGTTTTTTCAATTATCTGTTTATATAAAGCATATACGTTTTTTCGAACGTTTTGCCATTTAAGTCAGAATATTTCAGAACGTACCAATAGGTACCTTCTGGCAATCCACCGCCCTGATTTACGGTAATTTTTCCTTCTGAAACTCCTCTAAACGCATTAGTCGTGTTGTTATATAGTGCTTTTATAAATGCCAAAGCACCCCACCGGTTATAAATCTCAACCGTATTGTTCGGATAACATTCGATACCTTTAATGTATAAAATGTTATTACCTTCTCACTGCATTGTTAATGACACAAAAGGTTATTTTTGAATCTCTACAAATAAAGTTTTGTTTCAGGTTTTTAAACAGAATATAATTAATTACGCCTCAAAAAAAAACGAAAAATGTATATAATCACTATTATGATAAATTAGAGAGATTTGCTACAAACGAATTTAATGGTGCGTGTCACCCATCGGGACTGCTTTTAAAAAATAGTTATACCTTTTCCTTCAATTAATGGAATTGTATTGTTTAATTCAGATACAGTAGTACCTAAAATGCAAGCTAACGGCATTTTTTGAACAAGCTAAAGTTGACGATAAAGTTAATAGAGCTCTGTCAAACAATTAAATTCTGTAAAGATTTCCTTGTGTATTTTCCGGTTTTAATAATACATTTAACTGCATTTATAATTTCGTCATCGGTGCTGTCTTTTTTCAAAAATCCGCTGGCACCTGCATAAATATATCTCTTGGCATACTTGGTTTCATCAAACGCCGAGAACATTAAAATGGCTACTTCAGGATTACAACTTTAAATATCTTCAATCATTTTACTACTGTTTCCGCCACGTAAATTAATATCAAGTACTATAATATGAGGCTTATCGGACAACATTTCTAAAACAGCCGGCAAACTATTTGCATGAATTATTGAAATGTTTACTAAAGCATCCTGCAATAACAGCGACGTGCCGTGTCTAACAACATTATGATCGTCGGCAAGAAGGATTGTAATGTTGTCTTTCATAACTAACTGGTGTATATTGATCTATAAACATATATATTAAAAAATAAATATTAGCATTTAAGCATCTTTTTAGTTCGAAAACCCATAAATACAGCATTTTTAAATTTTGAATTTAATTACTAAAAGATTCAAAAATACTTGTAAAAATTATCGGTAAACAGTAAATTTTATAAATTTTAATCCTTCTTATATTCAATAATATCTCCCGGCTGACAATTTAAAACCTCACAAATGGCCTCTAAAGTTGAAAATCGAATCGCTTTAGCTTTGCCCGTTTTTAAAATTGATAAATTGGAGGTAGTAATACCAATAGCATCTGACAATTCGTTTGAACGCATTTTTCGTTTTGCTAACATTACATCGACATTAATTATTATAGGCATTTTCTTAGATTGTTAAATCGTTTTCCTGCGTTGCTTTTTTTGCAATTTTGAACACTTCGCTTAAAACCATAAAAAATAAACCAATACTTGCTGTGAATAAGAAGGAATCAAAACCATTGCTCAGGGTGACCTGAACATCATCTTTCTTGACCATTACATACACAAAACCAGACAAACCAGACAGTATGGATGCCGTTAAAAAACATAATCCAATTTGATTTAAAAGTAAGCTGTTTTGTTCTTCAAAAATAATTCTTTTTCTGAATAATTCCAGTAATTTTCTGAGTTTAAAAACGCCAAAAGCAAAAATGTAAAACGCAATAATACAAACTGTTAAAATTATTTTATTAAACAAATCTGCTAAAACAATCGTGCTGCCATTAATTTTGATAGGAACGTCAAATGTTTCGCCTGATATAAACATATAAGGAATGAAGATAAGGCAAAAAACTGCGGTTATTAATGACGTGAACCAAAACACATCAATGCATGTTTTTAGAATTTGAAGTTTTCTCATGTTTTTCTTGCAAACCTACAAAAAAATATTGATAAACAATAATAAAACATTATAATTCAATATTTTATTGAATATCTTTCAATCGCAATTGTACAGAAACTTCTCCATTCCATTCGTTTTCGTCAATACAATATAGTGCGTCAAACTGTTTTTTATGGGTTGTAAGTTCTAATTTACTACCCAAATTAAATCCTATTGCGGGAATTCCATCTGAATTATTTTGCTTTAAAAACAATTTCAAATGCTCATTTTCCAGCCCCATTTGTTTGGCATATCCTGAATCAAAAACGTTTTGTGTTCTAAAAACGGGAGTTCTGTTTTGCGGTCCAAAGGGTTCAAATTGTTTTAAAATCCTGATTAATTTCGGATTAATGGCATCAAAATTTATTGTGGCATCAACGGCAATTTCAGGTATTCTCATTTGAGGCAAAATTGTTTTCTGAACCTCAAATTCAAAGGCATTTTTGAATTTTATATAATTTTCGGGTTTTATGGTCATCCCGGCAGCATACATGTGTCCCCCAAATTGTTCTAAATGTTCAGAACAGGCTTCGAGCGCATTATAAACATCAAATCCTGTAACAGATCGTGCCGAAGCAGCATAAAAATCGCCGCTTTTCGTAAAAACCAAAGTCGGTCGATAATAGGTTTCTATCAATCGTGATGCCACAATTCCGATTACGCCTTTATGCCAGTTTTGGTCAAAAACAACAGTCGTATAATTATTTTGCTCATTATTGACTTCAATTTGTAAAAGTGCTTCCTGCGTGATTTTTTTGTCCAATTCTTTCCGGTCAGCATTGTACTGTTCAATTTCAGCGGCAAATTGTTGCGCCTGATCAAAATCATATTCCGACAAAAGTGCCACCGCGTGATTGCCGTGTTTGATTCTTCCGGCAGCGTTTATTCTGGGTGCAATTATAAAAACAACATCGTTAATATCCAGTGTTTTCTTTTTTATCTGATGAATCAATGCATTGATTCCCGCACGTGGTGCAGTATTGATTACTTTAAGTCCAAAATGCGCCAAAACCCGATTTTCGCCAGTCATTGGAACAATATCGGCAGCAATTGCTGTGGCTACCAGATCCAAATAAGACACTAAATCGTCAATTTTTTCATTCCGATTCAAACCCAGCGCCTGAATGAGTTTAAAACCAATACCACACCCACAAAGCTCGTCATAAGGATAACTGCAATCTCCTCTTTTTGGGTCTAAAACTGCAATGGCGTCTGGCAAAGTTGGTCCGGGTCGGTGGTGGTCACAAATTATAAAATCAATATTTTTTTGTTTCGCATAATTAATATGTGCAATGGATTTAATCCCACAATCTAAAGCAATAATGAGCGAAAATCCGTTATCGTCTGCAAAGTCAATTCCCTGATAGGAAATTCCATAGCCTTCGGCATATCTATCCGGAATATAAGTTGCTACATTTGGATAATGCTTTTTTAGATACGATGCAACCAGTGAAACTGCAGCCGTACCGTCAACATCATAATCGCCAAAAATCAGAATATTCTCTTTATTATCAATGGCTTTTTCTATCCTTAAAACGGCTTTATCCATATCTTTCATGAGATACGGATCGTGCAAATCTGAAAGTTGTGGCCTAAAAAATGAGTAAGCTTCATCAAAAGTCGAAATGCCTCTCTGAATCAATAAAGCAGCAATCAAAACGTCGGTTTGTAGTGCTGTTGCCAATGCGATTGTTTTTTCAGAATCGGGTTCGGATTTTAAATTCCATTGCAATTGATCTGACATAATTTATAGGATTGAAAGGCTAATAATCTTGGTATAAATTAAAAATATCGGTTCTGAAACCTATCGAAAACCATGAAGTGTTTTGAGCAAAAACGGTCGCTGTATCGAATTTTGGGTTGAAACTTCTGTATAAATAACTGGCAAAAACTTTTAGATTCGTAGTTGGGTTTATCAAATATCCAGCCTGAACATCGGCTATAAAAAGCTTTGTCGTGTTGCCCTGACCGACTTTTACACCGGTGTCAGACGGGCGGTCGTCGAGGTAGCTTTTATAAATATTGCCGCCGTAGTTGAATTTGTCTGTGGCAGTATCAAAATCCAGTCCGCGGATGCCATAAGTAAATTTTGCATCGCCATAAAATCGACCATGGTTGTATCTGGTAATGGCAATGAGTTCTTCAAAATTTCCTCCCCATTGGTGGCCCATACTCTGATTGTTGTGCGCATAGTTGGTTTTTGGATCACTGTGCGAATATACATACGGACGAATGCGATTGTATTCCAATTGAACGTATAAATCTTTTAAACCGAAAGCATTATAATATTTGACTCCAATTTGATATCCATATTTATTTCTCCAGCTTTGATTTTGAGCTTTAATGTCGGATAGTGCAAAATCATCTAAAATAAATTGCGAGTAAATATTAATTTGATTGTTGATTTTATATTTTCCTGTAAGACCCAAAACAGCGTTTCCGCTTCTTGCAGACGAAGCAAACTCAACGGTTCGATAAAAAATTATTGGATTTATAAAATTAATGTCAAACCCTCTGTTGTTGTCATTAGTCCAGATTACAGACTCAAAAAAACCGAGATTCAGCCTATTGGTAATATTTACACTCAAATAATGATTAGACATGAATTTTGTTGCATACGTTTTGTCCACCACAACTGCTGGGCGCACATCTTTGAGCCACATGTAGGTGTTGGTGTATTTTATTTTCCAGAAACTGGTATTAATTTTTATAAAAGGATGCGGACTTGCGCCATCGCCCATTAATAAAGACCTGTACCCATCGCCCAGAAAATTTCGGGAATAAGCAAATTGAATGTTTATGAATTTGCTCGGGGTATAAGTTAAACTTGCATCTGCCGAAGGAAAGTCGTAAGCATCATCCTTAAATTCTTTGGCAATTCCAATGCCCGGAATGATAGCCGGATCGCCGCCTGCGGGTTTTATGGAATTGGCATATTGATTCAAATAATCTGCAAATCGACCCTGACTTTCAAATATAGTGGTCGTAAAAACCAGTTCTTTACCCAGGGCACCCTGAATTTGGATGCCTCGTGTGTTTTGATAAGTTAAATTGTTTATTTTATCGTTTGTTTTTCCTAGTCTTAAATCGGCTATCGGATTGAACGTAAACCAATAATTCTCGCCCTGAAGTTCGACCATATTTTCATTAAAAAACTTCCGGCCCCACCAGTTGGTTGCCTTTTTAGAAAGATTGTCATTGGCAGCTTCCATATCATAATATTTAGCGACTTCAGCATAGGTATATGGCTTTGATGCAGTATGGTTGTTGCTTCCGAGCTGGTTCATGGCCTCGTCAAAACGGGAATAATTGTTGTGAGAAAACGGAATATTTATTTGACTTTTAAAGATGGAATGATCATAAGGTTTTATAGCAATGCTGTCCAGTTCGTTTTGTTTTTTGTTTCTGTTTTTAACAAAATCTGCCATTTTTGAACCCGCTTTTGAATTAACATCCGGATCAACCAGTGGGATATTAATTTTAATGGTGTAACGTTCGTAAGTGCTTCTGCCATTGTAAGAAGCTGGCTTTATTTTCGGAAGTTTTGCAAAAACCCTTTTACTTTCGGAAATCAATTCTGGCGTTAAAGCGTCAACATATTGCACTCGGAAAATACCTAAAGAATCGACTTCGAACAATACAGTAACGCTACCTTTGAAATCTTTGCCGGCACTGGATTTTGGTACCTGAAAGTTTTCAAAAATGAATTTCTGAATTTGATCATAAAAGCAAGTTTCGATTGTGGCTTTGGTTTGTGCTTCGCAATTTGGGAAAACCGGAAACTGTTCTGCAAGTTTGTTTTGCGACAATGCAATTAATGAATTGAAAGCAAAAATTAATAAAAAGAGGAATTTTTTTTTTTTCATTACAATGTTTTTCATTTTTTTAATTTAGTATTCTAAATTTACTGTTGCATTATCGGCAATAAATTTTGCCCCCGAAGTGCCAATTCTGGTAACGCCCAGTTTAACCATCTCGATGGCTTCATCAAAAGTTCTGACACCGCCAGCAGCCTTTACAGACAAAGGAAAGGCGTTTTCGACCATCATCATTATAGTTGGAATAGTGGCGCCATTTGGAGCATTATTTTTGGTTTTAAAAAACCCTGTTGATGACTTGATAAAAACAGATTGGTAATTGTTTTCTTTAAAGTTTGAAAGCACAACATTTTTGATTAAGACGCACAATTGAATAATTTGTCGGTTGTTTAGCGCCGCAACTTCGATTATCCATTTGACGGTTTTGTGATGCTCTAATCCAAATTGTGTACAAGTCAAAATTTCATTTTTCAGTAATTCGATGTTGCCCTTTCTAAATGCTTTATAATTGCAGACAAAATCTAAATCGTCGGCGCCATTCAGAACGGCTTTTGCGGCCTCAGCAATTTTTTCACTGACTGAAGATTTGCCTTTTGGAAAATCAATTACGGTTCCAACCAGCACTTTCGACTGGGCATCTTTAATTAAATTATGAGCCATTTTAACCATTTTTGGTCGCAACATTACCAGTTTAAAATCCTCTGAAATGGCTTCCTGAACTACATTTTTTACAATTTCTAAATTATCAACTTCACTAATTCCTGCTTGTTTAGCAGTTTTTAGATAGGTGGAGTCTAAATATTGTTTGATGTTCATTTTTTTGGAATTAAAAGCTCTAAAATAGTTTAGAAAACAAAAATAGTTAAATCTGCTTTAAAAAATTGCATTCTTTAAAGTTAAAATTAAGAAATTTTTAAGAAAAACTAAAATTAATGGCATAAAATTTTGGGTTTTGGATAAAAAAAAGCGAAGTTTTTAAACTTCGCTTTTTCGATATTTTCAGAAACCTACAATTTCCTTCTGTTATCATCAGAATCGGTATCAATCAATTTATTGTACGGATCAACTCCGACTTCAACTGGTTTTTCAGCTACAATAATTGATAATTTGTTGTCAATTCTGTTAATTTTATATTTTTTGAGATGCAAAATCTTTTCAGTTTTTTTGTCTTTTATAGTTGTCTCAGAAAATATTCCAATTTCGATATAATCATCGAGTGGCAAGGAAGTTATGGGATTTTTATCTCCTTTTTTAAGATAGGATAATGTTGTGCCACCTGCATCTTTATATACGCGTTTGCCCTGATTGTCTGCTCGATATTTGATGATTTCAAAATTCAGATCAATGCGGTATTTTCCGTTTTTTAGTTTGGTTGATTTTACATCTTTTACAGCATTGTTGTATAAAGTTATGGTTTCAAACATATCTTTTATCACATATTTTAAAGAATCGGGTGTGGCTTGTTTAAAAAGTTCAACCAACTCTATCGAATTAGTATATGGAGCCTCTTGAAATCCTACTTTTTTGATGTAATTCTTTAGCGTTTCATTCATTTTTTGCTCACCAATAAAATCGCTTAAAGCATACAAAATTAAAGAACCTTTATTATAATGAATGTATTGTTGGTTTTCATTATACATTAATGGTTGTTCTTTTTTGCCTTCAAAAGTTCGCCCCTGAAGGTACTGATCCAGTGCATCTTTCAAAAATCTGCGCATTTGCGATTTTCCGTAGGTGTGTTCCAGCACTTTTAGGGAGCTGTATTCCGACAAGCTTTCAGATAACATTGTTACACCCTGAACGTTGGCTCCTATAACCTGATGTGCCCACCATTGGTGCGCAACTTCGTGTGAGGTAACCGAGAAAGGATAATCAACTGCATCCTGCTCATTATCATCTACTTGTGCAATAAAACCTATGGCTTCGGAAAACGGAATCGTATTGGCAAATGATTGTGCGAATCCACCTCCGGTTCTTGGAAATTCAATAATTCGAACTTGCTTGTGCTGATAAGGTCCGAAATTTTTAGTGTAATAATCAAGAGATTTTTTAATTCCAGTAATCATTCTTTTTATATTATATTCGTGACCCTTATGATAATAAATTTCAATATTTACGCTATTCCATTTGTCTTTTTTAACTTCATACTGAGCTGAATTATAGGCATAAAAATTCAACATTTTTTGATCCATTTTGTAATGAAAATAGTTTCTGTTGTCTTTCGTCCATTTTTTCATTAAATAGCCTGGTGCAATTGCGGTCTGCTTATCAGAAGTGCTGACCGTTGTTTCAAAACGAATCCAATCGGAATCACTGCTGATATAATTGTTTTTCCGAGCAATAGAATCCATTGGGTTTGCCATTCTTTCTTTTGGTTTCAAACCATATTTTTTTCTGATGTCGTCGTCCCCCAATTCTCTGCCTTCAGTATATCCCAACGATGGAAAAGAGCTATTGTTGATGAAAGTTCCGTTAAAAATTACAGGAGAATTATTATCAAAAAATGTATTCGCTTTATTTTTTACTTCAAAAACCATTTTAATAGAATCTCCAGGAGCCAGCGGTTTTTCGAATCTGTAAATGTCAAAATTGTAAACTGTATCTTTTGAAATTAATTTTGTTTTTTTCGAAAATGAAATGATGGTTTTTTTATAAGTATAATTTACAAAAAGTGAGTCAATACTTTTGTTGCTTTTATTTTTTAAAACATAACTGCCATTTGCTTCAAAATTTCTTTCTTTTGGAAACAAAGCCAAATCAATTTTAACATCAACGATTCGTGGCTGAGCATAATTTTCAAACTTTTTGTATTTTTTTTCCCACGCAACCTGTTCTTTTTCGATTTCGTTGCCTGTTTTGTTTTCGTTCAAAACATTATCGTTATAATAAATAGCGCTTCCCATGGCAAGAAATGCTACAAAAAATAAAGTTAACGGGATTGCAATTTTGGATGACAACCTGCCTTTTGCTTCTATAACACGGTTTTTTGCTGATTGGCCCATTCCTCTTGTCCAAAATAAAACAGACAAAATGAAGAAAACCACTCCAAGAAAAAGCCAGTATATTTTGTAATAAAAATACATCTGAAGGTCATTTCCGTAACCATTCATGTCAGAATACTGAAAATTAGGATCGCTGTTGAAACTAAAAATTTCTTGTTCAACGCCAATTTGTGGTAAAAAAACCAAGCCGATTGATAACAATAGCAACACGAAAAAACCAAGCAAATAATTTTTGAACAGCGTCTGAATTAAAATTGCTAAAAGCGACCAGATGACTACGTGAATTAATTTTAAAACCAATAATTCATACAAATAGTGACTTATTTCAAAATCATAAAACCCATTATAAATTTGAATAGCAATTCCAGCAATCATGATAGTTAACAGCAGAATTACCTGCATTTTAACAATGGCTAAAAATTTTGAAAATAATAATACCCAATTTGGAATTGGTGTCACATCAATCAAATGGTTCATTCTGGAAGTTGCGCCGCGATGAATTAAAATTCCGACAAACAAAAATGTCAATAAGTTAATAAAAAGTCCAAAAGTTGTTCCCGGAATTAGTAGCATTTGCCAAGTAACAGGATAAGTTGGCGTGCCAAAAACCTGTCCAATACTCATTGATGTTATCAAAATAAAAAGCAGGCCCACAATCAGAATACTAATAAAAACCCAACTTCTTGCTATGAATTTAAAATCAAGATTAGACAGACTCCACATCGTTTTAAAGTTCTGAATATTAGAAAAATCATAACGTACTTCAGCTAAATTAATTTTTGAAATACCACCAAAATTATTTTTTACGAAACGTTCGTTTTTTCTGCTTTTTCCCAAAGTCAGAGCAGTTTGCGTAAACGAGAAATAACGGTAAAAAACGCCTAAAATAAACATTGAAATTCCGAACCAAAGTAATCTGTTGTAAACAATCAGGCTTTCAAAAGGTAATAAATTTTCATTATTTTCGGAAACAGTCCAATATTTTGTGTAATAATTCAGAGCTTCCGAACCAAAAGGATCCAGCAGTCCAACAATGAATTTATTGTCGAGGTCAGCTGCATAACTTCCAATAATTCCCTGAATAAAAAGAAGCAGTATGATGGTTATAAAACCTACTGAAATGTTTCGAGTGATTGTAACAACTGCAAAGACAATAGCTCCATAAAAAAACAAATTGGGTAAAACAAAAATAAAATAAATTTGCAAGTAGGCAGTAAAAGTTGCCGGACCTAATAAATCTGGATTTACAAATGGCAAAAAACCAGCCAAATATGCACCCAGTCCAATAAATGCAACGATTATAGTTACGATCACAAAAGAGCTGCAAAATTTAGCCGCCAAATATTCTGCTTTTGAAAAAGGGTAAGAAAACAAAATGCAATGCATGTTGTATTTAAAATCTCGGTAAACCGAAGCTCCGATAATTGATGGAATCAAAAAATAAATAAGCAATGAAAGTCCATTGATTAAATTGTTTAATGCACTTGCAGAATTGGCATAGGAATTGGAAGATGTTGTTGATGTTAAATCATCGAAAACACCCAAATTTCCTGCCATAATACCCATTGTTAGTACAAAAAATATTGTGATATAGATATAAAAAGTTGGGTTTTTAAGCCATCTTTTGAGTTCAAAATTAAATAGTGTTCCAAACATTTTACAAGTCGTTTTTAAGTGCTACAAAATATACATCTTCGAGTTGAGGCGTTGCCATCAAAAAACTCTCATTGGGTTGCTCTAAACTATAAACTCTGATGTTTAAGGTGTTGTCCTGGTTGTAATTAGATGAAATTACGTTGAATTCCTTTTCATGTTTTTCGAGATCATCACGTTCGATAATTTTAGTCCAAATTTTAGCATTTAATGCATTTGTAGCATTTTGTGGTGTTCCCTGAGCCAGAATTTTACCACCATTTAAAATTGCCATTTCATTACACAATTCCTTAACATCATCAACAATATGGGTTGAAAAAATAACCGTGTGATTGGTTCCAATTTCTCGTAAAACATTCAAAAAACGATGTCTTTCAGCAGGATCTAATCCTGCAGTAGGTTCGTCAACAATAATTAGTTTCGGATTGTTCAGCAATAATTGTGCAATCCCAAAGCGCTGCTTCATTCCGCCAGAATAGCCATGCACATTTTTGTGTCGCACTTCGTATAAGTTAGTGACTTCTAACACTTGTTTTACTATTGTATTTCGGTCGGTTTTTGACGAAATTCCTTTTAATTTGGCAAAATAATCCAATAATCTTTCTGCTGACATATTTGGATAAACTCCGAATTCCTGTGGCAGATATCCCAAAACTTTTCGCAAATCGGTTTGATTTTCCAAAACGTTTATACCATCAAAATAAATGGACCCAGAATCTGGTTTTTGAAGTGTTGCAATCGTTCGCATTAAAGACGATTTACCAGCGCCGTTAGGTCCCAAGAGCCCAAACATTCCAGTACCAATTTCTAAATTTAAATCGTCAAGTGCCTTAACACCATTTTTATAAGTTTTGCTCAAATTGTTTATTTTCAGCTTCATTGTTTATAACATTTAATTATTAAAATTATTTAGTAGGTATCGTTTTGTGCGCCTTTGTTACATAAAAATATTGTGAAAAACATTTATTGTGAATTGCAATTATTTACAACAAAATAAAATTCAGCATTCTAAAATTCGTAAATATACGAAACCATGAACAAAAATCGAAAGAAAAAATGTAGATTTGCAAAAAATTACAATAGCAGAATATGAATAATATAGTAGCCATCGTTGGACGACCAAATGTTGGGAAATCAACACTTTTCAATCGATTGATTCAACGTCGCGAGGCTATTGTTGACGCTGTTTCGGGCGTTACAAGAGATAGAAATTATGGCAAAAGTGAGTGGAATGGCAAAGAGTTTTCTGTAATAGATACCGGCGGCTACGTGCGTGGTTCTGATGATGTTTTTGAAAGTGAAATCAGAAAACAAGTAGAACTTGCTATTGATGAGGCCGATGTAATTATTTTTGTTGTTAATGTGGAAGAAGGCATTACGCCAATGGATGATGCCGTTGCAAAACTTTTAAGGAAAGTAACGAAACCAGTTTTGCTGGCGGTAAATAAGGTGGACAACGCCATGCGTGAAAAAGACGCAATTGAATTCTACAATTTAGGATTGGGAGAATATTATACTTTTGCAAGTATTTCAGGTAGCGGAACTGGCGACCTGCTGGACGCATTAATTGATGCATTTCCGGTCAAACCAGAACCGACACAACAAGAAACTGAATTGCCTCGTTTTGCAGTAGTTGGCAGGCCAAATGCTGGAA
>ENA-OFCF01000823-OFCF01000823.1-metagenomes-genome-assembly--contig:-NODE-823-length-12974-cov-4.375493_pt1 | contig 12974 bp, 19 predicted proteins | sample MGYA00153387_OFCF01 | MGnify analysis MGYA00153387
CGCAACACCCCGATGACTTGTGGCTGAACTCGGTGGTGGCAGCAGAGTTGTTGTGTGGTGTCGCCAGCTTGCCCGAAGGTGCACGAAAGCAGCAATTCACCTTTGCGGTATCTGCCATGCTGGAGCAGGATTTTGCCGGGCAGATACTGAGCTTTGACCTGAGTGCTGCGTCTGTTTACGCGGTGATGCTGGCCGAGCGTGAGCGTGTCGGCCAAAACATGGCGATGGCTGACGCGCAAATTGCCGCCATCTGCCTGAGCCGTGATGCCACGTTGGCCACACGAAACACCAGGCACTTCGAAGGTGTGAGCCTTACCCTGATGAATCCGTGGGATAGTCACTCGTCCCCCACCTTAAGTTGACGCTTGCTTATGCTCCCGTTGTGACAATGATCATCAGAAAAATTCAATCCAAATAGTATGAATTCCATAGCTACCCCCGTCCGTTTATCAACCGCCAACTGCACTTTCGAGGCTGATTTCAAGGCGCGCCTGCATTGGTCGGCTGATACCGACGCCGCCATCGAACAGCGCGTAGCTGACATCCTTGCAGATGTGCAAAGGCGCGGCGATGCAGCGGTGCTTGGGTACACCGCGCGTTTCGACGGGCTTGATGTTGCATCCGTGAACGCGCTTGAATTGACGCAAGCTGAACTAAAAGCCGCGTTTGAGGCGATACCTGCCGCCCAGCGCGACGCACTCCAAGCTGCCGCCCTGCGCGTGCGCATTTATCACGAAGCACAAAAGAAGGCCAATGGCCAAAGCTGGAGCTATCGTGATGAATACGGCACGCTGCTGGGCCAAAAAGTCACTCCGCTTGATCGCGTTGGCATTTACGTACCGGGCGGCAAGGCCGCGTACCCGTCATCGGTGTTGATGAACGCGATTCCCGCACACGTTGCAGGTGTGGGTGAAATCATCATGGTGGTGCCCACCCCAAAAGGTGAAAAGAACGCATTGGTTCTGGCCGCCGCTTACGTAGCTGGCGTGACCCGCGCTTTCACTATCGGCGGCGCGCAGGCTATTGCCGCACTGGCCTACGGCACGCAAACCGTGCCCAAGGTTGACAAAATCACCGGCCCCGGCAACGCCTATGTGGCCAGCGCCAAAAGGCGTGTGTTCGGCATGGTGGGTATCGACATGATTGCCGGCCCATCAGAAATATTGGTATTGGCCGACGGCACTACGCCTGCCGACTGGGTGGCGATGGACTTGTTCAGCCAGGCCGAGCACGACGAGCTGGCGCAAAGCATTTTGCTGTGCCCTGATGCCGCATACATTGATGCGGTGCAGGAAGCGATCAATCGCCTGCTGCCCACCATGCCACGCGCCGCCATCATCGCCAGGTCATTGACCGATCGCGGCGCGTTGATCTTGACCCGCAGCATGCAAGAAGCTTGCGACATCAGCAACCGCATCGCGCCCGAACATCTGGAAGTTTCAAGCCGCGATCCACACCAGTGGGAGCCACTGCTCAAGCACGCAGGTGCCATCTTCCTGGGTGCCTACACCAGCGAATCATTGGGCGACTATTGCGCGGGCCCGAACCACGTTCTACCCACCAGCGGCACGGCGCGTTTCTCAAGCCCGCTGGGTGTGTACGACTTTCAAAAACGCAGCAGCATCATTGAAGTCAGCGAGCAGGGCGCGCAGGTGCTGGGCAAAATTGCGGCTGAGCTGGCGTATGGCGAGGGTTTGCAGGCACATGCACGGGCTGCGGAATTGCGGCTGAAATAGCGGATTTTCAATCAGCTACTTTTTGCGTGTTATTTTTGCGGCTGTTTTGGCAACAACCTTCGTCACTTTCTTCGGCTTAGCCAAGTTCTTTACGGCCCGCGCCCGCAAAGCACAATCTAGCGCCAACGCTGCCCAAGGCCGCATCGCATCGGGTGAATCCATCGCCTCTTCAGGGCTGTTGAAGTAATTCATCGAACGCTGAACGCCTTTGCCTGTGTAAGTGAAAATTTTGCATCCCGCCGCCTCATATCGGCTGCGCGTGCTGTCGTCACCCTTCAGCCACAGCTTTTCGCCATTGCCCAGGTTCGCAATAACCGCAATCGTCAGCCCATCCGTGCTGATGGCGTAACCACCAAACATGCGCTTGGGTATGCATCGGCCTGCGCTTGCCAGCAGGTCGCAGCAGTAGTTGGCGAAGTCGATATTGGTAGGCATGGTCTCGTTATTAAACCAAGGTGCCGCCTACTTGCATCACCGCGCTTTGTAAATCTGCATCCAGGGTCGCAAGGGGCAAACCTTCACGCAACGCCAATTCCAGATAAGCAGCATCGTAAGACGACAACTTGAATCGCCGTGCCAATTGCAGCGTGTCGCCCAAGGCCCGCGCGGCAGTGCTGGCGTCTACGGTGATGGTCATCTCAGCCAGCAAGCCCACAAAGGCGCTTGAGCGGGCCTCTGACACCAAACCTTTGGCATGTGCTTTGACGAGCACATTGGCTACTTCAAGGGACCAGACGCCGGGTACCAATGCCTCGCCAGTGTCTTGAGTGAGCAGGTCCAGCACCTTGGACGCATACGCCAGGCGTTCATTGCTGCCATCATTGAGCAGCCAGCGCATGACCACTGAGTTGTCAAGTACAAACCGCATCAATCGCGACCTGTGTCAATCAGGGTTTTGATGTCAAGGGTGTCAAGTTGTGGTGCATCGAGCATCAAGCGCTGCATACCCACTGCCGCCAGCGCACCAGCACGGCGTGCGCTGCTGCCAGCAGGCAGCAGGTCCGCTACGGGTTCGCCACGCTGTGTGATGGTGAAGCCCTGCCCATCACGCACCCGGCGCAACAAATCTGCCAAATGCGTTTTGGTTTCGTAGGAACCTATGGATTGAAGCCGCATGGTGTGGTCTTGGTTTTAAGTAGACCAGATTGTAGACCAGTTACAAAACACACAACACTTTGACCGCCATGCTGGCTTGTGCCCATTAAACAATGAGTAAAGCGAATGCGTTGCTATTAAATTTATAGCTGCTTGCGCAGGTATTCATTGACTCTTAGGCCAAAATACCCCTCTCAATTGCTTCAGAATTGTCAAAATTGCATCTAAATTACCAAAAAATGAAATTTTCACATTTCAAAACGTTGTCTTCAGTCAACGACTATACTTGACCATCCAAATAGTCAAGTTAAAAAGGTCGCCATTTTGCAAGTCAGCGTAGCAGACATCAAAGCCAGGTTCACGGCCATCGCCCGGCAGGCGGATGCGGGGCAAGAGGTGATCATCACCAATCGGGGCAAGCCCGCTTATCGGTTACTGCCTATCACCCCAGCGCCGTTGCGTGCGCCTTTTCCTGACACCACGGCGCTGGCCATGCAGTCCAAGCCCAGCCAGACGCTCGGACACGGTAGCTTTGTCGCTGACTGGCGTGCGCAAAATGAGCGGTTTTAGCCTGCTATGGCGAATACCGTGTATGTAGATACCAGCTTGTTACTGGCCGCCTTCGGCAATGAGCCGAGCCAACCCAAAGCGCTTGCCCTTCTACAAGCCCCGCAATGGGAGCAGGTTTGCGTCAGCGACTGGACCTTGGCCGAGTTTGCATGCGCCTTGCACGCCAAGGTGTTGCGCGGTGACACGCCGACTAACGTGGCGCGCATCATTGGCCAGACCATCAAACGCTTGTTGGAGCAGGGCGCATTGCAGCGCCTGCCCGTGCTGCGTGAAGACTACAGTGCGGTACAACGGGCCGTGCCTGACATCAATTGCCCGGTGCGCGGTGCAGATGCCCTGCATTTGTCGGTAGCTGCCAGATGCGGCATGACGCATTTCGCCAGCCTGGACAAAACGCAACGTCTGGCTGCTCAGCAATGGCTTCAAAAGGTTCAATGCGTGCCTGAGCTAACGGTCTGACAATATGCTTTAACGCGTAACCTTCATCATTGACACCATGAACGACGAAAAACTGACACCCAGTTCCCCTACCCCTATCACCCGCATCCGCCAGGACATCCAGTCCATGCACGCCTACGCCGTGCAAGACTCGACTGGCATGGTCAAGCTTGACGCGATGGAGAACCCGCACCGCTTGCCTGCCGCGCTGCAGGCGCATTTGGGGCAACGCCTGGGCGCGCTGGCTTTCAACCGTTACCCCGATGGCCGGGTCAATGACCTGCGCCAGGCGTTGGCTGGCTACGCGCAGATGCCGGAGGGCTTTGACATCATGCTGGGCAATGGGTCGGATGAGTTGATTACGCTTCTGGCGCTGGCTTGTGATGTGCCCGGTGCGGTCATGCTTGCGCCACTCCCTGGCTTTGTGATGTACGGCATGAGCGCTCAGTTACAGGGCTTGACGTTCATCGGCGTGCCTTTGACGGCTGACTTTGAACTCAACGAGGCTGCCATGCTGGCCGCCATTGCTGAACACAAACCCGCCATCACTTACCTGGCCTACCCCAACAACCCGACCGCCAATCTGTGGGACGACGCAGCCATTGAAAACATCATCAATGCTGTCGGCAAGCAGGGCGGTCTGGTGGTGATGGACGAGGCCTACCAGCCGTTTGCCAGCAAAAGTTACATCAACCGCATCAGCCAACACAGCCACGTACTGCTGATGCGTACGCTGAGCAAATTCGGCCTGGCGGGTGTGCGGCTGGGTTACATGATGGGGCCCAAGGCGCTGATTGCTGAGATTGACAAGGTGCGGCCGCCGTACAACATCAGTGTGCTGAATTGCGAGTGTGCGTTGTTCGCGCTTGAAAATAAAGACGTATTTAAAGCGCAAGCTGTTGATTTGATTGCGCAGCGCGCTATGCTTTTAGATGCGCTGGGGAAGATGCCCGGCGTCAAATGCTGGAAAAGCGACGCCAACATGATTCTGGTGCGGGTGGCCGATAGCACCAAAACATTTAAGGGCATGAAGGCCCAGGGCGTGCTGGTTAAAAACGTTTCTAAAATGCATGCACTGCTCGCCAATTGTTTGCGCCTGACGGTTGGCACCGCAAACGAAAATCTGCTGATGCTGGCGGCGCTTGAAAAATCTTTATGACCACAACCCCAATCACAACACCTTTTCCCCGCATCGCTGAGGTCTCACGCAACACCGCTGAGACCAAAATCACCGTCAAGCTCAACCTCGACGGCACAGGACAGGCCAACTTGTCGACCGGCATCGGCTTTTTTGACCACATGCTCGACCAGATCGCCAGGCACGGGCTGATTGACCTCGACATCCAGTGCGTGGGCGACCTGCACATTGACGGCCACCACACGGTAGAAGACGTGGGCATCACCCTCGGCCAGGCGGTGGCCAAAGCTGTGGGTGACAAAAAGGGTTTGCGCCGCTACGGCCATGCGTATGTGCCGCTTGATGAAGCACTCAGCCGCGTGGTGGTTGATTTTTCAGGCCGGCCAGGGCTGGAGATGCACGTACCTTTCAAAAGCGGCATGATTGGCACCTTTGACAGCCAGTTGGCATATGAGTTTTTTCAGGGTTTTGTCAACCACGCATTCGTTACCCTGCACATTGACAACCTGCGCGGTGACAACTCGCATCATCAGGCCGAAACGGTGTTCAAAGCCTTTGCACGTGCCCTGCGCATGGCGCTGGAGATTGACCTGCGCGCTGCGAATGTGATTCCATCGACCAAAGGCTCTTTGTAATCAAAACTGGCCTCAAATTGCGCAAAAAGACCATAAGCACCTGTTTTAGGTGTATTTTAGGCCTCTAGACCAATAAATACGGGCGCAAGCAGCTCCTTATTTAATAGCAAGCAAATTTTCAATGATTTTATCCAAAACGGTTGCCAGGACAGTCGCGGTAGTTGATTACGGCATGGGCAACCTGCGTTCCGTGTCGCAAGCGGTGCAGCATGTGGCTCAAGGCAGCGGGTTTGAAGTCGTCGTTACGTCAAAACCTGAAGAAGTAACGGCTGCCGAGCGCATCGTGCTGCCAGGGCAGGGCGCCATAGCCGATTGCATGCGCGAGCTGGCCGAATCTGGGCTGCTTGACTCAGTGCTGCATGCAGCCGCCAACAAGCCGTTGTTTGGCGTGTGCGTGGGCATGCAAATGCTGCTCAGCCACAGCGATGAAGGCCGACCCGGCGATGGTGGTGCAGGCACGAAGGGACTCGGGCTGATCCCCGGTGAAGTGCGGAAGTTTGAGCTGACAGGGCAACTGCAAGCGGACGGTAGCCGCTACAAAGTGCCGCAAATGGGCTGGAACCAGGTGGCGCAGGCTTTGCCCACCCACCCGATCTGGCAAGGCGTGCCAGACGATTCGTACTTCTACTTCGTCCACAGTTTTTACGCCCGTCCGTCTGATGTACGCCACACTGCGGGCACGGCAAGCTATGGTGAGCGCTTCTGCGCAGCGATTGCACGCGATAATATTTTCGCGACCCAGTTTCACCCTGAAAAAAGCGCTGACCAAGGCCTGGCTTTGTACCGCAATTTTCTAAGCTGGAATCCTTAACTTTTTCTTTGCTCCGTTTTAACCGCAACATGCTACTTATCCCCGCGATTGACCTGAAAGACGGTCACTGCGTACGCCTCAAACAGGGCGACATGGATCAATCCACCGTCTTCAGCGAGGACCCCGCCGCCATGGCGCGGAGCTGGGTAAATAAGGGTGCAAGAAGGTTGCATTTGGTCGACCTGAACGGTGCATTTGCGGGCAAGCCTAAAAATGACGCGGTAATCAAAAAAATCCTTAATGAAGTCGGATTGGAGATTGAGGTACAGCTAGGCGGCGGCATACGCGACCTCGACACGATTGAACGCTATTTAGACGCTGGCCTGCGCTACGTCATCATTGGCACCGCAGCGGTTAAAAACCCCGGTTTTTTGCAAGACGCCTGCACCGCATTTGGCGGCCACATCATCGTTGGCTTAGACGCCAAAGACGGCAAAGTCGCCACCGATGGCTGGAGCAAAATCACTGCGCACAACGTTATTGACCTGGCCAAAAAATTTCAAGACTTCGGCGTTGAGTCGGTCATCTACACCGACATTGGCCGCGATGGCATGCTCAGCGGCATCAATATGGAGGCCACCGTTAAATTGGCTCAAGCCTTGACGATTCCAGTGATTGCATCCGGTGGTTTGTCCAACATGGCCGACATTGAGGCGCTGTGCGCGGTTGAAGATGACGGCGTTGAAGGCGTGATTTGCGGCCGCGCGATTTACAGTGGTGATCTGGATTTTGAAGCGGCGCAGGCGCGGGCTGATGAGTTGAACGGATGATGTTGCCCCCACGGTCGCTCGCTTCGCGTAGCTTCCTGCACGTTGCAGGCCGCCGCTCGCCAGAGGCTTCGCTTTTGCCGCCTGTCCAAACCTGCATTTGCAGGTTTGGAGCCGCAGGCTTCAGCGCCGAGGGGGCCGCTGCGCCTGCGGTCTGGCAAAGCCAGTCCCGCGGCCCCTGCTTGAAACGCTTTACCTCATTCATTGGGTAATCGCCGATACGCGTCCTCTGGTGACAGAGCGTCCAATTCCCATATCTATCCAAAAGCGTACATGTTGGCCAAAAGAATCATTCCTTGTTTAGACGTCACTGGCGGCCGGGTCGTCAAGGGCGTTAACTTCACGCAACTTCGCGATGCGGGTGATCCGGTTGAAATTGCTTCCCGGTACAACGACCAAGGCGCTGACGAGCTGACTTTTTTAGACATCACCGCCACCAGCGATGGCCGGGATTTGATTTTGCACATCATCGAAGCGGTGGCCAGCCAGGTGTTTATTCCGCTTACCGTCGGCGGTGGTGTACGCACGGTGGATGATGTGCGTCGATTGCTTAATGCCGGTGCCGACAAAACCAGTTTTAACTCCGCTGCAATTGCCAATCCGCAGGTGATTGAGGACGCTTCTGCCAAATACGGTGCGCAGTGCATCGTTGTGGCCATTGATGCAAAACGCCGCAGCGACGATGAAGCCAAAACACGCGGACCAGGCTGGGATGTTTACAGCCACGGCGGGCGCAAAAACACCGGGATTGATGCTGTGGCCTGGGCCACAGAAATGGTTAGGCGCGGCGCTGGCGAAATTCTGCTCACCAGCATGGACCGCGACGGTACCAAATCAGGTTTTGACCTGGCTCTGACGCGAGCTGTTAGTGATGCAGTCAGCGTGCCAGTCATTGCTTCAGGCGGTGTCGGTAATTTGGCCCATCTGGCTGATGGCATTCAAATCGGCGGCGCTGATGCGGTGCTGGCGGCAAGCATTTTTCACTTTGGAGAATATACGGTGCTTGAGGCCAAACAGTACATGGATCAACGGGGCATACCTGTGCGGCTGTAGGGGCGAAAAAAAGCCGGACATTTTTACCAAGGTCCGGCTGGGTTTTAGGTTAATTGCCTTTAAGCTTTCGGCAAAATGACCCTGTCAATCGTGTGAATCACGCCATTGCTGGTGAATAAGTCTGTTCCGGGGATGTTGGTCAGGCGGCCACGTTGATCCGTCAACACAAAAGTAGGGCTGATGGTAAAAGTTTCACCTTGAACAGTCGCAATTGGACCCGCCGGAATATCTGCTTTCAGCACTCGGCCGCTGACCACGTGATAGGTCAGTATTTTGGTAAGTAGCGGCACGTTGCTAAACAGCGCTGCTTTGGAAATCCCCAATTCTGTCAGTGCTGCAGCAAAGGCCGCGTTGGTTGGGGCAAAGACCGTGAACGGACCCGCACCACTCAGTGTGGGAACCAAACCGGCGGCAATGACCGCTTCGACTAGCAAACTGAAGGTAGGCGCGCCTTGTGCCGTTTCAACAATCGTTTTGTTGGCTGGCAAAATCACCTTGTCGATGATGTGCACGACACCGTTGGAGGCCTGCACGTCAGTCGCAATGATCTTGGCAGTACGGTTGCGCCCATCAGTGATGGTTAGTACAGCGTTAGCCGCCTCTACCTTAAAAACACCTTTTTGCAGCGTGGTAATCGCCTTGCCAAGCGGAACGCCTGCTTTTTCAACTTTGGCGCCCAACACGTGATAAGTGAGAACTGCAGTCAGGAGAGGTTTGTCTGCGAGTAGTTGCGCCTTGGTTACGTTCAACTCTGCCAACAGCGCAGCGAAAGCATCGTTATTTGGCGCGAACACCGTGAAAGGTCCGGGGCCCGACAACGTTGTGGCTAAATCCGCAGCCACGACAGCTTCTACCAAAATGCTCAAACTGGGAGTAGCCTGCGCAACGGCAACAATATTAGGCGGGGGGAGTGCGCTTGGCGTTATCGGGTCATCACTGCCGCCACAACCGACTAATAAGGTCGTAGTACCTGCAACGGTTGCTATTCCAGCCAACATAAGTGCTTTTCTGCGATTCATTGTTTCTCTCCAGTAAATGTTTAAAAAGGATGCCGAGTCATGAAGGTGAACTTCAAGTCAATAAACCCTGAACTAAAAATTACTATTCAGTATTTATTGAGACCGAATAGTAAATAAACAAACTGATCCGTACAAATTAAATTTCAAACAGTTACATTTATACTTGCAGCCTGTGAAACGTGAGGCAAGGTGGAATTCGAAGTCCAGTTTTTCAATCAGTTGCTTCATTTGCCAATCAGCGACAATCTATAGATGCAGTGGCTAGACAACATCAAATGGGACGAAAAAGGCTTGGTTCCCGCTATTGCGCAAGAGGCATCCAGCGGCGATGTGTTGATGTTTGCCTGGATGAACCGCGAAGCATTGAAAAAAACGGTTGAATTAAAACGTGCTGTCTACTACAGCAGAAGTCGGGGACAACTTTGGTTCAAGGGAGAGGAATCAGGGCACGTGCAGACAGTGCATGAAATTCGCCTTGATTGCGACAACGATGTTGTGCTGTTGAAGGTCACGCAGTTGGGGCATGTTCCAGGCATCGCTTGCCACACGGGTCGCCACAGCTGTTTTTTCAGTCTTTTTAAAGACGGGCAGTGGATTACAACTGATCCGGTCTTGAAAGATCCCGCAAGCATCTATAAGTAAGCGCAATGAATCCAACCGACAGTTTGATGCGCTTGGCTCAAACCATTGAAACTCGAAAACCGGCTAACGGTGGCAATGCGGACGCCAGTTATGTCGCGCGCCTTTTGGCCAAAGGCACAGACGCCTTTCTGAAAAAAATAGGCGAAGAAGCTACCGAGGTGGTGATGGCAGCCAAAGACCTGGACTACAGTGCTCCCACACCAGAGTTACGCGCCAGTTTGGTGGGAGAAGTGGCCGATTTATGGTTTCACTCCATGATTGCATTGGCGCATTACGATTTAAGCCCGCTTGATGTGGTGGCTGAGCTTGAGCGCCGCGCAGGCACGAGCGGCATTGAAGAAAAAGCGTTGCGAAAAGCGCAGCAGCGCGAGGCCAACAACGATTAAAAGGAATGTGACATGAACCAAGATATCACCACCATTGAGCCGGATGACGGCCTTAAAACCTGGGGCTGGCTAAGCTACTTTTTGCATTTGGTTGTGGCAGTTGCAGCCATCGTACCGGGAGCGCAGGCGTCGATCACGTTGCTCGCCATCGCGCTCGTGATTGACCTGGTCAAACGCGGCGATGCTGAAAACACCTGGCAGGCCTCCCATTTCAGCTGGCGTATCCGAACCGTTTTGTGGGCAGGCGTTCTGTACCTCGTCACTGCGCCATTGTTTTTACTGCTGTTTGTGCCTGGTTTAATTGCCTGGGCGCTCATTTCCATCTGGTTTTTGTACCGCATAGTGCTGGGCATGGTCCGCATGAACGCGAACCGCGCAGTTGACTAAACATGAGCGGCCATGACAACTGCTTGTTTTGCAAAATTATTGCCGGCCAAATTCCCAGCCGTAATGTGTACGAGGACGAAGAGATATTCGCCTTCCATGACATCAACCCGTGGGCACCAGTCCATTTTTTAATGGTGCCGAAAATACATGTCCCGTCGATGGCTCAGCTTGAACTGCAGCACGCGGCGCTTCTCGGGCGCATGATGGTGCTGGCGCCGAAGCTGGCGCTTGAACAGGGCTGCAAGCCTTACCCGGAAGGCGGCTTTCGGCTGGTTACAAATACGGGCGCCGAAGGTGGACAAGAGGTGCATCATCTGCATTTCCATGTCATGGGCGGGCCGCGTCCGTGGTTGCGAGGCCAGGCCCAATGAGATACTGCCACCACATGACACGCAAGCCCTTTAGAATCAAGTCATCATCGGTAAATCTGTAAAGCGCGTAACTGCATCCTATTAGGAGTACATCATGGGTTCATTTTCTATTTGGCACTGGGCAATTGTTCTGTTGATCGTGGTGATGGTGTTTGGCACCAAAAAGCTGCGTAATATGGGCGGCGACCTCGGCGGTGCGGTTAAAGGTTTCAAAGACGGCATGAAAGACGGTGGAACCACCGCCACCGACGATAAGGCGGCGACCCAGGTTGCCAACGGCCAGGCGGTGGATAAAACAACAATTGACGTTGAAGCCAAGCAGAAATTGTGAACCCCCACGTTTGTCGCTTCGGGCTTACGGCGCTCTGCACCTTTCCACACGAAAAGGGCTTTCCTTGCGTGGGGCGGCCCAGCGCCGCGGCTATTAGCTAGCCATGATCGACTTAGGCGTATCGAAGATCGCACTGATTGGCGCCGTGGCGCTGATCGTGATTGGTCCTGAAAAACTGCCGCGCCTCGCGCGTACCATCGGGACGCTTTTGGGCAAGGCACAGCGCTATGTTGCTGATGTCAAGCAGGAAGTCAGCAGATCGATGGAGCTTGACGAGCTCAAGAAGATGAAAGACACCGTTGAAGGTGCAGCGCGCGACGTTGAGAATTCTATTCAAACGAACGCCAGCGATTTTGAGAAGTCGTGGTCTGAAACCACAGGTGATTCGAGTTCAGTTTTGGCTGAGCCAGAAATGCCGCCCGAATACAAACACCCTAAAAAGAAGTGGCGCCTGAAAACTGGCGCAACTCCGCAGTGGTACAAGGCGCGGTCGGGTATACGCACACGGGCGCAGTCCGGCGCGGCGCGTGTTGCCCGCTTCAGGCCCGTCAAATCCAGTTAAACAGCACTGCGCAGCGTGTCCGTTCTGCGCGGTGAATTCCCATAGATTCCATGTCCGACCCCTCCACTGAAAAGCCAGCAGAGCCGCCCAAGCCAGACGAGCTGGCCGGTAGCGAACAGCCTTTTGTTCACCACCTGATGGAGCTGCGCAACCGCATGATTTGGGCGGTTGTTGCGATTGGAATTGCGGCTGCCGGGCTTGCAATTTACCCGGGGCCGGGCGCGCTGTACGACTTGATGGCGGCTCCGTTGGTGGCAACACTCCCCAAGGGTGCAACCCTGATAGCAACCAACGTGATTTCGCCGTTCGTGGTGCCGATCAAAATTCTTTTCATGGCCGCGTTCATGATTGCGCTGCCGGTGGTGCTTTACCAGGTGTGGGCGTTTGTGGCACCGGGGCTTTATTCGCATGAAAAAAAGCTGGTGATGCCGCTGGTGATTTCCAGTACGCTGCTGTTTTTTATTGGCGTTGCGTTTTGCTACTTTGTGGTGTTTGGGCAGGTGTTCACGTTCATCCAGAGCTTTGCACCAAAGTCCATTACCGCCGCGCCAGACATTGAAGAATATTTGAACTTCGTGCTCGGCATGTTCCTGGCGTTCGGACTGGCTTTTGAAGTGCCCATCGCCGTTATTTTGTTGGTGCGAATGGGCGTTTTGACAGTTGCCCAGCTGCGCGAGTATCGGGGCTACTTCTGGGTGATTGCCGCTGTCGGCACAGCCTTGGTGACGCCGCCCGACGCTGGCTCTATGCTGATGCTGCTCGGCGTGGTGGGCGGGCTGTACGAGGTGGGCATCATTGCTGCGCAATTGTTTATAAAAAGCACTAAAGCGCCTGCAACCGACGCAGATACTGAGGCTGCAAAGCCTTAATCGTTCGGGTAATCCGGGTTTTCAGTTGTTTTTGAAGCGTTTTATGCCGCTAGCGCAATAAATATGGGCGCAGGCAGCTACTGTTTTGATAGTAAAGCGGATCTGAGTTAAATCATCTGCGTGGTCTTGCTGGCACCCATTTCACGCCTGTACCACTCATGAAA
>ENA-OFCF01000824-OFCF01000824.1-metagenomes-genome-assembly--contig:-NODE-824-length-12962-cov-14.263191_pt1 | contig 12962 bp, 17 predicted proteins | sample MGYA00153387_OFCF01 | MGnify analysis MGYA00153387
GTTCCCCCCGAATAAAAAAACGACAAGACAGCGCACCAAGCAGATAATTGGGTTTCTAGAATGGGGATCTAGCGGATGGGGCAATTGATGAGTTGTGCCTACTTCGATCGTTAGTGACGGATATTACCAACAGATTTCTAAATGCTCAATTTCTAGCGTAAACTACAGACTTAATCCCAGATAATTTTGTGTTAGCCAGACATATTTATCGAGATTTTTGCCCCCGATTTCCGCAACTATGACTACTGCCCAACCATTGATGTCTCGCTATCTCTGGGCTGCTGAACGGCAAGCAACTTGGATTCCCGCTGACAGGTTAGTTGAAGATAGATATCATGTGATCTCTCCCCAATTGTGGCTAGATACCAGGCCCCAGGAACCACCAGATGTGCTATCTCCATTGCCTCGTCAGGCTCTAGCCTACGCTCATCTCTATCAATACAAGCTGCATTTACCCCAAATTCACGGCTTTTGTTCGGTCAAAAGAGCGGGTGAAACGGTGGAAATTCCGCTGTTGGACAATATCCCGATCGATAGTGAAGGTAAATTACTCCCTAGTCTGATCGCAGCTTGGAGTACAGCGACACCACTAAATCAAGCATATTGGTTGTGGCAAGCGATCGATCTTTGGGCACCACTTGCGGGAACTGGTGTGTTGTCGAGCTTGGTGGTGATGGACAACCTCCGAGTTGATGGTTGGTGTCTGAGGTTGTGCGAATTGATGCCCGACTATACTACAGGAACTAAAGTCACTCTGTCCAGACTCGGTACGCTCTGGCTCCAAACCCTGTCAGGTGCTGCTCCAGAGATCGCTGTTCGGTTACGTGCCATATTTACCAAAATGCAGGCGGAACAAGCGTCCCTGCGTGATGTTGCCGCCCAACTGAATCAGATCGTGCTCGAACAAGCCGCTCAATTACCCTTGGGGTGGCAAATTGCTGGTGGTACGGATGCCGGGGCTAGTCACCAACATAATGAAGATTCTTATTACCCAACACCCTTGGAATTAGCTGACGATCCTACAGGTGGGAAAATTGCGATTATTTGTGATGGGGTGGCTGGGCACGAAGGGGGTGAAGTTGCTAGTCAAATGGCTGTCCAACTCCTCAAAATCCAGACCCAGACTTTATGTGCAGATCTGACTAATAGTCGGGAAATAGTCTCTCCCGAACAAATATGTAGCACAATCGGGGCGATCGTCCGAGTGGCAAATAATACAATTGCTGCCCAAAATCACAGCCAAGAACGAGCAGATCGTCGCCGGATGGGAACTACGATGGTAATGGCGATCCAAGTCAACCAGACGATCGCTAGCCCGACTGGGGTTGGTAATTCCCATGAAATCTACATTGCTCATGTCGGCGATAGTCGTGCTTATTGGATTACACATCAGCGATGCCAACTACTGACCATCGACGATGATATCGCGACTCGCGAAGTCAAGCAAGGTCGAGATGTGCCCTGGCATAGTGCCAGTCGTCCCGATGCTACTGCCCTCACCCAAGCCTTGGGGATGAAGCCTGGAGAGCTACTCAAACCTACTGTGCAGAGATTTATGGCGATCGAGGATGGGATTTTATTACTGTGTTCCGACGGTTTGAGCGATCGCCATCTCGTCGAAAGTTCTTGGCAAGATTACGCAGAGCGAATTCTGGAGACGGATCTTCCCCTCACTGAAGCCGTCCAATCTTGGTTAGCTTTAGCTCATCGCCAAAATGGTGATGATAATATCTCCCTGGTACTGATGTCGTGTCAGGTATCCCCAAAAACTGCCAAGATCGGCAGTAGTCAACTGGTAACGCTCGATCGACATAAACCAGATGTCGATGATGTCCGATCGACTTCAAAATTCCGACTCAGCCGAGCGATTAATTTGTTCTTATTCCTCACCACTGGGATCGGTTTAGTCGCTGCTGTGACGATAATCATCGTCTTTTTCCATCCAGATTGGGTAGAAAAATATCGGCAACAACTATTCCCCAATCGCACTCCACAAGCAGCAGCTCGATCGGTAAACACCATGTAATTGGCAAATGATTCCTCACTACAAGTTCGATCGGGTTTTGCGACGATCCCCAGCAAAGGTGAGTTTACGCCAGTTGTCCGCGATTCGACTCAGCTAAAGACTCGATTTCGTTAATCGATCGAGGAATTGAGCAATAATGATGAAATAGCGTCATCATTATTGCTATCCAAGTCCAGAGTGTAATTACTATCCATTATCCGGTTGACAGATCGATCTTTCCTCGACTGATATCATCCAGCACCAACCACTCTATGTTTAATTTATTTCAAAAAAAGCACAGCACCAAACCCCGAAAATTCGCCATCGGAGATGTTCACGGTCATTTCGATGGCTTATGCCAACTGATTGATTTTTGTAAAGTTTCGCCTGAAGATCGAGTGTATTTTCTGGGAGATGTAATCGATCGAGGCCCCAAGAGTGCTGAGGTAGTCAAATGGATTCGGGGACACAATTATCCCTGTTTGATGGGCAACCATGAAGTGATGTTATTGACATCATTCAATCATGGAGTTGTCGATGAGATGTCGCTGCGTCATTGGTTGCCATCTGGCGGTGATGCTACGCTAGAGAGTTATGGCGATGCCGGAATTCCGCAAGACGATCTAGATTGGTTTGCGAGTTTGCCATCTTACATAGATTTGGGTGATGTATTTTTGGTTCATGCCGGAGTCGATCCATTTAAATCGCTAGACAAGCAAAACAACGAGCAATTTTGCTGGATTAGAGAAAAGTTCCTGAGTAATCATTTCCCTTATTTTCCCGATAAAGTGATTATTACCGGACATACAATTACATTTACACTCCCAGGCGTTCGCCCAGGTGAAGTCGCTCAAGGGCCAGGTTGGCTGAATATTGAAACGGGAGCCTACCACCGTAAGAGTGGCTGGATGACTGCGCTAGATATTACCAATGCGATCGTGTATCAAGTCAATGTATTTTCCGGCAAAAAACGCAAACAACCACTCGATCGAGTTGTGAAAGTAGTCGAGCCAAGTCGGGTGAAATTTTGATCGGGAACTAGCAGAAATACATCTCTCGATGGGCATATCAAGTATGTACTTGCGATCGTTTTTGTTACAAGCGATCGGATTAGACATCGATCGAAGCAGCATGGCATCATCTAAGCATGATATATGATGCAAATTTTGTGCTGGATCTCAATCGAGATATCAACTCTCTCTCCAATTTCAAGCGTAACACTGCTAGCTTCATCGTTCGCGTAGCGTACCGTAGGTAATCGACTTAAAGGCACAAAGTCACCATTAGTCCTCACTATTAATGGAGTATCTGAGCTAGTCGTCCAAAGTGCCGAAGGCGATCGGGAGTTGCTCAACCGGATTGAGTATCTAGAAACCACTGCTGGCATTAGACAGGGGTTAAATGAACTAGAAAAGGGTCACTCGGTGGCAGCTATAACAAAGTCTATCCCAAAACTAGGTTGCCCTGGCAACAAAAATAGTACCTGTACATTTGGTCTTCCATTGACAACTCGACCTTGAATCACTCAGTAATTCGCTCCATTTCTCCGCTAAAAACTACCGCAATATCATAACCAATTCGGATGGTAAATAGTTGTGCTAAAGGATTTTTACCCTTTAACTTTAACGCCGTCTCTACACCACTGGGATCGATACCATATTCACCTGTCTCGGCATCAATTACAATCATCTGACCGATGTTTTCTCCATGTTCGACTTTTTGCCGGATACCATGTTCGTAAAATTGCTTTGCTCTAGCAGCGACTTCTTCCATTGTCCAAAAAATAGCTGGCATTACCGATCCTCATAATTATCGTTGCAATTATTGTAGCTAATATTCGCGATCGCTGACAGATTGGGTTGGGCGGGTATCGATCGCTTATGAAAAATATCCCCGACTTCTTGAAGAAGTCGGGGTGGTATTACTTTAAACTAAATTAACCGATACTCGAAGGTTCTTTCTCTTTAGCTAAGAACTTCTCAAGTTCAGTCAATGCTTCTGCATCGACTTTGGTTTGCATTGGGCAGAATTTAGGGCCGCACATCGAACAGAACTCGGCAGTTTTGTAGATATCTGCGGGGAGAGTTTCGTCGTGATATTCCTTCGCGCGTTCGGGATCGAGGGAGAGTTCAAACTGACGATTCCAATCGAAGTTATAACGCGCTTTGGATAGCTCATCATCACGATCGCGTGCCCCTGGACGGTGACGGGCGATATCAGCAGCGTGAGCGGCAATTTTGTAGGCGATTAGACCATTGCGGACATCCTCAGCATTGGGTAAGCCCAGGTGCTCTTTGGGTGTCACGTAGCAGAGCATCGCTGTACCATACCAACCAGCCATTGCCGCGCCGATCGCGGAGGTGATATGGTCGTAACCAGGAGCGATATCGGTGACTAGTGGCCCTAAAACATAGAAGGGAGCCTCTGAGCACTCTTCCATCTGCTTTTTGACGTTGAACTCGATTTGATCCATTGGGACGTGTCCAGGCCCTTCTACCATCACTTGGATGTCATGTTCCCAAGCGCGACGGGTGAGATTGCCTAGAGTTTTGAGTTCGGCTAGTTGAGCTTCATCAGACGCATCGTGGGTACAACCAGGACGCAGGGAATCACCCAAGCTAAAGGACACATCGCATTTTTTGAAGATTTCGATGATGTCATCATAGTGGGTATAGAGGGGGTTCTGCTTGTGGTGATGCAGCATCCACCGCGCTAATATTCCACCGCCGCGAGAGACGATCCCTGTCAACCGATTGCGAACTAGAGGTAAGTGTTCGATCAAAATACCCGCGTGGATAGTTTGATAGTCAACACCTTGCTGGGCATGTTTTTCGATGATGTGCAGAAAATCATTGGGGGTGAGATTTTCGACACTACCGTGGACGCTTTCTAAAGCTTGATAAATCGGTACTGTACCGATGGGTACGGGAGAATTTTTGATGATTTCGATCCGAATCTCATCTAAATTACCGCCACCAGTGGTGAGATCCATCACGGTATCCGCACCATATTTCACCGCCAGGGCGAGTTTATCTACCTCTTCCTGCAGATTAGAAAAACTTGGAGAGGCTCCAATGTTTGCATTCACTTTACAGCGAGATGCAATCCCGATCGCCATCGGCTCCAAATTTGGGTGATTGGTATTTGCGGGGATAATCATCCGTCCACGCGCAACTTCCGAGCGGATTAGTTCCGCAGGGAGGTTTTCGCGCTTGGCAACATAATCCATTTCTTCGGTGATTACATCTTTCCGCGCATAGTGCATCTGGGAGACATTGGCTTGTCCACTACGTTTCGCAATCCATTCAGCACGCATAGTCAATTTCCTATCATAAACAGCTTCCCTCCGCTGGCATTACCCAGTCTCAGGTGCAAGGGTATGTTCTCAGCCCGACTGGTTTCGGACACCCCTAGCTATAGTTGTAGATTTTAACATTTACGGTCGAGTTTGGGTTGAATGTTGCTCACATCTTGCAGCAATCGGCAGATCTGATTACTGCTGTAACCCTTAAACAGTTGACAGCATCGAGCTAAATCGTACCTTAATCGATCGTTAGCTGAGGATCTAAATAGCCTTTTTGTTGTAGTCGCCACTGTTTTGGCATATTGGATTTAGTAATGCTGACGATCGCGGGTTTAAATAGACTAAAGCTGGTGGTGTCATTCTTACCATCAAATAGTAGTGCCAGTCCCTCAAGATATTTATCATTATTAGGAAAATCGATTTTGGGAACTAAATAGTGAAGCCTATCCATAAACGGAATGACCCAATAAAGTCCGGTATTATCTTCTACTAGTTCTACCATCTGACCATTTATTCCGATCGAACCTGCTGTTGAGACCATATAAGCGCGCAGAAAATCAGGTTTCCCAGAGTTATAGATTCTAGCGAAAGGATCTGGGATATTGTTAGTAACAGCGACTACGGGTGCAGGTGGAGCTAAATTAATAATTTCAGCGTCGATAGTTTCTATTTGTTTAGATGTTGAAACTGGCTGGAGATTAGCTACTTCTTGGGCGACTAGGGATTTAATCTGTTTGAGCAGATCTCGATTGCTTTTATTTTGCAGATGATAATTTTGAGACTCTGCTTTGAGCTTTTCTAGATCGATTTTGAGCGATGTAATTTCCTTGGCGGCGATCGCTTGTGCAGAATTAGAGCCGATAGTAGTAACAATCGAGGCGATCTGACTTTTCAAGGCAGTTATTTCTCGCTCTTGGCTTGAAGCTCGATCGCTAGATTGAGCTAGCTCAGACTTGAGTGATAATATTTCTTCTTGCTGTTTTGTGGCTAATTGGTCGATAATTTTAGCACTAATCGATTGTAACTGTTCTTGCTTATCATTTAAAGTTTTCATAACTTCGGTTGTGACTGACTTTCGTTCGATTTGCAAGATCCGATCGTTTAATTTTACTATTTTCTCTACTAGACTTTCAATTACATTAGTTGTAGCAGCAGATTGCTGAACTTGAGTAGTGGTTAGTTTACCGCGCTCTACTAGTTTCCAAGTCAGCGGTGCGACTATTGGTAAGATTTGGACTAATGCAGGTGCGACTAAAAGACAAGTACTATTAGTAAATGTGGAAATAATATCTCGATCGAAACTAGCTGCTAAGGATGGCATTCGATCGAGCGATAAACCTTTTAGAGGGTTGGGGACTAACTATCCTTTATCTAATCCTACTTGAGTAGGGATAATCCAATAGTTTCCCCGTACAAAGCGATGAAAGAGAATCTCATTAGTTTGGCGGTGATAGCTATCTTCGCTGAGGGTAACATCGATCTCGTAGGCGGTAAATAGATGTGGGAGATCGTTGTATAATTCGATGAATCGAGCTTGGGGTAGATTCAGAATCGGGGGAATGGCTGCGATCGCATTATCAAAAATTTGGGTGATAGGCTGGAGATTGACAGGAAGCTCTCCTCGCATCAGAGAAGAGACGAGATTATTTAGATAAATTTCTAATTGTTGAATCTATCTGGCGACGGTACGAACTTCTGTCATAGTCAAATTAACGATCGATATAACTCCATATAATCTATTATTTAATCGCTCATGATGTTACTTACTTCTACCTTCTAAGTTTTGCACCCGATCGTAATATTGGATTGCCCACTTGAGTAATGAGTCATAAATCTGTGGATTTAGTAAACTTTCAATTTCTAGTATCCATCCGCATTTATCACAATCTTCTTTCGTGCGATCGATAATTGTGGTGCTACAAATTGAAGAATCAGAATATAAATATGCCATATGGATTTGGAATTAATTATTTGGATCTATTTAAAATTATTCTGCCCTCGATCGAGGCTACTAATCTAAAACAAAAGCAATAGCTAATCATAATTAACTATTGCTATAAATAAATCTTGTCTATCTGCCAGCCCATTCTTTAGCTAGTACTCGGAGTAGAGCCTTTAGCCCAATAATAAAGAGTGGCTCAATGCGGATATCATCAGACTTACCTTTGATATCGAGTAACATTTTTCGCATCTCTTTATGAGTTTCACTCCATAATTTGACACTATACTGTGGATCTAGTCCTGTTCTTCGCTGATAAGTTTCGTCCTGCTAATTGGATCGAGCATTGATGAATCAGTCGATTATCTTGCCAAATTGAAATATCAAAAGTACCACCACCAAGATCGATACACGCGCTCCCAATTAGATTGCGGTCTTCTTTATCTGCAAAATACTGTGCGATTGCTAAACTTTCAGTCAGAAAGGACATCTCACGATCCCTCCTAGCTATTGGGCAAGAGTTCGATCGATTAAGTAATTTGGTGACAATCGTGTTAGTGTCTAGCTAAGTCTCGATCGAATAGCGGAGAATTAAACATGAGAGGTCAAGTCTGGTATATTGCTGCAACGATCGGACTGATGTGTCTGATTCGGTTTAGCCTCGGTGTTTTTGGCTATGCCGAGCCGCAGTGGTTTATGGAAGAGATCGGGATTTCCTTATCGTCTAATCCGCAACTGCCTTATGCTATTCGGGCTTGGGCAATTAGAGATATTGTAATTTCTGTGCTGGTCGTGTTTGCAAGTAAAACGAATGTGAATATGCTATTGGTGGGCTGTATAGCAATCGATTTTACAGACATTATTTCTGCCTATTTGAGTGGAAAAGCAGGGTTATTTGACACAGCAGATGGTTGGTTATTGAAACTTGCATCAACGGCAATTGCCGCACTAATTTTAGAAGTTGGGGCGTTATTAGTAATTGCTATTCGCAAAACATCTGAAAATGTTGAGATTGAAGCAACACAAACGGAACGATTATGATGTGCCGATTCTAAAGGAGAGGGTGTCTGAAAAGTTAGTTTTGTTACCTCAAAACCCCATCAGCTTCCCCGCTCTCCTCGATCTCTTTCACACCCCGCAATACCACCGAAATAGTCTTTAAACTGGAATAGTCATTGGCTTTTTTAACACTGTTGGAATGGCGGTTAAGATCCGATCGATAATTTCCTCAGTAGGGCAATCTTGAGCGATCGCAATATGCAGATCGGCTACTGCATATCTGTGGCGACGTTCTGCCAGAATTCGCTCTAATTTGGGCTGAAGATCTTCAGGGGTGGCTAGGATCGGTCGGGTGGTGTCGCCCTGAAGACGTTCGACGAGCAGATCTACAGATGGATCTAGCCAAATGACTAAGCCTTGATGTAGGTGGTTCCAGTTCTCACGCTCGATCGCGATCCCGCCACCTGTAGCCACGATCAGCCGTGTATGAGCAGAGACTTCGGCTAGTACTTGGGTTTCTATTTGCCGAAATTCTGCTTCGCCAACGGTTTGAAAAATTTCGGAGATACTTTGACCGACTAATTTTTCGATAGTGGGGTCGGTATCTAAGAAACTATAGCCTAAACGCTCGGCAAGTAATGGGCCAATGGTACTTTTGCCACAACCCATCATCCCGATTAAGTAAATATTCAGTCCTTGCAGATCGAGCATATTAATTAGTATGTCGCGGCTTCACCCACGCGCGGTTATTTCTGAGTCAGATCTACTAGTTCGAGTTCGCTCAGACGAAATGTGACCATCTTATCCCAGTTACCACCTTCAAAGATCACCGCCGCTTTGCCGTCGGTGACTCGTTGGACGAATCCTTTGAAGCCGTAGTAGATATCGTTAATATTTTTGACGCGAATGGTCGAACCTGGCAAAATCATAGGGCGATCGCAGTTAAACTGGTGAATAATTAATCTCTAGTTTAGCTTAAACAGATCTTCACCGATCGCCACCACGATCGCGAATCCGACCTTTTATTCTATTTGAGCGGGAGTCAGCAAGCAGATGAGATTGTCATCTTTAGTTTGGATTGCTTTGCGTTCTTCCCGCAATTCTTTCATCAATCTTGTCACTGTCACGCGAGTGGTGCCGATGGCACTAGCAATTTGGGCATGTGTGAGTGGAAAAGGTAAGAAGTATCCTTCTGTACAAGGTTCGCCAAATTCTTCAATCAACAGGGTTAAGTAGCCGAGTAATCGTTCGATCGTGTGGCGTTGTCCGAGGGTATTTAACCATAATAGTTTCCGCTGATGTTGATAACGGAAGGAGTCCAAAATTTCGCGCCGAAAACTGGGGAAATTTTCGAGATCGTGCCAATACATCCAGAAAATTGCAGTGTTATCTGTATGTGCAAAGGCTTGCAGCGTAAATGGAGATCGCTCGACGATTTCAAATGGTTGTCCCGCGCCTACAAAACCCAGAAAAGTTTCATCGCCGCTGTTAAGTTGAAATTCGAGCGGGGTACTATCTTGGTGTGGATACGATGGTGGAGCTGCTTGAGCCGTTCCATTGAGGCGGATCGTACCACGTTGGACTAGATATAATAATCCCGATCGAGTCGGAATCTGAGCATCTTTAGCAAATGTTCGATAGCGATAATGTTCTTGCGCCCATTCTAGCAGTCGATGCCAAGTTGAGAACGAACGTGTATTATTCTTTGGCGGGGTAGGTGATTGCATAACAAACCAGCATAACGATACATGATTTTTAATGATTCTACATATATTTTTATGTATTGAATCAATTTTATTTTAGTCTAGAATATACGTAATTTTTAGAATATAGGTTTGGGTGTGAAGATTTTTCCTGTTTCCAGCCCGATCTTACTACCCTTGGTACCGACAATTGCTGGAACAATTGCTAACTATTTGCAGTCGATCGCTCAGAAAATTTTTGAACCTTTATCCCATAATTGTGACAATGTTGTGCCTAAGTTATCACCATTGGGTGGGCACTGGCAATTTGAGCAATCGCTGAAGCTGGTCACATCATCACCATACCAGTATGTCAGCACGATCGCGCACCGATTGGCAGCAAAATCATCATTCACACCAGTGGAAATCTGTCACCACCTCCAACCGCCAATCGGTGATGCGATCGATCCTCGTTCTTGCCTAGAGCTAGGTTGTTGGTTTAATGATGCTGGCTATATTTACTTTGAACTGACACCGAGATCGATCGCGTTGTGGCTCAATTATATTCATGACTTGCCACTGATTATCGCTCCCTCTCCAGGACAATTTTTAGCACCGACGATCGCTATCTACGCTCATGCCCGCTGTTGCTCGGTACTCCAATTGGCTCAGAGCGAGAAATTAGTGACAATCACCGCTGACTGGCAACTCAGCACCGCCGATCTCAGTTGCCTGGAAAATCCATCCACAGCAGAGTTAAGGAGCATTTTTGACTGTCCAGTCCAACAGCGGCTGATTTATGCCTTGATGGCAGTTTTAGATGGAATCTACAGCGATAATTTGCGGGTTGTCTCACCCCAACTACCGAGCGGAATCGTTCGCCAAGATCCGATCGCCCAGATTCGATCGCCCAATTGGACTAAATTAACGCTCGATCTGGCTCAGAGCTGGCTGGAATTTTATCGTGACTGTCGCATTTTTGGAGATGTCCAACGTCAAAACCCACGGCTAGCAATTGCCAGATGTGGGTTAACCGCGATCTCTCGTCGCTATTTACAGGTGTTATTAGAAAATTATCTGGGCTTAAACTAATTGATAATTGATAATTGATAATTGATAATTGCGGATGCCATTCAGATCGGATACTGGTGCGTTACGGCTTACGCCTAACACACCCTACCTCTGGGGCGCGAGAGCTTCTGAGGGATGGTTGGGTTGCCAACTCTGTCTTACGGGTTCCCCAACTGGAGCTTCGCATTGCCAAGGGCAAGGCTAACGCCAACAGTGCCAACTATCAACTATCAACTATCAACTAATTTACTTACTCATCTCCTGCCATTGCCGATCGACCTTGTTTGCCCAGACGTACAGTTAAAAAGTAAACTAAAGATAAGGTATAAAAAACCAAACCGAGAATTCCTAAGAAGCTGAGAAATTCTGGTTTAGAGTTGGCGTGAAAAAATTGGTAATAAAGCCAGGATGGTTGAAACCAAGCCTGACAGGAATCTGTTTTGGCAGTACCAAAGGCACAGGATAGAAAGGGGACGAGCGCGATCGCACTCAGAGTAGAATAGACTGTAGTCGCCCATCGCCAAGACAAGAATCCCAGCTTGAGCGGAGTCGAAGGTAAATCGTTAATTTCTTCATTGAGATCTGCCCAAAACCATAATGACAGGGGAATCAATGCTTGTCCGACGAAGGATGTAATAAAACTAATCGGCACAGAACCAATCTGCAAATAGACAGTAATCGCCAGTAGACTAGCTACCCGCCAATAGATAATTAATAAGCTTTGGATTACTGCCATTTTTTGAGCGAATGCCCACAATAGGAGAATCACTGGAATTAGTACTGTAAATATTACTGCCAATCGAAAATCCATCCAGATTAACGGTTGAAACCATAATTGAGCTTGATTAGGCATTGGCTAGATCCAGAAATAGGTAGTTTGCTCCTGTTGATGGGTTTGGATGTATTGACCCAATCCAACAGATTTTATTTCCCAATCTTGACATATATTCTACCGATTCCATCATCTATAGCAATCCTAAATCAGATCCCTGGTATTAAACATTGGTGCTCATGCGGCAGCCGCCTAACACACCCTACATCAACCTAGCTTTTCATTTAGGATTGCTATATTAACGATTTTAACTAACCCGATCGATATGGGGGTGTTTTTTCACCAGGACGATCGGATTCTGGCTGAGTGTGGACGATTCTCTTGTCAGAGAGGCTACTTGTGGTGAGCGTAGTCGTTGGCGTAGCCTCTCCAAAGGAGACACTACGCCAACGAGTATCCGATCGCACAAAAAAGCTGGGCATTACCCAGCTAAACTTAGATTGATTGGGGTTGTAGCGATCACATTAATCCAAGGAAATGTAATGTACCTTGTCCAGTAACAAATTCGGTGATCAGAGCAGCAACAAAGCCGATCATCGCTGCGCGCCCGTTCAAAAGTTCTGCGGACGGGGTAAAACCGAATTGTGGCTCGTCTTTTTTAGCTTGCATGGTTTTAATTCCGGTATATATGAAGATTTACGATTGCTTAGATCGACAGATGGATCGAATAACTGTAAGAATAGCAAGTCTTTTGGGATGTTCGCCGACCTTAATTACATCAATCCGAGGAAGTGGAGTGTACCTTGTCCTGTAACAAATTCAGTAATCAGAGCTGCAACGAAGCCAATCATTGCTAGGCGACCGTTTAAAAGTTCTGCGGAAGAAGTAAAACCGAATTGTGGCTCGTCCTTTTTAACTGTCGTAGTTTTAACCATGATACTTGTAAAGATTAGTGAACTCTTATATAAACTAATGTAACAAATAAATTTAAAAATGGCAAGTCTTTTGGAATATTCGTAAACTCTCTAGGTGGCTAGATCCTATTTTCGACCTCATCGCCGCTGTAGATCGGCACTGGGCTGGCCTTGTCGCATTGTAGCGAGGCGAGAAAACAACCAGCGAATCATTGACAATCTATTATTTACAACCCACACCATGACACGTTCTCAGCAACTCGATCGATACTATCA
>ENA-OFCF01000825-OFCF01000825.1-metagenomes-genome-assembly--contig:-NODE-825-length-12939-cov-2.850667_pt1 | contig 12939 bp, 11 predicted proteins | sample MGYA00153387_OFCF01 | MGnify analysis MGYA00153387
TAGTCAGTTTTGGTTGTAGCGCTCCAAATTTCAAATGTATCGATGAATCATTCAGACAAAAACTTTGCCTCGGTTTCAAACCCACTTGCTTTTCTGGCAGGAGGCGGCGAGATGGGCCGGCTGATTGGAGTTATGGACTGGTCTAAAACCTCTTTGGGACCGGTAGCAAATTGGCCGCAAAGTCTGCGTACCACCGTCAGCATTTGCCTGGCCTCGGATCTGCCGATTTGCGTTATTTGGAAAGCCAGCATATATATCTCCAAAGGTACGGATATGTTGCAGAGTGCTTTTTCACATTTTCATTCAGTCCCATCAGGGATGAAACAGGGCAGGTGGGCGGCCTGTTTCACCCCGTCATTGAGGTCACTGCCAAGATGCTCGCCGAGCGGCGGACGCGGGCGCTGCGCGACCTGACGCTGCACACAGGCCAGGCGAAGTCCGTTACCCAGGCTCTTGCTTTGGCTTCTCAAAGCCTTGCCAGCTTCGGGCTCGACCTGCCTTTTACCTTGCTTTACGAACTGAGTGCTGACGGCCAGCAAGCCCAATTGGCTGGATCAAGCGGTTTGAAAGAAGATGCGCTTGCCAGTCTGCAGTCGGTGGCTGTAGCTGAAGACCCCTCTGCAATTTTGCCTTTGGCAGAGGTGCAACGCTCGCGCTTGGCAGTGCAGGTAAATGGCCTGAGGCAGCAATTCGGCGCAACATTATCCGGACCTTACCCGGAGCCTGCTGACGCGGCACTGCTACTGCCGATCATCCGGCCGGGAACCCATCATCTGGTTGCCATACTGGTTGCTGGCATCAGCGCTCGACTGCCCATGAATGAGGCGTACCGCAGCTTTTATGACTTGCTTGCGTCCGGCATTTCCACTGCCATCATCAATGCTGCTGCGTTTGAAGACGAACGGTGGCAGGCCAAGACACTGGCGGAACTGGACCGGGCCAAGACCGCCTTCTTCTCCAACGTCAGCCATGAGTTCCGCACGCCACTGACCTTGATGCTCGGGCCGGTGGAAGACGCCCTGGCCGCGTCGAACGAGCCATTGCCGCCGATCCAACGGAAGCGGTTGGAAGTCGTTCACCGCAACGGACTGCGGCTCCAGCGCCTCGTGAACAGCCTGCTGGATTTTTCACGCATCGAGGCCGGGCGGGCCCGCGGCGCCGCCGAGGTGCAGTGGCAGGACGACCGTCGGTACCTCCTGCGCTCGCGCTGGGGTCAGTTCGTGCATGCGTACACCCGCGACGTCGCCGACCTCGTCCATGTGCTGTCGACCTTGCAGCGCCGCGCCCCGCAGCTCGGCGCCTCCGTGGCGGTGATCCCCGCGCAGGTGACGATGTCCGGCGACCCGCCGATCGAGGTCGTGCCGCCCGGGCACTGGGCCGCGCAACCACAGGCCACCCGCCACCGCGGCATGCGCGAGGCGAACCAGCTGTGGAGCTTCACCACCGCCGACGGCCCCGCGATCGAGTCCTACGAATTCCACCCCGACGCCCCCGACCGCCTGTGGCGCTGGACCAGCCTGCGCGACGCGGGCTCCGTCGAACGCCGATTCCCCGCCCCGGCCTGAGCCCGAGCCACCGCGACATCCGGTCATCCGTCGCCGATACACCCCCCGGGGTGTTCGCCGCGTGCAGCGCGGCATACCATGCGGCATGGCCAAGGCGCACGACACCTGGAAGGTCCTCCCCCACCGCCCGATCGAGGTCGTCGCGGAGAACCTGTGGCGCGTCGAGGGCAAGCTCGAGCACATGCCGCTCAAGCGCGTCATGACGATCGCCCGCCGCAGCGACGGAGAGCTCGTCATTCACAACGCCATGGCCCTCGACGACGCCTCGATGGCGCGCATCGACGAGTGGGGCCGCGTCGCCTGGATCATCGTCCCCAATGGTTTTCATCGCCTCGACGCCCGCGTGTTCAAGGACCGCTATCCCGCAGCCCGTGTGCTGTGCCCGCGAGGCGGCCGCGCCAAGGTCGAGGAGGTCATCCCCGTCGAGGGCGCCTACGAGGACTTCACGGTCGACCCCGACGTCGCCTTCGAGACCCTCGACGGCATCGGCGACCAGGAGGGCGTCATGATCGTCCGGTCGCGCGACGGCCTCACCCTCGTCTTCAACGACGCCGTCTTCAACATGCCCCACGGCCGCGGCTTCACCGGCTTCGTGTTTCGCCACATCACGCAGAGCACCGGCGGCCCCCGCGTCTCGCGGATCTTCAAGTTCTTCGTCTTGAAAGATCGCAAGGCGTTTCACGCCCACCTGCTGCGACTCGCCGACCTGCCCGCGCTGCAACGCATGATCGTGTCGCATCACATCATGGTCCACGAGGACGCCGCTGGCGCGATCCGCCAGGCAGCAGCCACTTTGGGGGCGTAGAGCCCATGACCGTCGACCCGCACCTCGGTGCCCTGCTCAGTGCGCTGGATATCACCCCGCGCCCGAACGAACGGCCCGGGTGACGCGCACCTGAGCACGTCCATCGTCCGCAGCGTCTTCTGACGTTGTTGGCCCGGTCCGCTACGCGTTTAGCTCTCGCGCGGCACGAACGCGGTCTCGGCGAGCTCGCCCGCCTCGAAGCCGAAGAACACCTTCATTTGCTTCTCGAGGAAGTCGCGCCCCTCCTTGCTCTGCAGGTCCAGCCGGTAGGTATTGATATACCGCGGCGACTCCTTCAACCACATCTGCCAGGCCTGCATGCTGACATGATCGAAGATCTGCTGGCCGAGCTCGTTGGGGAACGGCTTGAAGGGCAGGCCTGGCAGGTCCTTGTCGAGCTTTTTACAGTGGACGATCCGGGGTTGCGGCATGGGATGGGCTCCTCGTTGGCGAAAGGTGCGACTCGAAGGTATCAGCCGCGCAGCGCTCGCTGGACGGTGTCGACGGCCTCTTGCACCTTGATCCGCTCCTGGCGGCGGTCGTCGCGGTGGCGGATCGTGACGGTGTCGTCGGTGAGGGTCTGGGTGTCGACGGTGAGGCAGTAGGGCGTGCCGATCTCGTCGTGCCTCGCGTATCGCTTCCCGATCGCGTGCTGCTCGTCGTACTTGGCGTTGATGCCGGCCGCGAAGAACTGGTCGGCGATCTTGCGCGCGATCTCTGGCATGCCCTCGCGTTTGACCAGAGGCAGGATCGCCGCCTTGATCGGGGCCAGGCGCGGGTGCAGGCGCAGCACCGTGCGCGCGCCCTTGCCCTCGGCGTCGCCCGGCTCCTCGGCGTACGCGTCACACAATACGGCGAGCACGCCACGCGTCGCGCCAGCGGCCGGCTCGACCACGTGTGGCACGTAGTGCCAGCCCTGCTTGCCGGTCGCCGGGTCCGTCGCCTCCGGGTCGAAGTAGGTCAGCTTCTTGTTGGACCCCGCGGCGTGGGCCTTGAGGTCGTAGTCGGTGCGGCTGGCGATGCCCTCGAGCTCGTCCCAGCCCCACGGGAATTTGTACTCGACGTCGAAGCAGCCGTCGCTGTAATGCGCCAGCTCGTCGGCGTCATGGGCGCGAAAGCGCAGGTTGTCCGGAGCGATGCCGAGGCCGCGCCACCACAGCATGCGCTGCTCCTTCCAGTATTCGAGGTACTTCTGGCCCTCGCCGGGCGGGCAAAAGTACTCGCATTCCATCTGCTCGAACTCGCAGGACCGGAAGATGAAGTGCTCCGCGGTGACCTCGTTGCGGAAGCTCTTGCCCATCTGGGCGATGCCAAAGGGCACCTTGATGCCGGTGCTCTGCTGCACGTTCATGAATTGCACGAACATCGCCTGGGCCGTCTCGGGGCGCAGGTACACCGAGCTGGCGGCCATCGCCGCCTCGACGCGGCCACGCAGCGCGCGGTCGTCGATGCCCTCAGCGACCGCCTCGCGGATCATGCCGACGATGTCGCCGATCGGGTCGACCGGCCCGAGCGTCGTGCGGAACATGAGATTGAAGCGGCGCTCCTCGCTCAAAAACGGCGAGCCGCAATTACTACACACATAACCGGCGGGGCCAGCCTTGGCGCCGAGCAGGGTCGTGCCATCGCGGCGCAGCTCGGGGAGCGTCGCTTGTAGCTTCTCGAGGGCCGCCTTGGCGCGGCCCTTGTCGGCGAGCGTGATCGGTGCATCGGCGCCTTCGGCCAGCTTGGGCGCCTTGTCGGCCCTGAAGCGCTCGCCGCAGACCTTGCAGTCGACGAGCGGGTCCGAGAAGTTGGCGAGGTGTCCGCTCGACTTCCAGACCTCCGGGTGCATGATGATCGACGCGTCGATGCCGACGACGTCCTCGCGGCTGTGGACCATGAAGCGCCACCACTCGTTCATCAGGTTGCGCTTGAGCTCAACCCCCATCGGGCCGTAGTCGTACGCCGAGCGCAGACCGCCGTAGATCTCCGAGCTCTGGAACACGAAGCCCCTGCGCTTGCACAGGGACACGATCTTCTGCATCAGCTCGGTCTCGCGGGACTCTTCGGCGGCCATGGTGGTTGCGAGGAGTAACACGGCCAGCGCGGGCGATCCAGACCCGGGTCGCCCCGGCGACTCCCTGGCCGCTAGACCGCCACGATCTCGTTGGCCGCGGCGGCGGCCTGGCGCGCGACCAGCCTGGCGTAGACGCCCTGCTGGCTCATCAGCGCCTCGTGGCGGCCGACCTCGACGATGCGGCCGTGGTCGAGGACGACGATGCGGTCGGCGTCGCGGATCGTGCTCAGGCGGTGGGCGATGACGAGGGTCGTGCGGCCCTTTTGCAGCTTCTCGAGCGCCTCCTGGACCAGGTGTTCGCTCTGGCTGTCGAGGGCGGAGGTCGCCTCGTCGAGGATGAGCACCCGCGGGTCGCGGAGGATCGCGCGGGCGATCGACACGCGCTGGCGCTGGCCGCCGCTGAGCTTGACGCCGCGCTCGCCGACGACCGTCTCGTAGCCGTCCGGAAATTCACGGATAAAGCCGTCGGCGTTGGCGGCCCGGGCCGCCGTCTCGATCTCCGCGTCGGAGGCGTCCAGGCGGCCGTAGCGGATGTTCTCGCGGATCGTGCCGCTAAACAGCACCGGGTCCTGCGAGACCACGGCCATCACGCCGCGCAGGTCGGCGAGGCGCAGCGTGCGAAGGTCGTGGCCGTCGAGCTTGATCGCGCCGGTCGAGGGGTCCCAAAAGCGCAGCACCAGCCGGCCCAACGTCGTCTTGCCGGAGCCGCTGGGACCGACGAGCGCACAGACCTCGCCCGGCTCGACGTGGAGGTCGATGTCCTGGACCACCGGCGTATCGCGGTCGGCGTAGGTGAAGGACACGCCGGCGAAGTCGAGCGCGCCGCCGAGGTTCGGGTTCTCGACCGGGTTCGGCGGATCGGCGATACCGGGGGTCGTGTCGAGGATCTCGAAGATGCGGGCCGTCGCGCCGAAGGTGCTCTGTAGACCGCCGAACAGCTCGGCGAGCGAGCCGACCGCGCCAGCGACGATCAATGTGTAGAGCAGAAAGCTCATCAGATTACTCGCGCTGATCGTCCCCTCGATCACCATACTGCCGCCGAGCCAGAACACCCCCGCGATCGAGGTGAACGCGAAGAACGATATCACGCTGGCGAACCAGCTCCGGGCCAGGGTGCGACGGATGAACAGGCCAAAGGTGCGCTCGAGCGCGCCAGCGTAGCGGTCGACCTCGAAGCGCTCGCGGGTGAAGGCCTGCACCGTCTCGATCGCCGACAGGCCCTCCTGCAGGCCGCCGGACGCGCGCGCCAGCTCGTCCTGGGCCTCGCGGCTGATCTCGCGGATGATGCGGCTCCAGTAGTTCGCGGCGATCATGAGCGCCGGGACCACCGCGAGCATCGCCGCGGTCAACAGCCAGTTCATATAAAACAGGATCGCCACGCCGCCGATCAGCATCAGCGCATTGCGCAGAAAAATGCTCAGGTCCTGGCCGACGGTGCTCTGTAATCGCGTGACGTCGTCCGACAGCCGCGAGAGCAGCTCCCCGGTGCGCGTGCGATGAAAGAAGCTCTGCGGCATCGTCGCCAGGTGGCGAAAGAGGTCGATGCGCAGGTCGGTGACGACCCGCTCGCCGAGCCAGGTCATGTAATAGTGGCGAAAGAAGATGAAGACGGCCTGCGTCAAAAAGATGACGACCAGCCAGATCGAGTTCTCGCCGAGCGCGTGGTAGGCCCGCTCCTTGTCGATCGCCGAGCCGCTGGTGAACGCGGCCCCGGCGAGCTCGCCGAAGAAATAAGGGTGGATCAGCCCGAGCCCGGAGGCGATGAATAGGCACCCGAGCGCGACGACCAAACGCCAGCGGTACGGCCGCGTATACGAGAAGACCCGCCGGAGTCGCTCGACGGGTCGGATCTTGTCGACGGCCTCACTCCCGAGGGCGGTCCCCGGCGTGACGGGGGCGGGGTCGACTGTGCTACGCGGGGACTCGGCCATGGAGCCGCGCAGGGTAGCACCTCACTGCTTCAGGCGCAGGGTGCCGCTGAGGCCGGTGAGCGTGATCTTGATGCCCGACATGGTCATCTGCTCGAAGACGATCGAGTCGTTGTCGGTGAACAGCATCGAGACCTGCTCGCCCTTGTTGACGACGGAGGCCAGCGCGGCCGGGAGGGCGCCCGGGACCATCATGAGCGGGCTCTCGCCGGTGGGCGCGAGGTCCTCGTTGCTCGACTCGGTGACGTTGATCAGGCCGCTGATCAGGATGTTGTGCGGCATGTCGGTCTGGCCGGTGATCGTGCCGGTCTCGTGGTCGGGCAGCGTGAACGGGAAGCCGACCAGGAACGGGTCGGGGCCGTCGGCGAAGAACTCCGAGATCTTGAGCTTGACCTTGACCAGCGTCAGGTCACACGTCAGCTCCGGCGTGTCGGCAAAGTTGAGCTTCGCGGCGTAGATCTTGGCGACGCCGGCGTCGTCGAGGGTCACCTTCACGTCGCCGTTGAGGACGATCAGGCTGACCGGGAACATGCACTCGAGGGTATTGTTGGCGGTCGCCGTGGTGTCGAGCTTGTTGAACTCGGGCGGCACGCCGTCCGCGATCGTGAAGCGCATCGGCTCGTCGCACACATTGCCGACCGCGTTGCCGTCGAAGTCGAGCTGGTTGGGGTTGGCGTCGCAGCGGCAGTTGTCGACGCCGTTGGTCACGCCGTCCAGGTCCTCGTCGGCGTCGTCCGCCGGCGCCTGACAGCCGACCGGCTCGCCGGTGATGCTGTCGTCGGCGGTCGTCGAGGTCGGCGGGTCGACGGTGGTCGTCGAGGTCGGCGTCTCGCCGGTCGTCGTCGGCGTCTCGCCGGTCGTCGTCGGCGTCTCGCCGGTCGTCGTCGGCGTCACGCCGGTCACGCTCGTGCCGGTGCCAGTGCCAGACTCGGTCCCGGCGCCGCCCTTGTCGTCACCACAGGCGAGCAGCGCGACGGCGAGCATCACGGCGAGGGGGCTGACGAGCAACGGCGTAAGGAGGCGGTTTCGCATCTTGTCCGCATATCATTAAACAAGCCGCGCGGCGACGGACGCGTCGGCTCACGAACCGGCCGCAGGCGGAGCGCCCGATGGGACCCGGGGCGTGGACCTGCACAGTTGCTTGGCCGTCGCTTGGCCGCCGCCGCCGCCGCGCAGGGTCGGCAAGGCATAACGCGGGCTGTCCCGAAGGACAGGCGCCAGCAGGTGACAGGCTGGCAGGTGGCTTGTCCAGCTTTGCCAGGGAAACTCGAGTTGCCACGTATGCCGGGGCTCCTCGCGCGGCCGCTGCCGAAAACACCTGTGATTTCAACCCCCGCGGTTAATACGGCGGCGGCACGCTTCTGGCTAATGTCGGCGCTCAGAAGGAAGTCTCGAACATGTCCCTGCTCATCACGATCGTCGCCCTACTCTGCCTCCTGCCCGCGCTCTATGCCGCGTACGGCGAGGTGCAGAGCCGCCTCCAGAGCCAGCGCCTGACCCGTGAGGTCGTGCGCGCGTTTCGTCGCTGACCGCTGTCGCCAATACCCGTCGGCGATCCCTCTCGGGGATTCCCGTCGCGGATCCCCGCGCCGGATCACGTCCCGCCCGCGCGCGAACGCGTCCCCCTGGCGTTCGCGCGCAGGTTCCCTCAAAGCCCCGCTGCGGGCGCCCTCGTCTCGCTCTGTCGTGGTATTTGTCTCGGCCTGATGGCCTACACTTACCGTTTTTCGACCCTCCTGCTGCTCCTCACCCTGCCCGCCTGCGAACTTAAAGACGGCGGCGACGACACCGGCGCCACCGGCGATGAGGCCGGCGCCACCACGACTGGCGAGGTCACGACCTCCGGTGGCGACAGCGACCCGACGACCCCGGCGACCGACCCGAGCGCATCAGGTACGACCGCGACCTCGACCGCCGGGACCTCGACCTCCACCGCCGGTACCAGCAGCGGCGACCTGCGCCGACCCCAACGCGCTGCTCGAGTGCGGCTCGCACTGGGAGGTCACGATCGTGATCCCGCCCGAGTTCCAGAGCCCCGGCATCCACAATCTGCTCGGCCACGACGTCCGCGGCACGGCGATCGAGACCGGCGTCGACGAGGGCATGAACAGCTGCGGCTTCGGCGCCAGCAGCTTCGGCGCCACCTTCGAGATCCTCGCCATCGACGATCAGGTCGTCGAGGGTCGCCTGTGCAACGTCGACGACTTCTTCTCCTTCTCCGACCCGCAGCTCGAGGGCAGCTTCACCGCCACCCGTTGCCCGCTGTGAGCCTCACAGCTTGAAGCCCGGCTCGGCGCGCTGGCCCGTGCGCGCCAGCGGGAACCGGGCCTTGCTCGCGGCTGCCTCGACGCAGCTGCCGAGCGAGGTCCCCTGATACGGCTTGCGCGCCGCGGCGCCCTCGACCCGACCGTCCGGCGTCACTTGCAGCTGCACGTGGACGACCGCGCCGGGCACCCCGTACTTGCGACACTCGTGGGCGATCGACTCGACCTGCGCGAAGCCCTCTCGCAGCTGCGCGACGCTGAGCACCTCCGGCAGCTTGGCCCGCGGCCGCTGCGGTCGCTTGCCCGGCTCGACCGGCGTCGCCCCCCCGGTCGTGTCCTCGTCGGTAGGACTGTCCGGATCGCCCGGCCTCTGCGCGGCGGGATCCAACGGCGCGAGCACGGGAGGCAGCGAGGGCGCGTTGGGCTGCGGCTCGTCCGGTGTCGCGAGCATCTGCCCGGCGACGCCGTCGTTGTGCGGCGTCGCGGGCCCGGGCAGCAGGCCCCACGCGGCCAGGCCACCGACGCACAGCGCCACGCCGAGACCGGCCGTCCACCACGTCGTGTATCGCCGGACGATCGGCTCGTCGCGCCCCGGCGGCAGGGCGCGCAGGGCCGCCGCGAGTTCGGCCGCGCTCTGGAAGCGGTCACCGGGCTCCTTCGCCAGCGCCTTGAGCACGAGCTGCTCGAGCTGCCGGGTGATCTTCGCGTCCGGTGCGATCTGCCGCGGAGGCGGCGGCGGCTCCATGATGTGCTTGCTGAGCGTGCCCATGAAGCCATTGGCCCGAAACGGCACCTTGCCGGTCAGCATTTGATAGAGGATCACGCCGACCGAATACAGGTCCGTGCGCGCGTCGATCGGCTCGCTCTTGGCCTGCTCGGGCGACATGTATTCGGCGCTGCCCATCACCACGCCGGTCTGCGTCAGCGCCTGATCGATCTCGTCGCCGAGCACCTTGGCGATCCCGAAGTCCAGCACCTTGATGAAGTCCTGGTTCTCGCCGCGGGTCAGGCGAAAACAATTATCGGGCTTGATGTCGCGATGAATGACGCCCTGCGCGTGCGCGGCCTCCAGCGCCGCGAGCACCTGCAGCAAGATCCGTCGCGCCCGCGGCCACGGCAAGCAAAGCTCCCGCCGCAGCATCGCCTTGAGGTCCTCGCCGTCGAGGTACTCCATTGTAAGGAACGGAAGGCCACTCGGCGTATGCCCGAAGTCTGTGATGTCGACGACGTTTTCATGGCGGATCAGGGAGGCCGCGCGGGCCTCTTGTAAGAACCGTTGCACGATGCGCGGCTTGCGGGCGAAGTCCTCGCTCAGGATCTTGATCGCGACTTGCTTGCCGATCGCCGTGTGCTCGGCGAGGAAGACCTCCCCCATCCCACCGCGCCCGATCCTTCGCAGGATCCGGTAACGGTCGGACATCAGGGCCATCAGCTCTGCCGTCGGGATCTGGGCCGGCGAGGGCGGAGGACCGGAGCTGGTGACCCGTGTGGCACCGGACTCCCCCGCCGTCAGGCAGGCCTCGCCCGTGTTTTCCACGAAGGCATTCACGGACCCAGGATAACGCCGGCCCGCGTTTCCGGCCCCTCTTCATGATCGCGCGACGCACACCGGCATACCTATAGGCGAGTTGCTCGCCCGACCGACCCCCCCCATGCTTGCTCCCCGTGAAGGTCGGGGCAGGCGGTCGGCGATGGAGGGTCGTGAGGGTCATGATAGTAGTCATCATGGCAGTCGCGCAGCCTGCGCTGGCGGCCCCTGTGGCCCCACAGACTCGTGAACCTGCCGGCGTCCCGATCGCCGTCAGCGGCGAGGGCACCGAGGGTGTCGACGATCCGATGGCTCGCGTCGCGTCGCTGATCAACGACGGCCAGGTGCTATTTGACACCGCTGACTTCATTGGTGCGATCGACCGGTGGACCAGGGCATATGCGGCGTTGCCGGACGCGCCCGACATCCTCACCGCACGCAACCTCCTGACCTACCAGATCGCACAGGCCCACATCGAGGCGCACGCGATCGACGGCCAGCCGACGCATCTGCGCAAGGCGGAGCGTTTGCTGTCGCGCTACATCGAGGGGCTCGCGCCCGAGGAGGCCAAGGCCCGGCTCTCCGCCGAAGAACTGCGTGAGGACCTCCGCCAGCGGATCGCCACTGCGCCGCCGCCGGTCGTCATCGCCGAGGCGCCCCCGCCTCCGCCTCCGAGGGTCGACACCCCGCGCCGCAGCAACCGCCTCACGCTCGCCGCCGGCATCACGCTCGGGGTCGGCGGCGCCCTGCTGGTCGGGACCATCGTCGCCGCGCTCGGGGGCCGGCGCATCGATCGCGATGGCGAGCGGGCCGTCATGCGCGGGGCCCAGAGCGCCGAGCTCGACGAGCTGCTGACGCGCGGCAGCCGGGCCAACCAGGCCGCGGTCGGCACCGCGGTGGCTGGCGCCCTGCTCGTCACCACCGGCGTCGCCCTCTTGATCACCGGCCGGGTGCGCCGCGGGCCGGTCGCGTGGGCCCCGACGTTCGGACCTGGCCTCGTGGGCATGTCCTTCGGGACACGTTTCTAGGGCGTCGCCACGGCCGCGCAGGCGCCCTGTAGCTGCGTGTATACCGGCCCGGTGATGAAGCCGGCGTAGTCGCGCTGACACAGCGTGTCGGTCGCGCGGCGCGGGAACATCTCAATAAAATTGCGCAGGCGATCGGGCGCCTCGGCGCCCATGCCGTCGGCGTCATCGGGTCCCGCCGTCCACGGGCACAGCGTGTCGATCCCGGAGTCTCCGGTCAGCGCGAGCATGACCACGCGGTCGGCCGAGCCCTTGAACGCGACCACCGCGTCGAACCATTCTTGCGGCGTGCCGGGCGTCTGCTCGCCGGGAGATTCATCGTCGAGGTCGGCGTCGTCGTCCTCGTCGGTGACGAGGAGGATTATCAACAGTGAGTCTGGACGAAAAAAACCGTCGTTACAGGCGCCAACGTTGTTGTGCTGCGAGGCCATCGCCTGCAGCAGCGCCTGGATCGGCCGCTCGTCGGTCGAGCCATCCGCGCCGACGCTGATCCGGCAGTCGAGCGCGCTCGCCAGGTCGTCCGCCTGCGTCGCATACGGAGCGACCCCGGGGCACGGCTGCTTGCCGATCCGGACCAGCGAGCCGAGGCCCTGACACGGCAGCGGGTTGGCATCGTAAAGGGCGCCGGTCGCCAGCGCCCCGATGTGCGCGTCGCAGCTGCCGCGGATCAGCTCGCCGACCGGCCCGGCGTCGAGGCTCTGTAGCGCCTTCGCCAGCTCCGGCTGCCACTGCGCCATGCTCGGCGAGTCGTCGATGATCAGCAGCAGGTCCAGCGGGCCACAGGTCGCGTCGGCGCAGCGATCGACGCCCGTGCTCGTCGGCCCCGGTCCCCCCGACGAGGTGTCCCCGCCGGTGCTCACCATCGCCGTCCCCGTGCTCATGCCCGAGCTCGCGCCGGGCTCGTCACCCGTGCTCGTCGGCGCGGTCGTCGTCGGCGCGGTCGTCGTCGGCACCGTGGCGTCCCCACTGCTCCCCGACCCGCTGGACCCCGCCTGGGCGCCGCCGCACACGCCGGCCTCGCAGCGCAGGCGAGGCCCGCAGGCGTCGTCGCTGGCGCACGGCTGACCGACCAGGAAACCGCCCGTGAAGCACCCTGCGGTCCACAGGGCCCCGCCCCACCATGCCGTCGCGAATGCAGCCCGCACCCCCGCAAGCTAGCACGGGCGCGCACGCACGAGCGCCGGTGCAGCGAGCCCGCAACGGCCCGACGCGAGCCGCAGCACGCCCGGGAGTGCCCCTGCGACTCCGTCACACCGGCGCACCCGGAGGCGGACACCGCGGCTGCGTCCGGGACCGGCGCGCCCTCGTGGCCGAGTTCGTGGCCCTTTTTTCCGGCCCCGCCGATACACTGCTCGCATGACCGTCCGAGCGCTGCGTACCACGGACCTCGACGTGCCTCGCCCGATCTACGTGGTGTGGGAGACGACTCTGCGCTGCGATCACGAGTGCGCCCATTGCGGCTCGCGTGCAGGGGACGCCAGGCCGTCCGAGCTGAGCACCGAGGAGCTGCTCGAGGTCGCCGACAGTGTCATTCATCTCGGCGCCCGCGAGGTCACGTTGATCGGCGGCGAGGCCTACCTGCGCGGCGACTGCTACCGCCTGATCTCCCACCTGCGCGACGGCGGGATCCGCGTCACGATGCAGACCGGCGGACGCGGACTGACCCCCGACCGCGCCAGGAGATTGCGCGCCGCGGGCCTCGCCGCGATCGGCGTCTCGGTCGACGGTCCCCCCGCCGCCCACGACGAGCTGCGCGCGAGCCCCG
>ENA-OFCF01000826-OFCF01000826.1-metagenomes-genome-assembly--contig:-NODE-826-length-12935-cov-2.747360_pt1 | contig 12935 bp, 19 predicted proteins | sample MGYA00153387_OFCF01 | MGnify analysis MGYA00153387
TTGTAAAAGCGAGGAAATAACTATGGTCACTACTGCTGCTGTACAGGATAATTTTACTTTAGAAAAGTTCACCGAGCCGCCCGACAACATGGAATGGGTGGACGGACAACTCGTTGAGAAAAATGGAGTCACGCTCAAGCATGGTAAAATTCAATCAAGGCTGGGTTGTGCTTGGGCAAATTACAGAAATTTCAGCAAACAGGGAGGTGAATTTTATATTTCACCACCTTGCTGTACTAACCAAAATATTCGCCGTCCCGATGTCGCTTATCTCACACCCGAATTAGTTGCACAGTTTGGCAACCTTGCCACTTTACCCCAAAGTTTCCCCTTAATTGCCGAAATAGTTTCACCCACCGATATCGCTGAAGATGTCTTTCTCAAAGCACAGGAATATTTAGAATCTAGCTGTCAGGAAGTCTGGTTAGTTTTTCCCGAAAGTCGTTTAATATTCGTGATGACTCAAAATCAAATATTGACATTTCGAGCGGGCGAGACAGCCAGCACTCAGCAAATCCTGCTCGGTTTTAGCATCGAGGTCGATCGATTGCTGGCTTAAACTAAATTATGAAATCAGAAATTCAGTAGGTTGGGTTGAGTTTACGAAACCCAACAATTTCTTGGATTTGTTGGGCGGAGCATTTAGCGGAGGGTTCGCTGTCGCGGTTCCTGATCCCAACATACTACCACAATATTCTTAGGTTGATGACTAAGAAAGGGAGTCAAACAAATGACAACTATCCAATCAATAACAACTGCAATAACATCCCTTTATGAACAGGATTTTTATCTGTGGTTACAGACAACAATCAACTTATTAAAAGAGGGAAAGTTTTCTGAAATAGATTTAGAGAACTTACTAGAGGAACTCGAAAGCATGGGGAGAAGCGACAAGAATGCTTTAAAAAGTAATTTGAGGGTACTTTTAATGCACTTACTTAAGTATAAATATCAGCCCGAAAAACGAACAAATAGTTGGCATTACACTATTATAGAACATCGTAAACGCATCCGAGATACTTTCAAAACCAGTCCGAGTTTATATCGTTTTTTTGAAGAGATTTTTAATGAATCTTATCAAGATGCCAGAGAACTAGCCGCAGGTGAAACCGGTTTATCTATTCAGATATTTCCCCCAGAGTCTCCCTTTACTGGAGAAGAAGTTCTTAATCCTGATTTTTTACCGCATGAGTGCGATCGGCCTGAAAATCCTGAAAATATTGAATAATTGAATCAGATATCCTTTCCACTGGTTCTGAAATCAAATTGCTACAATATATTTGAGACTTCTCAGTCCGCGAAGGCGGACTTCGTTTGTGTAGCCCCGAATTCTATTCGGTGCTATTTAATCCTTGATATCCCACCATTCTAGAAACCGCCATGTCAGACGACTTTTCCCTAGATGAGCTTTTAAATAGAAGTTACTACGCCTTCAAAGACGCCGAAAATGATGTGGGACAGTGTAATGTTTTAGTCATTGGCAAAACTGGTGTCGGCAAAAGTACCCTGATCAATTCTGTGTTTCGCCAGCGCTTAGCAGAAACCGGAGTCGGCCGTCCCGTCACTCACGGCATCCGCCAATATACCAAACCAAATTGCCCGATCGCAGTTTACGACACTCCCGGACTCGAACTCAACGCCGAACAAATTAAAATTATTCAATTAAACGTTGCTAAACTCATTGAAGACCAAAGACTCCTGCACCCCAAAGAACACATTCACGTCATCTGGTACTGCATCAATCACGGCGCAAATCGAATAGAATCCGTGGAGGAAAGCTGGCTAAGAGAAATGGAAATAATCGATGTACCAGTTATTTTAGTTCTCACTCAAACTACATCGAAAAAACCGAGCGAGTTTTTCAAGCTACTGGAACACATGAATTTGCCAGTCAGTCAAGTTATCCCTGTCATGGCTGAACCCGAAGAAATTGATGAGGATTATACAGTAAAATCTCACGGTTTAGATAAGTTGGTAGATGCAACTTTTCAACTGCTGCCGGAAGTAGCTAAAAAAGCCTTTGTGAAAGAACAAATTGCAAATATTGGACTCAAGTCTGATATGGCATTTAAGTATCTAAGTGCCTATGTTGCTGGTTCTGCAATTATCGGTGCAACTCCTGTACCGTTTGCTGATGCGCCGATTTTGATGACGATGCAAACGGCAATGATTGCTAATATTACTGTGATTTTTGGAATGCCCTTTGATAAGGGATTTATCTCGGCGATGCTGTCTGCTATTAGCGGCGCTGGTGGAGTGACTGCTGTTGGTAGAAGTATTGTGACTAATTTGATTAAAATGATTCCGGGTGCGGGCACAATTGTCGGTGGTGCTATCTCGGGTGCAACGGCGGCAACTCTTACTCTTGCCCTCGGTTTGGCTTACATTGAAGTGCTGAAAACTTATATGAAAGCTCAAGTTAATGGGGAACAACTTTCTTTGCAGCAGTTAAGCAAGATGTTTGTGGATTTGTATAAGGATTATGCTACTTCTGGGCGCAAAACTTTGAAGGATGAGAAGCAGAATCAACAGAAGCCGCCCAATCAAATTGATATTGATTAAATTAGGAATGGGGCATGAGGCATAGGGTATTGGTTATTTGTTTATTCCAACTGAGACATTGCACCATTCTCAATAAGCCTTTTATGAACAGGCTCTCCGGCCTGTTTCACAAAGAATTGATTTTCTTGTGGAACAGGTATCTTGCCTGTTGCTGACAATGGTGCAATATCTCAGTTTCAATCAACTCATTCCCAATTACCAATTACTAATTCTCAATTCTCAATTCCCAAAGATTGCTATAATTTAGTAAATTCTGCAAAAGGGAGTAAATGGCTATGGTAATGGCAGCCGTTTTATCAGAAAATGTTTCTCTAGAAGACTTTATAGCCAGTCCCCCCGACGATATGGAATGGGTGGATGGGCAAATCGCACAGAAAAATGGCATGACAGTAAAACACAGTCGAATCCAATCTAGACTAGATTATTCTTGGAGAAGCTACAAAAATTCTAGCGGACAAGGTGGCGAAGTTTATACGGAGGTTCCTTGTCGTACTAACAGGCGAGTGCGACGGCCGGATGTGGCTTATCTGACACCGGAATTAGTTGCACAATTTGGTGATGTTCCTACTTTGCCTCAAAGTCCGCTGTTAGTTGCTGAAATAGTTTCTCCGACTGATATTGCGGAAGATGTTTTTCTGAAAGCACAAGAGTATTTAGATTCTGGTTGTCTGGAAGTTTGGATTGTTTTTCCTGAAAGTCGGTGGATAATGATCATGACTCAAACTCAAAAGTTAGCGTTTAATCTGGGTTCTACAGTCAGCACTCAGTTAGTGCTGCTGGGTTTTAGTGTTGCGGTTGATGAGTTGTTGGGTTAAATTCATATGTTGCCTGGTTCATACAAGAAACCGGGTTTTTACGCTTATCTGCGGGCTACAATGAAATATTTTCGTAAAAAACCCGGTTTCTAGACCCCCATGCGTAACTCCTATAAATTTTGTAAATTTGCACAAAGTCACCAACGGCGGTAATATGTTGATTGCTTTGTTTGCAAATCTAGCGTAAATTCCAATTGGGAATTAAAACCAATAATCGAAATATGTCTAAGACTTACACTGTTGAATTTCTCCACCAAGGCAGCACCTATACCGTAGAAGTGCCGGAAGATAAACAAATTCTGCGGGCGGCTAACGCTGCGGGGATTGAGTTGCCGAGTTCTTGCAATGCAGGAGTTTGTACTACTTGCGCTGCTAAAGTTATTGAGGGTGAAGTTGAGCAAGTAGATTGCATGGGCGTTAGTCCCGAACTTCAGGCGGAAGGTTATGTGTTGCTGTGTGTTTCTTATCCCCGATCGAACTTGAAGATAGAAACTGAAAAAGAAGACATTGTGTACGATCGCCAATTCGGGAAATCCTAGAATTAAGTTAAAATCGATACAAACACCGATCGCGGTAAAACCATTATGGATCGCCAGATGACCACCCATTTCATTTCCGCAGAAGTTCACCTCCACGATACCGCCGAAGAACTGCACTCGGCGATTGAAATTGAACTGCAAAAGCACGGCGAACCCCTGCGCTGGGCTGTCACAGACGTGGATGTCGATCGGCAAAAGGCTGTGGTTGAAGGCTACGTGCTCGTGGAAGCATCCCCCGTAACAGCGTGACCCCCCGCCCTTTGACAGTGGTTTTGATAGTCCCCACAGGCGTTGGAGCCTCGATCGGTGGGTTTGCAGGAGATGCGCTACCTGTCGCTAGGGCGATCGCCCAAATTTCAGATACGCTGATTACTCACCCCAACGTCCTCAACGGCGCTCAACTCTATTGGCCCATACCTAACGCTCTTTATGTCGAAGGTTATGCCCTTGACAAATTTGCACAAGGATGCTGGGGTCTGCAACCAGTACATCAAAATCGCATCGGCTTAATCCTTGATTCTGGCATCGAACCAGACTTGCAACTGCGCCACTTGCAAGCAGTTGATGCTGCTAGAGCCACATTAGGTTTGAATATAACTGATTATGTTTTAACCGATCGCCCCCTGAATGTAGAATTGCGAATGTCAGAATCAGGGGCATCCTGGGGGACGATCGCGAATGCCGACAGTTTATTACGCGCCGCCGAAAAATTAATTACCCAAGCAAAAGTCGAGGCGATCGCCGTTGTGGCCAGATTTCCCGACGATGAAGGCAGCCAAGCCCTCGCCAACTACCGCCACGGCAAAGGAGTTGACCCTCTCGCTGGCGCGGAAGCTGTCATCAGTCACCTGATTGTCAGAACATTTAAAATCCCCTGCGCCCACGCCCCCGCCCTGTTGCCGCTACCCCTCGATCCGCATTTGTCCCCGCGATCGGCTGCTGAAGAAATCGGCTATACTTTTCTATCCTGTGTACTCGCAGGCCTCAGCAAAGCCCCGCAGTTTACAGTCCAGAAAGCCCAGGAGAACAGCCAATTATCAATTACTGCCGATCGAGTTGATGCGGTGGTGATACCCGCCACAGCCTGCGGCGGCAGTGCTATTCTGAGTTTGAGCGGGCGATCGACCGTACAAATCATCGCAGTGGGCGACAACAAAACCCAGATGCAGGCTACTCCAGAAAAACTCGGAATCAAAGCTTTGCAGGTAAACTCATATTTAGAGGCGATCGGAGTCTTGGTCGCTTTACGAGCCGGCATCAGTCCAGCTTCCTTGAGTGCAGACATCTCCCCACTGCGGTATTTGTCCAACTCAACTAAACAAATCTAAAATCTAAAACCTAAAATCTAAAATTGATTAAGTGGCAGAAAAACTTCCCGAAAATCCTGAAATTGAACCCTTAACGCGCACCCAAGTTTTAGTAGCAATGGGCGTAACAGCAATTATGTTGCTGGCGGTAGCTAAATTGTGGTTGCTATTTGGGTCGGTATCGCTTTTGCCCGTCAAATTGATAGTAATGGACTTGCTCAAAGGATGTGCGATCGGACTGGCAATTACAGGCGCAAGTGCGATCGTTTATCAGATATGGCCTGGTTATCGTCGCAGTGCCGACGTTTACCTAGAAGTAGTCCTCAAACCCTTATTTTGGCCAGATTTAATCTGGCTGGGACTCCTACCCGGACTTAGCGAAGAATTGCTATTTCGAGGCGTGATGCTGTCTGCTTTGGGATTGAATGCGATCGGTTTAGTGTTATCAAGTTTTTGTTTCGGCATTCTGCATCTGGGAGGAATGGAACAGTGGCCCTACGCTGTTTGGGCAACGGCTGTCGGATTGCTGTTGGGTTACAGTGTTTTAGCTACGGGGAATTTGTTAGTACCAATTACGGCTCATGTCTGCACGAATTTGATTTCTAGCTGTGTTTGGAAGTGGGAACACGATATGGGGAAGCGGTAGATCGATCGCACGCTCAATATCGAGATCGGGGCGGGTTCACCCGTATCTCTGCTTAATAACCAAGGTATTTTTAAACCCGCCCCCACTCAGCTTGGTTAAGGTAATAGATAACTGCTCGATCGCACGATCAATTCACCTTGACGCGGATCGCGACTGAAAATAAAAGCTCCTGCTTCAGTTTCACCGCTTGACAAAAAATCAATTTGCAAATCTCCCGATTCTACAACTTCGCCTTTGACGCGCAATTCGGCAATAATTTGCACCGATTCTGCCGTTTCGCCGCCAGTATTAGCAACCGCAAACGGCACGTAAAATTGCCCTTTCTCGAACCGAATAGGCAAGTTTCGACTCACCGAAATAGTCGGAGGTTCCTGCTTTTTGGTCAGCCAACTGTAGATTACGAGTCCGAGTAGAGTCGCGAGGATCGAGCAGGCGATCGCAAATGTCACCCATTCAGCAAGATTTGTCTTCGATTTCCCTTCGTTACTTTCACTCATACCGCCAACCTCCCCGCCGCGCCGCCAACAGTCGCTGGCAATCCCAATACTAACGTATAGCTCAACCAAATCGACCACGGCTCGTCAAAAGTGAGTTTGTTGAAGAAAAACAGCATAAATGCAGCAGCCGCCAGCGACACCAAATAAGACATCACAGTTTCGCTGAACGGATGCTGAAAAATCCCCTGCTGCTGCTGGCGTTTTGTTTGATCGGTAAACCCGGCTGCAAATACAATACAGTAGGAAATTAGCAGGGAAGCGGCGATAATTGCTAATTGCCAAGGCGGAGAAATCGCAGCGGCTAGCATCGGCACTTCATCTGTTGGGGCGATGTTGAAACCAATAATTACAGCGCCGATTAAAGTAGCGCCGATATCTGCTACAGTGGGATTAATGGTAGGTTTTTGTTTGCTGTCTGAACTTTGATAGCGATCGCCACTCAAGAAACCGCTTGCCAAAGCCACTCCCAAGGAAAACGGCAGCCCTTCAAAGATGATTTTCCCTAAAGTTTCTTGCAGCGGAGTCTCCGGCGTAATTTCTTGCAGCAAAAACAGGACAAAGGTCGCGCAAACAATGCCAATGGCGATCGCCTCTACAGAATCCTTGACAGCATCTCGCCAGCGGATGTCCTTAGTTTTGCGAAAACCTTCCGTGCGCACAAGCAAGAAAACCACTCCAAAAGTAGTTGCGATCGCGCTCAACATTTCGATCGGTTTGCTGTGCGAACCAATCCACCAAACCTCCATCGTATAAAGCAGCGGAGTTCCGAATAAAAAGCCGCCCGATGCGCCTCGAATGATGTCGTTTAGTTCATTTTTCCACGGATTTTTACGTCTTTTTGATTTGTTCATGTTTGGGCAAAAAGGCGAATTAAAAAATTTAAAAGTTCGGGGGAGCGATACTTTGACATATTTCAATTATTATCCTAATCCTAGATACATCGCCACTCAACTTTGTGCGTAAGCTATTAAAAATTCCTCTCTAGAAATTCCCGCCTGAGTACAAATTGCTCTCAGTGTACCTGATTTTATTTGATCGTGGTTAGGCATTACTAACGGAGTCTCCGTGCCATCCTGATTGTCTCGCACCATGACAATATGTTCGCGTTCTCTAATAATCCGAAAACCCAACAACTGAAATGTTCTGATGACTCGTCTTTTAGGAGCATCGACAGGAAACTTCGACATTAAATAGCCACCTCTGCTTCTACTAAAAAAGTCTCGATCGCAGATGATTCGTTTTCCATTGTTTCTTTGCCAAATACTTCGATATAGCAGCGAATAGCTGACTTGACATCAGCTAATGCTTCCTCATAGGTGTCACCTTCACCAACTACGGCACCTTTGATACCGAGGGGATAGGCTACATAACCGTCGGGATGTTTTTCAATGATAATTCTAAATTGTTTCATTTGCGCCTCTCGCTCTTTACGCTAATTTAATTTACCACAGGGGGCAGGCGCGATCGTTGGGTAACGCGCTCGATCGAGCCAACCTACGAATGATTGTAAATCGAGTTACCTAAGTACGGGAGAGCCATCTATCCCGATCCAATTTCCAGTTTAACTCGATCGGAGTTTGAAGCATTTGATATTACTCCTCGTACTCATCCATTAACAACATTTTTACTTCTTGTTTTTAATGCCATTAAAGTGCAAGCTGGATTTCGGAAGATTCACCCAAAGCTTCGTTGACAACAATCAGTTTTCCTTGACTATCTGCCCCTAATTGTTGATTGGCATTGAGTAATTCAATTCCATAAATAGTACCGTCGGGGGCAATGTCCACATTCATTTGATCGCTAACTTGGATAGTTTTTACCTGTGCGGTTTTTTCTTGCAGATATATATAAGCTACATTGTATCTCGGATCGTAAGTCAGTTTCACGGGAACCTCCTGCTCAAAAGAATTTGACAATTACAGTGATAATCATCCAGTCTTCGCCTTCTGACGCTGCGATAGCCTCGACTTTCTTCATAGCATAAACTTTTCCCTGCCACTCAGCATTAAAGGAAAAGTTGCGCCTAAATCCGGTTCTGCCAAATTGAGCCGGAAAAGTTGTGCCACTTTCAACAGTAGCAATTACTTCTGCCTCAGTTGCACCTCGCTCAATCAATCGTGCTTGAGCATGGGGATGTAATCTAACGCTCACGTTGCTATTACCTCCTTTTTGCCTCTTTATTTTTATACTAACTTATTTCACCACAGCCGCGCGATCGCATAAGCATCAAAAATAGCATCAACGCTCAAAACGGATATCTGTTCCGCCATAGATTGTGCAATTATCAGCCTGTCAAATGGATCGCGGTGATGGAAAGGCAGCGAAGCCACAACCTCTATGTGGTCGAAACTTATTTCCAGTATCTCAATTCTATTAACTGCGATCTGCTGCTTGATAAATTCCATAAAAGGCACACTAAAATTTAGCCTGCCTATACTATGTTTAATCGCCATTTCCCAGACGCTAGCTGTACTGAGGAGAATATCGTTATCTCCGTTGTCAATTAGCGATCGCCCTGTTGTACTGAGTCTTGAACTGTCTGTCGTGTACCAAATAAAGGCATGAGTGTCCAACAACAACCTCATTCCATGTACTCCTTAAATTCTTCTAGCGGTTCGTCAAAATCATCGGATATCCAAACCATTCCTTTTGCACTTCCTGCTTGTCGATTGGGTTTGGCTTTTTTGGGGATTAGTACCAATTTTACAACAGGCTGGTTATCTTGAGTAATCGCAACTTCTTCGCCTCTCATCGCCGCTTCGATTAATTCTAGAAGCTTTTCTTGTGCCTCAACAATATCTACTTGATACATAACTCGTGTCTCCTTATACCATAAACAGGAATGCGACTATAACTAATTCTCCAGACTGATAATTAGTCATAGCTCAAACCTGATCGTAAATTGCATCTTCTTCGCTGTAATCGGCAAAGAATTGTGTGGCAGCAAGACGATGCCAATCTGTTTTTTCCTCTACTTCATCTGCTTCTGAGTTTGTTTGTTCATTCACCAAAATGATTACTCTTACATCTTGGTTGACTGCCAAGCATTTTAAAATGTCATCGGTCAAGTTAATTTTTCCTTCCGATGTAACTTTTGCTGGAAATTCGTAGGCTTTCATAATGTGAGTTTTAGATTGGTGTTTACCCAGTTATTGCTACCTTAACATAATCTCAATCAGACAAATCCTCCTCTTCCTCCAAGTCAACAGAAGGCAATTCCATATCAGCAGACTGCAACTGAGCGGGAGTCGCCGGAATTGCTGCAATAATTGCATCAATCACTTTGGCTACTGGAATAATCTCCATCCCCAAATCTGGTACAGCTTGATTCTTCGGAATAATCGCCCTTTTGAAACCCAATTTCGCTGCTTCTCTCAGCCGCAGTTCTAATTGCGACACTGGGCGTACTTGTCCGCCCAAACCGACTTCTCCGAGCAAAACTGTGCGTGCATCAATTACCCGATCGCGAAAACTGGCCACAATCGCGATCGCCACTCCCAAGTCCGCCGCCGGTTCCTCCACCTTCAAGCCGCCCACCGACGCCACAATCACATCTAATTTCGACAAAGGAATCCCGACTCTTTTCTCCAAAACAGCTAGAATTTGCTGCAATCTACTGTTATCAACACCCGTAGTAGAACGGCGCGGCGCACCGAAACTCGCAGGACTGACTAACGCCTGAATTTCTACTAAAATCGGTCGAGTTCCTTCGCAAGCAACAGTCGTCGAAGTACCGGGCGAAAATTCATCTTTACTACCTAAAAACAACTCCGACGGATTATCTACCTCTCGCAAACCGTTTGCTACCATCTCAAAAACACCGATTTCATGAGTAGCGCCAAAACGGTTTTTCATCGATCGCAAAAGCCGATGAGAAGCAAAGCGATCGCCCTCAAAATAAAGTACAGTATCTACCAAATGTTCCAAAACCCTCGGCCCCGCCAAAGATCCATCCTTAGTAACATGGCCCACCAGAAATAAAGTAATATTTTCCCGTTTCGCAACCTGCATCAAAGCAGACGTACATTCCCGCACCTGAGCCACCGAACCCGGAGCCGATGTTAAGCTAGCAAAATAAATAGTTTGGATGCTGTCAATCACCGCCACAATTGGTTTCAGCGCTTCCAACTCCCGCAAAATAACTTCTAAATCCGTCTCAGGAAGCAAATAGAAATTGTCCGCTGAATTGTCCTCGGAATCCGTTTTAGCTTCCTCGTTGGTGTCAGATTTCTGTCCACCGTTGCTTGACAAATCAACCGGATTACCCACGCCCAGACGCTGCGATCGCAACTTCACCTGCTGGCCAGACTCCTCCGCACTGACATACAGTATCCGATCCTTGCGGGCCATCATATTCGCCACCTGCAACAGCAGCGTCGATTTCCCGATTCCCGGTTCCCCGCCAATCAACACCAGCGAGCCCGGAACAATCCCGCCTCCCAAAACTCGATCGAACTCCCCGTACCCAGAAGGCCAGCGAGACTGAGTTTGGTCGGAAACCTGCGATAATTTAAAAGATACCTTTGGTTGACCTTTCGACTTATCAGGAAGCGAACCGCCCACTGTCTTAGTTGTCACCCCAGTTAAACCAGCCCGCGGCGCACCAGCAGTATGTTGTTCTACCTGCTCGTCAAAAGAATCCCACTTGTGACAGCTAGGACACCTGCCAAAATATTGCGGTGAATCATAACCGCATTCCCGACAAATATATTGGATTCGAGGCTTAGCCATTGTTTACAGATATGATAAATAGTCAACCTTAACATTTGAAAAAGTCTGAGTAAAAGCAATTATCAAGCTTTCAGACAGATCGCCACAGACCAATCAGTTTGTGTCTTCTATGATAGGGTGAAAAAAAATAACATTATCTGAAATGTAACTTAAGGAGTGCTCCGTAAATTGGAAAATCATAAAGAAAAAATTCTGGTAGTCGATGACGAAGCCAGTATCCGGCGCATTCTAGAGACTCGCCTGTCCATGATTGGCTACGATGTCGTCACCGCTGCTGACGGTGAAGAAGCTCTCGAAACATTTCGCAACACCGAACCCGACTTAGTGGTTTTGGATGTGATGATGCCAAAGCTCGACGGTTATGGCGTCTGTCAAGAGTTGCGCAAAGAATCAGACGTTCCCATCATCATGCTAACCGCTTTGGGAGACGTAGCCGATCGCATCACCGGTTTAGAATTAGGCGCCGACGATTACGTCGTCAAACCTTTCTCTCCCAAAGAACTCGAAGCCCGCATCCGTTCGGTACTGCGCCGGGTTGACAAAAACGGCGCGTCAGGGATTCCCAGCTCTGGAGTCATTCAAGTCACCAATATTAGAATTGACACCAACAAGCGCCAAGTTTACAAAGGCGACGAACGAATTCGGCTCACAGGCATGGAATTCAGCTTGTTAGAACTGCTTGTCAGCCGATCGGGAGAGCCTTTTTCGCGATCGGAAATTTTGCAGGAAGTGTGGGGATACACGCCAGAACGCCACGTAGACACCCGCGTCGTGGACGTTCACATCTCCCGGCTTAGGGCAAAGTTGGAAGACGACCCCAGCAATCCTGAATTAATTCTCACCGCCCGCGGCACCGGCTATCTGTTCCAGCGAATTGTCGAAATTGGGGAAGTTGGGTAAAGCTGAGATGTTGCACCAATTTCAGCAACAGGCAAGATGCCTGTTCCACAAAGATTAAATTTCTTGTGGAACAGGCATCTTGCCTGTTCATAAAAGGCTTGTTGAGAATGGTGCAATCTGTGAACAGACAACAGACAAATGACAAAATCCGATCAAATGACAAAATCTGACCCCAATAAAGTTTTGCGGCGATTGCCCTTAGTTGCAGGAGGGCTAGCAGGTACGCTGCTGATGGTCAATCGCTTGCTGACAGAGCAAATCACAGATTCTCAAGCTCGATCGGACGCTTTGGGAGTAATTATCAGCGCTCTGCTGATTTTAACAGGTTTGCTGTGGCAGCAGGTGCAAGCTCGATCGCCCGATTCAGTGCAGCTTATCGGCGAAGAAGGCTTTGAATTTGCGCCGGATTTGCCGGATGTCGTCAAGCTAGAATTAGCTTGGGCGTCGCGTTTGCTGTTGACAAATACCGCCACAAGGTCGATCGTGATTTTGTATCAAGGAAAAGTCCTATTGAGGCGCGGCATTTTAGGCATCAATCCCCAAGTCAAACCAGGGCCAATATTGCAGCGAGTCTTCGACAAAAACAAACCAATTTATTTAGTAAAGCTCGATATTTATCCCGGCAAAATTGAATTTGACTATTTGCCCGAAAATACCCAAGGAGTCATCTGTCAGCCAATGGGAAATCAAGGTGTTTTAATCTTAGGTGCTAACGCGCCCCGCAGCTACACAAAACAAGATGAAAACTGGGTAGAAGGAATTGCAGATAAACTCGAAAATACCATCAGTCAGCACCTAAATTTCTAACTTGGTAGTTCGTAGAATTTTCTTCGGCGCCTTTTCGATCAAATCCCGGTAGCATCGGAATTAATATTACCCACAGTCAGGACACGGCAGTGCCGTTTCCCTACAATTAATCTGGCGTAGGGAAACGGCAC
>ENA-OFCF01000827-OFCF01000827.1-metagenomes-genome-assembly--contig:-NODE-827-length-12925-cov-15.745299_pt1 | contig 12925 bp, 13 predicted proteins | sample MGYA00153387_OFCF01 | MGnify analysis MGYA00153387
TTTCACCTGATAAGAAGCGCCTTGCTTTGCTCGGCGCACAACACTGAGTTCTGATACTATTCGCCGTGGGTCTTGTCATGTCTGGCTGTGAGTATGCTTGATGGATCAGAGGGTTATAGATCACGGGTCCGGCGCAACTGGATCAGGATGTCTGAGCTTATTTTAGCCCTCCAGCGGTCGGACTTTTGCTTACGCCTCAGACTTCAGTCCGTTCTTTTCTTCCCCCCAGCCAGTCCAGCAAAAATAGAGGCCTCGTATTTCACCGCGATGCCTTCATGCATAAAACCTTCTCTTTTGGTATCCAGTTTTCATAGGATCCAGATTTCACCACAATCCACTCACCGGTCATCGAGAGCAGTGTGCCTTTTACTGCGTCTTCTGCGCGTTGCGTGGACAGCGGCCATGCCACTAACGTAACATCTACCAGCAGCCCAATCGGCGGTGTTCCCGGCGCGGACGAGCCTCCGGCTTGCGCGGCGGCTTGTTGCATCGGCATCATCCAGTAAACCACCCCGGCTGTCACCAACCCCAGCATCCATTTCCATTTCGTTTTCATTATTTTGTTATTTACGAGAATTCCTTCTTGGGCCGCGACTCTGCGGCAAGCAGTATCAGATCGAATCAAAAATTATTTTCAACTTTATAGTGTTTGATTATAGAAGGGAATTTCCTGCATTTCTGCGTTCCTTATTTTTCTTTCCAGACCTGATTTCTGGTTCAGTCTTGTTGTCGATGCGCCGCGCGGAAGTTGTTCACACTCACCACCAAACGTTAGAGATTTGGAAATCCACTCTGGCGACGGAATTCCGTGTGCAGGGTGCAGTTCACGCGGCGTATCACCAGCGGCGTTTCCTAACTGGATTGGCGTGGGACATGATTGCGGCGAGTGTCTTGCTAGGTAAAAATCATCCGCCGCGTTCGGTGTTGATGCTCGGTTTGGCCGGCGGCACCGCATTTCGTATCGTCAGGCAATTGCTGCCCGATTGTCAGCTCACGGCGATCGATATCGATCCTGAAATCGTCGAGCTTGCGCGGCGGCACATGGATCTCGACGCGCTGGGCATTGAGGTGATTTTTGGCGACGCTTATGCATGGCTGGCAACAAACCGCCGCTCGTTTGATGTGGTGATCGATGATATCTATCTGGCGGGCAAAACCGATGTCTTCCGGCCACGGGCATGGGATGACGGGTTGCTAGCTCATCTGCAACAAGCGGTGGCTCCGGGCGGTTTGTTAGCAGTGAATCTAGTGACAGGCGAGGGTCACCGAACGATGCAGTCATTCACCCGGCGGGTCTTGCGCGGGGCATTTCCAGTGGTGCGTAAAATCCAGTCGATTCAGGCAATGAACGAAGTGTTAGTGGCCGGAGATTTTGTTGCCACTGGACGCAGGTTGTTGCCGTACGAGAATTCGTTTTCCGACTGGCGCGACCGCGAGTTCTGGCGCCGCCTTCAAGTGAGTCTTGTTTCCTAAAAAACCTAACGATATGACAGAACCGATCCATGAGTTATATGAAAACTTCGTCTATCCGGCGATGAGCCATCCATCATCGGACCCGGCGGTGACGGCGGTGGCGGCGACGCTAGGCGGCTTGGATGCGTGGCATCCGGCAGAGGCTAGGATTTTGGAAATCGGCTGTTGCAGCGGCCACAACTTGATCCCGCTGGCAATGCGCTGGCCGGAAAGTCGATTCACGGGAATTGATCTATCTGAAAAATCAATCGCTATCGCACGCGAACTCGCGGCGGCGGCGGGCGTCACCAATCTTGATTTTCTCGTGGCGGATCTGCGCACCTATCAGCCTGAATGCGTCGAGTTTGATTACATCATCGCGCATGGTTTTTTCTCTTGGGTGCCAGATGAGGTGAAGATGGCATTGCTAGATTTTTGCGGCAAGCGTCTCGCACCTGCGGGAGTGGCGACGATCAGCTTCAATCTCGAATATGGGTGGAAGCGGCGTTTTCCAGTGATTGAAAAGGTGCGCGCGATCCAACAAGCGGGCGGAGTGGACGTGATGACGGCCTTGGGCATCTTGCGCACGGTGGTCGAGGTGGATTCGCCGGAATTACCAATCATCGATGACATGTTAGCCAAAGGACCGGAGATTTTAGCGTTCGATGATTTTGGTCCGATCAATGATCCTTGGCCGTTTGATCGTTTTGTGCAGGTTGCGGCAGAGCGCGGGCTTCGATGGTTAGGTGAATCTGATCCAAAGAAAAACCTTCCTGAGAATCTTGATAAAACGGTTTTGAAAGAACTCGCCAAGGCATCACCGGACCCAATTTCCTATCAGGTCGCAGCGGATGCTGCTGCGCAGCGCACATTTCGTTCGGGGGTTCTGTGTCGCAACGACGCGCAGGTGGGGCACCAAGTTTCGCTAGAGAGAATATATGAATGGTCGGCCCGCGCGGGATATGAGCCGGAGGATGTCACGGATCGCAAAATTCACCGCGCGATAGCTTTTAACGATCCCTTGTGTCTCACGCTTGCGGGCTTGGAAGTGATGCTGCCGGGCAGCAATTGGGCGGATATCGCGCACCGGATTTGTGATGGAATCTATCGTGGCTGGATCTTGCCACGGATCGAGCCAGTGTGGTTTGATCCTGAAACTCCGGAGTTTCCTAAGCTCGATGCATTTCGCTTGGAGTGCGCGAGACGCAAACTTCCGTTAGTGGATGCATGGCATAAGCCCTGTGCTTTTCCTAACAATCATTACGAGGTGCTCGCGGCGATGGATGGCTCGCGCACTGACGCGGAACTCGCCGAATTTTCAAAAAAACACAGCCCCGAACTTGCGTATGAGCCATGGTTACGCCACCTTGCCGGGCGCGGAATGTTTGCCTAACATCGCCTCATCATGAAAAAAAGTCCCATTGCTCATGTTCGATTGGAAGTCGCGACACCTGATGAAATCACCGCTCGTGGCGAGGGCGCGACTTTGCGCGCTGGCATTGCGAAAACCGCATTTGGCCATTGTCTGCTAGGCGAGATGCCGCGAGGAATTTGCCACATGTCGTTGTTCGATGAAGACGATGCAGCGCAATCTATCATTGAAATGCAGGCGGTTTGGCCGCAGGCAAAACTGGTGTGGGATCACTCGCGTGCGGCAGACCTGATCGGCCGGATTTTCGCACGAGCGGATTCGTCGGAATGGTCGGTTTACGTGCGCGGCACTTCGTTTCAAGTGAGTGTCTGGAATGCGCTGCTGTCGATTCCTGTTGGCGAATGCATCGGGTATGGAAAACTGGCGGCTGCGGTGGGCAAATCCAAGGCATCTCGTGCAGTTGGCAGCGCGGTGGGGAAAAATGAGGTTTCATTTCTCGTTCCGTGCCACCGAGTGATTCTAGCAGATGGGACATGCGGCAACTACCGCTGGGGCCCGCAGAGGAAACGCGCCATGCTCGAATGGGAAAAAGCTGACAGTTTGGTTGCAAAACTCACGTAGAGCAGCGACGTTTCCTTATGAAAATAAATCAATTGCTGCTCACACATGTCGGGGTATTTGCGGTGGGCGTATCGATTGCGTTGGTGGCGAAGCGCGGCTCTAACGATTCTCAGGGCAATAGCGATTCTGCAATCACTGGTCGCAATCGTTCATCATTGGAGTCATCAAGAGCGGCAGATTCCAGCGTGAAGGAACGTGAACGACGTGAGGCTGCACTACGCACTGGGAGCAGCAAACAAGCTGCCTTTCAAAAGATCGCTAACATTTCAAAAATGAGCGACCCGATGGAACGGCAGGCCGCACTCATGGAATTGATCAACCGTCTCGGCCCGGAAGAATTCGCCGCAGTGGCAGAGGAATACAAGAAGTTGGAGCATTACAACGAATCTGAAGATGAATTCAACATGATCCTGCGCGGCTGGGCGAAGGCCGATCCGTTGGGCGCACTTGACTACGCCGGCCAGCAAGAAAACGCGGCGCGTGAGACATCTGTAGTTCTCGCCGCATGGGCTGGCAAGGACGCTGCCGCCGCCGAACGCTGGGCGCTCGAGCATCATCAGGGTGATGGGCCGAATCCTTACATGGCCTCAGTCATCCAAGGAATCGCGTCTTATGATCTTGCCCGTGCCACTCAGCTAGCCGAGGCGATGCCGCGCAGTCGTGAGCGAGGTGATGCGGTGAACGCCATCACTCGGGCCTTAATGGTGCAGGGCGAAGAGGCGGCGATGGCGTATCCGTCTTCTATCAAGGATCTCGCGCTGCAAGCGGGTTTTGTCGATGCCATTGCCCGGCGTATTGCGTCGAAGGATGCGGACAAGGCCGCCTCATGGCTCACCACATTTTCCGATGCCGAGGTGCAAAAACGCGCGGCAAAAACCGTGGGGGAAGCACTGGCTCAAGAGAATACCTCCACAGCGATGACTTGGCTCACGCAGTTGGAACCCGAGGCTCGCGCCGAGGCCGCCAGTGGGATCATTCCCGTGATGTCAGCGCAGGATCTTCCCGCCACAGCGAAATGGGTGTCGAGCCTGAGTGGCACACCGAACTATGATCAGATAGTCGGAGCATTCGTTCCGAGTTTTGGGGATCGCGAGCCGGAACAAGCCGCAGCTTGGATTCAACAAATTTCTGACCCTCAGCAGCAAACCCGGCTTTATCACCGGACGCTTGGCGGCTGGGCAAGGCGTGATGCCGCTGCCGTGAAAAATTGGATCGCGAACAACACCGTGCCGGAAAGCGTGACCCGCCGTTTCAACCGTTGACCGAGAAAATGCCCCTCGTTGCCAAAGCCTCCAGCCAGCCATATTTGTACGGCATTCTGGATCTGGGATACACTGCGGAAAATCAGGCGCTGACCGTTACCGCTGCGCTGCTCGCGGGCGGCGTGGATTTGCTCCAACTGCGGGCAAAGCGCTGCGATCTTGGCACCATTCGCCGCGTCGCGGAGGCACTCATTCCGCTTTGCCACGCCGCCGGAGTTCCTTTTATCCTCAATGATTATGCCGCACTCGCTGCGGAAATCGGCGCGGATGGCGTTCACATCGGCCAAGACGATGGCTCGCTGGCGGATGCCCGGGCAATCATTGGTCCTAACAAGATGGTCGGTCGTTCCACTCACTCACTCGATCAAGCACGCGCTGCATTGATTGAAGGCTTCGACTACATTGGATTCGGTCCACTTTTTCCCACACCGACCAAAGCGGGAAGAGCCGCCATCGGGCTGGATGAAATCGCTGCGATGGAGCGCGATGTCGGGGCAAAAATTCCGGCGTTTTGCATCGGCGGCATCAAACGTTGCAATCTCGCACAAGTTCTAACTGCGGGTGCGCGCCGAGTGGTTGTGGTTTCCGATCTGCTCACGGCCGATGATGTACAAGCTGCCACCGCTGACGTGAAAACACAGATATTGCACGCAAAAGGCTAAATTATCAGGAAATCTTAATAATATTTCCTTGCGCCAAGAGGCCGGTGTGGTATCGAAAGCACGTGATGAAATCGTTTCTATTGATGACACTTGCCGCAGCCGCCGTGCTGACCAGCTCTTGCAACACCTTCATCGGTCTGGGCCGCGATATGCGGATCGCGGGTGAAGGCATGGAAAAAACGGCGAATAAAGGCGGTGGCCAAGCAGACACTTCGGGCGCGCCAGTTTATTGATTTGCTCGTTGATCTTCTGCGAAAGATTTCCGGTCCCGGCGTTACAGGATGCGGATTAAAAATCGCGCCAGAACGCTAAGGCGCACACCAGCGTGGCAACGCCATAGCCAAGGCCCGTTAGAGAAAGCATGGTCCAACGTTTTTGATCCGCCGTGGCCCATGCGACAGCGTCGCGGAAAAGATATGGCATTCCGACCCAGAACATCGATGCGGTGAGCACTGCGTAGGCATAAATCGGCACCAACAGCCGGGAAGATGGGTCTTTTAAAAACGCCGATTCCAACAGCGGAGCTGCGACCAGCAAACCCAGCACGCCGAGTGCGCGCACGGCGAGGAAATCCCGCACGCTGATCGCCACAAGAAATAGGGAAACCGGAACTAGAATTCGTAGCACGGGCTTGGCTCCGTTGAATTCACCCAAATCCATCGCCAGAGAACTCAGCACGCCCATGTTGTCTGGCGCGATCAATAACCAAAACCACGCCAAGCCAATGCCTAGCAAAATTTGTCCTGCCAACACATCACGCGGGAATTTTTTCAAATATCCCTGCACCATCTCGGGTTTGGCCAACATCAGCGCGTGCACGGCGATCAGCCAGCCCGCCAAAATCAGGCCCACAGTGAAAAGCGACAGATGTTCGTAAGGGTGCATTGGATCCATGCCGCCCCCGGACTAGGGCCGGGACGCAGAACAATCAAGCCTCAAGTCGGCGCAAGGACACCTGCCTTTTGTGATGATGGTGCAGATCACCCTGCGCCGATCCCCCTTCTTCAACAGCATCAGGTGCTCCAACTTGGTGGAGATACCCAGCGTGGCACCCACCGCACCGACACTCCGCTCCGCTTCATTCCCGTTGTGCGTGCGAATGGCTCCTCCCGCAAGACTGTCCTTCTTCCGACTCGCCCCGAGATTGTCCAGCGACAATTATAAATTCCCACGGCGACAATTAAAATTACCCATCGACGCCGACTGCAATCTTGGCCTGAAAATGATTCCCCCCACTCCCCTGGGGGACGGGAGGGGAGAAGTCCCCTTTGGGGGATTTAGGGGGAAACAACTGGGGTCGAGCTGCCTCAGCTCGGCGGGGTTTGGGGCGGCAGCACCATGCGTCTTGCGCGTTTATTCGGGATCGGGTTTGGGTGCTTTCTCACCGGCTTTTTTCATCCGCTGGCTTGCTCCGTCGAATTCCAGAATGATCGAATGATGCACCAAGCGGTCGATGGCGGCCATGGTGGTCATCGGGTCTTTGAAAATCTGGTCCCACTGGCTGAAAACCAAGTTAGAACTGATCAGCAAACTGCGCCGCTCGTAACGCTCGGCTAACAGAGTGAAGAGCACCTCCATTTCTTCACGACTTTGCTGCACGTAGCCGATGTCGTCCAAAATGAGCACGTCATAGCGGTCGAGTTTTTTGAGTTCGTTTTCGAGTCGTAGGTCACGCTTAGCAGCTAACAATTGACCCACCAGTTTGAATGCCGGGCGAAACAGCACACGCTTGGAATGCCGCAGGATGAGTTCTCTGCCTAACGCGGCGAGGAAATGTGTCTTGCCGCGACCCGGTAGTCCGAAGGCTAACACGTTAACTGAGCGGTCGACGAAACTTCCTTCTATCAGCGCGGAAAGTTGCCGCCGCACCTTGGGTGGGAGCAACGCTTCATCGAGCGTGCTGAGTGTTTTGGTCTCGGGCAAACCTGACTCGGAGAGCAAACGCACCGTGCGTTTCTGTGAGCGTTCGATTGCCTCGCTTTCGCACAAATGGCGCAGCACTTGACGATGGCTCCAGCCTTCTTTCTCGGCGCGTTGCATCACTTCTTCATATTGTCCTGCCATGGTTGCTAGACAAAACGAACGCAGTAACATCACGGTCGGATCGGTCGGCGCACTCATGCTTCTACCTCCTCGATGCAGGATGTTTTCACCGGTGTTTGATCTATGTTTTCCGGCCAGTCATCTAGCAGTAAATCGTATTCTTCCAGCCGCACTTCCAGTGGCCCTCGATCTCGCCACTCGCGTTCCGAATCGCGCCAAGTGCCTAACATGTTTTTTACTTCTTTGACTGTGATGACCGGACGCGGTGCTAACATCAATTGCTCCAGCGCATTTTCCACTGGCGTTTGTCCTTCATCGGCAGCTAGCTTGAGCAGTTCGAGATAACATCGATCCGCATTGCTGTTAGTGCGCTCCAAGTGATCGTAAGCAGCCCGGTATATCAACGATGGAAACAATTCTTCTCGCCATCGATATTCGGCAAAAGCACCGGGTTTGCGCAGCAAATGACTGATCACGTGACGAAAATCCACCACTGCTCCACGGTCGCCGCGCGAGAGTGGCAGTTGCGCCACTTCCAGTGCGCCTTTTAATAATACAATGTGGTTTTCATAAATCCTAGCTAACAGCTTAATTCCTATCAACCGGCTCGGCACCGAGTAAACCATCTTATTGATCCGTATCGTGCTGTTGCTTCTAACGCTAACCATGTATTCCCGATAATCGGCCAAATCTTCAATAGTCAAATCTCCCATAGTTGCCAGTTCTTCGGTCAATCGTTTTGTCCGCCGACGGTTGGCTAATTCTAACACGTTTATCAAAAAAACGTCATATTCTCCCTCGCTCAAAAAATCACTGCTGCCACGCAGTAACAAATGCTGTTTGATGCGTCGTTTCAAATGACCATTGCTGCTCTCACAGGAACCATTTTCATTCGGCCGTCCCACATTGATCGTGCGTGGCGTGAGGCCATAATGCTCGCAAATTTTCAAATACTCCTCGTTGAACACACGGGTGTTACTGGCCCGATTCAACTGGTGCGTCGCGGCCGAAGAATGATCCGTTAGTATCTGCTGCGGCACCTTGCCCAAACGACTCAACGTCGCCTTCAAGCCGGCTCGCATCGAGAGCATCGACTCGCTGTGCGCGCGCACCGCCCATTCCCAATTCGAATACGGCAGCACCGCGTGAAATAACTTGTGGGCTAACACTTTTCCTTGGATCGTGATTCCGAGGCTGCCCATATCCGTCCAGTCAGCTGCTAGAGTCTTTCCGGGTTTTTGATCCTGAGTAAAAAACACCTCCTTTTCCGGTCCTTCCGCCAAGCGCCAACTTTTCACCCGACGCTGAAAAGTGCGCAATTGTTTCTCCTCAATCTCGCCGGAAACCTTCGGCACCAGATGCTCAAAAAGCGCCTTGGCCTCGAGTTCGGGGGCGGCACGCAGCATTTCCACTGCCTGGGCCCACAGTTCTTTCAAGGGGTCCTCCCGCGTCCTCCATGTGTGCGGCACTTGCCGCTGTTCCATGACATTGCCCTTACGCAAATACTTGCTTGCCGTTTTGCGGGTCATCCCCGATTTCATTGCACTCATGCTGATAGTTCTTCCTTGGTTGCGCTCATAAACGAGCTTGGTGAGTTGTCTTTTTGTGACCACAACCCAGAACAGCACCCGCCGCCCCAACCGGTGTCAAACAGCACGCCGCCTCACCCCGAAAAACCTCCCCTTCAAATGGGTAATTTTAATTGTCGTCGGCGGGTATTCTTAATTGTCGTTCTACAGGTGCGCGACATTACCGGTCGTGAGCCGTGGGAGATGGTGCGGATGGGGATCGGCAAGGTGTTTCAGGATGTGCGGGTGTGTCCAAGCCTGGCGGCGGTGGCGGGGCTTGAGAGTTATGTCTTAATCCGCTTTACTCGTTTCCTTGCTGCTGGCCCCCTTTCGAGGAGTTCCGTGACAAACCTTGCTCTCTCGGGGGCAAGGCGGTGGAGGTGGAATGGATCCGTCTGAGTGTGGAACACGTCGGAAAGCGTTTCAAACGGTTTCTGGTCGGATTCTGGGATGGTGTGCATGAGTTCGAGGGCTGCTTCCGCACCCGCGAGATCCGAGAGGTGCATCCACTGGGTGAAGGCGAAACTGTAAACCATGGGAAGATCGACATGATCAGGATGTCCAGCGCACCACCGGCATAGAATGGGCAGCACCTCGCGGATGGCATGCTCATCCTCTCCAAAGAGCGAGAAAAAGCTCCAAAGGTCGAAGCTGCGATAGGGCGGGAGGCTCATCGCCTTGAGAGCGAGTGGACGATATTCGGAGGGATGCTTCCCTTGATCCCGATAGAGGAGGGCCAGTCCGATCAGTGGCGGTGCGTAGGCTGGATCTGCCTTGGACGAGTTTTGGTAGGCGTCCTCGGCTTCGACTGGACGATTCAGGAAAATCCGCAGTAAGTTGCCTAGATTGAACCATGCACCTCTAGGTTCCGGATCGTCTTTACAAACTGTTCGAAACTCGCGCTCGGCTTCATCATAGCGAGTGCTGTGCTCTTGAAGGAAACTCCCGTAATTGGTCCGAATCCACCAAGCTTTTGGATCAATTTCAAGCGCCCTCAGATACGCGGTTTCAGCGGCTGTTTGTTTATGGAGAAGTCGATGATTCACCCAGGCAAGCGCTCCCCATGCCCCGAGATGGGAGGGATCAAGACGGACCGCTTCTGAATAACTTGCGGCAGCTTTTCGCGCATCCCGGCTGAGATATTCCTCCACCCTTCCTTTTTTAAAATGTGCTTCGGCATCGTTCGGATCGATCTCCAAGGCTTTGTTGCAGGCGATTTCCGCAAATTGCAGGTCGGCCATACTTTCTGGATTCTGTGCGGTGACAAATTGGCCGATGAGGAGTTTTCGCGCCTTGGATGTTTCCGCCCGGTCCATCGCATTTGCGACAAGTCCGCAGGCTTCGTCCCAGCCGGGGGCGGTGCCGATGACGGAGTCCTTGGCCATGACGGCGAGAGCTTTGGCGTATTCTTCGTCCTCGAAGAGCAGGCGCACCATGACGACGAACCAGTCGAAGCGAATCCTTGCCGCGCGGCCGTGGCGCATGAGGTAGTGGACGTTGGAAAAGCGGTCGGCGAACATGTAGCTCTTTTTCTTGGGCTGGCCGGTGACTTCGGCGATGTGGCCGGACTTGATCATATAGCGGAGTTGGGAACTCACTTTGTTGCTGGCGAGGCGGGTCTGGCGGGCGACATGGGCGACTCCGACGGGATTCCAAGCGAGAGCAACCGCGTCGAAGATCCGCTGCTGTTGGGGGGAGAGGGCGTCAACGATGGCTTTGAAATAGGGGGTGAATTCGTCCAGCAGTTTTTCCAAATCGACCCGGATGTCCCGGTGCAGGCCGTCCTGGAGGAGGCGGTAGAAGGTTTTGACGAGGCGTGGATTTCCCCCTGTCAACAGATGGATGGCGCGCAGGCCGCCTTCGCGTTTGTCGATGACGGCTCTCGCCTCCTTGTCGCCCCGCGCATCGGCGAGGGCATAGAGGCATGCTCGCACTTCGTCGAAAGTCAGCGGTTTCAATTCGAAGATCCGGAAGAAGTCGAAGAATGGCTTTTCGACCGAAGTGATGTCGTCGGAAAGCTCGACACAGGCTCCAAGAAGCATGACTCGGTCATCGTCCATTAGAAAGGCCCGCAAACGATGGAGCGCTTCGCGGTCGTCCACATTGCGGAAGACTTCGTTCACGTTGTCCACGAGGAGGAGGGCTCTTTTTCCGGAGGCATCCACGAGCTTGAGGAAACTCTGGCGAGCGGCATCCTCGATGCGGTCCGCCGGCAGATCGAGCAAGCCATCTGCGGTGTCGCCGCCGGTGCCGGAGGCAACTTCCCACTGCCGGATGCATTCCAACCAGAAGTCGGCGAGGTCGCCGATTCGCCGGCTTTCCTCGTCGAATGGGACAGGCTGCCATTGTTTGGCGAGTGCCGGCTCGCGCAAGGTGATGGTGTGGGCCACCGCCCAGAGAAGGGTGGTTTTTCCCATACCGCGTGGCCCGGAGATGAGAGCGTGCTGGGGTGGATGGCCGGGCTTGTTGTTCCTGACCACATCCACGAGGCGGTAGAGCGTGGTCTGGCGGGCGGTGAACTCGGCGATGAGTTGCTCGGGTGCGAGCATCGCCGGATTGTAGAGGGCGTAGGGCTGGGTGCTCATGCGGTGCGGTGAATCCAGTAGTCGCGGAGAATGTTAGAGGCGAATTGGTATTGGCCGTCATCGCGACGTAACAGGTAGCCGTCGTGGCGCAGGGTATCGATGACAAAACCGAGTTCGTCGCCGGTCATTGATCTCACTTTTTCGTCGGGGACGATCTTCGAGTGGATGTGTTCCAAGTCGCTGCCACCGACCACTCGCTGCGTGGTCAGGTGTTTCAGTATTTCAAAGGCGATGCGCCTTTCGGTCGGGCCGAATAACTCGTCCTTGGAGAGACGGGTGAACATTTCCTGGCAATATTTGTTTCTTGATCCACGCACCATCCTGACTTCATAGAGATCCTTGAGTTCGGGCATGGTGGGAGATTTTTTCAGTTCCTTGTCCTGGAGTTCGGACATGAAGAGTTCGAGGAGGATCGGCCAGTTGGCGCCCATGAGTGACAGAATCCGGCTTCCAGCGGCTTCGTTGAGGGGGATTTCTTCGCCCTTTGATAGCTGCATGAGGAAATCGAGTGCTTCCTCGTCTGTGAGCGGCGGGATCTCGATGGTGTCGAAGTCGTTCGCGGTGGGAGAAAGCCCGATGCGGCGAAGCAATCCCTCCAAGCCGATGGAACCAGTGACGAGGAATCGAGTTTTGCCCCCAGCCAAGTCCTGTCGGGCGCTGCGGAACCAGTTCAGCACGGCTTCCACTTCTTCGGCGGTGTGTTTTCGCGCTAAGTGGCCGAGATACCATGGGAATTCGTCGAGCAGGAAATAGATCGGTAGGTCCGCGTCGTGCAGGAGCTTTTGGAATTCGTCGGCCAAGGGACGCCAGGCGTCGGGATTCGAGCGGTCAGGGGTGAGGGTGATACCGTTGCCGAGGACTTCGAGTTTTTCGATGCGGGCGAGCAGGGTTTTTGCGGTTTTGCCAGTTCCGGCGAGCCAGCCGCTTTTGTCCGAGCCTGCAATGAGCGCCTTGGTAGGCACCAGCAAGGCGGAGAGCCATTCCGGCACGGTGCTGAACTTTTCCAGATCGAGGAAAACCGCCGCCGTCCCGACAGGTGGATCTTGCGCGATGTTTTTGAGGATGGAGGTTTTTCCCGTCCGACGGGGGCCAACGAACGCGACGTGATCCCGTGCGAGTGCGCGGAGCAGGCGGTTTCTGACGCTTTCGCGGGGGAAGAAGTCAGTTCCGGTGGCGGGGTTGCCGATCTTTAATTTCATGACGGGCTGAAGGTCGCTGCAATATAGATGTTGCGCAATAGAAATATTGCGCAAAAGTTTTGAGGCGGGATTGATTGGTAGGTTTGCGCGTTCAGGAATCCCTTAGGGACTCAGCCAAAATAAAATCGACATTTGTTCGGATTTGTTGATCATCCGGCATG
>ENA-OFCF01000828-OFCF01000828.1-metagenomes-genome-assembly--contig:-NODE-828-length-12921-cov-3.353801_pt1 | contig 12921 bp, 13 predicted proteins | sample MGYA00153387_OFCF01 | MGnify analysis MGYA00153387
GCCCCAAGCCGCTGACGGCGCCGCTGACCACCGCTACCCGACCACTGAGCACGCCGATGGTGCGGGCGGGCTGGGCGGCGACCAGTTCCTCGGGCGTGCCGGCGGTGCGCAGGCGCAGCTCGCCGCAGTGGATGATCTCAGGCACCTGCGCGTGGTTGGGCAGCACCAGGGCGAGATCGTGCGCGCTGTGGACGAGGACGTCGGCCGCGTGGCCGCCCTCCTCGATCACCTGGGCGAAGGCGCCGGGGCCAGTGCAGCGCACCTGCGAGCTGCTGGCCGATCGCGTCGAGCAATATGTATACATCTCCAGCACCTCGGTCTACGCCGATCGCGGACCGGAGCCGTGGACCGAGGCGACGCGGCTCGACACGATCCCCGCGGCGGGCCCGCGAGGGCGGCGAGATGCTGGTACCCGGCGGCCCGCAGGAGACGCTGCCCTTTGTCGACGCGCGCGACCTCGCGGCGTGGCTGGTCCGCGTGATCGAGGCGCGGCTTTCAGGGTTTTACAATGTGGCCGGCGCGCTGCCGACGATGGGGACGTTCATCGAGCGCTGCGTCGCGCGATCGGCCGCGCCCGTGACACCCGTGTGGGTCGACGCGACCTGGCTCAAGGGTCAGGACGTGTTCTTCGAGAGCATGCCGCCGCTGCACTCCGGCGGACCCTCGACGACACGCTGGGCTGGTGGGACGCGCAGGGCCTCACGCTCGACACGCTGGACCGCGGTCGCGAGCGGGCGCTGTTGAGCGCGTGGCGGGCCCACGTCAGCGGCCGCGGGCTTTGATGGCTCGCAAAAGCTCGCGGGCGGCGTCGTATCCTGCCAGCGCCTGTGGGTCGGGCGGGCCCTCGCCGGGGACCCGGACCAGCGCGAAGATCTTCGGGTAGCGGTCGATGTCCGGGCGGGCCACCCCGAACCGGTGCAGCAGCGAATTGCAGGCGTGATAGCGGACCAGATACTCCGGGTCACCGACGGCGGCGAGCAGCGCGGCCTCGTCGGCGCGGCCGCGAAAGTGGCGCAGACCCATGGCCGCGTCGAGGCGCCCCGACCACGTCTCCCCCGCCCCGGCACCGCATAGTACCGTGATCAAAGGGTCGGCGAGGGCAGGCTGGCGCCGTAAAAAGTGCAAAGCCAGCGCGATGCGCACGCGCGTCGAGCCCTGCGAGCGTGCGAGCAATTCCCGCATGGCGGGCGCGGAAGAATGATCCCGCACCGCCGACAGGGCCTGCGCCGCGTGCTCGTCGTCGAGGCCGAGGCCGATCCTCAGCATCGCCACTGCCTCGGCCCTGGCCGCGCCGCGCAGGCGGAGGACGGCCCCGGTGTCGAGGCCCTCGTGCCATATGAGATAGCCGTCGCCGAAGGTCGCCGTCTTCCAGGCGAGCCACTGCGCGCGACTAGCTTCGTTCACAAGCTTCGTTCACAAGCTTCGTTCACAAGCTTCGTTCACAGGTCACAGGCGGGCCAGCACGCGAGGCAGGTGCATGACGGTCTGCTTTTGCCAATAGTCCCAGTCGTGACGCGAATCCGGGCCCCAGATGTCGGTCTCGCCGGGGATCTCCTTGTCGCGCAGGAGCTTGCCCAGCGCGATCGTCTCCTCGATGCAGCCCTCTTCCCACTTGCCGCGGCCGCACACCAGCGTCAGGTGGGTGTTGCGACGGACCCGCTCGAGCGCCTCGCCGTGCATGCCGGCGACGAAGGCCAGCGGATTATTGAAGTACAGGTCCTGGCTATTCTCGCCGCCGGTCAGCTCGGTCGTCAGGTAGCGGCCGCTCATGCACAGCGCCTGCCTGAAGGTCTCCGGGAACTTCAGGGCGAACAGCGCCGAGTAGGTGCCGCCGAGGCTGCAACCGATCGCGGTCATCGGCGCGGTCGGCCAGCGGCAGTCCTCGCGGATAAAGGGCACGAGGGTCTCGAGCACGAAGCGCTCGTAGGCGGCGTGGCGCCGCATTCGGTGGGCGAGGGGGGTATCCTTGGCGGTCCAGGTCTCGGAGACGTTGCTCTCCGGGCAGTACAGCTTGGCGCGGCCGCCGTTGATCAGCGGGGCGAGCACTTCGAGCACTCGTGGGCCATGCCCGCGGCGGAGGGGAATACGACCACGGGCGGCCCGAATTGACCGTAACACCACAGGTGGACCTGACGCCCCAGGGCGGGGCTCTCGAGCAAGACGTGGCGCGAATGCATGGGGTCGCCCCAATATGCGCTCGTCCTCGCCCCTGTGTCCAACAAAGTGACGTCCGCCCGGTCGCCATGCCCCCGCGGGTTGACGAACCGGACGACGTTGCCCATCAACTGGGCGGCTTCCCCCGATGCAGGCGTGGGGGACCCGGCGTCCACCATGCGTGCTCCGGTCCCCGAGAATGAAATCGAGCACCGTTCAAGGCCCGCTGATCCTCGACGACGGCCTGACGGTCGGCACGCTGCTCGAGCGCTTCGTGTGAGAGGCCCAGGCGCTGGTGCGCGTGCAGAGCGAGCACGTCGTCCGCGTCCTCGACGTCGGCAACCTCGCCAACGGCGCCCCGTTTACCTGTCGCGGTCGCCGGATGCGCCTGCTTACCGTGCCCCCCGCGAGCGCGGTCGCCCGCGCCGGGCCCGTGCCCACGCCGCGCTCGCGTTGCCGGGCCCGCGGCCTCTGCTACGTGCACGAGATGCGAGCGCCAGACGAACCCGATCCGAACGACCCGCTGGCCCCGCGCGCCGACGACCCGCTGTTGTTCGGCCGTCGGTGGCTCTGGATGGCGCGCCTCTACGACCGCCCGGCGCCGGGTACCTCGCGCCTGCGCACCTCGGCGGTGATCCTCGCGATGGTGCTCGTGCTGATCGTCGCGGCGCTCGGCGTGGTGCTGCTCGCCCAGCGCTGAGCCGCGGGTCATCAACCTCGCCGCGGTATTGGCGATAGTCGGTGACCCACACCTGCGCGGTGATCCGGCGGGCCAGCTCGTCCGGGGTGCAGGGCTCGGCTCTCGCGGCACGCTGGACGCGCCTGCGCGCGACCGTTGCCGCTTGACCTACTCGCCGGGGCTCTCGTACTTCACATCAGGCCGCGCTGGCGGAACTCGCCGCGCAGCTTGCCGAGCGCCTGCTCTTGCAGCTGACGGATGCGCTCGCGCGACAGGCCGTAGTGCTGGCCGATCTCTTTGAGGGTCATCTCGGGGCTGTCGTCGAGGCCGACGCGGCGGCGCAAGATGTCGGCCTCGAAGGGGCTGAGGCAGGCGAACAGCTCCTGGAGGTGCTCCATATGCAATTGCTGGTCGAGCGTCTCGGAGACCGGCGGCTGGGAGGTGTCCTCCAGCGTATCGAGCAACGTCAGGTTTCCGCCGGACAGGTGCTGGTCGAAGCTGACGGGCGCCTCGATCAGCGACACGTGCATGCGGGCGAGCCGCTCCGGGCTGACGCCGCACGCGTGGACCAGCTCGGGCTCGCTGGCGGTTCGACCGTACAGCGTCTCGAACTCCCGGCGCGCGCGCAGGACTCTGCTGTATGCGTCGATCATGTGGACTGGCAGGCGCACGGTGCGGCCCTTGTCGGCGATCGATCGGGTGACGGCATGACGGATCCACCAGATGCCGTAGGTCGAGAATCGACAGCCCCTGCGCGGGTCGAAGCGGTCGACCGCCTTCATGAGCCCGAGGTTGCCCTCCTGGACGAGGTCTTGCAGCGGCATGCGGCCGTGGTTGTAGCGGCGGGCGATCGTCACCACGAGGCGCAGGTTGGCGGTCACGAACTCGGAGCGGGCCACCCAGAACGCGTGGTGGGCCACCCTGACCGCGGAGACGTAGGTCAGGAAGGGGAGGCTGCCGCGCGGCGGGAGCTTGACCTTGAGGCTCAGGCCCGCGTTCTGACCGCCCTCGATGCCGGTCAGGTCGGCGAGCACGCGCTCGATCACCAGGCCGTCGATGTCGCTCTCGGCCATCGCGGTGGTCAACACCTCGCGGGCGGACTCGAAGGCGCGGCGGTGGATCAGCAGGTCGCGGTCACGCAGCTTGCGGGCGGCGATGGTCATCGCCTCGAGAGCCGCGGTCGGACAGCCGTCGGCGCCCAGCACCTCCTGCGCGAGGGCGCAGATGCCGGCTATGAACGGCGGATAGTTGATGGTCGCGCGCCACAGGTTCCTACGCAGGTCGCGGATGCGGGTGGCGAGTACGAGCTCCTGCTCGCGCGTCATCGTCTCCGTGTGGGAGAGCTCGCGGAAATAGGCGCTCAGAGGACCCGAGGGGTCGGGCACCTCGACGGCGGATGGCGGCGACATGGACATCATTTTGCTGATGGCGTTTGCAGGTCCTTGCTCGGAGGTCCTGGCGATCTGGGTGGACATTGCTACCTGCTCGCGTTGGGGGTGGCTGCGCCGTCCGTCGCGGATTGCGCAGCACGAGGCTGAATCCGGCTCGAGGATGTGTCAAACCTGTGTGTCAGGTTTAGGGGTAATGCCCAGTTCCAATTTCCCAGGGGAGATGCCCGGAGAAGCGCAATTTTTGGGCCTGCATGGGGGAGCCCGATGCGGTCATGGGTATGCCCACCCCCAGGATTCTACCCATAAATCCCGCATTGCTCGCACTTATGTGCTCAGTGGCAGGATTCGCCAATATGTGGCTGCACCGGCCTGTCGGCACGGTGCGCACACGCTATCCGTGGACTGCGCGGGAACCGCCGAATCGACTTACAGGCCGCGATCAGGGTTATCCCTGTCCCCGAGGACAGGCTCAGGCCGTCATGCGGGGCTGCGAGGCGGTGCTGACGAGCAGCAGCGCGGCGGTACCGATGGCGACGTCGATGGCGAGGCCCAGCTGCAGGCTGCCGAGGGTTTGCAGGCGCAGCCACATGCCGAGGCCGGCGACCAGCAGCGCGCCCCAGCGGACGTACCAGCGCAGCGGCAGCGGTCGGTCGGCGGCCGCGGCCTCGCCCGAGGTGTAGAGATAGTACAGGGCGGAGACGAGGGCGAAGCCGGCGAGGGCGAGCGGTGCGACGGCCTTCGGGGCGTTGATCAGGCTCATACCGAACAGCACGGTCATCGCTTGCAGGATCGCCACCGGGATCTGGACCAGCGCGAGGGCGATCGACTCGTCGCGCACGAGGCGGGCGATCGCCACGGCGAGTCCGAACAGCTGCGGCGACGCGAACATGATCAGGAAGGCGAGGGCGCCGAGCGGGCTCTCGGCGGCGAGCCGCAGGAACACATCGAGCAGGCTCAGGCCGTCCCGTGTGATCGGCAGGGCGATGCTGGCGAACAGGCTCAGGCCGAGGACGGCCTGCGAGAGCGGGAGCTGGGGCCCGGGCGACATGCCTCGACGCTAACACGATCCCGCGGCGTGGATCTCGACGCTGCGCGCGGCGGTGTCGATCGTGACGTGGACCCGGCGGCCGCGGCTGCAGCTGCCGGTGTTGACGACTCGACCCTCCGGCAAGGCGTGCAGGTGGGCGACGTGGGTGTGGCCCATGACGACGAGATCGGCGGCTTGCTCGCGCAGGATCGTGCGCGCGGCGCGGGCGTAGGGGCCGTCGGCGCGGCCGAAGCGGCGGTGCTTGAGCGCGATGTCATGGCCCTCGAACCACTGCGCGAGCGGACGCAGGCCGGCCCGGCGCAGGCGGCCGGTGAACCAGGTGGCGGCCTGGGCGGCGGCGCGGGCCCGGTGGAAGATCGGGTCGAACTGGTGCCCGTGGATGAAGACGACCGTGAAGCCGTCGGCCGCGAGGCGCAGCTGCTCTGGCAGGCCGAGCTCGTGGGCCGCGACGGCGTCATGGTTGCCGTGCACGTACAGGTACTTGGGGCCGTGCATGCGGGCGGCGAGCGCTGGCATGCGGGCGCGGGCGCGGGCCAGCTCGCGGGCGGCCGACCGCGGCAGGAATGCATGCTCGCACTGATAAATATCTCCGACCAGGACGATATGATCGTGGTCGGCCTCGAGGGCGGCGAGGTACGCGAGGAAGTCGGCCTCGGTGTGGTGAAACTCGTCGGTATAGCCGCGAGCGCCGATATGGAAGTCGGACAGGGCCGCGATGCGCATGAGACAGAGGAATCGAAAGGATCCAAGATCAGGCGAGCGTGCGGGGCCCCGCCTGCGCCTCGGCGGTGAAGGCGGCGTGCAGGCGCTCGACGACGTCGCTGCGGTAGCGCTCCTCGTGCTCGCGATCGAAGAGGTAGCCGCGGATCCGCAGGGTCAGCTCGGTGACCCGGCCGTCCCGCGGCGAGAGGAACACCTCGGGCGAGACCCGCGGCGAGGCGAAGCGGCTCAGCGCCGCGGCTTGCCGGGCGAGCACGACGGCGCGAGCGGGGGGCAGCGTGGCCGGGATCTCCACCGCGAGCTCGCAGGGGGTGTCGTGGGCGACGAGGTTGAGGCGGATGACGGTCTCGCTGGTGAGGCGCTCGTAGGGGACGACGGCGTCGGTGCCATCGGGCGCGCGCAGGGTCAGTGCGCGGACGCCGAGGGCGACGACGCGGCCCTTGACGGTGCCGACCTGGAGGTCGTCGCCGAGGTGGTAACGCAGCTCGAGGGCGAAGACGAGGCCGTGGAACACGCTGCGCAGCCACGGCAGGGCGGCGATCGCCAGCACGATGAGGCCGAGGGCGCGTCCGAGAGCCCGCGGACCGTCGAAGTCGGGGATCAGCCGGCCCTCGAGGATGAACAGGATCGGTCCCCATACGGCTATGTGCAGGACGGGGATCCATGGGTGCAGCTGGCGGAAGGCGACGACGGTGGCGACGCGTCGCAGCAGCAGGCTCATGGCGACCCCGACCGTCAGCAGACCGCCGACGTGGAGGACCGGCAGCACCGAGTCGAGCAGGGCCTTGCCGCTGAACATGTCACGAGAATGACACACATCGCGCGCGGTGCCCGCGCGAACCCGCGATGGACAGCGGCCGCGGGCGTCGGTTAAGGTCCGGGCGCGGAGAATCGCCCATGGGCCTTCAAGACCTGATTCGATGGATCCTTCCCCGGGAGGACGTGTTTTACGGCCTCATTGAGCGCCAGAGCGAGAAGCTCGACGAGGCCGCGAAGGCGCTGGCGCAGTTCACCCGGGGCGTGTCCGCGGAGCAGATCCGCGAGCAGGTGCAAGATATCGAGCACCAGGCCGACGCGATCGTCTACGAGATCGAGGAGCAGTTCGCGCGGGTGTTCGTCACGCCGATCGACCGCGAGGACCTTCAACTGCTGGCGGCGTCGCTCGACGACGTCATCGACCTCATCAACCTGACCGCGCGGACCTTCGTGCTGTTCGGCGTCCCGGAGCCGACGCCGCCGATGACCGAGCTGATACTGATCCTGGTCAAGATGGGCGAGGTGTTGCGCGCCGAGCTGCCGGCGCTGCGCAAGCACGACTACGCGGCCCTGATCGCGGCCGGTCGCGTGATCAAGGCGCACGAGAAGGAGGCCGACCGGGTGTTCCGCGACGCCCTCGGCCAGCTGTTCCACGACCCCAACATCGACGCCAAGGTCCTGCTGCGCGACAAGGAGGTGCTGGAGGACCTCGAGCGCGCGATCGACAAGTGCGAGACGGTCGCCGAGCGGCTCAAGAACCTGGCGGTAAAGCATGGTTAGCATGCTGACGCTGCTGATCGTCGTCATCGTCGTCGCGCTGGTCTTCGACTACATCAACGGCTTCCACGACGCCGCCAACGCGATCGCCACGGTGGTATCGACGGGCGTGCTGCCGGTCCGCACCGCGGTGATGCTCGCGGGCGTGCTCAACTTCGTCGGCGCCGTGACCGGCACCGCGGTCGCCAAGACGATCGCGTCGGGCTTCGCGGACCCGATGATCGTCACCCAGGTGGTGGTCCTCGCGGCGTTGATCGGCGCGTGCATCTGGAACCTGCTGACCTGGTGGTACGGCATCCCGTCGAGCTCGTCGCACGCGCTGATCGGCGGGCTCGCCGGCGCGGTGGTCGCTCACAACGGGGTCGACGCGTTCAACTGGAACACGCTGGTCCACAAGGTCCTGATCCCGCTGGTCGCCTCGCCGCTGATCGGCTTCACCGTCGCGCTGCTGTTCATGGTCGCGCTGCTGTGGATCGTGCGCGGCATGCGACCCGCGAGCATCCAGCGAAACTCTCGCAGATTGCAGCTGGTCTCGGCCTGCGCGATGGCCTTCTCGCACGGCTCCAACGACGCCCAAAAGGCGATGGGCATCATCACGCTCGCGCTGGTGGCGTTCATCACCGCGGGCCACATCGGCATCCCGGCGTCGATGATGCCCGACGGCGACGAGGTCCCGACCTGGGTCATCTTCTCCTGCGCCGCGGCGATCGGCCTCGGTACCATGGCCGGCGGTAAGCGCATCATCAAGACGATGGGCTCGAAGATCATCCGCATCACGCCGCTCCAGGGCTTCGCCGCCGAGACGGCCGGCACCGCGACGATCCTGACCGCCAGCGCGATGGGCGTGCCGGTCTCGACCACCCACTGCATCAGCGCCTGCATCATGGGCGTCGGTGCCAGCAAGCGATTGTCCGCGGTCCGCTGGGGCGTCGCCGGCAACATCGTGCTCGCCTGGGTCCTGACGATCCCGATGAGCGCCGGCTTCGCCTACCTCGCGCTGGTCGGCCTGCGCGCGATCTTCGGCGCCGAGGCCTGAGCTACAACGTCGAGCGGTCGAGCAGGTCGATCACCGCGGGGGTGGCTCCCACGGCGGGGCGTCGTGGACCGGCGTGTCGGCGAACACCCGGCCGCGAACGACAGGACGCCCCGCATGCACGCATACGGGGCGTCGGAGATGATCAATACATCAGCGCGTCAGCGCGTCAGCGCATCCATGCATCACTGCGGGATGAGGTCGAGGTCGAGGCCGCCCGGGTACCAGTAGCTGGTGTACTGGCCGTAGCCGTAGACGCTGACGCCGATCGGCTTGTCGGCGACGATGTCGTGGTTGCCGTCGACGTTGTTGGGCAGGGCGATGCGGGCGACGCCGTAGCCAGTGCCACCGATCGGGGAGAAGCCCGCGACCGCGGCGCCGTCGAGGGTGACCTTGGCGTCGCTCGGGGCGACGAGGTTGACGAAGTTCTTCTCGTAGTTGATCGGGGCGTGGAACAGGTACTTGGTGCGGTACTGGGCGATCGGGACGGCCAGCGCCATGGCAGGGTCGCCCGAGTTGCCGCCGGCGTCCTGGCCCTGCATGTACTGCGAGACGAGGATCTTGTTGTTGGCGGAGATCTTGAAGTCGGCGCCGGTCTTGGCGATCTCGACGTAATCGCCGGGGTTGGCGAGCGCCGCGGGGGCGCCGTTTTGCGGCGGGTCGTAGGTGAGGGTGGTGCCGGCCTCGGTGGCGATGATGCGGACCATGTGCGGCTTGGGCACGTTACCGCCGGTCGGGATCAGCGGCGGCGTGACGATGTAGTCCTTCGCCAGCGTCTCGTAGGGCGGCATCGACTCCTCGAGGTGGTCGCAGTAGCCGATGTTGAACGGGATGAAGGTGCAGATGTGGCCGCCGATGACCTGGATCGGCTTGTCCGCGGTGATGTGCGTGCCGGTGAGGTCCGACTGGGCCGGCTCGGGCAGCGCGCCCTGCGAGAACACCTCGAGGACGTCGCCCTGGTTGAGCATGACGACGCCGGTGCCGTTGGCCGCGACACCGCCGCCCGCGCGCACGACGTTGCCGGTGGCCGACGGTGCGATGGTGACCTTGGTGTTGTCGGCGCTGGCGGTGACGGCGTAGAAGCCGGGGTAGTTGACCTGGCCGCCCCACAGCCACGAGTTGCGGGCCGCGACCCAGTAGTCGCCGCTCCACGCGTTGACCGGGAGCATCAGCGAGGCGTCGTTGGTATACGAGTTGCTAAACCCGCCCTGCGTGTACTCGATCGGGCTAAACTGGTAGACGGTGACGGGCTGGTCGGAGCGCAGGCGGTAGGCGCCGTCGGCGACGAGCAGCGACGAGGCGTTCTCGTTGGCCTTGAGCTCGGTGACCCACGGGAGCGTGATCACCTTGACGCCGTTGGGCGGCACGGTGTCCATCTTGACGTTGTTGGCGCCGCGGTCGATGCGGATCGACGCGGTCTTGCCGGTCGTGTTGGCGACGGCGACGGCGAAGTTGAAGGTGTCGGCGACGATGTTGGCGGTGACGGTCGGGTAGTAGTCGCAGCCGATGTACGACAGGCCGAGCTCGCCCGGCGAGCAGACGCCGACGCAGGCGCCGGCGTTCGGGTCGCAGGTGACGCCCTGGACGGCGTCGCAGGCGATGTCGACGGTGCCCGAGCCCTCCTCGTTGCAGACCTTCGAGATGTCGCCCTCGCAGGTGCCAGCGTTCGGCACGCACTCGGCGCAGCCCTTGCCGTCGAGACAAACCTTGGCGCACACCTCCTCGGAGCCAAATCCACCCTGGCCGTCGCACACCTTGGCGGTGTTGCCCTCGCACACGACGGTGTCCTGCGGGCAGTTCGGGCCGGTCTCGCCGCTCTCGGCGGCGGTCGACTCGCCGATGCCGGTCGTGTCCGCCGCGGTCGACTCGCCGATCGAGGTCGTCGAGACGTCGGTCGTCATGCCGGTGGTCGTCGACGTCGAGACGTCCGTGGTCGCGGTCGTGTTGTCGGTGGTCGACGCGGTGACGGCGGTGGTGCTGCCGGTCATCTCGCCCGAGTTGCCCGTGGTGGTCGGGTTGTTGTCGGTGGTGCTGGTCGGGTTGGCCGTCGGGTTGACGTTGGTGGTGGCGTCGGTCGCGTCGCCCGATGTGGTCCCGGTCGAGCTTTCGGTGGCGCCGACGGTGGCCACGGTGCCGTTGTCACCGCAGCCGATGAGACCACCGGCGCTACACAGGAGGATGAGGGCGTGAACAGGAGAGCGACCGAAGGTATGCATGTCAGGGGGTTTTACTGTGCTTTGGGCGGCTTGAGAATTGCCGTTTTTCGCGCATGGGGTCGCGTGACCTCGGGGTGTTCGCCAGGCCCGGCCCGCGAAACCTCTCAGTCCGGGTCGCAGGGTCCGTCGCAGAAGCTCTCGATCGTGCCGGTACGCAGGAATTGATCGAGGGACTTCTCGGCGACGCCGAGCTTGCGGACCTTGCCGTGCGGATCCTCGCCATCGGTCGGCGGGATGTTGGTGGTCGGCTCGGGAGCGAGGCCAAAGCTGTACTCGATCATCGCGGAGCCGACGTAGGGGCCAGGGACCTCGTCGATACCGAAGATGGTCCGGTTGGTCGGGGCGATGTTGACGACGCCGCCGATCGTGCGCGCCATGATGTGTGCGCCGAGCGTGCTGACCTGGTGGTCGCCGATCGCCACCGGCATCAGGACCTCGTGGGCGGGCGTGCCAGGCAGCATGTTCTCGCGGATGTAGGGCGTATAGCCGACCGGCTCGGTGCGGTCCCACAGCATCTGATACAGGCCGAGGACCATTTGCAGGTCGATCGGGTCGGGGAAGGCGTTCTTGAGCAGGATGAAGAACGGGTCGACGAAGTCCTTGCTGCGATTGAGCAGCAGGCTGTACGGCATGCCGGGGACGCCGAGCATGCCGCGCTGCACATCGGTGGTCAGGGCCATGTAGGTGCTGCCGAAGATGCCGCCCTGGCTGTTGCCGTGGTAGTAGCGCTCGTCGGCCTTGATCATCGGGCCGTTTTTGTATTGCAGCAGGGGGTCCTTGGCGAGCCCGCCGCTGACCATGCGCATCGCCAGGAGCGCGTTGAGGACGCCCTGCTGGCCGCGGTCGACGACGGTGATGAAGTCGTTGAGGCGGCCCTGATCGACGAGGCTGCCGATATGTGCGTAGTCGTCCTTGGCCATGCCGATCCAGTCGACCGCGAACAGCACATAGTTGTATGTGTTGGCGAACTTGACGCGATAGTCGTACTGGATCTCCTCGCCGCCCGAGCCGAGCAGGCCGTGGCCGTACTGTAGCGGCGGGCCGGCGGTGATGAAGGCGCTGTTGGGCACGACGACGGTGAACTTGAAGTCGGCGGTGCCGTTTTGCTGCGGCAGGCCGTCCTCGCCGAGGATGAGGTGGGCGCCGGGGCCGGGTTTGTCGAGGTAGCTCGGCACGGTCATCATGCCCTCGACGACCATGCCGACGTCCGGGCTGGGGTCCATCGTGGTCTTGACGATCGTGTACTTCGGGCCGTCCGGACCGACGATCTCGAGGGCCTCGTCGCGCATCTTGAGCATGCCGGCGGTGTTGTGCTCGCGGGTGGCGGTCGTGAAGTCCCAGGCGAGCTGGAGGTCGCCGCGACCGACGCCGGCCCGGTCGAGGCGCTCGAAGATGTCGGCGTAGAGCGGGCGGCGGGCCTCGACGGACGGCTCCTCGGTCATCGCTTCGATGTCCCGCAGGGCCTTGAATACGGGCGAGGGGTCGATGGGATCGCCAGTGCCGTTGGCGCCGACGACCCCGCGGATCGCCACGATGTAGCGGGTCGCGTCCTTGAGCCGCACGACCGGGCGGATCATGAAGGCGCGACGGGTGTCGTCGTCTTGCGACATGTCGAGCTCGGCGAAGTGCGGCACGCGCTCGCCGGTCCCGGCGTCGATGATGACGGTCGGCGAATCGGCGGCCAGCGAGCGGTCGATCGTCAGCGGGCCGGGCAGGCCCTCGATCGTGGCGCCGGGGAAGTGGGCCATCAACGCGAGTCCGGCGGAGAAGCCGTCCGCCCGGTTCCATACGTCCGGTGTGCCGCTCATGTTCTTCTTGCCGTCGGGCACGAGCGCGTCCGAGAGCGCGAGGCGGCGGCCAGTCGCGGAGGTCTCGTCGGCGCGGGTGAACACGTTCGACGGGAACGGGAAGCCGCAGTAGCTCGGCACCAGCGGGTCGCAGTCGAGGGTCGGCCACTCGGCGGCCGGCGGCGGCTCGGTCGGTGGGCCGCCGGTGCTGCTGCCGCCACTGGTCGGCTCGCTGGTCGCGGCTGGCTCCAAGCACGACCTCCTCTCGAGCATCCTCGGCTTCATCGCCGGCTCCGAGGTTGGGAACCAAGTTGTTGTGGACACCTGGTTCCAGCACTTGAAGACCGGCCAGTTGATCCC
>ENA-OFCF01000830-OFCF01000830.1-metagenomes-genome-assembly--contig:-NODE-830-length-12897-cov-4.417848_pt1 | contig 12897 bp, 13 predicted proteins | sample MGYA00153387_OFCF01 | MGnify analysis MGYA00153387
CACGAACCAGGCGGTAGCGGTCCTTGGTGTCTTGCCAGAAGCGCTGGAACGCCGGCTCCAGATCACCGTGCAGCACGACCGTGGCCTGGCTGCCAAAGTAATCGAAAACCGTGGCGGTTTCTTCAAAAAACAGCGGCAGGTAGTATTCGATGCCTGCCGTGGCCACGCCATTGCCCATGTCTTTGTAAATGCGGCTTTTGGTCGGGTCGCCGTCCAGCAGTTCGCGCCAGCGGCTTCTGAAGCGCGTGCGCGCCTCGTCGTCCATCGGGAATTCCCGGCCCGGCAGCAGGCGAACCTCGGGAACCGGGTACAAACTGCGCTGGCTGTCTGGGTCGAATGTACGAATGCTGTCAATCTCGTCGTCAAACAAATCCACCCGGTACGGCACCAGTGAGCCCATCGGAAACAAATCAATCAGGCCGCCGCGCACCGCGTATTCGCCCGGACTAACGACTTGCGTGACGTGGCTGTAGCCTGCCAGCGTGAGCTGCGCCTTGAGTTTTGCTTCGTCGAGTTTTTGCTTGACCTTGAATTCAAACGTGTAGCCCGCCAAAAAGCTGGGCGGGGCCAGGCGGTACAGCGCGGTGGTGGCGGGCACGATGACGACATCAGCGCCCGAATCTTTGCTGCGCTGCTGAATGCGCCAAAGCGTGGCCAGGCGCTCGCTGATCAAATCCTGATGCGGTGAAAACGTGTCGTAAGGCAGGGTTTCCCAGTCAGGGAACAGCGCGCAGCGCAACTCAGGCGCAAAAAACGCCAGCTCCTGCATCAGGCGCTGGGCGGTGGTGGCGTCTGACGTGACGACGGCGGTCAGCTTGCCAGCGGCTTTTTCGCGCAATCCAAGTTGGCCAATCAAAAGTGCATCTGCTGAGCCAACTGGCTGGGGCAGGGTGAAACGCTTGCCGGGTGTGAGTTTGGGTAAGTCCATAGGTCAATGTCTAGAAGTGGCCAGCCAATACAAAGCACCCCAAACGAAAAAGAGTGGGGTGCCAGGTCGTATTTGTTTTGCGCAATCCCTGTATTTTAGAATTTATGATGACCAAATGACGTTTGATCAAGAAATCTCCCCGCCAACCGGCAGCGCGCCCCGATTTTTTGCGTTGATTCCGTGTGCAGGTACTGGGCAACGTGCGTTGGGCAGCCGAGCTGGCCGCGCTGGCCCCAAGCAGTACCAACTTCTGCACGGCGAGCCCATGGTTTGGCATACGCTGCAGGCTTTTCGGGCGGTACCGGTGCTGGCCGCGATTTGGGTGGTGGTGAGCCCGGACGACGACGGGTTTCAACAAGCCTGTCCGGTCTTCAATCAAGCGCACGAGGTGGTAGCCAGCGTGGGCGGCGCTACCCGGGCGCAGAGCGTTGGCAATGGGTTGAAAGCACTTATGCAGCGCAGCGCCAAACCCCATGACTGGGTGCTGGTGCACGATGCCGCGCGGTGCCTGATCACACCGGCGCAAATCACTGCCTTGATTGACGCTTGCAAGAACGATGCGGTCGGCGGCCTATTGGCGCAACCTTTGCCTGACACGTTGAAAAGTGGTGTGGATAGCCGCGTTGAATCAACGATTGACCGCGGCGACAAATGGCTTGCCCAAACGCCGCAAATGTTTCGCATTGGCGCGCTTTTGGCTGCGCTTAAAGCGGCCGCTGCAATGGCGAGTGAGGCCGTAACGGACGAATCCAGCGCGATGGAAGCGCAGGGTTTAAAGCCGCTGTTGGTGCCCGGCAGCGCGCAAAATTTCAAAGTCACTTACCCAGAAGACTTTGCGCTTGCCGAGGCTATTTTGCAAAGCAGAATGAAAGTCACCACATGACCACTGACTTAGCGCTTATACGGGTTGGCGAAGGCTGGGACACCCACGCACTGGTGCCTGGCCGCAAGCTCATCATTGGCGGTGTTGACGTGCCGCACACCACCGGGCTGCTGGGCCATTCTGATGCCGATGTTTTGCTGCACGCCATCATTGATGCGTTACTGGGCGCGGCCGGACTGGGCGATATTGGCTCGCATTTTTCAGACACTGACGCAAAATTTAAAGGCGTTGATTCAATGGCGCTGCTGGTTGAAACTTTGCGGCTTGTCCAAGCGCAAGGGTTCAGAATCGGCAATATTGACAGCACCGTGGTAGCGCAAGCCCCAAAGCTGGCCAGTCATATCCCGGCAATGCGCCAGCGAATTGCCGATGCGTTGAAATTGGATATTGGCCGCGTCAACGTCAAAGCTAAAACGGCTGAAAAATTAGGGCCGGTCGGGCAAGGTTTGGCGATTGAAGCGCGGGCTGTGGCGCTGATATTTGCTGCTACTGCGGCTGCTACCGCGGCTGCGGAAACGCTGTAATTGCTATTAAAGTAATAGCTCTTCGCGCCCGTATTCATTGCACCAGAGGCTTATTTTCCTTAAATTTTGCAGGATGCGGCTAAACCTGCATCAGCTGCGTCGCAATTTAATATGCGCGGCCAAGCCACCCGAAGAGGCGTTGGCGAGCTTGAAAACACCGCCCATGCGGGCAATTGTTTTTTCGACAATCGCCAGGCCCAGCCCGGCGCCGGTGGCGGCAGTGCGCGCCGCGTCACCGCGGAAAAATGGCCGAGTCAGCTTGGGCAGGGTTTCTGCCGAAACCCCCATGCCGTGGTCGCGGATTTTGATCAAAGCCCATTGGTCGCGGGTTTTGGCGGACACCTCGATCATCGCGATACCGGTGTCAACTGACTTGCCATAGCGCCGAGCGTTTTCAATCAGGTTAGAAACCACACGAAGCAATTCAGTTTCGTCAGCCAACACGTCAAGCTTGTCGGGAATATCGATCGTGATGCGCATGTCATCTGCGTCGCCCACTGCGTACACAGCGGCATCGACCACCGCATTCAGGGACACGGGCGCAAGCGATGCAGGCTCGGGGCGGGCATAGTCCAGAAACTTGTCAATGATCGCGTCAAGCTGCGTGATGTCGGCGGCCATGTGGGCGCGTGCCTCCAGGTCGCTGACGCTCAGCTCGGTTTCCAGCCGCAGCCGGGCCAGTGGCGTACGCAGGTCATGCGAAATTCCGGCCAGCATGATGACCCGGTCCTGCTCGATTTTTGAGAGTTGTTCGGCCATGCGGTTAAAGCCGATATTTACCTCGCGGATCTCGCTGGTTGCGGCTGTCTCATCCAGCAGGCTGGCATCAAAATCACCGTCGCGCATGCGGCTGGCGGCAAACGAGAGTTGCTTCAGCGGCCGATTGATCAGCCGCGCAAACAGCGCTGCACCGGCCAGGGACAGCGCTGCGGCCGTCAGCAACCAGCTGATCCAGGTGGTACCACGTGATGGACCGATACGCGACTCATCGGTTTGCAACCAGTAAGCATCCCGGTCAATCGAAAAACCGACCCACAGGCCGTCTTGGCCATTGACCTTGCTGGCAACGATGGTGCCAGCGCCCAAGCGCGCCTTCAGCTCTTCGCTGATGCGCCTGCGCAAGGCGTCGCTTTCGCCCAGTTCGTATTGGTCTTTAGGCTCGCGTATCGTGATGCGAACGCGCTCCTCGTCGGCTAACGCTTTAATCAGCGTGACTCGGGCAATCGAGTCTGCAAAACGCAGTGCAACACGGCTTAAGTTGACCAGCGAGGCAAGTTGTTGCGCGCTTTCTATGGCGCGGGGTTCAGACTCCAGCGCACGGTAGGTTTGCAGCCAAGCCACTATGGAGCCAAACAGCAACAGAGCGAGGAAGAAAAAAGTTCGCCAAAACAGGCTCAGCCCCCGTCTTGGCCGCATTTCCAGCGGCGCAGGGGCGGTTTCAAGCGAGCCGGGTTGGGTTACGGTCTGGCTCGACCGCACAGAAGCTAAACTCATTCGAGGTTTGTTGCAAAAGCAAAAATCAGTTGGTGCCGTCCGGCACAAACACATAGCCTACACCCCATACAGTTTGTATGTAGCGCGGCGCAGCGGCATCCGCCTCAACCAGCTTGCGCAGGCGGGACACCTGCACGTCCAGGCTGCGGTCAAACGGTTCAAACTCCCGCCCGCGCGCCAGTTGCGCCAACTTTTCACGCGACAGGGGCTGGCGCGGGTGGCGTACCAGCGTTTTCAGCATGGCAAATTCGCCAGTCGTCAATGGCAATTCCTCACCGTTTTTGTGCAAGCTGCGCAGACCCATATCGAACGAGAACGGACCAAACGTGATCACTTCCTGATCCATCGATGGCGCGCCTGGGACCTCGGTGGCGGGGCGGCGGCGCAACACCGCATGAATGCGAGCCAACAGCTCCCGCGGGTTAAACGGCTTTGACAAGTAATCGTCAGCGCCAACTTCCAGGCCAACGATTCGGTCAACGTCTTCACCCTTGGCTGTCAACATGATGATGGGAGTGCGGTCGTTAGCGGCGCGCAAGCGGCGGCAGATCGACAGGCCATCTTCACCCGGCATCATCAAATCAAGCACGATCAGATCGACCGCGTCGCGCAGCATGATGCGGTTCAGCGCCTTGCTGTCTTCGGCCAGAATGACTTCAAAACCTTCTTGTGCCAGGTAGCGGCGAAGCAGGTCGCGGATGCGGGCGTCGTCGTCAACAATCAGAATTTTGTCGGCGCGGGGGGTGGTTGCAACTTGAGTCATAAGGCCTTCCGTAATATGTAACAAGACCATTTTGGCGGCAGAAAACACCCTTTGACGGCACTTTAGTGTGAGATTGACACACTGTTACAAAAGTTGCCTGTAACAGGGCCACTTTTGAGGGGTGTCGGACTTGCGCTCCCTTTGCCCTGTAGGATGATTCCGTCAAGTTGCCCCAATGTGTTCAACCCTGCCAAAACGCCGTGCTCAATATTGATAATTGGGGCGTTAAACACTCTTTATCAAAGGTTTATATGAAATATCACAAAAATGCTATTAAAATCATAGCTGCCTGCGCCTTGATTACTTGCGCCAGCACCACATTTGGTCAAAATTCTATGCCCAGAGAGGGCCGTGAGGATGCTCGAAACGTTGCGCAGTTGGCGGCCAGCGGCAGCGTGGAAGTCCAGCAGGACTTGCTGTCACTAACCATGAGTACCAGCGCTGGCGGAACGGATGCCAATGCGGTGCAAACCCAGCTGAAGCAGGCACTGGATGCGGCGCTTGCCATTGCCCGGCCTGCGGTTTTACCCGGTCAGCTGGATTTGCGCACAGGCAATTTCAGCCTGTACCCGCGCTACGACAAGAACGGCAAAATCAACGGTTGGCAAGGCACTACTGAGCTGGTGTTAGAGGGCCGCGACTTTCCGCGCATTACTGGTACGGCGGGGAAGATTCAAAGTCTGACCATGGGCAACGTCAGTTTTGCGCTCAGCCGTGAGCAGCGCGCGAAGGTCGAAGCAGAGGCGCAAACCCAAGCCATTGAGCGCTTTAAAGCCAAAGCGCTTGAGGTGTCCAAAGGTTTCGGATTTACCGGTTACACGCTGCGGGAAGTCAGCGTCAACGCCAACGACCAAGGCTTTCAGCCGCGTCCAAGAACGATGTCGATGCAGGCCAAATCCGCCGAATCAGATATGCCCGTGTCGGTTGAAGCCGGCAAGGCCACGGTGCAGGTGAACGTTAGCGGGTCGGTGCAAATGCGGTAATGCCTCTCGGGGCAGTCATCAAAAAAAGCCTGGCTACCTGCCCTGCTTTCCGTTGAGAAAAAGCTGGTTCTTTGCTGGCAAAAACGACCGCTGGAGCTTGCATTGGCTCCGGGTCGCCCCACGATAAAACACCTTAAACCTAAACAGCATTGGCTCTATTTGGTCAGAATCAGTTTGCCGAGGCGTGTGGCCTGCAGCCTGTAGGTAAAACCGTTGTGGCTGATTTCAACGGTTTTTTGGCCGTGCAGGATTTCATTGCTGCTTATGCCGACTGAGGACACTACCCGTTTGCTGGGCTGGCTCAATGTGCGGGGCACTGACGAAAGCAAGTTGGTGGAGTTCATCGGGTTTCATTGGTTGGTTGATCAATATCGTAATGATAACGATTCTCAATTAAAAGTCAACCCGTATTCGCCGACTGCATCGAAAAAACCAGACTAATTTGCAAATTGGTTTTTCGGCTCCGTGATGAAGCCTATTTTGCGCAAACCCGCTTGTTGCGCCGCCGCCATCGCCTCGGCCACGCGCTCGTAGCGCACAGCTTTGTCGCCGCGTATGTGAAGCTCGGGCTGCGGGTTTTGTGCTGCGGCTGTTTTCAGTTGCGGAGCCAAAGCGGCATCGGTGATTTGCGCTTCATTGATGAAGTACGTACCCTGCGCATCGACGGATAGGCGAATCGTCTCAGGCTTGATCTGTTGCGCCTCATTCGTTGCGCGGGGCAGGTCGATGTTGACTGAGTGCTTCATCACCGGAATGGTGATGATAAAAATAATCAAAAGCACCAGCATGATGTCGACCATCGGCGTCATGTTGATTTCGTTCATCACGTCGTCGTCATTGCCAGCGTTGAGGTCTTGAGTTCCGAAGGCCATGTCAATACCCTTTCAGTTCAGGCTTTTTTCATCGGCACAACATTGGCCGCGCCAGAATTAACCCGTGCACCCGTCACAAAATAGGCATGCAAATCGTGCGCAAAGCGGCTCAGCTTTTGCAACACGCCCTTATTGCCGCGCACCAGTGCGTTGTAGCCCAGCACTGCAGGGATGGCCACCGCCAAGCCCAGCGCCGTCATGATGAGTGACTCACCAATCGGCCCGGCGACTTTGTCAATGGTGGCTTGGCCAGCAGCGCCGATCGCCAGTAGCGCGTGATAGATGCCCCACACCGTTCCAAACAAGCCCACAAACGGCGCGGTTGAACCCACCGACGCCAAAATCGCCAAGCCGGATTGCAGCTTGCCAGTAAATTCATCCATGCTGTTACGCAGTGTGCGGGTGACCCAGTCGCTCACGTCGAGTGCGTCGTGTAAGTGCGCCTTGGTGTTGCGGTGGTGCAAGGTGGCTTCACGGCCTTCAAGGGCCAACTGGCGAAACGGGTTGGCCGGGTCTGCCCCCAGCTTGGTCAAGCCCGCAGAGAAGTCTTCGCTGTGCCAAAAGTATTCCGCGTTTTTGGCAATGCGCTTGTACTTGATCACGTCCAGCGTTTTGATGATGATGACCATCCACGACGCGAGCGACATGATCAGCAGCAACACCGCGACTGCTTTGGTGACGATGTCGCCTTGCGACCAGACATTGGCCAAACCGAATTGCGAATTCATTTAAATACTCCTGAAAATTTATTCAAGCACCCAATTGATGGGCACGTTAAACCACATGGCTTCAGCCACACCGCCGCGCTTGCCGGGCACAAAGCGCCAGCGCATCACGGTCGCCAATGCAGCATCATCCAGCCGGGCAAAGCCGCTTGACTTGCTAATTTCCGCACGCTGCGGCTGGCCGTCTGCGCCTATCAACACGCGTACCGTGGTTCGGCCTTGCTCGTTCAAGCGGCGGCTGATGGAAGGGTAGGCGGGTTTGGGGTTTTGCAAATAGTCTGCATCGCTGGAAGGCAATTGCACGGCTGGCGGCGCAGGCGCGGCGACAGGCGCTGCCGCCACGGGCGCGGCAATCGGGGCTGGGGCGGGTTGTGGAACTGTGCTGCCTGTGGGTGCATTGGGTGCAGGTGTTGGGTCTTGAATAGCCACCGGCAGCGGCGCAGCAACTGTGGGCGCTTTGGTCATGGCTTTTTTAACTTGCGTGGGCGGCGGCGGCGGCGGGGGCAGCACTTCCTTGGGCTTGGGCGGGTCGATGAACTGCGACAACACCACAACAGGCACTACCAGCTCAGCGGCGCGCATCAGCAGACCGCTGTACAGCGCGTAAATAAAGCCGACATGCAGCAGCACAACACACAGCACAATGGCCAGGTTGCGACTGATCATGGGCACGCTGAGATCCGGCGGTTGTGAGTGGGTAAAAGTAGCATTCATGCAGTTATACAACAGCGCCCAGGCTGTAAAAAATGTTTGCGTTATCAAACGCAGTTCAAAGCTTGGTCGCGCAGCACTAGCGCCGCAAAACCCACCACGCGCCGCCCAGTACCAGCAGCAAGCTGATAGGCAGCGCCATGTAAAAAGTAGCGTCTAAAAATTGGATGATTGCCATGTGCTGCCGCCTTGAAGGTTGTCGGCTGGCTGGATGTTGGCTTGTGGGCAGATTGCACTGCACTGAGCCACCAGATCCCGCGCACAACCTTCGCATTTTCCGCATTGGGTGGCAACACCCAGTTCAAACTGAATTTCGTCAAAGCCCAAGCCAGCACGTGCGTGCCGGGCGATTTGGCTGTGTGAAATTCTGCGGCAGATGCAAACGATCATGTGTTGGCTTGCTGGTTGGTTAATGTGAAATTCAAGTATAAATGAGAATAAGTCGCATTTACAATAATTTCCCACTATTTTTTTAGCTACTTTTGTAACTCTTTTCAAGTATTCAGCGCAGGGGTGCTGGGCTTGTTGATGGCTTTGCGGTCTAGCCAGTGCGCCACAGCCAGCCAAACCGTCGGCACTACAACAAGCGACAGCGAAATCATTTGCGCTGTCAGCCCTTCAGCCAAACCCTCAGTCGCGGCATGCCACCAGGCGTTGTCAATCCCGGGTATCGAGTCTGATTCGGTGAACTCGTGCAGCGCATACACCACCAGTTGAACCGCAAAAATAACCATGAACCAGGCCGTCACCCGGAAAAAGCGCCCCAAATCAACCGCTTTGCCGTAGCGCACCCAGGCCCAGGCGATAGCAACGGCCAAACCCAGGCCGATCAAGCCACCCCAGACCAAGTGGCTCAGTTCAGCACTGCTCGCCAGCGCTGCCAGCATGGTGGCGGTCTCTACCCCTTCACGGCCGACCATGAAAAGCGTAAAGCCAAACACGGCCAACCAGGCTTTTGAGCCATCGAGCACACTGGTTTGCTCAAGCCGGGCGGTGATTTCTTTGCCCATGGTTTTGCCAGCCGTCATCATGTGGATCACGCACCAAATCACAGCCGCAGCGGCCACCAGCGCCATCACCCCTTCGGCTTTGGGCGACATCGCACCGATGCGCGACAACACAATGCCCAAGCCTGTCGACAACACCACAGCCACACCGAGCCCACTGCGAATGGCCGACAGCAAATGCGCCCGCCCCGTGCGGCGCAGGTACAGCGTGGCAATGGCGACTACCAGCAGGGCTTCCAGCCCCTCACGAAAAGCAATTAAAAGTGTTTGGAACATGGTTTACCCCGGGTCGTTGATAGAAAAAGAATCGTGAAGAAGCCGTTTAAGCAGCCATGCCAGTGCTTTTAAGTTCTGTGGTGCCCAAGTGAGCTGTAAGGCAACCGTCATCGCGCTAGCGGTCAGCATCAATACCCACAGCAGGCTGCCAAAACCTGCGCTTTGCGCTTTGATACAGAGTGGAAGGGCTAAACAAATTGCTATGATTCCTATAGCTGCTTGCGCCCGTATCCATTGGTCTGGATGCCTAAATGATTGGTAAAAAAGGCCAAAATGACGCTTTTGGGCAAGCGCCAGCAGGCCAAAGCCTGTCCAGCAGAGTAAAAAAGCGACAGCCAGCAACACTATTGACAATTCAGGCATGATTTGCGTTACCTTGCAAGGTTTGAGCCTTTGCTTTCTGCGCTTTGATGATGACCAGCTCGCCGTTGGCAGGCAGTTGTCTGGCTGCCACCAGGGCCAGGCCACTGGTCAGTAAGAGCAGCAAATCCATGCCTGCAACAGCCCACAAGCCTTGGCTCAGGCTTGCGCCCAAATGATGCCCAGTGGTAGCAACATTGAGCAGCACAGCAATGAGGGCTAGCACCACAATGGCCAAGGTCTGTTCGCGCCAGGCAACCCGCTTGCGCAGCGCGGCGTGGCCCAGTGTGCCCAGCCACACGCCATAAAAAGCCCACATTTCCAGTGTCGCGCGGCCGTTGCCTTTGAAGCTGGCCTCAGCGCCCAGCAAACGGTTGGCAATGAAAAACGCCAGTGTGGCAAGAATGATGCCCGGCACGCTGGCGACGGCGAGTGCTTCCACCACACGCACGCCCTTCATCCCGTTTTTGGCATGGCTTGCGCGTCGGCTTTCAAGCCAGAATAAAAAACCGGTCGTGATCATGACGCAGCCCGCCAGGCCGCCTAAAAAGTACAGCCGGCGTAGCAACCAGTGGTCAAAATGCAGACGATGCGCACCAGCGATGAAGCGTTGCACACTCATGGCTGGCGCGGCCTCAAAGCGTTTGAGGACTTTGCCTGTGGCTGCGTCCAGATAGATTTGGTCAAGATTCATCGTCACTTCTTTCGCATAGCTGCGGCGCAGCTCGACGTAGCTGTGGGCATCGCCCGGCAGCCAGACGCGTACGAAGTCTGCTTTGCCGCCTGGCCACTGCTTTTCAGCACTTTGCAACATCGCATCGAGCGAGGCGATGGCGTTGGGCTGACCAGGGGTGTTGGCTTTAGCTCGGCGGTATTGGCCATAAGCCTCTTCAGTGAAGGCTTTTTTCGGGTCCTTGGCTTGTGGGTATTGACTCAGGTAGGCGCTGGGAAAGTACAGGCTGAACAGCAAAATAACGCCAGACAGTGGCATCAAAACATGAAACGGCAGCGCCAGCACACCCACCAGGTTGTGCAAGTCCAGGCTGGCGCGCTGCATTTTCTTTTTCGGCCTGAAGGTGAAGAAATCGGCAAAGATGCGTCTGTGCATCACCGCGCCGCTGACCACCATGAGCAGCATGGCCATGCTCGCTATACCTACCAGCCATTCACCGACGTCCATCCATTTGATGTGCAGTGTGTAGTGAAACGGGAAGATAAAACCCGTGCCAGCCAGGGTGTCTGCATCTTTCAACAACACGCCCGTTTGCGGGTGCAAAAACCTGCGCTCAGTGGTTTTGGTTTTCTCGTCGCGCCAGCGCAGCTCGACAACCGGTACGCGCTCAGATGGCAAGCGCACAAACCACTGCGGCGCACCTTTGGCCAGCAGTGTTGCAGCATCTGTTACCGCACCATCGAGCTTGGTAGGCGGTTGGGTAGACGGGCTTGCCAGCCGCGTGGCGGGCATCATCCAGCGGTCAATTTCACGGTCAAAAACACTGAGTGTGCCGGTCCAGAAAATCACAAAAATCAGGCTGCCCAGTGCCACACCCGCCCAGGTATGAAGGGCGTTCATGGATTTGCGGAAAGTGGCTGTTGGTGCTGTTTGCATGGTCGGCTGCAGCGCTAGCGAGCCAGTAACAAAAGGCCGTAGGCTGAGCCAGACCCCAATGCCAAACCCGTCCATAAAGACCGCAGCCTGACAGCGCCCAAAGCCCACACCAGTAGCATCAGGTATATCAAGAAACCAGCAATAGATGCGCCAACAACCGCTTCACTGCGTGCCATGCCAGCGCGCACCAGCAAAGCTGCAAACAACGCTACCAGCAGGGCAGTCAAGCCATAGCCGCCCAAAACTGCACCTGTGATGCGGGAAATAATTTTTACCAGCGCCATAAGCTGTCAGTTCATTTTGCTGGGTGTGGCCGCTGGCGGTGCGGGCAAGGGCGCATCTTCACGCGCCTTGTTTGAGCCGTAGTAGGTACCAACTGCCACATCGACAGGCTTGCCGTTAAGCGCCGGAATGCCAAAGTCAGTCACCCGCTTGTCCTTGGCATTGGTGACCTGTAGCAACAAGTTTGTGTCAGCGCTGATTTTGAAGGCCAGCGACGGCGCAATGCTGTGGCGGTCAATAAACTGCTGGGCTCTAGAGCTGTCGGAGCCTTCTTTGGCCAGGTTCAGCCTGAAGGCGACCGCTTCGCCCAGCGCCAGATTGATGTCGCTCGACAGCCGCTTCAAACCGTAGCTGCCCAGGTTCAAGGTCACATCGCCTGTAGTTTCGCCAAAAATCGGCTTTTTGGTCACCCGGTTGATCAAACCGCCAGACGAGCCGCGTCCGTACAGCACGGCCGATGGACCCTTGAGCACCTCAATCCGTTCAAAATTCGACAAATCCCGAAAATACAGCGCATCGTCCCGCACGCCATCCACAAACTGGTCAGCAATGGCACTGAACCCCCGAATCGTGACCTGGTCACGCTGGCCGTCGCCGTGGCTCAAGGCCACGCCGGGCACATTTTTGAGCGCGTCCTCCATCGATCTGGCGGCCTGGTCTTGCAGCAATTGTTTGGGCACAACGTTGACCGACTGCGGAATGTCGCGCAGTGCGGCGCTGTCTTTGGTAGCGGTGCTGCTGGCAGCAGGGAAATAGCCGCCGTCCGCGCTGGATTTGATGGTGACTGGCTGCAGGGTTTGGCTGTGCGCCATTTGGGCTGCGCACAAGGCCAGTGGTGTCAGTGTAAATATTGCTATTAATTTAATAGCTGCTTGCGCCCGATTTGATTGGCCTACAGGTCGATTTGTTACTGAAAAAGCAGGTTTTTTGAGGTTTTTGAGTGCCACGGGACGTTCTTGAGACAGTTGGTTACTGGCTGGCTTGAACGTTTCCCGTTATTGGCTTGCTGATGAATGAATTGTAAGTCAGTAATGCGAATCATTTTTATCTGAAGGCATAAAAAAACCGACAAAAGTCGGTTTTAGTGGCTAAGCAAGACGACCAATGAACAAAGATTATTCAACAAAAAAATCGCAGTAACCCCATACAGCCAAATTGACTGCTAATAGGATTGATAGCGATATCCAGGCGGCAAGGGCTTATTGCGTGATCTGCGCAATCGATGCGCCAATGCCGTCTTTGGATGTTGTGCCGTTGGCGTCCAGGTTGTCGCGACGGGCTACATCGAAGTTAACAACGTAAGCAGTATTACCCACAAAAACAAGCGCTGAGGGGAATTCCAGCGGACCCTGGCTTGCATTTTTGGCAATGTTTTTGACCACGCCAGCGGGCGATACAGACACGATGGCATTTAGCTCATTGGCGGCTACCCACAGGTCGCCGTTGCTTGAAAATGCCATGTCGTCCGCGCCTTCCAGCA
>ENA-OFCF01000831-OFCF01000831.1-metagenomes-genome-assembly--contig:-NODE-831-length-12867-cov-9.528177_pt1 | contig 12867 bp, 13 predicted proteins | sample MGYA00153387_OFCF01 | MGnify analysis MGYA00153387
CAAAAATCATCACTCGGCAATCGTCAATCAGAAGGCTGCCGTAACCATTTCTCTAGTGGGATTTTCTTAAGTTAGCGCCTATGGGGCGTTGCGCCCATCGCGTTGCCCGATGGGCTGAGTAGGAGGGTCATGGATCATCCGGCTAACGCGCTAGTAGCGTAGCTCAGGCTGGGAAAATGCTTGGCTAGACTCAAAAGTCTATGAAAAGGGCATTTTTGGTCATAGACATTTTAGAATGTTGAAGAGTAGATTCTTCATTGTATTGACACGACTGCGCGCCATAAAACAAACAAAATTCCCATGAAAGCTCCCATAAAATTGCAAATTATAAGTCTAGCAGCAATATTTCTAAGCCTTCCATCCGCGCAGGCTCTTGAGGCCATCACCTCCACGGGGCCATATCCGGCACCCACAGGAGATCATAATGCGATAAGCTCAAATGACCTCCGTGGAGGTTGGGTCGGTGGCGGTTTCGCTGGCACGGCTAAAACCAGTTTTGTGGTTGGAATGTCAGACCTTCTTGTGACTTCTTTGGGGTTTTATGACGGCCCAAACACCAGTGTGGCCAATGCGGCAAGTGCTTTTGGGGACGGGCTGCTTGAAGACCATCAAGTCGGTATCTATAACAGCTCAGGAACTCTTCTGGCCACCACTACCATTCCAGCAGGTACTTCTGCCGCATTGGTGGGAGAGTTTCGCTACCTGACACTCTCCGAGCCCATTACCCTGCTCGCTGGGCAAAGCTACACCATTGCGGGAGGGATCCCTACTGAGCAAGGAGCAAATAGCGATGTATGGCGCAACGACGGAGTAAACGAAATCTTCACTTTTGGTGGCGGACTCACGCGCGATAACTCGAGTATTAATGCCAATGTTCCCCAAGCATACAGCAGTCCATCTATCAATTCCACATATCTGGATGGAGTTTTCCAAGCACCTAACAACTTTGGCGCGGATTATGCTGCCGGGAGTTTTCAATATACCATTCTAGCGCCACCGCCAACACTGGCGATCACTGGCGTTACGCGAAACAACGATGGGCAAATCATCATTGATTTCACCGGAACGCCGGACACCGTCTATAGGGTCGCGACATCCCCAAACTTGATCAAGCCATTTGTTGATCTATTCAACCCACTCGAGGCGCAGACCATTGAAGATGGAGTCGGTCAGGCCATTATTCCGGCTGATGAAGCCAATGAGCCAAAAGCGTTCTATCGAATTGAAACACTATGATTCTAATAACTCGCACTAAAACCAACAACAAGTTATCCGGTTAGCACATAGACAATAACAACACACAATCAATAAAGCTCGGCTAGGTCCGGATATTGCATCTGAGACCAAATTCCCAGCTGTGGAACTAGAACTCAACTGCAGAGTTTGGTCATTTGCTCTTGTCAGGTTCTGACATGGCGTCTTCATTGCTGCTAGCACGCGCTAATATAGTTAGAGCTTTATTTGTAGCTCCCTCGTCATTTAGAATTTCTTGCAGTAAGCTGGCCGCTTTTTTGTTACCCAGCAAATTGGCCCACTCATAAAGACAGCCATAGGTGGCCATTTCATAGTGTTCAACTTTTTGAGCGGCCGCGATCAGTGCAGCATTAATTGCGGGAGACCCTGCAAATGACTCAGCGATTTCCTCGCCCTCCTTGAGCAAACCGACAGTTGCTTCACAAGTCTTGGCCTTAGCTTTGCGGTCAAAACATTCAAAAATCTCTTCGACCTTCTTGGCATGTTCGACAGTTTGTTTCAGGTGGAGTTCAAATGCTTTTTTAAGTGGAGTGCTGGTGGCAGCTTTAGCCATCTTGGGCAGAGCTTTTGCAATTCGATGCTCGGCATCATAAATATCTGCAAGTTCGTTGAAAAATAAATCCTGAAGCGTTTTCATAAGTATTGTAATTGTGGGGTAGGGCCGTGGTTGTGACAATTTTCACCTCCATCGATATCCCAATATGCCATGTTATATTGATAATAATATGGGGTGTATAACTACCTTTTTTGGTATCCTTGAACTGTAGATCAAGCAGGGTTTTACCCCATGGATAAACAAATCCAGCCAATGCACTGTGATGGCGTTTGGTGATGCATTTAAATCAGATGATGAGCAGCCCCCAAGCCACCTTACAATCGTCAACTCGTAGAAATCAATCACATGAACAATCTATCAAATTATAACATAATTATCGGTTCTAAAATTGCATTGGCTTTGGCCGCTGCGTCGGGGTCGCCTGTTTACTCACAATTTGCCAAGCCACCGGAAAGAAAGAAAATCGCAATCGACAGAATGGCGCGACAGTGTGATTCTATCAAAAAAAAAGCCGTCAACTCTTAGATGAAATTAAGATTCAAGATGCGTCGCTTGAAATCGATTTTTAAAAAATAAACGCCACTCAAACGAAAGACGAATTTGAAACCATGCGAGTAGCTGTATCTAAAATGGCCGAACAACATACGGTGATGCATACCAAAATAGAGAACGTGTCGGACGAGATGATGCAAGTGATCGAAGGCACCCGGGCATCCGTTTGATGGACAAGAATCAATTAGTATGATGATTAATTTTACAGACGAATGGATTTACGGGGGAACGTGGATTTGGACAATGATTGCTATTCTTTTTGCAGCACTCCTGCTTGATTCCATCATCAAATTATCACGCAAATAGGCCTCATTTTAGCAGAAACATAGTTCAAATGTTTATCGATCCCATCTGTTGCCTAACGGTTGATGAGTCAACTGAATGTCGCGCCTATTATAATGGCGAGACGGTTTATTTTTGTAGTGATTTTTGCCGAGAGAAATTCCTTTCATCACCTGATTTAGAAAAGCACCAGAGAACCCATCAGGAAATTGGAACTCACACTTGCGCACGCCACCCCGAAATATGGCAGCAAGATCCCTGTGACTGTCCGAAATGCCATATCTTATTTGAACCGGTGAGGTGGTTTGAGAATTCTGATAGCCAAGAAAATATAAGGTCGCATCACAATGTCATGCGCTTCAGACTCGGCGCACATAGTTTGTCCTCAGCGATAGACTGGCTAGCTGCCTCAGCATCGCGCTTGAGTGGTCTTGTCAACCCATCTGGCAGATCGCCTCTAAAGTTTCGCAAGCGGCTCAGAATAGGCACGCCTATTTGATGGTGGGCTCAGGTGATCATTTGCAGCAAGCAAATGATTGATTTATCGGGAACGTTTCTAACGTTAAGCGCCAGCAAAGCATAACAACCAATCCAGAGAATCTATGCTCCTAGTCAGCACGCGTCTGAAACTCGAGGCGCGGGACAACAGTTGACCACGTGGTGCTCATTGTAGGGTGTTTACCCTATTGTTACCCTCAAGTGTGAGCGTTTACGTTGTAGATATCAAAAACTCTAAGCACCGGGCTAATCTGTTAATAGCCACTTGCTCACTTCAAATCGAATGAAAATACATTAAAATATCTATCAACAAATCGACGAACTAAACATGAAAACAAACAAGAACACTCTCTCGGATGCGGCAATTTCATACAAGACCGGCAACGATCTTCCGCTGAATGAACGAACGGAAATGAATAGGTTGATGAACCTACGCCTTGCGTCGGCCGTTGATCTTCAACTGCAAATGAAGCAGGCACATTGGAATGTGAAAGGCCCATGTTTCATCGGTCTTCATCAATTGTTTGACCATATTAATGAAGCAGTTGTAGGTTATGTGGACATGATTGCCGAAAGAATCGTGCAACTTGGTGGTGTGGCTGAAGGCACCGTGCGTGTGGCGGCGAGTCGCTCCCAGCTTGATGAATATCCACTAACACTTGCGGATGGAATGGCCCACGTGAATGCTGCGGCGTCTGCGCTCTCCGTATTCGGGGCGGAGGCACGCGCGACGATAGGTAAAGCGGACGAGCTCAATGATGCCGACACTGCGGATTTGTTCACAGAGGTGTCTCGCGGAATCGACAAGTGGCTTTGGTTTGTGGAAGCACATGCTCAAGCCTCGACTTAAGGAATCTTCATTATTCTAACTGAATACACTTTTTACGGAATCCCAACTCTATGAACGCTCTCAATATTATCGTGACACATACTGTGCAAGAGGACGAAGAAACAGCCGATGCACCATACTGTGTGACACGTGGGATGATGAGGGAGCGGGCAGTTGAACTGGCAGTGATGAACGGGCGGTTGCCACATGAGGCAACGAAGTCCGATTGGGAATCTGCAAAGCGTGACCTGCGCGACAAGCGGTGAAACAGTCTGGAAATGCACAGTCAGCGGTCAAAATCGATCTTCCACGTGCTATCTGGAAACAGAGCGAGAATGATTTACTGCTAGTAATATCCGGCTCTTGGAAACGAGATGGACCAGACCTGATAGAAGAAGGAGCTGTGGCGGATCGATTTCCCCATCGATATGAAGTGGATGGGCTTTCTGGTTATGATTCTACTCTGCCGGCATATTTACTCGCTCATATTCGCTCTATCAGCATCCCGCCCACTGAGGAGATTGCTCTCGATGGGCTGCCTGCGGACTTGCGTGGTTTGCTAGAACTCGCGCTATCCGTGCCAGAAGAAATTGGGAATCAATCGACTTCACATGATTCATCCGAGATTCGTAAACTCGGGAAAATCACCTTGGAGATATGGGCGCAACTGCGTGCTGTAGTTGATTTCACAGGAAAAACCGTGCTCTCGCTCTGGCGGTTTTTTACCGGACGTGCCCGTTTCCGCACGGTTGATTTTTGGCTGGTTCTTCAACAGTGCGGTGTGCAAGCGCTTCCGATTGTCTCTCTGATCAGCTTTCTCATTGGTCTGATTCTCGCTTTTGTGGGTAATGTTCAACTAACAAATTTTGGTGCGAATCTGTTTGTTGCGGATCTTGTCGGCATTGCTATGGTCCGTGAAATGGGTGCGGTCATGACCGCCATCATTATGAGCGGGCGCACGGGTGCTGCCTTCGCCGCCCTCATCGGTAGCATGAAGGCCAACGAAGAAATCGACGCCCTGCGAACGTTCGGTTTTGATCCCTTCGATTTTCTCGTGTTGCCCCGCGTGCTGGCGTTGGTGCTGATGATGCCTCTCCTAACGATTTATGCCAATGTTGTCGGCATCCTTGGTGGGATGCTTGTGGGCTCTTTCGTGGGAATTCCGCCAGTACTCTACTGGACAGAAACTCTTACCGCAGTGGACCTAACAAACTCATCACTTGGAGTCATCAAGAGTGTGTTTTTTGGAGCAGCCATCGCCATCAGCGGCTGCATGCAAGGGATGCGGGCGGGCAATTCCTCCGCAGCTGTCGGCGAGTCCACCACCCGCGCGGTGGTCGCCTCAATCACAGCAGTTATCGTGCTCGATTCCGCCTTCGCTGTTATTTTCACCCTGCTCGATATCTAACTAATGTCTGCTCAAATCACAGTCAACGATCTGACGATGGCCTACGGGTCTTTTGTGGTGATGCACGATCTTAATTTTGAGATCGCAGACAAACAGATCTTCGTGATCATGGGCGGCAGTGGCTGTGGCAAGAGCACGCTGCTGCGCCATCTCATCGGCCTCCAAGAACCGGCGAAGGGTTCTATCATTTATGACGGCAAGAACTTCACCGCAACCGCACCGGCCGACCGCCAGCCGTTCATCAAGCGCTTTGGTGTGATGTATCAATCCGGTGCACTATGGTCTTCTCTAACATTAGGCGAAAATATCTCCATGCCTATTGAGGAAAGCGGCAAACTTCCCGCAAAAACCGTGCGCGACCTCGTTTCTTATAAACTCTCACTCGTCGGTCTTTCCGGCTATGAGGACTACTACCCGTCACAGATCAGCGGCGGCATGAAAAAACGCGCTGGCATCGCCCGAGCTATGGCGTTAGATCCTGATATCCTCTTTCTGGATGAGCCTGGTGCCGGGCTCGATCCGCTGAGTGCGCGCCGATTGGATGATCTCATCCTGCGCTTGCGCGACAGCCTTGGCTCGATGATCGTCATTGTGACTCACGAACTTGCCAGTATCTTTAACATCGCCGATCAGGCGCTTTTCCTCGACACCGCCACTCGCACTCAGGGCGCTTTAGGCAATCCTAACGATCTCCGAGACCACTCGGATAACCCCACCGTGCGCCTTTTCCTGAATCGCGGCGAAATTCCAAATTCACCTCTATGAGCAAAAAAGTCAGCCCCACTCTGATCGGGATTTTCACCATCGTCGGCCTGCTGCTAGCTGCCGCAGCGCTCGTGCTTTTCGGCGCAGGGAAATTTTTCGCGAAAAGCAGTAACATCATGCTCTACTTCGATAAAAGCGCAAATGGGCTCCTCGTAGGATCTGAGGTTAGATTTGGCGGCGTCCGTATCGGTCGTGTCACTTCGATCAAAGTGCTTATCGATCAAAAGGGAAACCGCAAGATCATCCCCGTCGTCGTTGAACTATCAGAAAAAGATCTGGAGGACGTCGGATCGACCACTGGCGGCGGCATCGACCTAGCCTCCGAGGCAGGAGTCAAGCGCGCCGTTAAAGATGGACTGCGTGCGCGCATGAAACAACAGAGTTTGCTAACCGGTCAGCTTTACATCGAGTTCGACATCGTGCCCGACAGTCCGGGATTTGTCTATCAGCCTGAGATTGCCCCGCCCTATCCGATGGTGCCTACCATTGGCGCGGAAATGGACGAACTCATTGCAGGTGTTGCTGACGGCTTGAAGAAGTTCAATGCACTAGATCTGGAGAACGCGATGAAGGATCTGCGCGATGTGCTTGCGAGTGCCAAAGCCCAGATTGCGGCTCTTAACATGAAGGAAATCAATGAAAACCTCATCGGGATCACCGCAGACGTGCGTAATCTTACCGGCAATCAAAAACTCGCCAAAGCCGTTGATAGCCTGGATGAAGCCTTGACTGGAATCAACACACTGACGAAAAAAGCGAACGCTGGGTTTGATCCTCTAACTAAAGATTTGGAGAAAGTCATGCAGCAGGCTAATTCCGGGCTGGCAAAAATCGAGGAGGCTACTGCGGATATTTCAAAAGTTACCAATCCTCGTGCGCCAGTATTAATGCGCATGCAGAATGCGCTGGAAGAGGTTGAACGTGCCTCGCGGGCGATCAAGGAACTCGCTAACGATTTAAAACGAAACCCGAACTCAGTCTTTGCTGGAAAGGATCCTAAACCATGAAATATTCTATCATTATTATATTTGTTTTAGCGCTCACCTGTTGTGGTGTTCTCAAACCCGTTAAAGATGCTGCCGTTCATCACATGCTCGATCCTCTCGTGGCAGAGCGTTCTCTATCAGTCTCTAAGCCTTCCATTGCGATCAAACGACCCTCGATTCCCAGTTACCTTGACCGCCAGCAACTCATCACTCGATCTGACGGACAGCTCATGATCAGCAGCCTAGATCTGTGGGGCGAGCCTTTGGATGCTGGTCTTTCCCGAGTCATGGCTAGCAACTTGAGCCGTCTCACTGGCTCGATGAACATTCAGCCAGTGGAAAACTTTACCAGTCTAGATTACTCCACCCTGCTAGAGTTGAGGATTACACGCTTTGAGCCGGACAATTCCAATCAAATGATGTTCGAATGCACTTGGAAACTTCAGCCAGTGATTGGAGGCGAAGCTCGCTCACACTTTTTTCGTATCGCAGTTCCTATATCTGGGACCTCATCTGCCATGACAAGCCGTGTCGCCGCCATGAATCGGGCACTCGAGCTTCTGTCCCGGCAGATTTCTAGCAGTTTATAAACAATCGTATATCAGTTCTGATCACCGATTTTTATATGTTAGAAGCGATTGCTTTGCCTAACGATAAACAGTGATTTGAGTTGGCCATATTTGACTTGAGGAAAAAAATTTGAAACACGCGCCAAGTGCCTCTCGTAGATGGTTGCCGCTATGCATTGTCCGCAACCTCACGATCTTATCAACTCAGCACGAAATCTTAGGCTTTTCGCTGAAATCGATGTCCGCCATGTCGCAGTGTTTCTTTTTACCGCATGGCCTCTGTGCCACGCTGCGGATTCACCCGTGAAGTTCGAGACCCATCGCATTGCTCAAGTCCGCAGCGAGGCGCTGGGCGTCGCGGATTTCAATGGTGACGGCAAACTCGACATCGTGGCGGGCCCCAGTCTTTATCTCGCGCCTGACTGGAAACCCACCGCGATCCGTAAGCTCTCCGGTAGCGTGGACGATCAGGGGTTGGGCTACATGGATGATTTTATGAATCTGCCCTTGGACATGGACGATGATGGCAAACTCGATGTCGTCTCATGCGGTTGGTTCAACAAAAGCGTTCACTGGTATCGCCAATCGGCGGGCGACTGGCAGGAGGAAATTGTGGAGTCCAGCGTGGGCAACGAGTACGAATCTGGAGACTTGGTGGATATTGATGGCGACGGTAAGGCTACGGAAATCATGCCGCATGGCACCAAGACCTATTGGTTTGAAAAGACTCAACTGCCTTCCGGAAAAAGCGGCTTAATGAAACACGTGATCTCTGAAAAAGTGATGAGTTACGGTGGCGGCGTGGGCGATGTGAACGGAGATGGTCGTCCGGACGTGTTGCGTCCAGAGGCGTGGTTTGAAGGACCTGCTGATCCGCGTAAAGGCGTGTGGAAAGAGCACACATGGGCGCTTGGTGCGAAGGACGGCAAAGCAGAACACACGCCCCAGATGCTCGTGTTTGATGTGAATGCCGATCAATTGCCCGATGTCGTCACTAGCGATGCCCACAAACACGGCATTTTTTGGTATGAACAAGTGCGTGCAGATGGCAAAACCATTTGGAAACAGCACATTATCGATGAGTCCTGGAGCCAAGCGCACAGCCTTGCTCTCGCCGACATCAATGGTGACGGCACGCCCGACCTCATCACTGGGAAACGATTCATGGCTCACAACGGAACCGACCCGGATGAGTTCGGCAAGCTCGGTGTCTATTGGTATGAGCTCAAATGCGGCACAAATCCCACGTGGACCAAGCATATCATTTCTTACGATGAAGGAATCGGCTCGGGCGTAAACCTCCGTGCTGTGGACCTCGATAAAGACGGCGACGTTGACGTCGTGGTCACCGGCAAATGGGGTGGGCCGGTGTGGTTCGAAAACAAACGGAAATAACTGCCCTATTTTTCTAACGGACTCTATGCTGAAGGTCAATTTCTGACACTCAAAAAAAATAACACAATATGGACACTCATTCTAATCAAAAAATCAAACGGCGTCAGTTCCTGAGTCAAAGTGCTAAGGCGATAAGTACCGTGGCATTGCCGTATTTTATTCCAGCCTCAGCACTGGGGAGAAATGGAACCGTCGCTCCTAGCAACCGCATTGTGATGGCGGGCATCGGCATCGGCGGTCGAGGCGAGAGCGATCTAAACGTCATGCTTGGTGAAAAGGATGTGCAGTTTGTGGCAATTTGTGATGTTCAAAAAAGTCGTCGTGAACTCGCTAAAAAAGCAGTCGATTCCAAATATGGTAATACCGATTGCGCCACGTATATTGACATGCGTCAGCTTCTAGCTGAGCGCACCGATGTAGAAGGAGTTCTGATCGCCACTGGCGACCGCTGGCACGCGCTGGCCTCGGTGCTGGCAATGCGGGCAGGCAAGGATGTCTATTGCGAAAAACCATCTTGCCTCACAATGTCGCAGGGACAAATGATCGTCGAGACTGCCCAGCGCTTTGGTAGAGTTTTTCAAACCGGAGCTCAACGGCTCAGTGAGTCGCCCCATGTCTGCGCCATCGAAATGGCGAGATCCGGCAGGCTGGGCAAGATCGAGACAGTGTATGCGGACTGCCGCTGGCGCGGTGGCTATCGACGCGACCGACTACCAGCGGAAACGGAACCATCGAAGACTGAGTTGGACTGGGATATTTGGTTAGGCCCTACTCCGTGGCGTCCATATAACAGCGGTTACGTCAACGCTTGTGGATGGTATAACTTCGAGGACTTCGGCACTGACATCGCACAGTGGGGTGCGCACACCGTTGCTCAAGCTCTAGCGGGACTTGATATGTCCGATGTGACCACGATTGATTTTGAATTTACGGCCCCTGATTTAACCATGGTCACACGTTTTTCTAACGGAGTAAAATTGGTTCTCTACCGGCAAGCCGGTGAGGTCTGGGATGGGTGTCAATATTGGAACGGCTCGTGTGGCGAGCGTTTCGATGGCACCAATGGCTGGGCTGCTGCTGCCGATGGCTATTCGAAACCCGATGTTTCATCACCTGAATTATTGAAGGATTATAAGAAAATAATGGCAGAATACACGGCGCGCACGCAACGCCCGATGAACCATGTGAGAGATTTTTTTGACTGCATGCGCTCGCGTCGAGCTACTGTGGCGAATCCCGATGTGATGTTTCGTTCTATGAGCATTTGTTTGGCAGCCGATATCTGTGAGAAATTGCGGCGTAATTTGAAGTTCGATTTGGTCAAAGCTGAGTTTGTGGGTGATCCCGAAGCCAACCGCCTGCTAAATCGCACGATGCGAGCACCTTACACTTTTTAATCCCATCGATCCAATCTATCTATCATGAAACTTTTCTTTCTCACCTTTTTTCTAATTGGACATACAGCTTTTGCTCAGGAGGATAAGCTGTTAGCGATTCTCAAGACAGACGCACCATCACTGGAAAAATCTGATGCCTGTAGGGAACTCGCGCGTATCGGAAGTGCCCAAGCGGTGCCTGCTCTAACGAAACTGCTCATGGACGAGCAGCTCTCACACATGGCTCGCTTTGCGCTCGAGTCCATCGCCGATCCAGCTGGGGACGTGGCGTTGCGCGCGGCCCTCGGTAAGGTAAAGGGTCACTTGCTCATTGGGGTCATCAGCAGCCTCGGCACTCGTAAAGATTCAGCAGCAATCAAGCCGCTGGCAAAGCTGCTAACGGATTCCGATCCCGCCGTAGTGCAAGCAGCAGCGCGCGCCCTTGGCTTTATCGGCGGTGCAGCAGTGCCAGTGCTAGAAGGCTATTTGTCCACCAGCACAGGGCCTAATCAATTTGCTGCCTGTGAGGGTTTGTTATACAGCGCAGGAGTTTCCCCAGAGGCTAGTGCACTTGCCATTTACGACACACTGCGGGCGTTGCCAACCCTTCCACATGATATGCGCGTCGCCGTTTTACGCGGCTCTATCAAAAGCAGTGGTCGCAATGGTTTATCATTGCTGGCCGATTCTATCCGCGCCGAATCATACCTTCCTGCAGTGCATGCGATCGGGATTTCACAGGAATTGCCAGGTTCTGAGGTGACTCAGGCATTGGTCGGTGAGCTCGCAGCGGCGAATGAGCCAAAACGAATCCTTCTTCTCCAAGCCCTTGGAAACCGCGGTGATGCTTCTGCCTCGGTTGCCTTAGTCCCAATGGCGCAGAGTGGTCCAGTGGAACAGCGCATCGCCGCGCTCAATAGTCTCTTGCAACTCGCCTCGCCATCGTCGTTACCAGCCCTAGCAGCGCTCGTGAAAGACCCCGATACGGCCATTTCTAGCGAGGCACTAAAAGGACTTATTGGGTTCCCTGGCAAGGAATCGGATGCTGTCTTGCTGAATTTATTAAGTGAACCTACGCCCCAAGTCCGCATCGCAGTCATCGGAGCGGTCGGACAGCGACGTGTGCTCAATGCTGTCCCGGTATTGCTGAAAGAAGCTGTTAGCTCTGATGCTGAAGTCGCAGTCGCCAGCTTAAAAGTGCTCCGTGAACTCGCTGGGCCTGAAGATATTCCTGGTGTGCTCGAGGCATTGTCCAAACCCGCAACCACCGCCGCTGCCGAGGCCGCATTGATCGCAATCTGCACTCGCGAATCTGGCGCTCCCGATTTAGTCGGTCAGCTAGTGGCAGCTCTAACCTCTGCACAAGGCGAACCCAAACTCGCATTGCTGCGTATCCTTGGCAAAACGGGTGACTCACAAGCACGCGCTGCGGTGCAAGCTGCGGAAGCTGAGTCTGATGCAGCCGTTAAAAAAACCGCGCAAGAGGTATTATCTGATTGGCCAACCGATGATGGTTTCACCTCCTTGTTCAACGGCAAGAATCTAGCGGGTTGGAATGCTAAACCGGGATGGTGGCGGGTCGAGGACGGCGCTCTAACCGTGGAAAGCACGCCTGAAAAGCCTTGCACGGAATGCAACTATCTCATCTGGCGCGGGGACCAACCTGCGGATTTCGAGTTGTTAGCAGATTTTAAACTCAGCAGCGAAGCAAACTCGGGAATCCAGCTCCGCTCCAAGGAGCTTCTTAACTGGGACACCTATGGATATCAGGCGGATATGGCTGGCGATGGATCACTGGTCGGCTTTGTTTATCATCACAAATATGCCCTCGTCGCTGGCCGCGGCGAGAAATCGAATTTCGCTGCAGACGGAGCTAAAACCGTCGAGCCCCTCGGTGATCCCGAAAAACTCTTGAAACATTTCAAACCCGGCGAATGGAATACCTACCGAATCATCTGCCGAGGCCCCGCAATCACATTATATGTAAACGATGTGTTAATGTGCCAGATCACAGATCATCGTGTTGCACCAGAGGATACCCGTGGCATCATCGCCCTCCAGATGCACCCCGGTCCTCCCATGAAAATCCAGTTCAAGAACATCCGCATCAAAAAATTAACCTACTAAATCTAGGAGTCTGGCAAACATCATATAGTTCTCGTTTTACTATCAGGCAGATGAAAAGTGAAACTGAAAGCACAGCATTCTTTAGCCCCAACAGGGCGCAAGGTGATAGCCCAGAGCAGCGCCCTGGGAATTGGATTCTATCATTTATTCAAGCCCTGAAGAGGCGCGATAAAGGTGACAGCCTCTCTTATAACGCCCTTTCAGGGCTTGGTATATTTTTTCTCGTTAGACCCAGGGCGTTGCCCTGGGCTATCGCATTTCGCCCCAGTT
>ENA-OFCF01000833-OFCF01000833.1-metagenomes-genome-assembly--contig:-NODE-833-length-12842-cov-2.749355_pt1 | contig 12842 bp, 10 predicted proteins | sample MGYA00153387_OFCF01 | MGnify analysis MGYA00153387
TCGGTCGGCATTTGGATGTTGTTCGCAAGTCAAAACATGACCAACAACTATACCTTCTAGTCCGCCTTTTACAGATTGAAATTTTTCAACAGACTCAACCTCAAGCCCTAAATCTGTAAGTAAAGCTGCGGTTTCTTCAGATTTCCAGTCTATTTTAATAAATTGTTTTAACCAATTGTAGGATATTTTCATTGTTTTTTTTCAAGTCAGCAAATATAATCATTGTTTTGAAGCTTCAAAATTACAAGCCAATAAAAGTTTAAATAATTTTTCAGAAATTCTAAAACCACTGTCGAGCGCATTATTTTTAAAAATAATAAAAACAATTTTATGCTGGCTCGTTTATACGGATCAAAATTAATATAAGGTTTTTTTTTATATAAAATGATACAAGCTGCAGCGATAAATTGTGGACAGTGGTGGCGACAATAAATAAAAATTTAAGTTCTAAACAGCTACATTTTTAACCGTTTTTCCAAATACTTCAGGCATTTTTTGCTTTGTTTCATAACAAAGTCTGGATTGCATAAAGTTGCACTTGAAGTATGTATAAGTATGTTGGAAATTTTATTTTTTAAATACGTCAGTGCTTATTTGTTAATATTATTTTGTAAATTTCATTTACAATTTCATAATGAGATGTAAATTAAAATTTTTTGAAAAGTATGCCGGATATTATTTTTAAAAAAAATAAAATTATTTTGAGATTGTTCTAAAAATATATACCTTACACAATTATTTTGGCACTTATTTAACAATATTGTCATAACATATTAAATTTTAAAACATAACTCTTATAACTATGAAAATCTTAAAAATCCAAGCCCTTCGTGGTCCCAATATTTGGAGTATTCGACGAAAAAAACTGATTCAAATGCGACTGGATTTAGAAGAAATGGAACAATTGCCAACCAATTTAATTGATGGTTTTCGCCAGCGTCTCGAAGCGATGTTCCCAACAATGATAGACCACCGTTGCTCCGAAGGTGTTCGTGGTGGCTTTTTTATGAGAATTGAACGAGGCACCTGGATGGGGCATGTTATTGAACATATTGCACTCGAAATTCAGACTTTAGCAGGAATGGAAACTGGTTTTGGACGTACCAGAGAAACAAAAACTCCTGGAACCTATAACGTAGTTTTTAGCTACACCGAAGAAAATGTAGGACTTTTTGCTGCCGAAAGTTCAGTTGCAATTGCCGAAGCTTTGATTGCCGGTACAGAATATGATTTAGAAGCCGATATTAAACAAATGAGGGAAATTCGTCAAAAAGTCAGGCTGGGACCAAGCACAGGAAGCATTATTGAAGAGGCCGTAGCTAGAAATATTCCATGGATTCGTTTGGGCACCAATTCATTGGTTCAACTGGGATATGGTGTGAATCAAATGCGTTTTCAGGCAACAATTACTTGCAACACAAGTAGCATTGCAGTTGATATTGCTTGTAATAAAGAACAAACAAAAAAAATGTTGGCAGCCGCATCAATTCCAGTTGCAGGTGGCGGAATTTGCATTGATGAAGAAGATCTTTCCGAAGTTATTAAAAAAATTGGTTATCCAATTGTGCTTAAACCACTCAACGGAAATCATGGAAAAGGTGCGTCAATCAACGTAACCACCTGGGAAGATGCAGTTGCGGGATTAGCTTATGCAAAAATATACAGTACTCGCATTATTGTAGAAAAATTTATTACTGGTTTTGATTTTAGGGTATTGATAATCGACAACAAATTGGTTGCTGCCGCAAAACGTGTTCCGGCTCATATTATAGGTAACGGAAAGAATACAATTCAGGAATTAATTGACATTACAAATCTTGATCCACGAAGAGGTTATGGGCACGAAAACGTTTTGACCGAAATCGAAGTAGATCGAGACACACTGGATTTGCTGCAAAAATTGAATTACTCTACTGAGTCAGTTCCAAAAAATGAAGAAGTTGTTTATTTAAAATCCACCGCAAATTTAAGTACTGGTGGCACCTCCGTAGATGTTACCGACATGATGCATCCAGAAAATATTTTTCTGGCAGAAAGAATTTCCAGAGTAATAGGCCTTGATGTTTGTGGCGTTGATATAATGGCAGAAAATTTAACACAGCCTCTTCATGAAAATGGGGGCTGTATTCTTGAAGTAAATGCAGCTCCAGGTTTTAGAATGCACCTCGCACCATCTGAGGGATTACCCAGAAATGTTGCTTCACCAGTAATTGATATGCTATATCCTTTAGGAAAACCAAGCAGAATTCCAATTATTGCCATCACGGGAACCAACGGAAAAACTACAACTACGAGACTTTTGGCTCATATCGTAAAAAATAACGGCTTTAAAGTAGGATTTACAACGTCAGACGGAATTTATATTCAGAACCACATGATGGAAAAAGGCGATACAACGGGACCTATTTCTGCTGAATATATTCTAAAAGATCCATCAGTCGAATTTGCGGTTCTTGAAACTGCTCGTGGAGGAATTTTGCGCTCAGGGCTTGGATTTAGCAGATGCGATATTGCAATTATAACCAATATTCAGGAAGACCATCTTGGGTTGAGCGACATTCATACACTCGAAGATTTGGCCAGAGTGAAAAGCACAGTCGTGAAAAGTATAAAAAAAGACGGTTGGGCAGTTTTGAATGCCGAAGATGAACAATGCATTAAAATTGGTAATGAATTGAGCTGCAACGTTGCTTATTTTAGTTTAGATGAAGAAAATCCATTAATTAAACAACTTGGAAAAGAAGGTAAAATTACGGCCGTTTATGAAAATGGTTTTATAACTATAAAAAAAGGTGAATGGAAAATTAGAGTCGAAAGAGCCGTAAATGTTCCTATTACACTCGGCGGAAAAGCGAAATTTATGATTGCAAATGCACTTGCTGCAACACTCGCTAGTTATTTGTGGGGCTTTAAAACCGAAGATATAAGTCTGGCGATTCAGACTTTTATTCCGAGTGTAGCTCAAACTCCGGGAAGGATGAATATTTTTGAGTTCAAGAAATTCAAAGTTTTAATCGATTTTGCTCATAATCCGGCTGGATACAGGGCTGTAGAAGGGTATCTGGAAAACGTAACTGCAACTAGAAAAATCGGAATAATTGCTGGTGTTGGCGACCGACGTGACGAAGACATCAAAGATTGCGGGATGATTGCAGCCAGAATGTTTGATCATATTATAATCCGACAGGAAAAGTACCTAAGAGGCAGAACTGAAGAAGAAATAATTAACTTAATTTTGGAAGGCATCGCTGAATCTGGACGAACAATTACCTATGAAATTATTCCAAAAGAAACCGAGGCCATCAAACATGCAATTGATAATGCTCAGGAAGGTACATTTATTATTGCTTTGAGCGATGTGGTTACCAATGCGATTGGCATAGTTCAGGGTTATCTGGATAAGGAAAACGAAGAAGCTTAGTGGCTTTTGAAAGCAAAAAAAACCCCCAGGACTTCAAATGTTTTGGGATTTTTTTTGTGATTACTGTGAGTTAAACATACTGCGAACTTTGAATCGTCATTTTATAAGTATCCAGATTAAAAGTGTCGTGTTTGCTCATAACATGAGTAACTAAATGCGAAATCGAAATTGGCTGACCCAATTCAACCTGCGTTAAATTCGTGTCTTTTATTTCACGACCATCAACCAAAATCACAAGACCAGATCCAATTGCTTCCATTTGTCTTCCGTTGGTGATCAGCAATCCAGTGTCTTCTCCGAGACCAATTCCCAGCGTTTTTGGATTGCCAACAACAGCCTGAAAAAGTCTTCCAATTCTGCCACGCTGCACAAAATGGGTATCGATAATTACATCGTCAATCAATCCTAATCCGGAGGTAATTTTAACTTCACCTTTCAACAAAGCCTCCGAACTGCTGCCCTGATAAATCATATTGTTGGACGCTGCCGCCGCTCCGGCCGATGTTCCGGCATAAATAAAATCTTCGTTAAAATATTTGTCTAAAAGCACATCATGAAACGGAGTTCCGCCCAGAATTGAAGTCAGTCGCAATTGGTCACCACCAGTAAAAATAACTACATCACACGCTTTTAATCTCGAAACTATTTCTAAATCCATAGCTTGTTCACGACGTTCGATATTAATAACATCAACGTTATTAGCGCCAAGATAACTCAACGCTTTTACGTATTCTGCACCAATTTCTTTTGGAATTTTTGAGGCAGTTGTAACTACTTCAATTCTTGAAAATTCTTTATTTTTAGAGGAGTCAATTATTTTTTTTAAAATTCCAGCTTCAAAAAAGTTTAAATTTTTTGTTGCCGATTTATCTAAATTGGTTTCTGCAAAACTGCCTTTGTCAACTGCTCCGCCAATTATTATAAGTTTTCCTTGTATGTTCATTTTGTAAAAATAACGAAAAATTAAAATACACCAAATTTTTTTTGAAAATTATGGTGTTTTTTTTGTTCTTATACGATTTTGTTAGTCTGTTAAAGTAATTTTCATCGCAATTTCAGAATATTTATAGATGTTTTCTAATCTCTGGATTTGATTTTATAAACTTTGCATAAATAATTGGATTTAAGCCAGATCCACTCCATTGCTAAATTTTCGACTTTTTAAACCGTCCAATTTCAATTTTATTTTTATTTTTTTTAGGCACGATTACTACCTCATTAATCTCATAAACAGCTGGTTGTAAAATAATATTGGTTCTATCAGCAAAATTTAACTTTTTAGTTCCAAAATCCGAAACCAAAACAATTATTATTTTTGATTTTGAAAAATTGATGATGAATGTTGCATCTTTGTCGGTTGTTGTTCTGATGTTTTCATTTTCTATCCAAATTGTTGCAAATTCAGTTGGCAATCCGGTTAAACTGCCTTTTACAATTCCTTCTGTTTGTGCTTTTACACAAAAACTGAATGCGATTATAAGATAAAAAATATTTTTCAATTGTTTATTTGAAGATAAAGAATCTAAATTTTGAATTGTAACATTATTATTACAAATTTGTCAATGTTATTTGGTTTTTAAGAATTATATTCAAACAAAAAGTTAAACATTAAATTTTATTTTATAAATTTGTCATTTAAAATCAAAACTATTATGAAAAAAGTAACCTTTCTTGCACTATTTGTAATGTTATTTTTAATGTCCTGTTCCAACAATGAAACGCAACTGGTAACCAGTTCTGGAAATTCTTATTTTCCTACCAAAATTGGCAACTTTTGGAATTATAATATTGACTCGCAGACCAACAGGAGCAAAAGAGATTCCTTATTTATTAAAAAAGATACCGTAATTAATGGTTTGTCTTATCAAAAATTCAAGACAAAAAATACACCAATTGGTTTTTACTGTACGATCACAAATGGAAATTCTGTGAGAAAAAGCGGCGATAAATTGCTGTTGACCGGAAATGCGGGTTTAAATTTTACTGCAGCTTTACCCATCGATTTGGCTTTGTCAGATTTCGTAGTTTTTAGTGAAAACGCAGCCGAAAATCAAGAATTGTCTGTAAAAACGGGTGTTTTGGATCAAACTTTTACCGGTTTACCCCTCACCATGAACTATACTTTAAAATCTGTTGCAATGAATTCTATGGCAACATACACAACGCCGGGAGGAAAAACGTATCAAAATGTAAAACCAATAAAAATGATTTTTAATTTAAAAATTACAACATTATTGTCCGGTTTTCCTGTGCCAATATTAAATTCGCAGGATGTTGTTACTTCAACCCTATATTTTGCAAAAAATATTGGTGTTGTTTATGCCAATACCAGAATAAAATACCAGCTGCAATCGTTTGCTTTTCCGCCCAATACAGCTTTCCCAATTCCTACATCTGGCGATAACACGCAACAGGAATTTTTAGATACTTACAGGATTAATTAAATAATGTTCTGAACTTAAACCGATAATTTTGAAACTGGGTTTTTAAGATATTAACCGGTTATCAGATTCCTACATAATTTTGTGGTGTAATTTGCAATAATTCGGTTTTAATTGCATCAGAAACAGCTAACGATTTAATGAAAGTGTGAATGGCGTTTTTATCAATTATAGTGTTTGTTCTGGTGAGTTCTTTCAGGGTTTCATAAGGATTTGGATAGGCCTCACGACGCAAAATTGTTTGTATAGCTTCAGCAACAACGGCCCAGTTTTTGTCTAAATCTTCATGAAATCGGGGTTCATTTAAAACCAGTTTTTCTAAACCTTTCAATGTTGATTCCATTGCAATTAATGTGTGCCCAAACGGCACACCAATATTTCTTAAAACTGTGCTGTCGGTTAAATCGCGCTGCAATCTTGATAAAGGCAATTTTGCCGACAAATGTTCAAAAATCGCATTTGCAATCCCTAAATTTCCTTCAGAATTTTCAAAATCAATTGGATTCACTTTGTGTGGCATTGCCGACGAGCCAATTTCTCCATCTTTTATTTTTTGCTTAAAATAATCCATTGAAACATAAGTCCAAATATCACGATTTAAGTCAATTATTATGGTGTTTATCCTTTTCAGTCCATCAAAAAAAGCTGCAAAATGATCATAATGTTCAATTTGAGTTGTTGGAAATGAATGATGGAGACCTAAAATGTTTTCTACAAAATGCTGACCAAAATTTTTCCAGTTAATATTTGGATAAGCAACATGGTGGGCATTGAAATTTCCTGTTGCACCACCAAATTTTGCTGCAAACGGAACCGCAAACAACATGCGCAATTGCTCTTCAAGTCGTTCTACAAAAACCGCAATTTCTTTGCCAAGTCTTGTTGGAGTTGCTGGTTGTCCGTGTGTTCTTGCCAGCATCGGAACGCCATTCCATTCCTGGCTTAAATCTTTTAGTTTTGTAATCAAAGCAACAAGAGATTTGAGATAAACATCCTGAAATGCTTCTTTAGCAGATAATGGAATTGCGGTATTATTAATGTCTTGTGAAGTCAATCCAAAATGAATAAATTCTTTATAATCTGATAGCCCAATTTTTTCAAAAGCGTTTTTTATAAAATATTCAACTGCTTTTACGTCATGATTGGTTACAGATTCAGTTTTTTTAATCCATAAAGCGTCTTCGGTATTAAAATTTTTATATAAATTTTTTAACACTTCAAAATGAGATGCTGAAACATTTTTGAGTTGTGGCAACGGGATTTCACAAAGAGCTATAAAGTACTCGATTTCTACTAAAACTCTGTATTTTATTAATGCTTCTTCCGAAAAATAATTGGAAAGCACTGCAGTTTTACTTCTATAACGTCCGTCGATTGGAGAAACAGCGTTAAGTTCATTTAATAAAGTCATTGTAGGTGTTGTTAAATGCAAATGTAAAAAAAAGTGTTCAGTGTTGGGCGTATACTAAAATATTTTTTTTGTGTTGAAAAACATATTGAGATAAAAAAAAACATTTTTTTTGAGTAAAATAGTAGTTTATAATAGCTTTTAACTTAAAAATTTTTAAAAACGGGCAAGTACGTATTTTTCTAATAAGTCTTATTTTTTAATTGTGCTTATAGAAATTAAAAAAGCTGTAGTGTAGTTCCGATTGAAAGGAATATTCTTATTTAGAAGTAGAATAATGTGCTTCAAAAAAACATCATTTTCATTTCATAAATGGCAAATCAAGGCATTTGTTTCTTAAATTCTCAGACTTTATTGCTAAATCTCAATTTTAAGCAACTGAAAATCAATTGTTAATAAAATATCAAATCTCAAAAAGGCATTAGTTTATGTCATTTTCTTGTCGTACTTTTGCAAAATATTTAAAATATAATATGAACAAATTTGAACAATTAGGATTGAGTGAATCGTTACTGAAGGCGATTTTAGATCTAGGATTTGAAAATCCGACCGAAGTACAGGAGAAAGCGATTCCCCTATTATTGGAAAAAGACACAGATTTAGTTGCGTTGGCTCAGACAGGGACAGGGAAAACGGCAGCATTTGGTTTTCCAGTTATTCAGAAAATTGATGCCAGCAACAGAAATACGCAGGCATTGATTTTATCTCCAACTCGCGAATTGTGTTTGCAGATTACCAACGAAATTAAAAACTACTCTAAATACGAAAAAGGTATTAATGTGGTAGCAGTTTACGGTGGAGCTAGCATAACCGATCAGGCGAGAGATATTAAAAGAGGTGCACAAATTATTGTGGCAACTCCAGGTAGAATGCAAGATATGATTAATAGAGGTTTGGTAAACATTTCTCAGATTAATTACTGTATTCTTGACGAAGCAGACGAAATGCTGAACATGGGTTTTTATGAAGATATCGTAAATATCTTATCAACAACGCCAGACGAAAAAAGCACGTGGTTGTTCTCTGCAACAATGCCCGCAGAGGTAGCCAGAATTGGGAAACAGTTTATGACCAATCCTGTTGAAATTACTATTGGAACCAAAAATTCTGGTTCGGCAACGGTTTCACACGAATTTTATTTGATTAACGCCCGTGATCGTTATGAAGCTTTAAAAAGATTGGCAGATTGCAATCCGGATATTTTTTCGGTTGTTTTTTGTCGTACAAAACGAGACACGCAGGCTGTTGCCGAAAAACTGATTGAAGATGGCTACAGTGCAGCAGCTTTGCACGGCGATTTGAGCCAGGCGCAAAGAGATTCTGTAATGAAATCGTTTCGTGGTCGTCAAATCAAAATGTTAGTTGCTACTGATGTTGCGGCACGCGGAATTGATGTTGACAATATTACACACGTTGTGAATTATCAGCTTCCTGACGAGATAGAAACCTATAACCACCGTTCGGGAAGAACAGGGCGTGCTGGAAAATTGGGAACTTCGATTGTTATTGTAACTAAAAGTGAATTGCGAAAAATATCTTCCATAGAAAGAATTATTAAGCAAAAATTTCAGGAAAAAACACTTCCATCCGGAATAGAAATATGTGAAATTCAATTGTTGCATCTGGCCAACAAAATAAAAGATACTGAAGTTGATCACGAAATTGACAATTACCTTCCTGCAATAAACACTGTTCTCGAAGATTTAACAAAGGAAGAACTGATTAAAAAAATGGTTTCTGTTGAATTTAATCGATTTATAAATTATTACAAAAAAACGCGCGATATTTCTGGAATGTCATCTGGAAATGAGCGTCGTGAAAGAAGTGATGATCGTGAACCACGAGAAAATAACAGTGGAGGAGGAGCAACCCGTTATTTCGTAAACATTGGTTCTCGCGACAATTTTGACTGGATGCAATTGAAAGATTATTTAAAAGAAACTTTAGATCTGGGTCGCGACGACGTTTTTAAAGTTGATGTAAAAGAAGGTTTTTCTTTCTTTAACACCGATCCGGAGCACACAGACAAAGTTATGGAAATTTTAAACAACGCGACTTTAGAAGGCAGACGTATTAATGTAGAAATTTCTAAAAATGATGGTGGCGGACGCAGAGATCATAACGGAAGAAGTTCTGGTGGTTTTGGTAGTGGGCGCTCATCTGGCGGAGGCGGTGGTTTCCAGTCAGAAAGGAACTCTGGTGGCGGATTTGGCGGAAGAAGCTCGGCTCCAAGAGAAGGCGGTTTTAGAAGCGATAGAAATTCATCCCCTCGAGAAGGAGGATTTGGTGGTCGAAGCGAAGCAAGAACTTTATCGGCACCAAGACGAGAAGGTAATTTTGCTCCAAGAAATGAAGGAACTTCTGACAGAGCGCCAAGACGTTCTGAAAGTTTTAGTGATGCGCCAAGGCCAAGAAGACCAAGAAAAGAGTAAATTTTGAATCAAATATTATTTAAAGAGGTGCAATTTGCACCTTTTTTTTGTTTAAAATTGTCATTGATTTATGCGTATTCTTTGCAATTTGCATAAAACTGTTAATTTTCTTATAATTAATTTCTAAAACTTATTTATTTTCAATGGTTTTACTATTTTTATATTCTTTTTTAAAATCATGAAATACTTTCTACTATTATTTTTTATTTTTTCTTCCCTGAATATTTTTTCGCAGGAAAATCTGCCTGCTCAACTCGTAAAAGGAACAGTAATTAACGATAATTCAAAAAAACCTTTGGCAAATGCCAATATCATAAATGTAAATCAAGTTAAAGGAACAACCACAAATGACAAAGGCGAATTTGAAATTATTGTGAAACTAAATGACACTTTGCATATTACTATATTGGGATTCAAATCAATAAAACTAAAGGTTACTAATGACTGGATAAAGAACAAAACTACGCAAATTCAATTAACCGAAAGGGTTTATGCACTAGAAGAAGTAATTGTCAGACCTTATATTTTAACTGGTTTTTTAGAAGTTGATGCTAAACTAATTCCAACTAGAGAAAATTTCAGATACAGCATATCAGGACTAAATGCGGGCTATGAAGCGGGACAGTACAGTCCTAATGCTTTTGGAAATGTATTGGGCTCAATTTTTAATCCGACAGATATGTTGTATAATTTTTTTGGTAAAAAACCCAAGGAATTAAAGCGATTGCGAGAAATGAAAAAAGATGACACTGTTAGAAATCTTTTAGAAACAAAATTTGATCGAGAAACCATTTGTGTGCTTTTAGGAGTTGAAAAAAAGGAAATTGCAGCAATTTTAGAACGTTGCAATTATTCAGAATCTTTTGTGCAAACAGCCAATGATTTGCAGATTTTAGATGCGATTTCAGGATGTTACGAAGAATATAAAATTTTAAAAAGAAAGTAAGTTCATCATATAGTGGCAAATTTTAAAATAAAAAAAAAACTTGTTGTACTCTCTGGAGCAGGAATATCTGCCGAAAGTGGCATCCAAACTTTCAGAGATGCCGATGGACTTTGGGAAGGTCATAATGTGAACGATGTTGCAACTCCAGCAGGTTTTGCAAGAAATCCAGCTTTGGTTTTAGACTTTTATAACCAACGCAGAAAGCAATTACTGAACGTAAAACCAAATGCCGGACACTTGATTCTGGCAGCGCTTGAAGCCGATTTTGATGTGAATATTATAACACAGAATGTTGATAATTTACATGAAAAAGCCGGCAGTTGCAACGTTTTGCATCTTCATGGTGAACTTTTGAAGGTGAGAAGCACAATAAATTATAATCATATTTTAGACTGGGATAAAGATTTAGTTATTGGGGATTTTGATGATAAAGGCAATCAGCTTCGTCCGCACATAGTTTGGTTTGGCGAAGCAGTTCCAGCAATTGAAAAAGCAGTGCAAATTGTCGAAAATGCTGATATTTTGATTATTATCGGTACTTCACTTCAGGTTTATCCAGCTGCAGGTTTAATGAATTTTGCCAGAATTGATGTTCCCGTTTTTTATATTGATCCAAATCCTGTAACTATCGCAAATTTTTTAAATCCGTTAAAAATAATTGCAACTTCAGGGTCGAAAGGTATGAAACTGGTTCAAAAAGAATTAAAAAAATTGATTTAGATCATTGTGTTTTTTTAGTTTTCCGAATTAAATTGTTATAAGAATTTAATACAACGCTTTTTAACGATTAATTATTAACTTAAAATTTAGTAAATCATTTCAACAGTTTTTTTTAATTTTTAATAAACATTAATCATTATTTTAATGTTTACTTAAAGAAAATTATAATTTTAATGAACCTATTAATTAATGTATTAGTTTTGTTAATATTATTTAAAATCGAAGAAAAAGGAATAGTTTGTATTAAAAAAATCATAATAGAAATTTACAAAAATGAAAAAAAATATAAAAAGTTTTGTTCCCGAATGGATTTTAAAATGGTACAGAAGTAAAAATAATAATAAAAATTTAAAAACTTCAAAGTTTGGTAACCTGAATACCAATGAAGTATTTACAGAAATATATAAAAATAATTATTGGAAAAGTTCAGAAAGTAAGTCGGGGACCGGTTCTGAAATTATTCAGACCGAATTACTCATTAATGAATTAGACAAACTATTGATAAAATTGAATATCGAATCTGTTTTAGACCTTCCTTGTGGTGATTTTAAATGGATGCAGAAAGTTGATTTATCAAATATAAATTATCTAGGAGCTGATATTGTCGAAGAATTAATAAGAAGCAACATAAATATATATTGTAAAGAAAGTCAAAACATCGAATTTCAAGTACTTAATTTAATTACAGATTCCTTACCAAAAATGGATTTAATAATTGTTAGAGATTGTTTAGTTCATTTACCGTACAAAGATATTTTTGCTGCAATAAAAAACATAAAATCCTCGGGAAGTAAATATCTTTTAACAACTACGTTTACAAAACATAATTCGAATCAGGATATTGATACAGGTGACTGGAGACGAATTAATTTAAATAAAAAACCATTTAATTTTTCTAAACCAATTCTAATTATAAATGAAAACTGTACCGAAGACGGTGGAATATATAATGATAAGTCGATGGCTTTGTGGGATATAAGTACACTTTAATTAAATCCGAAAGTAAATTTAGGTTGTAATCAATCGGTTATTATTTTATAAGAAAAAATTAATTTATTATTTCAACTTTTCCTTCAAATATTGTCCGGTAATTGATTTTTTATTTTTTGCCACCTCTTCCGGCGTTCCAATGGCTAAAATCTGACCTCCATTTTCACCTCCTTCCGGACCAATATCTATAATCCAATCTGCACATTTTATTAAATCCAAATTGTGTTCAATCACAATTATAGAATGACCTTTATCAATTAAAGCGTCAAATGAAGCTAACAATTTTTTAATATCATGAAAATGTAAACCGGTGGTTGGCTCGTCAAAAACAAACAACGCCTTTTCTTTTGTGGCTCCTTTCACTAAAAATGAAGCCAACTTTATGCGTTGGGCTTCGCCACCAGAAAGGGTGGAAGAGGATTGTCCCAATTTCACATAACCCAATCCAACATCTTGCAAAGGTTGTAGTTTTTCTGAAATTTTT
>ENA-OFCF01000834-OFCF01000834.1-metagenomes-genome-assembly--contig:-NODE-834-length-12832-cov-4.579479_pt1 | contig 12832 bp, 13 predicted proteins | sample MGYA00153387_OFCF01 | MGnify analysis MGYA00153387
TGCGCCAGTAGTGCGCGCTCATCTTCAGGGAAATTTCGGTGGCGCTGGCGCCGTCGCTGCCGTAAAAGGCATGGCCCAGGCCGGTCAGGGCGCCCAGCCGCTCGGACAGCTCGACCACCGGCTGGTGCGTGAAACCGGCCAGCATGATGTGATCTAGCCGGCCCAGCTGGTCCACCAGCGCCGCCTTGATGTGCGGATGGTTGTGGCCAAACAGGTTGACCCACCACGAGCTGATGCCGTCGAGGTAGCGATTGCCCTCGAGGTCGTACAGCCACACGCCTTCGGCCCGGGCAATCGGCACCGGAGGGTGCGCTTCGTGCAGCTTCATCTGCGTGCAGGGGTGCCACACATGGCGCAGACTGCGCTGGATCATCGAGACGTTTTCCATGCGGGCTTTCAGGTGAGGGGCTGAATCAGGCCATCTGGACCGGAATGGTCGAACGCTCTTCCTGGATGCGGTTGTCCGGGTTGACGAACACCAGTTTTGGACTGAAGCCGGCAACTTCTTTTTCCTCCACCTGGGCAAAAGCGGCAATGATGACCAGGTCGCCCACCGCCGCGCGTCGTGCGGCAGAGCCGTTGACCGAGATGATGTGGCTGCCGCGCGCGGCACGAATCGCGTAGGTCACAAAGCGCTCGCCGTTGTTGATGTTCCAGATGTGAACCTGCTCGTTCTCGCAGATGTTGCTGGCGTCCAGCAGGTCTTCGTCAATCGCACACGAGCCTTCGTAGTTCAGCTCGCAGTGGGTGACGCTGGCGCGGTGGATTTTGGATTTGAGCAGGGTGCGTTGCATGGGTCTTAGCAGGCAAATTAGGCTGAGCCACAGTTTTGAAAAAACAAATGACAGATGACTGGCGGCAGCTTCGCTGCGGCTTAACTTGCTTTGCTGGGCGCAAGTCTAGGTTGGTTTTAATTCAAATCAGCTGGTAAAGAGGTCATTTTATTGGGTGATGAATTATGAGTGTAAGGTAGACGAAAATACGCGCAAGATGTTTATTCCCTCGACTAACGTTTAAAACAGGCAGGTTCTTGCCGTTCAATGTCAGGCCAGCAAACCACAGTACCTTTTGTTCAACCCTCAATCCGGTGAATATTATGAAAATCAAGGCGGTCGTCTTTGATGCCTATGGCACTTTGTTTGACGTGTATTCGATACAAACTCTGGCGGAGCAGTTTTACCCTGGCCAGGGTGCAGCCATTTCAGTGATGTGGCGTGACAAACAAATTGAGTACACACGCCTGATCACGCAGTCAGACCCGCACCAAACCGAAGGCAGCCAGTATTACCTCCCGTTTTGGGAGATCACGCAACGCTCATTGCAGTACACATTAGACCGATTGAAGCTGGACAGCCACGGCAACGCCGTTGATGGGTTGATGAAGCAGTACGCCCGCTTGAGCCCTTTCCCTGAAAATCTGCCGGTTCTTGAAAGCCTGAAAAAAGCCGGGCTGACAACCGCGATTTTGTCCAACGGAAGCCCAGAGATGCTCGAATCAGCTGTGGCCAATGCTGGCATGGGTGATTTGCTGGACCATTGCCTGTCTGTAGACGCCGTCCGATTGTTTAAAACATCGCCTGAAAGTTATGGCCTGGTTCAAAAACACATGCCGCATGACAAGCGCGACATTCTTTTTGTGTCCAGCAATGGATGGGATGCGCTGGGCGCCACCTGGTTTGGTTTTACAACGCTTTGGGTGAATCGCCAGGGGCTGCCGTACGAAACCATCGGCCCCAGGCCGACTTATACGGGGCGCGATTTATCCAAAGTTTGTGAAATTCTTGGATTAAGCTGAAAGTGTTTCCAGAAACCCTATTTGCCTTGTGAGTCGGTCAAACCCTATGGGCGGTTATCAGGGTTTTTCGCAACATTTACCTGTCTGTCGCCGACTTCATAAGACCCGAAGACTTCCTTGGCAGTTCGGGTCTCAGGCAGGATGTAAACGATGCCATTGGTATGGGTAAAAGCCGGGCTCACCAGATGGTCGTAAAACTTTACCGGCACATTGATGCAGCCGTACGAAATGCGATTGTCATCCGGCGTCGCGCTCTCCAGGCGCTGGCTGCGTTTTTCGGCGGCTGTTCCCTTGGCAACGCGGTGCAACGAAAGGGCGGTGTCATAGTCCACCCAAAGTATTTCCTGGCCCTGTGCATCCTTTGCCAGAGAGGCGACGAACCGACCTGCTTGTGTGGTGCGTTCTTCCGGGCGAATAGTCGAGAGCTTGCGCTGGCCTATGCCTGGCGATGCATCGTCACCCCTTGCCAAACCCAGCAATGCGGGCGCGGCCCCTAGCAGCTGCCCTTTGCTGTCAAAGATCATCACCTTGGCGTACACCTTGTCGATGATTAAAAATGGCATGTTTTGGTTGTCTGCGGAGTCGACCACCCAGTTCGCGACGTGTCGGGCCTCGTGGGAGACTTTTTCATCACCGAAACTGGCTTTGAGAGAACGGCTGACGGAGTTACTGTGGCTTGAGCTGGAGAGCGCAGCGACGTTGTGTCCAGCCTGGATGATTTGAGGGGAGTCAGCGCCCGCCCAACTCGAAGTCAGTGCCAGCGCGCCAAAGAAAAATAGCAATGAACTGGCCACGGTAACTCGCCTGCAGCCTGAATGAGCGGATGTCAACATGCGCTGAATCATAGTCCTAACGCCGAAAAGGGCAATCGGGTAATCAGTTGCGTGCGGGCTTGGGGGTATACAGGGGCGCCACATAAGGAGCAGCGGGTGGATTGAAAGGGATGACCCTAGGTGCCACCACCTCCTCCTCCTCCTGCGTGAAGGTGAAAAAATTATTGCCGGCATCGGACATAACTTGGGGCATCAGGCCTGCGGAATAGAAACTGTTAAACGCGGGACCAGCCAGCCCCATTAAAAACGCATACGGTGAAGAGCCAGAACTGAAGGTGCCCCGCGGGCTGATGGTGCCTGTTGTTTTATTAACGATGGGCCCGCAGCAAGATCTTGCCAATGCGTACTGGTCGGCATTAGGTCCGACCAGCCGGTAACCTGAAAAAGTCACGCTCTTGTTGGTTCCCGGGTCGAAGGTGTCAAAGGTCGCAGTGCTGCCTGGGTCCGCAATCAGGCTGACACCGGCGGGATTTCCTTTAAGGCTGAACAGCGTGACCAAGTTCGTTCCGTCAAAAGTTTTGACGGCTTCAGGGAAAACCAGCATACGTTGGGTCAGCGTCGCCCCGGCGGTCAGGGTAAATCTGGGCAAGTAGTCTGTCGCCTGCGTGTAGGAAACCGGGTTGTAATTAACGGTGACCGGTGCGTTGGTGACCGCCCAGGGAGGCGTGAGGGGGGCGAATATTACGGTGCCACCGGCCACACCTGGCCCGGTGCCATCGGTATCGGCAGTGAGGGTCAGGCCGCGTGGCAAACCCAGGCTGCGTCCGGGGATGAGGGTGCCGTTGGTGAGCGTCAGTGCGGCACTGAGATTCAGGTTGTTCGCGGCGCACATCATGATGTTGCCATCTACCGCTGTCATGGCTGCGTTCTTGTTGACGTCCCGACCAGCCGCGAGAAGGATGCTTCCGCGGGTTGTGCTGATCGCTGCATTCACGTTGATGTCACGCCCACAGCACACCACAAGACTCCCGTCCACAGCGGTGATCGCGGCGTTGATGTTGACGTCTCGATCAGCGTTCAGAGTCAGAGTAGTGGGGCTCGTCCCCGGCACTGCAGTCCAGCTGATCACATCATTGACAAAGATGTCGCCGTTGCCGGCACCCGGCATCGTGGTGATGGTGATGTTGTTGTTCACCAGTTGGCCCGAGAGTGTTACGCCAGAGATATTGCCGCCGGGGCCAATGATGAAGTCCTGAGGGTCGATCAACCAGGTGCCCATCAGGCCTTGCGGTGCCGCCGTGGTAACGCGCACACCGTCGCGGATTTTGACAAGTGCCGAAGAGGTTTCAATAAAACCACCATTGCCGCCGTTGGGCGCGCTTGCATCCAGTGTGCCGCCCACGTTCATCGTGCCGGTTTGCATGTCGCCCAGCAGAAAAATTGATCCATTGCGGTTGCCAATAGTTTGTGCCTGAATCACCCCGGTATTGTTAACCACGGTATGCAGCAGGTTGCCGGCAGCCTGCGCGGTTAGCAGCACGCGGCCGCCGTCGGCGCGTATCATGTTGCCGTTTTCAACCAGTGCGTTCACCGCGCCTTGCGAGATGGAAAGATTCAGCAAGCCATCGCCGCCCACATCCATGGTGATGGCGTTGCCGGCAGCCAGCGCGACGGTGCCCATCCTGGCTGAAATAACGCCCTGATTGCTGACACTTTTGCCCATCAACGCAACATAACCGCCATCGGCTGCGGTAATGTTGCCCTGGTTAACAACTGAGCCGTTGCCAGCATCGGTGAAGGCATATCGGCCCAGCATGAAGTTGGCATCCGTGATGCTCATGGTGGATGCCACCAACCCGCCGACGTTGACCGATGCGCCGCTGCCAAACAATATGCCGTTCGGATTCAGCAGAAAAACTTTGCCGTTGGCAGACAGGTTGCCGAGAATGCTTGACGGGTCGCTGCCCAACACACGGTTCAGTGCCACTGAGCTGCTGCCAGGCTGGATGAACTCCACCATCTGGCCCGCTCCTATGCCAAAGCTCTGCCAGTTGATGACAGTGTTTGCACTGGTTTGGGTGATGGTGGTGGCAGAACCGCCGTTGGTAATGCTCGCAGCGCCAGCCGCCACCACGCCGCCTGAAGGCAAGGCATGCGCTGCTGCGCTAAAAGCAAATACCAGGCAAGTTGACAGCTTGCTGATGGCAAAGCGCGCTGCGCCGGGCGCATTTGTCTGTTTATTTCTCGGATGGTTATCGGTGAGTTTCATGATGCGTCCTTCAATGTTGGGGCAGGTTTGTGGCTCTATATGCCGCGCACTGGCGCGACCTTAAAAATATTTGACTGCCTGGATCCAGAAGCGGCCAGGCCTGTCAGGAGCTGAGGTGGCGATTTCATTGCCAAGCTTACGGGCGTAATACATTCGAACCAGAAAATTTCCGGGTTCGGTCCAGGTGAAACCGACACCATAAGCGGCGAGGCTTCTCTGGTTGAGGCCGGCCGCCCACGGATTCTTATTGATGGTGACACTGCCACCATCCACGAAGCCGATCAGGTGCATTCTTCCGGGCAGGCTTTCGGCCTTGGGCAGCAACAGGCGGGCTTCCAGGTTGACCAGATAGCCTTCGTCACCAAAACCTTCACCCTGCGGATAGGCGCGAACACCGTCCATTCCACCCAGCGACAGCTTCTCAGACGGATCGAGGTTTTTGGAGGCAGCCTGCCCACTAATCCCTGCAAACAACGCCAAGTCATCTGTAACATATTGTAGCCGCGACGCGGTAAACGCGAGCTTGTTGTAAGACCCTTGAGTGCGGGCGCTGATTGCATCTGCGGCGCGTGCTGCAGGTGTTTGGATGTCCAGCGAACCGGCTGACAAACCCAGAGAAAAAGAGTTGAAACCTCCGCCACCCAAGGTGTCGCGGTGGTTGCCATACAGGCTGCCGGTCAAGACATTTATTTTTCGGTCGGTCACCGTCGAAAACAGGGTCACCCGGTCCTGGAATTTTTTATTGTCATAGTTAAGACCCGCATACAGGTTGGTATCGCGTGAGCGAATCAATGTGTAGTTCCCATACAAGCTGGCGACAGTGACATCACCGTTAGCTCCCAAAGGTGCGAATTCCTTGCCCAAAACGTACTCGAGCCGACTGTATGCCACCCCGATTGAGGCTCTGCCGAAGGGCACCTGATAGGACGCGCGCCCATACTTGAGGCCAGGGCCAGACGTTATGGCACGCAGACTGAAGACATCGCCCAGCCCTAGCGGATTGTTCAAGTTAACAGTGGCACCCAAACGATACTCGCCCGTGTAGCGGTTGCCTGCGTTGTCGGCGTCAATGCTGCCAGTGACCAGCCGGCCCGGCACAATATCTACCAGCAAATCAGACGTACCGGGTACAGCGCCCGGCGATAACGTCGACTTGACTTCAACGCCGGGCGTGTCCGACAGTAGCAGCAGGCGGCTTTCCAGCGGATCGTTGGTGATCGGGTCGCCTGGTTTTAGCCCATCAAGCAAACGGTAAGCCTGTTGGTCGGACAGCCTGCTTTGGTTGCGCAAAACGATTTGGCCGTATTGCCCTTCGCTGACCGCGATGGTCACGATGTTGTCCTTGATCTGTTGCGCAGGAAGAAAGGCACGCGCTGCAAAATAGCCTTGTGCGGCATATTTCGCTGTGATTTTGGCTGCCATCCCGCGCAAATCAGTCAGCGTCAGTTCGGTGCCTGGCACAAAACCGGTGAACGCCAGCAACTCAGCTTCAGAGTAGGCTTTTGCGCCCGTGATGCGCAGGTTCTTAACAAGGATTTTTGATTCAACCGCGGCTGGCCCAGCCGGCGGCGTGCCGCTTTCGATGCGTATCTCAGGTGAGGCCTTTCGTGGCACAGGAGCTTGCGGTAGTTGCTGACTCTGGCTGCCAGCACCTGGCAGTTGTTGGGCGAATGCCTGTTGCATCAGTCCCAACAGAGCCACCGATAACAGATTTGCTTTCAGCATGGATATACCTTGTAATAGTAGGATTCGTTTTTTTAAGTGGCTTTAGCACAAAGCCGTGCGGAGTCTGCCATGCAGTGACCGCCCGTTCAGATGTTGCCCGCATCTTCTTAACCCTCAGTATGCATTACACGTCTGCTGGATTCAAATATCTGTAGGTAAATGCGCCGATATGGCAGAAAAAAAGCCGTTTGAGCCGTATGTGATCGCCGGGCAGGGCGTTAATGGGTGGTGCGGCTAGGCTGCGATCGGGCAGATCACCAAACAGCTGGTCTGGAGTCAGGCGGGCGTGTAGGCCAAGCGCACATATATTGGCGCAAAAGCCTCGGCTTGGGTAACTTCCAGCAAACCTTCTTTTGACAATTCAAGCAGCGCAATAAAGGTCACGACCAATACCGACATGCCGCGCGCAGCGTCAAACAGGTCTTCAAACTCCAGAAATTTGCGACCCTGCAGCTTGCGCAAAACAATGCTCATGTGCTCGCGCACCGACAACTCTTCCCTGGTAATGACGTGGTGCTGCACCAGCCTGGCACGCTTGACAATCGCTGCCCAGGCGTCTTGCAAGTCAACCACGTGCACATCCGGGAAGCGCGGCTGAAGTGACTGCTCCACAACCACCTGCGCCCGCAAAAAGTCGCGGCCAAACTGTGGCATGGCGTTTAGCTTGTGGGCGGCCAGCTTGATTTGCTCGTATTCAAGCAGGCGGCGCACCAGCTCAGCGCGTGGGTCTTCAGCTTCTTGCCCTTCAGCCACCTTTTTTGGCGGCAGCAGCATGCGTGACTTGATTTCAATCAGCATCGCGGCCATCAGCAGGTATTCAGCCGCCAGCTCCAGGTTGGTGGCGCGAATTTCGTCAACGTAGACCAGGTATTGGCGTGTCACCGCCGCCATCGGGATGTCGAGAATGTTGAAGTTTTGCTTGCGGATGAGGTACAGCAGCAAGTCCAGCGGGCCTTCAAAGGCCTCTAAAAACACCTGTAACGCATCGGGCGGAATGTACAAATCGCGCGGCAGGGCAAACAGCGGCTCGCCATACAGGCGTGCCAGCGCGACCTGATCGATCACGCCGGGCATGTCGGGGCTTTGGGTAGCCGGAAATACCTCAGCCAGGACGAGTTCTGTGGTCAAGTGAAGTGTTTTAAATGCTATTAAATCAGGAGCTGCTTGCACTCGTATTTATTGGGCTAGAGGCCAATTTGATACCTAAAAACAGCCGAAACAGGTGTTATTTGGCGTTTGGGTGGCTGCTGGTACCGTAAACATAGGGCTGTTGCGCGACGGTGGCATCGAGAAAATCTGACTGTTCGGCAGATTTCAGGTTTTTGTCCCACAGCAGGGCGCGGCCTGCGCGTTGCTCTGCTTCCAGCGTCGGTTTGTTTACCTTCAGCTGGTCAATGAACTGGGTGGCGTCTGAGGTGTAGTCAGCGCGGCGGAAAATAGACAAGAGATTCATGGGCAGCTTTGTGAGGGTCGTATAGTAGGCAGATTTTACCGGGGGACAGCCGTGCAATTTCAATTTATCAGGAAAGCGGTGATGGCGATGGGTTTGTTGTCCATGTTGGCGGGTTTGGTTGGCTGTGACCCGCAGCGCATCTCCGAGCTGGAAGAGGGTGTGGCGACCGAAGCCGATGTGCGCACCCGCTTTGGCGAGCCTGAAAAGATTTGGGATGCGGCTGACATGGCCAAAATACCCATGCCAGGGGCGGCAGCGGCGCCCGGCGCCAGGACTTTTGAATACAACCGCCAGCCCGCAGGCAACGTCAATTACATGATCACCATCGGCCCCGACGGCAAAATGAGCGCCCTGCGCCAGGTGCTGACCCCGCAAACCTTTGCGAAAGTGCTGCCTGGTATGCCGATGGAGACGGTGCGCAAAATGTTGGGCAAGCCGATGAAAGTGACGCCTTTTGCTGCCAGTCAAACCACCCACTACGACTGGCGCTATCTGAACCCGCCCACCACCGCCATGATTTTTACCGTGGTGTTTGACCAGAACCTGTCGGTGGTGAGTACGGGCTCGGTGATTGAAGAATTGGCGAATCCCAGGGGGCCGTAACTGTTTTGGCTGTTTTTGGGTGTTTTGAAGGTTATTTTGGGTTTTTTAGGGCTTTTTTGGCATCAAATCGGCCTATAGCCCAATGAATACGGGCGCAAGCAGCTACTGAATTAATAGCAGTATCAGATTGCCTCAACCTTGTCTAGAAAGCCGCTGCGCGCCATGGCTGCCTTGGGTTGAGCGTTCAGTCCGGCTATCTCCAGCCGCCCGCCCCGCAGAATAATCGCTTTACGCAATTGCTCCAGCACGTCCAGGCCCGAGGTGTCGAGCGATTGCAACGACTGCACGTCGAGCCGAATCACCAGGGCAGTTGGTGCGCTTTCTACCATCGTCAAAATCGGGTCTACCTTGGCCACCGCGCCAAAAAACAGTGAGCCATAGAGCTGAAACGTCGCGCCTTCTGGGTTGCGCGCCACTTCGACCACCTGAAACAGCGTGCTCATGCGCCGCACAAACAGCACGCAGGCCAGCATCAGGCCGACTTGCAGGGCGACAGTCAAGTCAAAAATCACCGTGAGTAAAAACGTGCCGAGCATGATGAAGCCGTGGTGGCGGCTGTTTTTTTTGAGGGTTGCAAACTCATGCCACTCGCCCATGTTCCACGCCACGTACAGCAAAATGCCCGCCAACACGGCCAATGGCACATGCACCGCCAGCGGCGCTGCCAGCAGCACCACCACAACCAGCGTGGCGCAGTGCACCAGGCCCGCCACGGGTGAGCTGGCGCCAGCGCGCACATTGGTCACGGTGCGGGCAATCGTGCCGGTGGCGGGCATGCCGCCAAAAAATGGCACCACACAGTTGGCGATGCCCTGGGCCATCAACTCCTGGTTGGGGTCGTGGCGGGGCAAGCCGGAGACTTGATCAGCCACCCGCGCGCACAGTAGCGATTCGACCGCGCCCAGCAGCGCAATCGTCACGGTGGGTGCGATCAGCAACCGCACGGTTTCCCATGAAAAATCAGGCAGCGCAAAATCAGGCAGCCCGCGCGGGATACCGCCAAAACGTGAGCCAATCGTTTCAATCGGCAAATGCAAAAAATAAGCAAACAGCGTGAGCGTGACCAGCGCCACAATCGGTCCCGGCATGCGCGCAGCCACCCGCGTGGCGTGTTGCAACTGCGCCCCTTCGCTGGCGTGCATCATTTTTAGCAAACGGTTGGTGACTGCATTGGCATTGCTTGCATCGCTGCTAAAAAGCCTGGGCCACATAAACAGCCCCAGCAGGCAGGCCAGCCCAAGACCGAGCGCATAAAAATTGGTGGTACTGATCTGGCTGCTGATGACACTGATCTGCGAGAAAAAATCGCCCGGCATTTTGGCAATTTGCAGACCCAGCAAGTCTTTCAGCTGCGACAGCACAATCAGCACCGCAATGCCGTTGGTAAAGCCGACCACAATGCTGACCGGCACATAGCGCACCAGCGTGCCCAGCTTAAAAAGCCCCAGCAAAAACAGCAGCACCCCGGCGCAGGCGGTGGATATCAGCAGATTGGCCACGCCGTAGCGCTCCACAATGCCGTAAACAATCACGATAAAAGCACCTGCTGGCCCTGCAATTTGTACTGACGAGCCGCCCAGACCTGCCACAAGCGCGCCCGCAATGATGGCCGTCCAGATGCCTGCTTCAGGCTTCAAGCCACTGGCAATCGCAAACGCCATGGCCAGCGGAAGCGCGACGATGCCCACCGTAAACCCTGCGCCAGCGTCTTTGAAAAAGCGGTCTTTGGTGTAGCCTGCCAGGGCGGCTAGCAGGCGGGGGTGAAAGGCTGCTAAATATGGAGGCAAATGCATGGGGTGTTTGGTTTTTTGGTCTAGTGCAGGTGCGGCAGATGCGTCTGAACATCATGTGCGATAGGCCGCACGACCAGCAATAAAAGTGCCAGCGCCAGCGGAACCGTGGTGACATACCCCACGTATTTAAAACCCAATGCGCCCACCAGCGCGCCGATAAAAAAGCTGCTGATCAAGGTCAAATGCAGGCGCAGTTTTTGGCGGTTGGCCCGCACCGGCTCGGCTGGGTTGATCTGGCTTCGGTTGATGTACAGCAGCTTGCCCAGCTCAATGCCCAGGTCAGTCACCAGCCCGGTGATGTGGGTGGTGCGGATTTCTGCTTTTGATATTTTGGTAATCACGGCGTTTTGCAGACCCATGATGAAGCAGAGCAGCAGCACCGTCAGCGGCACGAAAAAATGCGACCACAAACTGATGGCCGCACCAAAAATGCCAAAAATCAGCAGCAGCACAGACTCTAAAAGCAGCGGCAGGCCGTAGCTACTTGCCAGCTTTTCACGCAGCCCCCAATTGACCAGCCAGGCAGTCGTCATGGCCCCCAGTAAAAATGCCGCCAGCGCCCCAAGGCTGGCGGCGGCCAAGGCCAGTTCGCCCAGCACCAGGTTGTCTGCTAGTGAAGACACCACGCCCGTCATGTGCGACGTGTAAGTGCCCACTGCCAAAAAACCACCCGCATTGGTCGCTCCCGCCACAAAAGCCAGCACCGCGCCCAGGCGCGTGTTGGTTTGCAAGGTGCGGTTGTCAATGTCGGTCCAGCCGTGAATCAGGTGGTGCATGGGGCGGTCCTGATTTTTGAGCTGGCTGCCGTGTGGATGCCTAAAAGGCTTTGGCGTGGTAGCTCACACCCGGCAAATCTTTGTAGTCAACGTCTTGCGTCCAGAATGTGGCGTTGAATTCTCTGGCGATGCTGTACATCACCGCGTCGGCCATGGCGAGGCTGTGTTGTTGAGCCGCCTCCGATGCCGCAGCCGCGCGTGCGGCGTTCAGGTCGATCACCGTGCTGCGGCACATCACTTGTATGGCTTCGTCGCGCCTGGTGGCGGTTACCGTTCGGCTTAAAAAGCGGTGAACTTCAAAGATCGATACCGCTGGCACCACCAACATAGCTGTCTGCTCGATGATGGGTTTGAAGGTTCGGCCTGCGGTTGAACCTAGAAAAAACTCAATCCAACCTGATGAATCGACACAGAACATCAAAACCGATCAGGCTCTTTGGGCATGTCGGTGTTGATGTCGCCCAAGTCTTTTAAAAAACCAAAGTAGGCGCGCACAGGCAATTCAGGCTTGAGGGTAGCTTCTTTGTCGCCGCAGAAAAATTTGATTTTTGAACCTTCAACCAAACCAAATCGGGCGCGCATGGCTGCTGGTAGGGTGACCTGGCCTTTGCTGCTGACGGTGGCATCTAATTCGAGGATGGCTTCCATACAAAACTCCTGTTGCTGAATAGAGTAAGTGTGAACTTAAAGTAAGGCGTTGTCAAATTCCTTACTTTTTACGAGTTGCTACTTGACGCGCATCCCCGGCGTCGCACCGGGCAGTGGTTCCAGCATATAAATGCCCGGTTGCGCCTTTTCGTCGCCGTGGCTGGCAGCTAGCACCATGCCTTCGCTGATGCCGAACTTCATCTTGCGTGGCGCCAGGTTTGCGACCATGACGGTGTGCTTGCCAGGTCGATTTTGGCGAAATCGTCGATGGTGATGGTGGAGGCGAGGGCTTCGCCGCCGGGAATATTTGCTATGGATTCAGTAGCTGCTTGCGCCCGTATTTGTTCGGCTGGAGGCTCAAATAATGCATCTAATTGCTCTTGCGTGACGCGTTGCATGAGGTGGGTGTAGTCGCCCAACTGATGGCCTACCGCTAGCGGTATCGCCGCGTTTTCAAAGCTCAACGGCTCGCATTGCAGAAACCTTTCAACTTCTGTAGCCACTCCTGGCATCACTGGTTTGAGGCAAGCAGTCATGACGCGAAACATCTGGATCGCCTCAGCGCTGACTTCTGCTGCCCGCGCAGAGTTGCCTTCTTTGACGAGTTTCCAAGGTGCGGCTGCGTCAAAACGTGAATTGACGTTGTCTGCAAACGTCATGACTTCACGCATGGCTTTGGCGTATTCCCGCTGCTCCAAATGCTCAGTGACCAGCTTTAAAAGGTTGGTAGAACTGATATGGGAGTCCTCTACCGAAGCCACTAATTTGCCTTCTGGCAAAAACTTTGCAGCGCGACTGGCAATATTTACAAACTTGCCCACCAAGTCGCTGTTGACGCGTAGCATAAAGTCATCAGCATTGAAGTCAATGTCTTCATTCTTCGCATTCAACTTCGCCGCCAGGTAGTACCGCAGCCACTCCGGGTTCATGCCCAGGCTCAGATACTTGAGCGGGTCCAGGCCGGTGCCCCGGCTTTTGCTCATTTTTTCGCCGTTGT
>ENA-OFCF01000836-OFCF01000836.1-metagenomes-genome-assembly--contig:-NODE-836-length-12816-cov-2.272314_pt1 | contig 12816 bp, 15 predicted proteins | sample MGYA00153387_OFCF01 | MGnify analysis MGYA00153387
CCTGGGCGAACGGCGGGACGATGCTTGCGTCGCTGCTGATCCTCGCGCATCTCGGTCAGCCGGGCGCCGGAGCACCAGCACAGGTAGGCGTGACCGTCGGCGAGCAGCCGGTCGACGATCGGCCGGTAGGTGTCCAGGCGCTCGCTCTGGCGGTAGGGGGCGTACGGCCCGCCCTTGTCGGGACCCTCGTCCCAGTCCAGTCCCAGCCACCGCAGGGTGTCGTAGACCTGCTGCTCGCTGTCGGCCTGGAAGCGCGCGCGGTCGGTGTCCTCCACCCGCAGCACGAACTGCCCGCCCGCCTCGCGCACCTGCAACCACGCCAGCAGCGCGGTGCGGGCGTGACCGAGATGCAATTCACCCGTTGGGCTGGGCGCGAAACGACCGCGAATCACTCGAGCCTTGGGCTGTGCGCACTCGAGGACGACGCGTCCATAATCCTCGAGCCGCGCCCGCTCGAAAAACGCGCTTTGAGGTGCTGCACCAGAATGAAGCTGATGATGACCAGCAGCATCCACGAGGTGATTTTAGAGAAATCCACAATTCGCCAACCGCCTTGCTGGTGCAGAAGCGCAGGGCAATGCGCTCGATCAGCGCCTCGTGGTCGGCGGCCGGGCGAACGTTCGCCGGCACACGTTCCCACAGCGAGAGTGCGATGTTTGCTGCCTCCAGATCGAAGTTGTCATGGCCGGCGTGGTCAAGGAATTCGCGCAGCAGCGGCAGTGTGGCCTCGGGCTTGGGAGACATCAAACCGGCCAGCGCGTCGGCGGCCAGTTCGTAGTCGCCGAGGTCGGTGTCGGACATGACGAGCCCGTCACCTGTGGCCGGGTCGTAGGCCTTGATGACCCCTTGCATGACGAGGACTCAGCCCGCCTTGACGATCTTGCCGGACTTGATGCAGCCCGTACAGACATTGACGCGCTTGGCGGCACCGTTCACGCTGGCGCGAACTCGCTGGATGTTCGGATTCCAGCGTCGCTTGGTGCGACGATGCGAGTGAGACACCGACATGCCCCACGACGGGCCCTTGCCACACACTTCACATTTCGATGCCATTGGATTCTCCTGCAGAGCTGCCGGATTTCCGGCTCGAACACGGTGGGTAGTGCCCAGCGAACGATTCCGCCTGCCGGGACAGCCATGGAATGCTACCAAGACGATCGTTCGGCCCCACGCCGATCTCGATCCGCACCTCGATGACGGTCTGACCCCAATCGAGATGCCGTCGCGTAGGCTCGGTGCCCGTGGCCACTCTGGAACGGTTGAACACCGCGGCGCTGCGCGACACCGTGCGCACGTTCCGGGACACGGTGCGCGAGCACGCCCACGGTCTCAACCGGCTGAACGTGTATCCGGTGCCCGACGGTGACACCGGCACCAACATGGCTCGCACCCTCGACGCAGTCGTCGCCGAGATGGACACTGCCGCCGACGACGACCACCACGCCACGTGCGATGCGATCAGCCACGGCTCGCTCATGGGTGCCCGAGGCAACAGCGGCGTCATCCTCAGCCAGATCATGCGCGGATTCGCGGGCACGGTGAAGGAACACGCCGACGTGCAGGGCGCCAAGTTCGCCGAGGCGCTCCAGGCGGCAGCCACCGGCGCGTACGACGCCGTACTCAAGCCGATCGAGGGCACGATCCTCACGGTGTGCCGCGAGAGCGCCGAGGCGGCCAAGATCGCTGCCGACGCAGGGGGAACGCTCGTCGAGGTGGCTCGTGCGGCGCGTGCAGCTGGCAAGTCGGCGCTCGACAACACGCCCGAGCAGCTCCAGGTACTCAAGGACGCAGGGGTGGTCGATGCCGGCGGCGCGGGCTTTCTGCTGTTGCTCGACTCGGTGTTGTTCGTCGTCGACGGCGAACCGTTGCCGGTTGCCGAGCCCGACGACGGCACTGCTGGCCAGGTCGGCGTCGTGTTCGATGCCGTTGCACGCCGTCACGGTGGAGCGCCGGGCGAGCTCGACGTGAGCGAGCAGCGATACGAAGTGATGTACTTCCTCGACCTTCCCGACGAGCGGATCCGCGAGTTCAAGGACAACTGGGGCGCGATCGGCGACTCGATAGTGGTGGTCGGCGGCGACGGGCTCTGGAACTGCCACGTCCACACGAACGAGATCGGCGCTGCCATCGAAGTGGCACTCGACCTCGGCGGTCGGCCCAAGTCGATCCGTGTCTCCGACCTGTTCGAGGAGGTCGACGAAGAGCACGCCAAGCGAGAGGCCGAGCTGGCATCCACGGCGTCGGCGGCGCCGGTCGCCGACGAGCTCCCCGTGGTCACCACGGCAGTCGTCGCAGTGACCACGGGGAGTGGACTGGTGGAGCTGTTCGCTCAGCTCGGCGTGCAAGGCGTGGTCACCGGTGGTCAGACGATGAACCCGTCCACGGCGGAACTCCTCGAAACGGTGCAACGGGTGAATGCCGACCAGGTCGTCGTGCTGCCGAACAACAAGAACATCATCCCGGTGGCCGAGCAGCTCGATGCGCTCACCGACAAGACCGTGATCGTCGTGCCGACCCGCTCGATGCCCGAGGCCCTCGCTGCGCTCGTCGCCTACGACAGCGACGCCTCGGCTTCGCACAACGCCACGGAGATGACCGCAGCTGCTGCTTCGGTGGTCAGCGGAGAGGTGACCCGAGCGGTTCGCGACAGCAGCAGCGGTGTCGGCCCGATCCTCGGAGGCGACTGGCTCGGGTTGGTTCGAGGCGATGGCATCGTGGCGATCGCCGCGTCGGTCGAGGGTGTCGCCATGGCCCTGCTCGACGAGATCGTCGGTGAATCGGCCGAACTCGTCACCGTGATCACCGGCGCCGACGCCGACGGCTACGTGACCGAGCAGATCGTCGGTTGGCTCGGCGACCATCGAGGCGACATCCACGTCGACGTTCACCACGGCGGCCAGCCGCTGTATCCATACCTCTTCGGAGTCGAGTGAACCCATTGGCGTTTCGCGACCTCGCCGAGATCGACGTCGGTCGGTTGAAGGGCGTTGGTGACAAGAAGCGAGCGTCGCTCGCGTCGATCGGTGTCGACAACCTGCTCGATCTGGTCACCTTCTACCCCCGGCGCTGGGTCGACCGTTCGAACGAAGCCCGCATCGCGGATCTGGTGGCAGGCCAGGAAGCGCTGGTGCTCGCGACGGTGCGATCGGTGACCAAGCGGGTCACCCGGAACCGTCGCACGATGGTGAACGTCAACGTGGGCGATGGTTCGGGCCGAATGGAGGTGGTGTTCTTCAATCAGCCATGGCGCGAACGCCAGCTTCGCGAGGGACTGCAGATCGCCCTGTTCGGCAGGTCCGACGTGTATCGCGGTGGCCTGCAGATGGCGAACCCGGTCGTCGACCTGATCGGCGACCGGACGGGTCGGATCGTGCCGATCTACCCGCAGAGCGAGAAAGTGCAGATCAACACCTGGGAGATCGCCGGCTGGGTCGAAGAAGCGCTGCGGCGATGTCGTGAGCGCGGCATCGCCGACCCGGTGCCAGCCGACATCCTGCAACGCCTCGGCATGCTCGGCCGCTTCGACGCGCTGTCGAACATCCACCTCCCTGAATCCATCCGCGACAAGGAGCAGGCCCGGCGACGACTCGCGTTCGACGAGCTCCTGCGGGTGCAGTTGGTGCTGGTGCTGCGCAAACGCGCGATGGAACGCGATCAGCGCGGCATCTCCCACGAACTCGGCGGTGACCTCGTGCAGCGGTTCCACGATGCGCTGCCGTATCCGCTCACCGGCGCCCAGCAACGAGCGATCGCCGAGATCGAACACGACCTGGCCGCACCGCATCCGATGCATCGACTGCTGCAAGGCGATGTCGGCTCGGGCAAGACCGTGGTTGCGGTCGACACGATGATGGTGGCCGTGCAGGGTGGGCATCAGGCCGCGCTGATGGCGCCCACCGAGGTGCTCGCCGAGCAGCACGCAACCGGTGTGCGGGCGATGCTCGAGGGAGTGAGCGTGCCCGATCCGGGCAACTTGTTCGGCGACCGGCCATTGCGGGTGGAACTGCTGACCAACCGGATCACCGGCTCCGATCGCAAGGAGGTGCTCGCTGGCCTGGCCGACGGCTCGGTCGACATCGTGATCGGCACCCATGCGCTGATCCAGGACGCCGTCGACTTCGCGAGCCTCGGCGCGGTCGTCGTCGCTTCGGGGTCGTCCAGCGGGCGCGGATGCAGCGCAAGGGGCAGCGCCCGCACACGCTCATGATGACCGCGACGCCGATCCCGCGCTCGCTCGCGCTGACGGTCTACGGCGACCTCGATGTGAGCGTGCTCGACGAACTCCCGCCGGGTCGCACGCCGATCGTCACGAAGTGGGCCGAGGGGCCGCTGCTCGAAGCCGAGGTGTGGGGTGACGTGCGTGCCCAGGTCGCCGAGGGCCGCCAGGCCTACGTGGTGTGTCCGCTGATCGGCGAGAGCGAGAAGCTCGAAGTTGCCTCGGCCGAGGAGACCTTCGAGCGGCTGGCCCACGACGAACTGGCCGGTCTCCGTCTGGGCCTGCTGCACGGGCGCCTGACCTCGGCGGAGAAGGCGACCACGATGGCATCGTTCCGCTCGGGGGAACTCGACGTGCTGGTGGCCACGACGGTCATCGAGGTCGGCGTGGACGTGGCCAATGCGACCCTGATGGCGATCCTCGACGCCGACCGGTTCGGCATCGCGCAGCTCCATCAGCTCCGCGGACGCGTGGGCCGTGGCGTCCACGCCTCGACGTGCTGGCTGGTCACACAGCAACGAGACGAGCCCGGCGACCCGATCGGCAACCCGCGTGTCGAGGCGCTCGTGGCCACCACCGACGGTTTCGAGCTCGCCGAAATCGACCTCGACCTGCGCGGCGAGGGCACGTTGATGTCGACCTCACAGAAGGGCCGCAGCGACCTCAAGCTGGCGTCCCTGCGACGCGATCGCAACCTGGTGGAGCTGGCCCGGGAGGCGGCGTTCGAGATCGTCGACGCCGACCCCGAACTCGCCCGTCACCCCGGCCTGGCGGACGAACTCGCCCTGGTGTTCACCGAGACCGACGAAGAGTTCCTCGCCAAGAGCTGAACTTCGAGAACGATTTCAGATGTCGGGTCGGTCGCCTCGGGCCATCTCGGCGTCGTCCTCGTCGGACATCACGATGTCCCAGCGGTCGAGGCAGTCCTCGCAGCGATAGGCAATGACATCGCCAGACTCCCAGATCCCGTCCTCGCGTGGGTGGGTGAGCAGGAAGCACCGGCCGCCGCAGTCGATGCACACGATCTGGGGTGTCGGTGTCAGCACGCCACCAGTGTTGCCGATGCGACCGGTGTACGCGGAAACCCATCGCTCGGCCCCAGGGTCCGTATCCTCGACGCATGCGAGTCGTGGCGGGAGAACTGGGTGGACGACGATTGGTGGCACCTCCCGGCACCTCGACGCGACCCACCACCGACCGGGTGCGCGAAGCCATCTTCAACTCGCTCGGCAGTGCCGGCCTGCTCGATGGGGCGCTCGTCGCCGACCTGTTCGCCGGCAGTGGAGCGATCGGTATCGAAGCGCTCTCGCGTGGAGCGGATCGGTGTGTGTTCGTGGAACGAGACCGCGCTGCGCTCAACGCGTTGAACGACAACATCGATGCACTCGACCTGCGCGATCGCTCGAAGGTGATGGCGTCCGACGCGATGTCGGTGGCCGCCACCATCGACGCCGACATCGTGTTCGCCGACCCGCCGTACGACTTCGACGCATGGGCCGACCTGCTCGGCCGGGTGACTGCCGACGTCGTCGTCGCCGAGTCGGGTGCGACCATCGCAGCTCCTCACGGGTGGGAGGTGACCCGCGAGAAGAAATACGGACGCAGCCGGGTGACCTTCCTCGAACGGGTCGTCGACCAGCCAGTGTCGACCGAGCGGTAGGGTCTCCAACCAGATGAGCACGTCACTGCGGGTGTTGTACCCGGGCAGCTTCGATCCGATACACCTCGGCCACATCGACGTGATCGAGCAGGCCAACGAATTGTTCGGGTCCGTGGTCGTTGCCATCATGCACAACCACGCGAAGCCATCGGGGCTCTTCGCCGTCGACGAGCGCGTCGACATGGCCACGACGGCCCTCGCCCACCTCGACGGTGTGAGCGTGGTGGCGCAGACCGGTCTCGCCGTGCAGGCAGCGCAACGTGCCGACGTCGATTTCATCGTGAAGGGTCTTCGTACGTCGGGTGACTTCGAGATCGAGCAGCAGATGGCGCACAACAACTTCGCGGTCACGGGGGTCCGCACGGTGTATCTTCCCTGCCGCCCCGAATTGGGCTACATCAGCAGCCGCTTCGTACGCGAGATCGCGAAGTACGGTGGATCCATCGACCATCTCGTCCCGGCGCATGTCGCCGATGCATTGCACCGTGTGAACAACGGTGCACAGAACTGAGCCAACCATGAGCCATGACGACGGCGAGTACGACGACATCGACGACGAGTATCCCGACCCCGGCGTGCCCGGTGGGTTCGTCGGCGACGCCGAAACCTTGCTACGTCGCGCCGTCGACATCATCGCCACGGCGCCGACCATGCCGTTGTCGTCGTCTCCGCGCATCGACCGTGACGAGATGATCGAGTTGCTCGAGGAGTCACTGCACCGACTTCCCGAGGAACTGCGCCAGGCCCGCTGGATGCTCAAGGAGCGTCACGACTTCGTCGCCAAGACCCGCCGGGAGGCCGACGAACTGCTCGAAGCCGCCCGGGTGCGCGCCGAGCGGATGGTGCAGCGCACCGAGGTGGTGCGTGCCGCCGAACAGCGGGCCCGTCAGGTGATGGAAACCGCCGAAGCCGACTCGCGGCGCCTCAAGCACGAGACCGAGGATTTCCTCGACCAGCGCCTCGGTTCGTTCGAGATCCTGCTCGACAAGCTGCAGAAGACGGTCGGAGCCGGACGCCAGCGCCTGTCGATCGGCGGCGCTGCCGACGAGACCAACATGATCGAGGAAGACGACCCCACCAAGGGGTTCTTCGATCAGGATCACTGACCGGCGGAGGGCCTGTGGCTGATCTTCTCCGCCCACTGCGGGTCAACGCTGTCGAGCTACTCCGCCAACCCGGTGCTGTTCGCGCTGTCACCGTCGACATCGCAGCGGAGCCGCTCGACGCGCAACACGAGCGTCTCGTCGGTGACGTCCACATCGCGTTGCGACTCACGGCGCGCAACGACGGCATCGACGTCGACGGCACGGTGGGGGCCGACTGGGCAACGGTGTGTCGCAGATGCCTTGCCGACGTGTCGGGCACTGCCACGATTGCCGTCGACGAGCTGTACCAGATCGAGCCGCTCGATCCGGATGCGTACCTGATCGAGGATGGCCTTCTCGACCTGGCGCCGCTGGTTCGTGAGGTCGTGCTGTTGGAACTCGACAACGAGCGCCAGTGCCGTGACGACTGTGCCGGGCTCTGTCCGGTCTGCGGGGTCGATCGCAACGACATCGACTGCTCGTGCGATTCGGCGGTGACCGACGATCGGTGGTCGGCGCTCGAAGGCTTCGTTCCCGACGACGAATGAGCGGGCTCGCCGCTCGTTCCGATGTCAACGGCGCTGGCCCCCGATAACGTGATCCGGCCGTTGCGGCACGGTGTGTCCGAATCGGGCCCCGATCCAGAGTCGGTCGCACGATGACCGTCCCCCGAGAACCAGGAAGCGAACGATGGCCGTTCCCAAGAAGAAGACCTCGAAGTCGAAGACCCGCAGCCGTCGGGCGAGCGCCTGGCGGCTGAAGGTGCCGGCTCGCAGCCTGTGCCCGCGCTGCGGCAACGCCAAGACCCCGCACGTGGTGTGCCCGTCGTGTGGCTGGTACCGCGACCGCGTCGTCGTCGACGTCGGCTGATCCACTGGGCAACTCCATGCTGCCCGTCGCCATCGACGCCATGGGTGGCGACGATGCCCCCGGGCCGATCCTCGCCGGAGCCCATCGTGCTGCGGCGTCGGGGATTCCTGTGGTGCTCGTCGGCCCGGCCGACCTACGAGGCCGCACCGGCCCCGACGGCACGGTGCTCGACCTGATCGAGGCCACCGAGATCATCGGCATGCACGACGATCCTGCTCAAGGAGTACGTCGCAAGAAGGATTCCACGCTCGTTCGTGCGGCTGAGGCCGTCCGTGACGGGCGTGCCAGCGCGATGATCTCCGCCGGCAACACCGGCGCCACGATGGCGGCCGCGCTGCTGCGGATGGGGCGCATCTCCGGTGTGAAACGTCCCGCGATCGCCACGCCGATCCCGGTGCCGGGCGCGAAGCCGACCGTGCTGCTCGACGCCGGAGCGAACTCCGAGGTGCAAGCCGAATGGCTCGTGCAGTTCGCGTTGATGGGGTCGGTGTACGCGAAGCATCGATTCGACATCGAATCACCTCGCGTCGGTCTGCTGTCGATCGGTGAAGAGCCGGGCAAGGGAGACTCGCTGCGCAAAGAGGCCTACGAGTTGCTGGCCGCGGCGTCGCACCTCAACTTCGTCGGCAACGTCGAAGGTCGTGACGTGATGAGCGCCGACCTCGACGTGTGCGTCACCGACGGCTTCACCGGCAACGTCGTGTTGAAAACGCTCGAAGGTGGCATGAAGGTGGTCATCAAGGCGTTGCTCGACGCGTTCGCCGCCGAACCGCACTACAAGCCGCACGCCGACGCGTTGATGCCGGCGCTGCTGCCGCTGTACGAGAGCCTCAGCCCCGACACCTACGGCGGCGCCGTGATGCTCGGCGTCGACGGCGTGTGCATCATCGCTCATGGATCGTCCGGCGAGACCGCGATCGCCAACGGCATCGGCGTGGCGCGCGACATGGTCGAACACGACATGGTCGGCGAGATCCGCGCCGCGATCGCCAGCAACACCGGCTGAGCCGTGCCCAACTACACTCGGCGCCCGTGCCCGCAGATTCCGCCCCACTCGAACGCGACGAGATCTTCGAGATCGTCCGTGACCGACTCGCTGACATCCTCGAGATCGAGCCGTCCACCATCACAGAAGGTCAGTCGTTCGTCGACGACCTCGACGCCGACTCGTTGGCACTGATCGAACTCGTCGAAGCGCTCGAAGAGCAGCTCAGCGACAGGATCCCCGACTTTCGCATCGACGACGAAGACCTCGAAGACCTCAAGACCGTGCGCGACGCCATCGACTACGTCCACGCACGGGCCACGGCGAACTGATCGTCGGGTGATCGCCAGGTGACCGACTCCGGCGACGACCAGCCATCGCCCGGTCTGGCCGAGTTGGCCGACCGGATCGGCTACCGCTTCGACGACTGGAACCTGCTGGAGCGGGCGCTCGCCCACCGATCCTGGTGTGCCGAAACCCCAGGCGCCATCAGCAACGAGCGCTTGGAGTTCCTCGGCGACGCAGTGCTCGGCTGGGCGATCGCCGACATCGTGTATCACCGGTACCCGGTCGCCGAGGGCCAACTCACCGACTTGCGCAAGAGCGTGGTGAACGCAATCGCTCTCGCCGAGGTCGCCCAGGCGATGGGCCTCGGCGAGCACATCCTGCTCGGTCGGGGAGAGGCCATTGCCGGAGGGTCGGACAAGCCGTCGATCCTGTCCGATGCGTTCGAAGCGGTCCTGGGCGCGGTGTATCTCGACGGTGGCCCTGAAGCCGCCTACGCGATGGTCGATCGGCTGGTCGTGCCGCGCATGCCCGACACCGCCGACGCGATGGGCCAGTTCGACCAGAAGACGCAACTGCAGGAATTGAGTGCCCGCCTCGGCCGGGGTGCCCCGGTGTACGAGATCACGTCGCACGGGCCCGATCATGCGAAGACGTTCCATGCCCGCGTGCTGGTCGACCACGAGGTGGTCGGTGTCGGCATGGGCCGGTCGAAGAAGGCCGCCGAACAGGTCGCTGCCACCGAGGCGTGTCTCGCATTCACGTAGCCTGACGGTGATGCTCGATGCCTGAGTTGCCCGAGGTCGAGACCGTTCGGCGAGGGCTCGAAGTCCATCTCGTCGGCCGCCGGATCGAACGCGTCGAGGTCGGGCGTGAGCGGGCTGTTCGGCGCACCTCCCGCGAAGCGGTGATCGCCGGGCTCACCGACACCGTCGTCGAGGCCGCAGATCGACGGGGTAAGTACCTGCTGCTGCCGCTCGACTCCGGCGACACGGCGATGATCCATCTGAGGATGAGTGGCCAGGTGTTGCTCGCCACCGGTGGCGCTGCTCGTCCCGCACACACCCATGTCGTCCTGTATCTCGACGACGGCAACGAGGCGTGGTTCGTCGATCCCCGCACCTTCGGCGAAGTGGTCGTGTTCGATCCCGACAACGTCGAGGTCGAACTCCCGGAACTGGCTCGGCTCGGTGTCGACCCGATCGCCGAGCCATTCGATGCCCCGACGCTTCGGCACGCGTTCGGCACCACCTCGCGGGCGCTCAAACCGCTGCTGCTCGACCAGCACGTCGTTGCAGGCATCGGCAACATCTATGCCGACGAGATCCTCCACCGTGCACGTCTCCGCCCAGATCGCCCGGCATCGAGCCTCGACCGGCGCCACCTCGCGACGTTGCAACGCTCGATCGTCGACGTGCTCACCGAAGCAATCGCGGCCGGTGGTTCGACGCTCGGCGACGCCCAGTACGTCGATCTGATGGGCAAGGGCGGCTCGTACCAGGACGACCATCGCGTGTACGGCCGAGGCGGCGAACGCTGCCTCACGTGTGCCCGAGGCTGGATCCGGCGATCAGTGACCGGCGGACGCGGCACCCAGTGGTGCCCGATCTGCCAGCGCTGACGTGCCAGAACCGAAATGGCGCGGAATCATGCCGCTCAGCGCAACATCGACGTGATTTTTCGGGCGGATGGGGGCACGGGGTGGCTGAGAGGGCACGCGCAAGGGTGATGGTTCGGGTGTGGCGGAGCCAGAGCAGGTAGCTTCGCTGCTGCTGTGTTTCTGAAGAGTCTCAACCTCAAGGGGTTCAAGTCGTTCGCCGACAGCACCACGATGGTGCTCGAACCCGGCGTCACCGTCGTCGTCGGCCCCAACGGGTCCGGTAAGTCGAACGTGGTCGACGCCATTGCCTGGGTGCTCGGCGCCCAGGCACCCAAAGCGGTGCGCAGCCAGAAGATGGACGACGTCATCTTCGCCGGCACCGCATCACGCCCGGCACTGGGGCGCGCCGAGGTGAGCATCACCATCGACAACTCCGACGGCACGCTCGGCGTCGAGTTCAACGAGGTCACCGTCACCCGAGTGCTGTTCCGCAACGGCGACTCCGAGTACGCCATCAACGGCGTGCCGTGTCGCCTGCTCGACGTGCAGGAACTGCTCTCCGATGCGGGCGTCGGACGACAGCAGCACGTGATCGTGAGCCAGGGTCAGATCGATGCCGTGCTCAACGCTCGTCCCGAAGAGCGGCGGGCGATCATCGAGGAAGCTGCAGGCGTCCTCAAGTTCCGCAAGCGCAAGGAGAAGGCCGAACGCCGCCTCGATGCCACCGAAGCCAACCTGCTGCGCGTGCAGGACCTGCTGCGAGAGGTGCGCCGCCAACTGCGGCCGTTGGAACGCCAGGCGCAGGCCGCCGAACGCCACGGCTCGCTGATCACCGAACTCACCGAGGTGAAGACCTTCGTGTCCGGTCGCGAGATCGCATCGTGGCGGGCCAAGCTCGAATCGTTGGCGGTCACCCGCCTGGAGAGCGCCGGCGCCGAGACGGATCTGAAGTCGGCGCTCACCGCGCTCGACACCCAGGTGATGGCGATCGAGGCGCAGCTCACGGCGCGGGGAGCCAGCGATGTGAGCGACCGGCTCGTACGGGTCGAACAGCTCCGCGAGCGGGCCAGGGGCCTGGCGGCGGTGCTCGTCGAACGTCGGCGGTCGTTGGAGCGCGACAAGGGCCAGCTACTCGACGCCGGCGTGGTCGCCAACCTCGAAGCCGATGCGGCGCAGTTCAGCTCCGAACTCGACGACGTGGTCGTGGCGCTCGCCGAGATCGAGCCCGCCTCCGAAGCGTTGATCGCCGACGAGGAGCGCTTCCGTGTCGAACGGTCGAAAATGATGGAGGCCGTCGGGTCCGACCAGACCGGGGCGCAGGCAGCCAGTGCCGCTGCCGAGGTACGTGGCGAGATGCGCTCGGTGCGCTCGTCACTCGAACGATCCACTGGCGACCTGCGACGCTCGCGCGAGCGCTTCGACTCGCTCGCCGCCAAACGCGATGCCAGCTCCGAACGCTCGGTCAGGTTCCGCACAGATTGCGACGAGGCGGGTGCCATCGAGGAGCCGCTGGTCTCCGAGGTCGAACTGGCCGAAGCGGCACTGGCCGAGGCGCTGTCATCGCACGAGGCGCGCCAGTCGTTGCGCAACGATGCCGCCGAGGAGGCGTCGCGTTGTTCTGCTCGTGTCGAGGCGCTCGAACTGGCGCTCGACGCCGCTCGCGCCCGTGCGGGCGCCGAGCGTCTCGCTGGTGTCGATGGTGTGCTCGGCACGTTGCTCGACCTCATCGAGATCGACGCCGGATGGGAACCTGTCGTCGAGGCGGCGCTGGGCGAGTCGCTCACCGCTGTGGTCGTCGATGATCCGTCGGCCGGCCGTCGGGCGCTCGACGCGCTCCGCAGCTCCGATACGTCCGGCGCCGTGATCGCGCTCGGCACCCGTCCGGCAGGCCAGCCACGGCCCGATGTCGGCGAGGCCGTGCGTCCCCACGCCCGCTCGACTCGCTCAGGTGTCGATGCGTTGCTCGATGGCTTGCTCGGCTCGGCCGTGCGCGTCGACGATCTGAACAGCGCAATCGACGCAGCGTTGAGTCATCCCGATGCGGTGGTGGTCACCGCTGGGGGCGATTGGGCCGTGGGCATGCCTGATGGCCGCGCGCGGGCCCGTGCCGGGGCG
>ENA-OFCF01000837-OFCF01000837.1-metagenomes-genome-assembly--contig:-NODE-837-length-12800-cov-18.725775_pt1 | contig 12800 bp, 8 predicted proteins | sample MGYA00153387_OFCF01 | MGnify analysis MGYA00153387
GCGCTTCAACCTGAAACTCATACATCGGCATGTGGCAATAGTAACTGCGACAATTGACCCTATGAACCCCACGTACCGCATCGCCCCTTCCATCTTGTCTGCCGACTTTGCCCGTCTGGGTGAAGAAGTACGCACTGTCATCGCTTCTGGCGCAGATTGGATCCACTTTGACGTCATGGACAATCATTACGTCCCCAATTTAACCTTTGGTCCCATGATTTGCCAGGCTGTCAAGCCACATGCAGTCACGCCAGATGGCAAGCCTGTGCCTATTGATGTGCACCTGATGGTGCAGCCAGTCGATGAGCTGGCCAGCGCCTTTGCCAAGGCCGGCGCGGACTACATCAGCTTTCACCCTGATGCTTCGGCCCATGTGCACCGCAGCATCCAGAACATCAAGTCCCATGGCGTCAAGGCTGGGCTGACATTCAATCCCGCTACACCGCTGGATATGCTGGACTGGGTGATTGAAGACCTGGACCTGATCTTGCTGATGAGTGTGAACCCCGGTTTTGGTGGCCAGAGCTTCATTGATAGCACGCTGCGCAAGATTGAAGCGGTGCGCAAGCGCATTGATGCATGCGGTAAAGACATTCGCCTGGAAGTGGATGGCGGCATCAAGGAAAGCAACATCCGCGCGGTGGCCAATGCCGGTGCCGACACCTTTGTGGCGGGCAGCGCTATTTTTGGCAAACCCGATTACAAGGCCGTGATCGATCAGATGCGTGCCAATTTGGCAGCTTAAGGCACTGCAGCTAGCAGATACTTTCTGCTGTAACACCTGCCTTGCGGCCTGCGGATGCAGGCCTTTTTTATTGGTCAGTGCTATTGGTCATGGCATGCCATGCAGATGCATCGTGCAATCGAAGCACCAACGCGAGGTAGTGCACTGTGCCGTAATCACACGCAGCAGGCAGCTCTTGCCTTACCCCGGGGGCGCCTACTTTTTGCTGTCACAACGAGTGCCCCCCGAGCTCCAACTCGCTTATCAATCGCTGGGCAGTGCAGCGGCAATTAGAGAGTCTTTTTGGTGCGTGAACAGTTTCTTCTGGGGTTGGACAGTACTGCGGTTCGCCCGATTGGTGGCGCTGACAACGCAGCCAAGAGCAGACGTTTTGTTGACCTCCGGTCTGTAGCTGCGCCTCAGGGGCAACCGGTGGGATGCATGCACTTATTTGACCTGCCTTTGCATGACTAAGAGTGCACCTTCAATGAGCGCACTCACGCCCTGCATGAACTCTTGCTCCAGCTCCAGTTGCTCGGCTTGCTGGTCTGCACTGAGAGCAGGTTCACGGTTGACCGCCGAGTAAATCGTATCTGCGGCCGAGATGCAAAAAAAGGTGACCGTGGCGAGCAGCCAGCGTGACTGTGATTTGCTGATGCCAAACGTTTGTGCCACATGCGTTTGGTGGCGGTCTATTTTTTCCAGCATGGGCTCAGTCGCCGCCATTCTGCGAATGACATAAGGCGTCACACCGGGGTGTGCTTTGACAAATTCGCACACAGATGTGGTGAACACATGCATATACAGCCGCAGTCCTCCTTCTGCGCCGTCAGTCGCCGGGGGCAGTTGCCAGCGCTGAAAAATCTCCTCGGCCACCAAATGCTTGAGTGCAGCCAAGCTAGGTACATGTTTGTACAGCGCCATGTGGCTCACTCCCAAGGCCTCTGCGACGCCCACAAAAGTGATGTGAAGGAGTCCTATTTGAATGCCTGCATCTGCAATTTTTTTTCGGGTAATCGTGCGCGGTCGCCCGCGTGAGGGTGTTTTTGTTTCTTGCATTTTTTCTCAAATCGTAGGCGTTCATTGTTAGACAAATTTCGTTGTCAGCCAACGATCAGAGTTTTCTCTGATGAATTAGTTTATTATCATGAAACTAATTCGTATTCGTGCTCTCTGTTCGTGAAGTTTTCAGGTGCAGATTCGTCTTTTCCAACTTGAAAGTTGCACGTGTGCGTGCATGTGGCATCCACTACGGCCTCGTTAAAAGGGGCGTTGGAAAGTGGGTGATTTTTTTTCGACCTCGGCCTTCTATGAATGTTGATAACGCAGTATCTGCTGCTCGACAACCCGCGAGTCCCGTGGCTCGCATCCTGCAGCCCATACGCAAGCGGCTGATTTTTGCCGCGGTGCTTGCGGCATTGGGAGCGATGCTGGGATTGGTACCACTGGCAGGGATGGCAGAAATTGCGCGCCAAACGCTGGGCAGCGCAGATTCACGCTTTAGCTTGTGGCAGATCGTGATGGTGAGCATCTCGTGCCTGGTAGTGGGGACTGCGCTGGTTTTTGCTAGCGAATGGCTGGCACATCGCGCAGACCACTGTCTGACACACCATCTTCGCCAAGCAGTCGTAGACAAACTGTCCAAGGTGCCAATGGGATGGTTCACCAGCAGAGCTTCAGGACAGGTCAAGCAGGCTATGCAAGATGACATGGGTACGCTGCACAGCTTAACTGCCCACTTCTTTACATCCGTAGCGCGTGCCGCTGGGGCTGTAGTCATCTCCGTGGGATATCTGCTGGCCCTCGATTGGCGTTTAACGCTGATTGCAATGCTGCCATTTGCAGGATTTTTCTGGTTTCTGAAGCACGCCATGAAAGCCAGCGATCAGAACATGACCAATCTGGCGGAGAAGATGGGGGCCATTAACAGCGCCACTGTGGAATTAATTGGCAGCATTGGCACCGTCAAAGCCTATACCGCAGCCGGGCATCCCCATGCAGGTTATGCGCAGGCGGTGGACGGGTTTGCCAATGCATTTGTGGATTTCACTCGGCCTTTGGTGGCAGCCATGGGTCACGCCCATGCTTTGATTGCACCAGTTACCGTGCTGGGTATTGTGCTGGCCGCGGGCATGGCGATGGCGCATCAGGGCTGGATAACGATGGTAGATGTCCTGCCGTTTGTGTTGGTAGCGCCAGGCCTGTGCGCACCGCTGCTGCTGCTACATACCTTGCTGCATGATTTGCAAGGCGCACAAGGTGCAGCACAGCGCCTGATGGTTTTGTTGGACACCCCTGTGCTGCCACAGATGACAGACGCACAGCCGCAATTGCCGCAAGGCCACGGCGTGCGATTTGAAAAAGTGCACTATGCCTACGATGGCGCTCACACGGTGATTCATGGCGTGAGCTTCGAGATGCAGCCTGGCACGGTCACTGCAATCGTTGGCCCTTCAGGAGCAGGGAAATCAACCTTGGCGCGCTTGCTGCTGCGCTTTTTTGATCCTGTCGAAGGGGGAATCACGCTAGGTGGCATCGATTTGCGCGCTATGCACAGCACGCAGCTGTATCAACAGATTGGTTTTGTGCTGCAAGACATCCGCCTGGTGCATGCCAGCATACGAGAAAACATTGCACTGGGCCGTCCTGACGCCACGCAGGCTGAAATTGAAGCTGCAGCGCACGTGGCTCATATGCATGAACGCATTGTGCAACTGCCGCGTGGCTATGACTCAGTGATCGGGGAAGACGCTCAGCTGTCTGGGGGCGAGGCCCAGCGCCTGAGCATTGCACGTGCTGTGCTGCTGGACCCGCCAGTGCTGGTACTTGATGAGGCTACAGCCGCCGCTGATGCGGGCAATGAAGCTCACATCCAGACCGCATTGGCGCAATTTACACAGCAGCGCACTGTGCTGGTCATTGCTCACCGGCTCGATACGGTGATGCATGCAGACCAGATTCTGGTGCTGGATGGCGGCACCATCGTGGAACAGGGCACGCACCTGCAATTACTGGACCGGCAAGGTTTGTATGCCAGATTGTGGGGCCAAGGTGGTTACGCAACTACCCAGACAGCAGAGGGTTTGCCGTGCTGAAAACTTTTACACAATTGCTGGGCAATGCGCGGCCCGTTTTTCAGCGTTACCTGTGGCTAGCAGTGACGTATGGCCTGCTGTGCGGCTTGACGATCAGCACGCTGGTACCTTTGCTGCGCAGCGGGTTGCAGGGTGACACAGTAACTGCCGTGTGCTGGATGTTGGTTCTGGTGCTGGGCGTAGTCACCAGTTGGCTGTGGCGTCGCTGGGTAGAAAAGGCGGGTGTGCAAGTGGGTACCGCTGTAGTGCAAGCAGGTCGCCACCGTCTTGGTGAACAAGTGGCACGCATGCCCGTGGGGTGGTTTACGCCGCAGAACACAGCACGCCTGGAGCATGTCATCACGCAAGGCATGATGAGCGTGGCCCAACTGCCTGCGCACGTTTTCACGCCCTTGATCAGCGGCGTTATCACCCCCATTGTGCTGGTGATAACGCTGTGGATGCTCCACCCCCTGCTGGGTGTGATCGCTTTGGTGGCGCTGCCCCTGTTGGCGGGTGCATTTGCCCTGACCACTCGTTTGGCACGCGGTGCTGACACCGTATTTCAGCGTGACTTTGCGCAGTCGAGTCAACGCATCGTCGAGTTTACGCAAGCCCAGTCGGTACTGCGAGCTTTCCAAGGTGAGGCAGGCAGTGCGCGTTTTGTGCAGCAGGCCATTGCTCTGCAGCAGCATTCAGGGCTGCGCGTCATTGGGCGTTCAGCCTTGTCAACCGTGATCAACACCTGGGCCGTGCAATTGGTTCTGGCCATGCTGCTGGTCACTTGTGTGGCATGGCTCAATGGTGTCGTTGATGCTGGACTGAATCTGCCGGAAGTGGTCACCGTGGTAGTGGCGCTGCTGATGGTCAGTCGCTTTATTGATCCATTGCTCGAAGTGGCAGGCTACGCAGATGTGCTGCGCGCTGCCAACACGCAGTTGCACGACATTGCCAGCCTGCTGAGCGTGCAACCTTTGCCGCAACCCAGTGGCGTGCAGACCTTGCAGCAACCGCAAGATGCCTCGGTCACTTTGCACAACGTCCACTTTCGCTATGCAGATGACGCTCCCGAGGTACTGCGTGGTGTGAGTCTGCATGCAGCACCGGGTTCCATGACGGCGTTGATTGGGGTTTCTGGCTCCGGCAAAAGCACCGTGATGCGGCTGCTGGCACGATTTTTTGATACCAGCGCAGGGGTGGTTCAACTCGGCGGTGTCGATGTGCGCCAGCTTACCGATGCGCAGGTAGCCGCGCACATCAGCCAGATCTTTCAAGACAGCTATTTGCTGGCTGGCAGCATTGGCGAGAACATCCGCATTGGCAAATCGGGTGCTACAGATTCAGAAGTTCTGCACGCAGCGCAGCGGGCTGGGGTGAGCGAAATCATTGCACGTCTGCCGCAGGGCCTGAACACCCAGGTAGGCGAAGGCGGGGTACGTCTGTCCGGCGGTGAACGCCAGCGCATTGCCATTGCACGCGCCCTGCTCAAAGACGCACCGGTATTTTTGGTGGACGAAGCCACATCCGCGCTGGATGCAGAAAATCAGCAGACCATTGCCCAAACCTTGTCTTGGCTCAAGGGGCGCCGTACGCTGATCGTGATTGCGCACCAGCTCTCCACGATCGCTATGGCCGACCATGTCGTGGTGCTGGAAGATGGGCTTGTTGTCGAGCAAGGCTCGCCGCAAGCACTGCTGGCACTGAATGGTCGTTATGCCCAATTTTTGCACCAGCGTAACACCACCAAGGGCTGGCGCATAGCGTCGGCCAAACCGCCCAGCATGGACAAAGGGCCGTCATGCAACTGAGTGTGCGCTGGTGGGGGATGTTTGCGTTGCTGTGCGTAATTTCGCTGATGGTGGGTGCGCGTGACATGGCGTGGGCACAGCTTTTTTCTAGCTCAGGCGATGCATGGCTGACACTCACGGCCAGTCGCCTGCCGCGTCTGGCGGCTCTGATCCTGACGGGCGTGGGTCTGGCGGTATGCGGTGTGATCTTGCAGCACATTGTGCGCAACAAGTTTGTAGAGCCCGGCACCTCGGGTGGGTTGGATGCAGCCAAACTGGGAATTCTTGTCGCCATGACTGCACTGCCTGCGCTGGGCGAAGTGGGGATTGCGGGGCGCATGCTTTTCGCACTGGTGTTTTGTCTGGCCGCCAATGTGGTCTACGTACTCATCATTCGGCGCATCCGGTTTCGCAATACAGTCCTAGTTCCTGTGGTGGGGCTGATGTACGGCAGCGTGCTCAGTGCACTGGCTGAGTTTTATGCCTACAGCCACAACATCATGCAAAGCATGCAGGGCTGGTTGCTGGGCGATTTTTCACGCATCGTTCAGGGCCACTATGAAATTCTTTACCTGATCTTGCCGGTAGTTGCGCTGGCCTATGCGTATGCCCACCGCTTCACCGTATTAGGGATGGGCGAAGAGATGGCGGCCAGCTTAGGGCTTGGCTACGCCACCACAGCCGCTCTCGGCCTGCTGCTGGTGGCAGTCACAGTCTCTGTAACCGTTATCGCCGTCGGTGCGATTCCTTTTGTGGGCTTGGTCGTGCCACAGCTCGTGGCCCTGCACCGTGGTGACAATCTGCGGAAAACGCTGCCTCTGGTGGCTTTAGGTGGAGCCTCGCTGCTGCTGCTGTGCGACATCCTTGGACGCTTGCTCATCTACCCTTTTGAAGTGCCAATTGGTCTGACTGCGGGTGGCATTGGCGGGGTGGTTTTTCTGATGCTGATCTTGCGGGGGGGGCGTTGATGCAGCACACGCAACGTACCCACGCACCCCTGTGGTGGATTGGGATTGGTGTCATTGCATTGACCGCCATCTTTGCGCTGGCAGGAGCAGGCTGGGACTGGAGCTACGTCATTCCAAAACGTCTGGTGCGATTGGCAGCCATCGTAGTTGGTGGCATCTGCGTTGCCGTATCCGCCATTGTGTTCCAGACGCTGGCTGGCAACCGCATCTTGACGCCCGCTGTCATGGGTTACGAAGCGGTGTATCTGCTCTGGCAAGCGCTGCTGCTCTTGATACTTGGCGCTGAAGGCCTTGCGGCCCTGGGCCTGCGCGGCAATTTTGCCATTTCAGTGGTGCTCATGCTGCTGTACTCGTGCGTGATTGACTGGTGGTTACTCGGTCGTTCAGCACGGAAAAAACGTGCATCTGATGGCAAGGCCGATGTCTACGTACTGCTGCTGGTAGGGCTGGTGTTGACCATGGTGATTGGTACCTTCACACAGTTTGTGCAGTTGCGCATCAGTCCAGGTGAGTTTGCCGTTTTTCAAGGATTGAGCTACGCCTCTTTCAACCGTGCACGTCCTGAAACGCTGGCCTATGCCGCCGTGGCCATTGTGATGGTGCTAACTGTGTTGCGCAAAACACTCTCGGTACTCGATGTGATGGCTCTGGGCCGTGAGGCCGCCATATCTTTGGGCGTGGAACATGCCCGCTCCACGCGACTGCACCTGGCACTGATTGCACTACTGGTTGCTGTGTCGACCAGCTTGATTGGGCCGACCGCTTTCATGGGTGTGTTCGTAGCCAACATCGCCTATGCACTGGCTCCGAGTGCCCGGCACCGTATCACGCTACCGCTGGGCTGCGCCATCACGGTGGCCATCTTCATCGTGGCACAACTGTTGGTAGAGCATGTTTTTAACTACAAGACCACGGTCACCATTTTGGTCAATCTGGTGTGCGGCGTGTATTTCCTCGCGCTGACCATTCGCAGCCGAGGCAACCCATGATTTCTGTTTGCAACCTGCACAAACACTACGGCAGCAAGACCGTGCTGTCCAACGTCAGCGCGGAATTCCCTGCGCGCAGCATCACCTCGCTGATTGGCCCCAATGGCGCAGGCAAATCCACTTTGCTAATGATGATGGCGCGCTTGCTCAATCCCGACAGCGGCAGCGTGCTGCTGCAAGACTGCGATGTCTGCGAGTTGCGCATGGCGGAGTATGCCAAGCGCGTCGCAACGCTGCGCCAGTCCCCTGGTTTCAATATGCGGCTGACTGTGCGAGACCTGGTAGCGTTTGGCCGTTTCCCGCACAGCAGAGGACGGCTGACGAAGCAAGACCAGCAGGCAATTGATGAAGCCATCGAATTTTTGTCGCTGCAGCCGCTGTGTGATGCCTACATCAACGAGATTAGTGGTGGCCAGCGACAGATGGCCTTTCTGGCCATGACCATGGCCCAGCAAACAGATGTATTGCTGCTCGACGAGCCCCTGAATAACCTCGATATGAAGCACGCCGTGCAGATCATGAGAGCACTGCGCCGTCTGTGCGACGAGCAAGGACGCACGGTGGTCCTGGTGATTCATGACATCAACTTTGCGGCTAATTACTCGGACCAAATTGTCGCGCTCAAAAACGGCGCGCTGCGCTATAGCGGTGCCACACACGAGGTCGTGACCGAGCAGCGGCTGGCTGACCTGTATGAGCTTGATTTTGAGATCACGCATACCACCAACAGCCTGGTTTGCAATTACTTCAATACATCGGAAAAAACGTTATGACTTTAGATCGTCGACATTGGTTTCGTGCGGCAGGCTGCACTGTCATTCTGGCCTCCTGCGGCGTATCCAGCATCAGTCCCGCATGGTCACAAACGGCGGCTTACAGCCCTGTAATGGTCGAGCATAAGTTGGGTAAGACGGTGATTGAGCGACTACCTCAACGCGTGGCAGCGCTGGAGATGAATGAAGTCGACATGCTTGACCAGTTGGGTGTGCCGATTGCAGGCATGGTCAAGGACTTTGTGCCTCACTTTTTGGCCAAGTACAAAAATGATGCCAAAGTGGCTGATCTGGGCGCCATCGTGCAGCCCAATCTGGAGCGTGTGCACGCAATCAAGCCGGACCTGATTTTGATGACACCGCTTCAGGCCAACCATTACCAAGAGTTATCCGACATTGCACCCACGGTGCATTTCGACATCGACTTTAAAAATAGTCAGGTGGGTCACTTTGATGCCGTCAAGCAGCATCTGCTGACGCTGGGGCGAATTTTCCACAAAGACGCGCTGGCGCGTGACAAAGCCACTGCTTTAGACGCCCAGGTGCAGCAGGTGCGCAACATCACCAAAAGCCGTCCTGAGCGCGCCCTCATCGTGCTGCACAACAACGGCGCTTTCAGCTCGTTCGGTGCTCAATCACGCTACGGCTTCGTTTACAGCACGCTGGGTGTCAAGCAAGCCAGCGCAGCGGTAGAAGCCGGGCTGCACGGACAGCCCGTGTCCAGCGAATTCATTCAGCAGGCCAACCCTGACATTCTTTATGTGGTGGACCGCACCGCCGTCATGGAACGCAAGGCCGTACTTAAACCAGAGGACGTGGCCAACCCGCTGCTGCGTCAAACCAATGCCTGGAAAAACGGCCGTATCGTCTTTGTGGATGCAGACGCCTGGTACACGACAGGAGCCAGCCCCACATCACTGCAAATCGTGATGAAAGACGTGCTAAAGGGTTATCAGCCCTAAATATTTGGTTCTTGATTTTGATTGAAGTTTTCACTTCAACGCTTCACAGCCAGGTTCACGCCCAGCCAACAACCCTGCAAAAAGGTGCTGCTGCCAGTGCCGGCTTTCGTGTTCCTGATGCATGGACATGCGCCGACGCATTGCACAACGCCATCCATAACAAGGAAATCGGTATGTCTCAAAGCTGCTCTCAATCGACATGGCATGCGCCAGCTCCGCTTCACCCTCCTTTTGCGTTAAAGCGCAGCACGGCTGCCCACATGGCGCTGCTGATGGGGCTGGCCATGTCCACGTCAGCCACGCTGGCGCAAACCAGCACAGCCACGGCAGCACAGGGCACAGACAATGCCCCGACACTGCCCGCAGTAACTGTGCGTGAACAATCACATAGTGTGATGGCTCCCTATGCAGGCGGCCAAGTGGCCACCGGTGGGCGCGTGGGTTTTCTCGGTGCCAAAGACTTTATGGAAACGCCTTTCAGCACCATCAGCTATACGGAGGAATACATTGCAGATCGCCAAGCCAAAGATATTGGCGAAGTGATTTCTGCAACGGACCCTGCTGTTTTTAGCAACAACGCGTCAGGCTCTTGGTCAGAAAATTACTCCATCCGTGGTTTTACTGTCGGTAGCACCGACACCTCGGTCAACGGTTTGTATGGAATGGCCCCTTACTACCGAGGAACGACAGAAATGTACGATCGCGTGGAGGTACTGAAAGGCCCAACGGCACTCCTCAATGGCATGCCACCCGGTGGCTCAGTTGGTGGTGCCATCAATTTGCAGCCTAAACGAGCAGGTGATGCACCACTGACACGGTTGACCGGCACCTATATGTCCGATTCGCAGTTTGGCACGCACTTGGATGTGGGTCGCCGGTTCGGTGAAAACAAGCAGTTCGGGATTCGCTTCAATGGGGTGTATCGCGATGGCGAAGGTGCTGTCAACCAGCAGTACAAGAAAGCAGAGCTAGCCTCTTTAGGGCTGGATTGGCGCAGCGAACGTGTCCGCCTGTCGGCCGATATGTACATCAGCGAGGATCATGTCAACGGCGTCAGCCGAGGCCTTACGCTGGCCAACAGCGTATCTGTGGTTCCTAAGCCACCCAAAGCAGATACTTTGCTGAGCCCGGACTGGAGCTATGTGCACAACAAGGACAAGGCCATCATGGCGCGTGGCGAATTTGATTTGACCGATCAGGTTACTGCCCATATTGCGGTAGGGACCAGCAAGTCCAACTACGAGTACAACGGTGCGTCAGGTGGAGAGATCACCAATGCCAGCACGGGCGCATTCACAACAAGGCTGGCACAGCTGCAGTTCGAGGTGGAGAAAAAATCTCTTGACGCAGGCTTGAAAGGCAGGTTTAAAACCGGGTCGGTAGGCCACCAATGGTCGCTCAACACCACCTATTACGCAGACACCCTGCGTGAGAATGGCAACCGTGTCACGGGAACCATGACCTCGACAATTTACAACCCTGTCTGGGGTCCTGCGCCTGTTATGGGCGGGATGCCGATTACGCATACAGAGTCCATACTGCGCAGTTTTGGCTTGGCCGACACCCTGTCGTTTGCCAAGGACCGTGTGCAGCTCACATTAGGTATTCGTCACCAGTCCGTGCGTACCGACAATTTCAATGCGGCAAGCGGCATTGTGGATCCGAAAAAGCACTATGAGACCAGCGCTAATACGCCAGCGGCAGCCTTGCTGGTCAAGGCCACCGAGAACTTGTCGGTCTATGCCAACTATATTGAAGGGCTGAGCAAGGGGCAGCAAGTGGCTTCGCCTTATGCGAACGAAGGCGAGATGCTGGCCCCTTACAAGACCAAGCAGAAAGAAGTGGGTCTAAAAATTGATCTGGGTGACTTTGCACACACTTTGAGCGTGTACCAAATCTCCAAACCCAGTGGCGCGGCAGATGTTGCCACCAACACGTATGCGGTCAATGGAAAACAGCGCAATCGTGGTGTGGAATGGGGCTTTTTCGGTGCGCCCATGCGCGGTGTTCGCTTGATGGGTGGGGTCGCTTATTCAGATCCCAAGGTCACCAAGTCCATTGTTGCTGCCAATGTAGGCAAGATGGCCAAAGGCATGCCCAAGCTGCAAGCCAAACTCGGTGTGGAATGGGATACCTCCTTCGTACAAGGCCTGACACTGACCGCCAACGCAACAGCCGTTTCCAAGCAGTACATCGATGATCTGAACCAGAAATGGGCCAGTGGTCGTACCACTTACGATCTTGGCGCGCGCTATAGAACCAAGGTGAACAACACCCCTGTGGTGGTTCGTGCGGCAGTGGACAACGTCACCAATAAAGCGTACTGGGGCATGCCTGCCCTGACCTCGCTGATACTGGGTGCACCGCGCACGGTATCGGTCTCCGCATCAATGGACTTTTAACCACAGCGATAACTGCTCAGAAAAACAGACGGGTGAGCTCAATGGCAGTCTGAGTGGGGCCAGCCCGGCTGGTGTTTCTGCACAAGTCGGTCCCCGCAAGCCGACAGGCTTGCGGTGTCAGCCGGCCCCAGTAGCTACAGGCTGGCTGACCCAGACACACAGCAGCTTTGAAGTTTGGGGGAGAGAGTCTGAGGTATCTCGGGTGCTGCCATTGAGCTTTTTGGTCACCAAGAACCTGCTCAGACTGAGCCTTGCGTCCAGTTATCGGTTTGCTGCCCGGGTCTGTGGCGCAATTGTCAGGACTGTCGTAGATAGCCACGAACTTCAGCACATTCTGCTACCGCCGAAACAGCCTTCAAGTCCAAGTGCCTTATCGCGGCAGGCAGGCTGGATGGCATTTGCTTGTGGGCATGAAGGTGCACCGTTTTCATGATTTCACCATGAAAGAATGCTCGGGGCGAACAGGCGAAAACGTTGCCTACTGCATGGAAGCGCTTTGAGGCTGAGACACATGAAAAGGGTCGGACAGTGAGGCACTGGTGCAGTCTGGTTGTGAGAAAAATGAACTGGGTCACACGACTGGGGGCATGTTCAGGACGTTTGAACGGCAGCTCAATGAGCTGCATATCGATGCGCCATCCTCAATCGATGCACAGGGCTGTACCGTTCGCAGGCCGTACTCGAGGCATAACTGCGTCTGGGGTTAGTTGATCTAAACGAATGGATGCAACAACGTTGCTTTGAGTCCGACATAGCCCGGATGCTGTGCACGCTACTGAGTTGAAGCGAGTTTGCGCTCGTGCATGCATGCGCACTTCAATCGACCGATTTGGCAAAGTACGTCGTAGTGTTTTGACCTGTTTATTAAGGCGTTAACATTTCTACTTTTTTATTTGCGAACTTTATTTCATGGCTACCATTTCTTTTGCATCTCACCAGTGGGCACTGGATGCGGCCATCGTGGATCTGGATGGCACGATGGTCGACACCATTGGCGACTTTGCAGAGGCCATTACGCGGATGCTGTCCGATTTGCAGTTGCCACTGCTGACAGCTGCAGACATTGAACATATGGTGGGCAAAGGGACCGAGCATTTGCTGCGCTTGGCTCTGGCGGCGGC
>ENA-OFCF01000838-OFCF01000838.1-metagenomes-genome-assembly--contig:-NODE-838-length-12790-cov-4.110090_pt1 | contig 12790 bp, 12 predicted proteins | sample MGYA00153387_OFCF01 | MGnify analysis MGYA00153387
GCCTGGCCTAACTGGTCTTCCAGCTGCCTGATCTGCGTGGACAGCGCCGATTGTGAAACGTGCAACTGCAAAGCAGCGCGGGTCAGGTTGCCCTCTTTGGCGACCGCCCAAAAGTAATACAGGTGGTGATAATTTAATCGGGACATTAAAATAATGTTCTTATTTATAGAACATAAAGTTGTTTTATATGAATTTTACAGAATTTAATTGGGTCGGCATACTCGCATCACTAGATAAAAAGAGGAGCGTATTTTGCCTGTTTCACATGACTATTTGCATCCGTTACAAGGTGCGTTGCTACTGGCTATTCCTTTGCTGTATGCCATTGCTGCAATCGCTGCCAGCTGGCGTGTAGCGCGAGCTTGTACGGCGCTGGCGCTTGGCGTGGCCGCCGCGTCATTGGCCTTGCTGGCTTTAGCCGGGTCGTTGATTATTTATGGCGTGCGTGTTGATGCGCTCGGCGGCATTGTTCTGCTGTTGGTGACCTTTATTGGCTGGGTCATCACTCGCTATTCACAAAACTACATGAACGGTCAAATGTGTGGCGCTGCTGGCCAGACACGCTATGTTCGCTGGCTGATGGCCACCCTGGCTGCTGTAGCCGTTGTGGTGGTGACCAACAATTTGGTGGTGCTGGCCCTTAGCTGGGTGGCTACCAGTTTGGCATTGCACCAATTACTGACATTTTTCTCCAGCAGGCCAGCGGCAATGATTGCGGCGCATAAGAAGTTTTTGGCCAGCAGGCTGGGTGACGTGTGCCTGTTCGCTGGCGTTGGCTTGATTGGCTGGAGCTTGGGAAGCCTGCAGATCGATCAAGTTATCGCCAAAGCACAGGCCCTGTCGACGTACCCCTTGGCGCTTCAAGTCGCTGTGTATCTGATCGTTATCAGCGCGCTGCTCAAATGCGCGCAATTGCCTGTGCATGGGTGGTTGATTCAAGTGATGGAAGCGCCCACGCCCGTATCTGCCCTGCTACATGCTGGCATCGTTAATTTGGGCGGATTTTTGCTGATTCGCTTAAGCCCGCTGGTATCCGATGTGGGCGGCGCGCAAACGCTGCTGGTAGTGGTAGGCAGCGTGACGGCAGCCGTTGCAGCGCTGGTCATGATGACGCGCATCAGCGTGAAGGTGATGCTGGCCTGGTCAACCTGCGCACAAATGGGTTTCATGTTGTTGCAGTGCGGTCTAGGTGCCTATGACCTGGCTCTTCTTCATTTGGTGGCACATTCTTTGTACAAGGCGCATGCCTTTTTGGCAGCCGGCGGAGCGGTTGAACAAGCCCGGCTTAAAGCCATGACAGCGCCGCAGGAACAACCCACTTTGAGCATGTTGGCAATGGGTGCTGCCAGTGGTCTGGTCATGGTGGCGGCGGCTGGCTTGTTGTGGGGAATATCCTTTGGCTCGCTCACTACGGTGTGGGTGTTGGCGGCCATCGTGGCGCTTGCCATTGCACCGCTATTGACAGCACAGGCTTTGCGTTTAAAAGGCCTATGGCCGCTGGGCATGATGCTGGGCGCATTCGGCGTGGCATTGACTTACTTTGGCTTGCACCATGTGTTTGGCTGGTTTGTAGACGCAGCCCAAGTCAGTACCGTCAATCGCTTTGATCTTGTATGGGTATTGCTGTGTTTTGCATTGTTGTTCGTCATGCAGTGCCTGATACTTGCGCGCCCTCACGGGGCGGTGGCCAGCCGCCTGTACCCGTTGTTTTACGCCGGGCTCTACCTGGACGAATGGTTCACACGCATCACGTTTCGCATCTGGCCCGCCAAGTTGTCCCGCACACCCGATCATGATCACACAGGAGCTCTGAAATGAATGCAGTCATTGAAAAAGCAGTTGAGCAACAACTGACGTTTACGCAACTGGAACCCAGCGTGAACCAAGCCTGCCAGCGCATCGCTCCTACCTGGCCACTAGACCAATTTATTGCTGTCAACCCCTACTGGGGCTTTGTCGAAAAGCCCATAGCGCAGGCTGCGAAGCATTTGGCCCAACTCTCCAACACGCCACTGGTTATGCCGCGTGCTTTTTATCGGGCTGAATGGCAGGCAGGTCGCTTGACGCAAGCACATTTACAGGCAGCTATTCATGCTGCGGAAAGTGATTGCAAGATTGATGAGCTGATCGACAGCTTGGGCGATGAAAGCAAAGGCCCGCAGCCCCAAGCGCTGTTGACCAAGCTGGTGGACAGCCAGCGCGACCTGAGCCACGCCATGGCATGGACTGACTTTGTCACTCACCAGATCAGCCAGCACTGCGCAGCGTACTTTGATGTGAGCCAGGCGGCCTGGAACCCGGAGCGCGTAGGCCTGTACGCGAGCTGGGCCGGGCAGCTGGCCAACGACCACAGCACCGCGCTGCTGATGGGCTACACCGGGTTTAGTCAGAAAGCTGCCAGCTTGCCGCAAGATCCTCGCGTATTGATTGCCGTCGCAACCCGCGCATTAAGCCTGAAGCCCGAGCAATGTACCGACTACTACACCGCGCTGCTGATGAGCATCAATGGATGGGCTTCATGGTGCGCTTACGAGCGCTGGCAAGCGCGGCTGGGCACCGTACCGGGCAAGAAGGATGACGATGACATCATCGAACTGTTGGCGATTCGGCTGGGTTGGGAGTGGCTGCTGCTGCAAGACGCGAGAACCCCCGAAATTGCTCCTCAATGGATAGCTGCTTGCGCCCGTAAAGATTGGGCTACAGCCTCATTTGATACTAAAAACAAGCATGACTGGCTGCTTCAGGACGCGTTGGAGCTGGCGTATCAGCAACCGTTGTGCCGAGGCTTGATGAATGCGCCAACGATTCCTGCGACGCCCGCAGTACAAGCCATTTTTTGCATTGATGTGCGCTCTGAGGTTTTCCGTCGCGCGTTGGAGGCCAGCAGTCGGACGGTGCGAACCCGGGGTTTTGCAGGCTTTTTCGGCTTGTTTATTTCTTACTCGCCTTTAGGCACAGCCATGACGCGTCCACAACTGCCCGGCCTGCTGCCATCCAGCCGCTGCGTCACGGATGAGTGCGATTCGATGTCGCTTGGCCAAGTCATTGCAGATCGGCGCAAGCAGGGTTTGCAGTGGCGCAGCACGCTGCAAAACTTTCGCACTACCGCCAGTAGCGGCTTCAGTTTTGTCGAGACCTGCGGCATGTTGTACGCTGGCACGCTGCTTAAAAAGACGTTGCCTAGTTACGCCACACCTCATACGGTAGAGCAAACTGGCTTGTCAAGCGACGACGTAAAGTCGACTCGGCCACGCCTGCAAAACCTGCCGGGCACATCGCCTGAAGCCGAGTTGCAATCTCGCTGTGACATGGCCGCCTTTATTTTGGGTGGCATGGGCGTGACCAAAGACTTCGCCCGCATCGTGCTGCTGGCAGGCCACGGCAGCCAGACCGCCAATAATCCGCATGCAGCGGGGCTGGATTGCGGGGCGTGCGGCGGGCAAACGGGCGAGGTCAATGCGCGGGCTTTGGCAGCACTTTTGAATGACGCAGCTGTGCGCACTGCTTTGATCACGAAAAATATTCTGATACCCGACAGCACCTGGTTTTTAGGCGGCATGCACAACACCACCACAGACGAGCTGACGCTGTATGACACTGATCTGATGCCCGCCAGCCATGCCCTTGACCTTGAGCAGTTAAGTGCCACACTGGTTCAGGCTGGCCAGCGCGCCCGGGCAGAACGAGCGCCCACTCTCGGTTTGGCGCATTTGGCCAAAAATGATGCGCAGCTTGCGCTCAATATCAAGGCCAGAGCCAACGATTGGGCGCAGGTACGGCCTGAATGGGGCCTGGCCAACAATGCAGCGTTTATCGTGGCGCCGCGTGTGCGCAGCCAGCACTTGAACCTTGCGGGCCGCGCGTTCCTGCATGACTATGACCACGTTGAGGACACAACGCTTGGCGTGCTGGAGCTCATCATGACCGCACCGATGGTGGTGACCAACTGGATCAACATGCAGTATTACGCCAGCGTGGTGGACAACGTCAAATATGGCAGCGGCAACAAGGTGCTGCACAACGTGGTGGGCGGGCGGCTGGGCGTATTTGAAGGCAATGGCGGTGACTTGCGAATTGGCTTGCCGATGCAGTCGCTGCACGACGGCAAGCAGTGGCAGCACACGCCGCTGCGCCTAAGTGTGTTTATTGAGGCACCGCAAGCCGCCATTGAGGGCATCATTGCCAAACATGCGGTGGTTAAAAACCTGGTGGACAACCAATGGCTACATCTGTTTCAAATGCACTCTGATGGTATCGGTGAGGCGATGTCAATTGCGCGCTACAGGCCGCCGCTGGACGGTGTTGCAAGCTGGATGTCGATGTGAAACACCATCAAATGCGCAGCAGCTTCTTGCGCACCAGGTGAATGTTGCTGCGCAGCGCGTACAGTTCGTCGCTATAAGACAGCGGCACCGTTATTTTTTCGGCTCGGCTTTCAAGATCATGCAGTTCTCGTAGAAGGGCGTGGTTGTCCTCATGCTCACTGCGCACCTCAATGTCACGCAACTGGCCATACCATCTGAAAATACGTGACCGCACCCGAAAGGTGTACAGCGGCGGCAAGATGCGTGACAGTGGCAGCATCACTACCAGGATCACGCTCAGCACCAGCCACATGCGTTCAACCAGATTGGCCATCCAGAAACTCAGGTAACGCTGGAGCAGCGGTGGCCCGTTTTTAATCGCACGTTCGGCCTCTTTGGCAATCGGCAGTTCGTTGTTTTCAATGTTTGGGTAGGCTCTTGCACGCTTGAACCAGCCCGCGCCGCCGTGCATGGCATTGCCCGCCTGCGCAAACAAATGCAGCAGGGCGGGGTGTGTCGTGCTGCGGCTGATCAAGGCTGTTGTTGGCCCGACCAGCCGCACATCATCAGGCGGAATGTTGGCGGCCAAGTCAACCACGCCGCGCGGGAGACGGGTAGCGCTTAAAAAGTCAAAACGCCGTGAATAGGCGTCGCTTTGCGGGAAGTTCATCAACTTGACGCCAGGGGTTTGCAGCAGCATTTGCACCATCAATGACTCGGGCGCTGAGGCAAACACGATCGCATCAATCTCGCCCCCCAAAAAAGCCACAGTCGCTGGCGTTTGCTCGAGGGTGGAGACTTGTAACGTTTTCGCATCTATCCGGTTACTGTCCAGCAGCTTGGACATCAGGCTGGGTACGCCACTGCCATCTGTACCCATGTTGATCCGCATGCCCTGCAATTGCGTCAGCGACGTGAGTGTTGCCGTCGCGGTGACTTTGCGGGCAGCTTCTTCGCGGTAAAACAACCACACAGGTTCTAAAAAGAGACTGCCCAATGACGTCAGGCTTTCCTGATCTGCATCACTGTAGCTACTGGTGCCGCCCTGCACAAAACCCAGGTCAACCTTGCCTTCTCGCAGCAATTTCAGGTTTGCGGCGGAGCCTTGCGTTACAACCAACTCAACTGTGATGCCATTGGCTTTGAGCGCTTTGGCATAACGGTTGCCAAATTCTTCATAAGCACTTTGGGCCGGGCCGGTGGCCAGCGTGACCCGCTTGGGTGGGTTCGGGTCCAGCCACCAGTAGGCGAGTGCCAACAGCGCAACCGCCAATAAAATAAAAGGGCCAAACGAAATTGCCAGATCGCGGATCGACAGCAGGGTGTAGCGGATGGTTTTGGACATGGGCTGCACCTTATCACATCAATTTCTACACGCTTACGACATTAAAAACGTTAAAAAAGGCACTTTTCAAGTATAAAAAGTGCTTTTAGCCCAATAAATACGGGCGCAAGCAGCTACAAAATTAAGAGCGGTAGTATGAAGGCAAAAAAACCACCGACGACATATATCAGCATACTGGCCAGGTAAACACGTGCCGATGTTTTACGGGTGCGCAAGCAGGCATCGCGCAGTGCGGGGTCAAGCGGGCAGGGCGCAAAGCGGCTGCGCCATTGCAGCCAACCACTGATGGCCAACATGGCACCAGCAGCCACAAAGACGGCCTCTTTGTATTCGCTGATCCACACCAGGCCGGGCATAACTGTTACAAGCGTTGACAGCACAGCACCTGCGCCGAGTGCCACCAGCAGCGCTGGCAATGCACAGCAAATCAGCGTTCCTGTGCTGGTGAAAAGGCTTATAAAACTCAGCCATCTTCCAGAACGGCCCGGTGGGTCGGCCAGCGCTGCATCTCTCATTTCTTCGCTTTCGTGGCGGCCTTGATGTCTTCAACCGACAGCGCCACAGTCTCCAGCTTGACCACGTCATAGCCAGCGTCCTTGATCTCAGCGGCAATCTTTTTGCCGTCTAGCGTCTGGCCGTCTTTGGCTTCAACCGCGACGATTTTCTTTTTCAGATCGACAAATACCGCTTTGGTTTGCGGCATGTTCATCAGGCTTTTCTCAATGCCCTGCGCGCAGAATGAACAGACCATGCCGTTGACCGTGGCCTTGATGCTTTCAGCTGCTGTAGCGGTATTAAAAGTGACTGCAGTCCATATAATACCGGCGCAAGCAGCTATTGATTTCATAGTAAATAAGGTTCTCATCGCATTCTCCTTGGATTAAAAAATATACATAAAGTTAAAACGTCCCTGCTTCATGTTGTTCACACCGAACTCGACAAAGTAGCGGTTATGAATCAGCCGAAGCATGGGCGTGATCTCAAGCTTCTCGGACAAGCCGCGCATACGCCGTGCCTCCACAATAAGCCAGGGCTGGGTTTCGTCGTAGTCCACTTCATAAAACGAAAACCCGCTGCGTATCGATGCAAAGTCATGGTTGATACCCGAAGCCCTGTAAAGCCGGGCTGAGGCCGACACATACAAACGGGTGGTTTCAAAGTCAGCCGATACGCCCGGCGCCAGCATGGTTTTACTGTCCGTATAGTCGTTGCCGGTCACGCGCCCAACGCCGCCGAGCAGCCAGAAGTTGGCCTGTGAATGCTCACCATTGATTCGGTGGAGCAATCGTGTGTAGGTCAGCTCGGCAAAATTCCGGCTTAAGCGCTTGTCGTCAGACCGCATCAGCACAGCACCCGCCCCAAAAGCATCGCGCGGCGTGATGGCATGATTGACCCAGGCCTCTTGCCAGTTGGGTGAAAAGTCACCCATCGCCATGGTGCTGCCTTTAAAGCCCATGGGGCCTGCGTAGGCGCCTGCACTGGCCATGAGTGCCAGGAGCACAAAAAATCGTTTCATTTCATTCCTTCAATAATGGGTGATGCAGCGATCACCCCTGCAAATAGCATTTGCTGTATCCCAGCAGACGCGCCTTGGGCTTGAAGGTCAGAAAATCGGGGGTTTGAGATTCATGGCTTTGGCCGCGTTGCTAAAGCTCGCGTCAAAAGCCAACGGCGCCAAATGCCGTGTCTGCTGTATGTCAACCAAGTTTGCAAACGTCAGGTTGGCCACGGCCAGGCACAGTTCGCAGGTGTCGCAGTTGCTGCAGTAGGCAGAAGCATCGTCAGTTGGCGGTTGCGCATGCATTGCGCAGTCTGCCGGCATTGCTGCCTGATTGGTCATGCTGCCCATTTTGGCTTGCACCACCGTACTGGCTGCCATGTTTACCGCCATGACATCTCCCGTCCAGCCGCGCAAAGGCAGCAAGACCAGCATCAAAGCAATTGCCAAAAATCGCGTCAGGTGGAACATCTGTAAATGATACGGGAAATAACAATAAGTTCAATCTGTCCTGCAAATTGCCGGCCTGTTGCCTGACGTTCTGGCTCTGCTCACCAGAGCACCATAAACCTTGCATAACGGTTACCACCAACTTCACCAATCAGGACACTGCATCATGAAAACCAGTCAATTCTTCAATATGACCCGTGCGGCACTTTTCACATTGGCTATCGGGCTAGTCGCTACAGGTGCTCATGCCCAGCCAGTCGCCCCGATGCCTGCTGACATTGTCAAGCCCATGCCTAAGCCGGGCATGGACATGAAGCAAGGCATGGACATGAAACCCATGATGATGGACATGCATGACAAGATGACAGCCATGAAGTCAAGTGGCAACATCGATGTGGACTTTGCAATGATGATGCGCGTGCATCACCAGTCCGCCATCACCATGGCCGAGGCTGAACTTCAAAACGGCAAAGACCCGCAAATGCGCGCGATGGCCAAAGACATCATCCGCGCTCAGAAAAAGGAGATTGCCACTTTTGACAAATTTTTAGCCAAGCGCGGCGATGCTGGCATGAAGATGGGCGAGCCAGGCATGCAGATGAAAAAATAAGGCAGGCCAAAAAGCTTTACGCATGCGTCAGACATTTTTGAGGAGTCAGACGAAGGGTGGTGGAAGTATGGAATTTGCATATTTCCATATTCCCCATTTGCCATTGTTTGATCTGCATCAACACCTAGTAGCCGGGTTCCAATAAAGTGAAATCTTGTGATTTACACCAGTATGACAAATTTTTTCAATACCCGCATCAAACGAACCAGTGCGACTGCAATGCTGCTGGTCTGGATGTTTGCGTTAGTTTCGGGCGTTGCCAATGCCTGCCTGCTGGAAGCGCTAGGCTCGGCAACACATGAAAAAACAGCTACGCAGTTCGTAAAACAAGATGTGAAGCACATTAGCCTGGCCGGGCATTCGCAAATCGAAGCAAGTTCAGATCAGGCAGATGATGCGCACACGTCAAAGCAGCCTTGCTTGAAAGTTTGCGACGACAGTTCACGTTCTTTGCCCAAGAAGTACCCGGCGGGTCAGATTGACCCTGGATCGCCGATCATCGTTGCTGTATTGTGGTCTTTGGCTGAACCCATTCGCCTCCAATACAAACAGCCAAACGGCACCCGGCACGCAACCCTGCTGCCACTCAGGGTTCTCTACACCAGACTTGCACTTTAGCGGGCTGACAGCCGTTAGTGCGCATGAGCTTGAGCCATGTGCAAATTTTTCCACATGAAGTCATGTTCCGCTCGACCCTGTATTAAAGAGGGCGGGACTGCTTGACGCAGCACAACTGTGTATTCAATCTTTTGTTCTTTTATTTGTTCACTCTTTAGGAGCCTTTCATGACTACTTTCCGATTTATTCCTTTGGCACTTGCGATCATCGCTGCCAGCACATTAATAGCCTGTAACACTGCCCCTTCCATGCCCATGCCTATGGCGATGGCGGCCAAGCCCGCGACGACACCGCCTGATCATCTGGCGCACATGGACGCACAGACAAAGGCCATGCAAGCCATGCATGAAAAAATGATGGCCGCCAAAACTCCAGAAGTGCGTAACGCGCTAATGGCCGAGCATATGAAATCCATGCAGGACGGCATGAAAATGATGGAGGGTATGGCCAGCCCGGGAATGAAGGGTATGTCTGGCATGTCGGGTGACATGGCCGCCCATCACGCCATGATGGAAAAACGCATGGTAATGATGCAGACCATGATGAAAATGATGATGGACCGTATGGCAGCTGCGCCAGCGCGGTAAGGCCCGCGCCATGTTGCAAAGAAGACAGCTGTTTCAGTTTGCTGGTGTGGCCGGCGTGGCTGCTGTCGGGGGCGTTGCATGGATGTATTACGGCGCCCCGCGCTCCAGTGCAGTGGCAAGCGGGCCGTTTCGACACTACCCGTTTGACCCGGTGGCGCTTGAAAACTTTAAACAAAAACTCTTCATTCCTGTGGGGAGCGGGCCGTTTGGGGTACTTGATGTTGCCGGGCCCTTAAAGATCCGCGCTACTGCGGCCAGCTTTGCCTTCATGCCAGCAGGCGAGTCACCCTTTCTGCTGTACCAGACGGAACAGGCTGGCAAGGCTTACCAGAACCCGATTCTGCGTATGGAGAGTGGCGCGCGTTTTACGGCCAGTCTTCACAATGAACTCAAAGAGCCCACCATCATCCACTGGCATGGGCTGCACACACCTGCTGCGATGGATGGCCACCCGGCCAGTACCATTGGGCCGGGCGCGAAATACGACTACGACTTTACGGTGCGCAACCGGGGCGGTACGTACTGGTACCACACCCATGCACACAACCTGACTGCCAAGCAGGCCTACAACGGGCTGGCGAGTTTCTTCCTGGTGGATGACGACGATCAGCGCAGAATCAATAAGGCGCTCGATCTGCAACTGGGCGTTACCGACCTGCCGCTAGTGGTGCAGGACAAGCAGTTTGATGCGCAGGGCAAGCTGGTTTACAAGCCGGGCATGCATGAAGCCATGATGGGCTGGTTAGGCGACATCGTGCTGGCCAACCTGACGCCCAATGCGGTGCAGACTGTGACGCCGCGCACGTATCGCCTGCGGCTGCTCAACGGCTCAAACGCTCGTATTTACCGGCTGGCATTCGTCAAGGGCAATACGCCGCTTAATTTCACCGTGATTGGTACCGATGGCGGTTTGATTGAGCGGCCTGAAACGGTCACTGAGGCGTTTTTTGCACCGGGCGAGCGTCTGGATGTTTTGATTGATGCAGGCCAGGCGCAACCCGGCGAGGCAATCTTTCTCAAGAGCCTGGCTTTTGATGCCATGGAGAACGAGGGTTCTGTTGGGAGTGCAGCTGGCATGGGCGGCATGAGTGGCATGAGTGGCATGAGTGGGGGCATGGGGCAGATGATGGGCGGCATGACCTCTTCGCGGCTACCGCTGGGTCAAGCGTTCAACTTGTTGAAGCTGTCGGTTATTGGCGGTGAACGTATTGCCCCCAAGCTGCCAGCCGTGTTGTCAGTGGTCAAGCCCATTGACATTACTGGTGCTGCCGAACGCAAACTTGAGCTCTCGATGGGACAAATGCGGTTTTTAATCAACGGACGCACCTTCAAAATGGATGAGGTTGCATTTGATGTCAAACGCGGCGCAGTGGAAATCTGGAGCATCAGCAACCCGGCCATCGGCATGCCGCACCCCATGCATATCCACGGCTTTTCGTTCCAGGTGCTGGAACGTGTTGGCAGCCCGCCCCAGGTTGCTGCCTCGACGCGCTTCGGCAAAGGCCGCACGGTAAGCGACCTCGGCTGGAAAGACACCGTGCTGGTATGGCCCGGTGAAACGGTGCGCATTGCGATTGACTTTGCGCACGACTACCCAGGCAGCCAGACCTACGTGTTTCATTGCCATAACCTCGAACACGAAGACGCGGGAATGATGATTAATTTTCGGGTGCTGGCGTGATGACGACGTCATGCCTGCATGCTGTTCATCAAAACTTTTAACGTCAATCAACGACACAAAAAGGAGTCGATATGTACTACGAAAACATGATGGGGATGCATGCTGTTTGGTGGGTGTTTTGGGTCGGCCTGGTGATCTCGCTGCTGTTTTGGGGTGGGCGCACCAGTTCTGCGCGTCGGGGAAAGCCGCGCGAGACGCCGCATGAAGCATTGCGCCGACGTCTGGCGAGTGGTGAAGTCAGCACTGACGAGTATGAAAAACGAAAAATGCTTTTAGATCGCGACAGTTAATCATCGCCTGTTTATTTACACGCAACCAACTTTAAGGAACACACCATGAGCACCATTCATCTCGAAGTTCAAGGCATGAGCTGCGGCGGCTGCGTGAAAAGCGTCACCGCTGCTTTAACCCGATTGCCAGGCGTCAGCACTGTCGATGTTGACCTGCAATCGGGTCACGTCACGGTCAACGGCGACCTGACTCAAGGCGGCGACCCATTGGTGCTGGCATTGACGGCTGCAGGTTATCCGGCAAAACTGACTTCCGCAATGACAACATCACCTTCAGCTAAAAAATCTGGTGGATGTTGTGGATAAGCAGGTTGCACCTGTCGCAGAAACTTCATTGCAGCCGTTGAAAGACGCGGTCTGCGGCATGACGGTAACTGCGCAGTCAGTGTACCAGGCAGAACACATCGGCAAACGCTATTACTTTTGCAGCGCAGGATGCAAAACCAAATTCAACGCCAATCCCGGTCAGTACACAACGGTCAAGTTAGCAGAAGTTCATAAAATTTCAAGGCCACCGGTGGGTGCTCTGCAGCTACCGATGGCTGGCGCGATTTACACGTGTCCTATGCACCCGGAAATACGTCAGGACAAGATGGGCAATTGCCCAAAATGTGGCATGGCGCTTGAGCCTTTGATCCCCGAGCTTGAAGAAGGCGAAAACAAAGAGCTGATTGACTTTCAGCACCGATTTTGGTGGACGCTGCCGCTAACAGTAGTTGTCACGCTGCTCGCCATGGTGGGGCACAGGCTGGAATTGTTCAGCATGGCCACTCAAAGCTGGGTGGAGTTTGTACTTTCGCTGCCCATTGTGTTGTGGGCAGGATGGCCGTTTTTTAAACGTGGCTGGGAGTCGGTGGTCAATCGCAGCCCGAACATGTGGACGTTGATCAGTTTAGGCACCGGCGCGGCGTTTGTGTACAGCGTGGTTGCAACATTTGCGCCGCAGGTCTTCCCGGATTCATTTATTGCAATGGGGCGGGTGGCGGTTTATTTTGAGGCCGCTGCAGTCATCATTTCGCTGACGCTGCTCGGGCAGTTACTGGAATTAAAGGCCCGTTCGCAAACCTCAGCCGCCATCAAGTCCTTGCTCGGCTTGTCGCCCAAAACGGCGCGGCGCATAGGCGCTGATGGTTCAGAAGAAGACATACCGTTAAGCAACGTTCATGTGGGTGACATGCTGCGCGTGCGTCCAGGCGAAAAGGTACCGGTGGATGGCGTGGTGACTGAAGGTAGCAGCGCGCTTGATGAGTCAATGTTGACCGGAGAGCCTCTGCCCATCACCAAACGCGTGGGCGACAAATTGATTGGCGCGACGCTCAACACCAGCGGCGCACTGGTGATGCGCTCTGAGTATGTGGGCAGCGCCACCATGCTGTCGCAAATCGTGCAAATGGTTGCACAGGCGCA